>Ga0209828_1000408_pt1 | contig 41468 bp, 30 predicted proteins | sample MaitaG_FD_187429 | JGI IMG/M metagenome (GOLD analysis project Ga0209828, IMG submission 187429) | Marine algal microbial communities from Maine, USA - Maine_Asex2 metaG (SPAdes) (version 2) | ecosystem: Host-associated > Algae > Red algae > Unclassified | place: Maine, USA | collected 2015-01-05
CCGATCATGCCGGAGAAATACCAGCGCTAGGCCGCCGCCGCCCGTTGGAGCAATGCTTACCCACTATTCGAGGACTAACGATGCTTGAAGCAAAATTCGAGTACGTATGGCATGTTTACAAGGGCCACAACCACAATCACATCGATATGCCCGGCCGATGGTCGCTGGTCTATGCCGGCGGTGCAGCCGCCTCGGAACTAACCACCTTCTTGGCCGTTGACCTTGAGTACCGCCGAGCCGGGGTTCAGGAGTGTGTGGAATTCCTGCAGGTCGAACTCGAAGGTGGTTACGAGCCCTGGACCGGTTCTCAAACGCCGGGTTTGATCGCTGCAGGACCCGACGGAGCGCTTTTGGCGGGCAACCGTCACGTGATGTTTGCCAGTGACTTCGCGGAGGATGATCGAGTTGTCATGACTACCGAGGAGGCGCTGCGCGTGCTTAGAGACGTGCTGGCCGTTATGGATCACCCTGATTACCGCAACCCAGATGCGCACCCTTTCAGTCCGCTCACCGTCGAAGTGATTGCAACGGGCGAAGCCTCGATCGAGGAGTACTGGCGTCGCGGTGGTGTCACCCCGATCATGCCGGAGAAATACCAGCGCTAGACCGGCGTGGCGTGATGACCACACCCGACGGCGATGCGCTACAGCAGATCCACCACGATGTCGCCGTAGTAGAGGACCGCGACACGCTGCCCCTTCTTCAGATCGCCCTGGATGGTTGTCAGCTGTGCTTCAACCCGCGGGCCGTGTGGTGATTGGAAGCTGACACTTGTTGATCTGGTCGACCTATTTGCGGCGTAACCCAACTTGGTAACAGTGCCAAGCATCACATGACTCGGTAGCTGAGGCTCGTTGCGCCTTCGAAAGCCAAAGAAGGTAGCGAACGGCAAGAGAATGATCGCGCCGAACGACAGCAGCATGATCAAGAAGACGACGAAATTCTGGGCCCAGAAGAACTCCCAGACCTCAAAGCAGTAGTACAAGAACACCGCGGCGCCACCGATGCCCGCAAGGACGACGGGCATCCACCACCATTCGCGCCATCTCTGAACCTGAAGCGGTCCGGTGCCATCGAGGAATGGAATGGATCGCTCGTGGATCGCGTGCTCGCGTCGCACCTCAGGGGAGACAACTATGTCTCCTCGGGTCATCTCCACCTTGGGCACACCTGAACAATAGCGGGGGCGCACGTGACCTACGGACGAACTTGAACTCGCAAGCCTGGGCGGCGCCATCTGATCAGTGGGGATCGCGCTTCTCTGTTGAGATACCGATTGTCGGAACCGATGGTCGAACCGCCAACGTGTTGTCATCGTGGATCTTTCGGCCCGGATCTACCGTCCCCAGCCTCACGAGCGTAAGGGTCCTCAACTGATGGCCAATGTTGCTCTTAGCTCCGACTGCTGGGAAGTACTGCTGGCTTGCCTAAGTTACTAGAACAGTATTCGGTCGAGTCCGCAAAATGATGCCAAGAATTGTTTGGCGGTAACAGCTATGAAGTTCAAAGAGTTCGATGTCGTCGAACTGCCGAGGGATATTCCTGCAGCTGGTCTGTTGGCGGGAATGATGGCCACGATTCTTGATGTCTATTGCGACCCACCTGGCTACGAGGTCGAAGTAGTCGACTCTGCGTCTGAGACCGTGTTCATCGGCGGGATCTCTGAAGCAGAGCTCGCTCCACTCAACGAGACAGAAGGCGACAGCGAAGCTCGCAAACGAACCGACCTACCTAGCTCGCTGTCCTCGTCGCTCACCACGCCAAAAGTCTCGTTATTGGGACTACCCCTTCGAACGTTGCATGGTTCGCGAAACACGAACACTCGAGGGCCTAGACATCGGCATCAAATTCTATGGGAAAGTTGAGTTTCAGGTCGATCTCACTCACGAGATCTACCGCCAAGTCTTGCTTGGCGGCGGCTCAAGTACTTCGGCGGAAGTGTATGAACGAGGCAAGGAAGACTCGCCCCGGGTGATCTATCAACATCGAATTCCTACAAACGAAGGTAGCGATGATGGCCCAACCGCCTGAGTCCGAAAACCACGGCCGAACGATATGAGTAGGGTTGTGCACGTGTTGTTTAGGCCCGGTACATGACTCAACCGATTCGCAGCCGAGTGGTCGCAGGTAGCGCATTGCCCAGGGGGTTGACGTATCAGGTCGATGACTATGCGTTCGACTCTGAACCGGCCAGCGAAGTCGAAACCAGCCGCCGAAGGTAACCGTGCCGAACCAACCGCCTGATTCTGACACTCTTGGTCGGGCAGCCGCGTTTGCGGCGCGTCATCATGGTGACCAACGCCGCAAGGACGCGAACGAAACTCCGCACATCTCTCACCTTCTAGCAGTCGCAGCCCTCGCGCTTGAAGATGGGGGTTCACAGGATCATGCGGTAGCCGCGCTGCTGCACGACACTCTCGAAGACTGCCCAACAGTCACAACCGAGTTGTTAATCGAAGAGTTTGGTGCCGCCGTGACAGCAATTGTTGTTGGCTGCACCGATCACACTCCAGGAATTGACTGCAGCGGATTTACCAAGTGGTTGGTCGCGGCTGGGCATCTCGAATCAAGCCCGTTTGACAGTGACCTGGTCACGGTCAAAGCAACGACAGAAGCGACCGTGCGAGCATTCACCGCAGACGACGTCGTGGCCATGATTGAAACGGCAAGCAAGCCTGCGGACTCGGCCCGCTCAGCGTGGGCGAGTCGGGATGCTGCGCTCGTCGATCTGCTTGCCTCCACCGCTGTCCGCAGCGGTGAGTGTGTTGCCTTGCAGATCGGCGACATCGGTGGTGCTGACCGGCCTGTCCTCCCGTGCGGAGCGGAACCAAATCCGGGCACAAACGTGAGGTACCAATCCCCGGCCACACCTCCGAACGGCTCACCAAGTACTTCGCGGACCGAGCAGAACGCGGACTCCCAGCAGGACCCCGCCAGCCAATGTTCATCCGCTCCACCGGCGAAGCCATGACCTCAGCAAACCTCTACTACCTAGTCAAGCGGATCGCCCGCACGGCTGGCGCAGTACTACCCGATGATGCGCTAGTACACGGCTTCCGCCACCACTTCGGTCTTCAACTCGCTCTCCGCGGCCTCCCGCCAGCCACACTGCAGCAGCTAATGGGTCACAGCGATCCTCGAACCACAGCGATGTACACCCGTCACGCGAGTTTCGACCTCATCAACGCCCTTGACGACGCTGGCTGGCTGTAGTGGACTTTGAGCTTGCTGATGGCCACGGGATCGATGGCGACCTGATCGCCGTAATGGACGAGACCATTCCTGCAATGGGCGCCGGCGTCTACTACGTAGTCACCACTGCAGTGATCTTGGATCCACGCAACATACAAGGCGAGCTCGCCACGTTCTTTGACGACACTCCTGGGCGCAAGAACCCGTTTCACTGGCACAAAGAAGGACCCACCGCCCGCGCACGGATACTCGATCTCGTTATTGATCATGGCGTGGTCGCAATCTGCACCTACCAGTCAGTCGCACGCAACAAACAGACCAGAGCCCGCAAGCGACTCATCGAGGTCACTGCAGACCGGCTTGCGCACGAAGAGGTCGAACACCTCATCATCGAAAGCGGCGACGCCAGAACAAACCAACGCGACCGAGCTGCACTGCTAGACCACTACCGCGACCGCGGCGGGGTCCCCTTCGTCTACGACTGGCGCAGCAAACACGAGCGCATCCTGTGGATAGCCGATGCCATAAACGGGGTCGTATTCGACAGCTTCGCCAACCAAGACAATACGCAGCTCGATCGACTACTCGCAGAAGGCGTGCTTACCGAGCCACCCGAGTACATACCCTAAAAATGCGAAAGCCCCGGCTCCTGTCCTAGTCGGTCACAATGTGACCCTCGGACTGGCACTCCGGGACTTGCGGCTACATGCACGGATCAATACCGCACTGCCCCCTTAGTATCGGGCCTGAGGCGCCATTCGTCAACCAAATCGGAACATATTCTGACCCATTCGGTTGTCGATGCGGGTCAGCAATCCGCTCGGGAACATTGCAAGTTCAACGAACCCCGAAGAAGCAGCTGCGACAGCACTCGGGCCATTTCGGATTGAGAATTGCGACGAGGTCAAGGTTGTCGAAGTGGGTCGCAAGACCTTTGAGATGGTGTCAAAGCAAACACCTGCGCGTTGTGTCGTTGCGCTCGATGGGGAGTCGTTGGTCGACTTCACCGCTGGGTGACTATTGAGCGTGAGACATTAGACGACGGTTGCGACGTCGTTTCGAAGTAGCGGTACACGACGGCTGAGCAGCCTTGTCGCCTGCGCTGGTCAAAGGTCTGGAGCAGCCGTGACGGGAGTGCCCTATACGGTCTATGTGGGTGTCGATGACTTCGGTACGCCATTCGTTACGAACGTCCACCCTGGAGCAGGCTCGTGACCTTTTCTACTCAGGATAAATACCCGTTTGGTCCCCGGGCCATGGTCGTTGTGTCGTGGTACCTTGCGGATCTTTAGCCCGCGCGAATGGCAGGGGCTGTTGCACTGGGGGTTGTCGTGGCACCATCGTGATTCTCCGGATTCGCTTGCGCTCATCCGCAGAACTGAAGAGCAGGTCTATGACACCACCGGCTTGGCTGAGTTCATCGATGACCGCATCAAGGGTCGAGTCGACTGGGAATACGGATACCCACTCGACAACCCCATGATGATGGACCGCTTGCGCTGGCTCCACCCCCGGTTTCCCTACGATCGCGTCACACTGAACACCGACCGTAGCGAGGCGTAACTCTCCATATTCCACGTTGATTCGGGCCGTGAGTACACATCGGACTGTGGTCGAGTAGATCGCAATCTCCCGTGGCTGGGCTCGGAGTCGTTGGTGAACGATCGCGGACCAGCCGACGACGCGTTGTTGTTGATTGATGAGGGCGCTCATCCGGCGATCGCTGCGTCCTACATGCAGTTGCAGACGGGCGATCTCGAGGTCGATATCAACCAGCCGATTCCGGTTTGGCAGATCATGGCTTTGTTGAACAACGAAGACACGTTGTTGGAGGTCAGCGCAGTCATGTACCGATTTGCTCACTGCGGCGGACGTCAACTGGTCCGAATGCCGGCTGATGACACAATACGGCCACAGAATCGCCTAGCTGGCCACCGTCCGCGGCCATACCTGGGAACCAGGGGTGATCAGAGGGCCTGGCCGATGAGATAGCCGATGACTATCGCGTTTACGGGTATGAGTATTCGTGCTGCGATTAGCCAAAAGGTTCGTTCGAACAGGCTAATTGGTTTCGTTTGGTTCTGGTCAGCATCCCAGGCATCGACAGGCATGACGTTAGAGAAACAGAAGCGCTGCAACGAGCGCAACGAACGAGACGCTAAGAACAGTCATAGTGATGTAGAACTCCCGGTAGCTGGTTTCGACAGCGCGGCTGAAGTCGATTGGTACTGGCATGGCGGCGACAGCCCAGCCGATCCCGCCCCGGCCCGCTCCGGCTGGTTCGTGATCGAGGGCTTCATCGCTGATGAGGTTACCTGGCTGCGGCGAAGCAAGCCCCAAGGCCATGCCGGCAAGCGCGGTGAGCTGTTCTGACGAGATAGCTGATGAGTCCGCGAGCTCGTACGGAATGACAACACCGCGTACCTTGCCCCGGCGGCCGTTGGCGGCACGCAGCGCTGCGGCCTCGGCAAGTTCGATACGTTCGATCTCTAGGCCAGCACCGGCGGCCGCGCTGCGTAGGCGTTCGATCTCTGCTTTTGCGACGATCATGCCGTAGTCGAGCGTTACCGCGCTGCGCATTGATCTACCGCTGCCGTCGGCTAGTCGTTGGGCCTGTTCGCCGACTCCGTCGCGTGGGCCCACGAGCCCCGAAGGGAAATCGGCCACAATGCCAATGCGGCCAGGGGAGCCGACAGATGCCACAACGTCGGCGAGCACCAGCGAGAGCGCATCGTCGTATTCGACCGGGCGAGTGACCGCTCGCACGAACTCTGGCTCGTCGCCACTCGCTCCAAATTCGACGAGCGCACCAGCGATTACCTCGTTGCTCACCGAGATGAGTGCTGCGGAGGAGCTTGGAGTCATGGTTGGCAAAGAGTAGTGGTTACACAAGACCCAGCGGACAGATCCAGGCCAAGCTCCCAAGCTCGTTGGGTCTGAGGAACACTCCGAACCAAGTGGGACCAATCAGCGCTGTTCCCCGACACCGCAGTAGCACGCTCCGCTTTTCGAGGGCTACGCAGCTGGCGGTTGCAGGAGTAGTTCACTAATAGCTCGATCAAAATCTGACCCACCATCGCTCAGGACTACTCCGATGGCAACGCCGATTCCGATCAGCACGATGAGCAAGACCAACGCAATAGGCATCGGGCGGCGGCTCGTTAACTGCCGATGCCTCGCGCCTCGCGCCATTCTCTGTTCTGACAGCTCGCCGATCGCCATCGTCACCTGCGGGCGGTCAAAAGAACGTTGGCGCTGCTGGCGTGGCCTGAGTTCGGTGTCGGAGACGGCTAGCGCAATGTGCTCCGGGGCGAAACCTGACTCGCTTACAACGGGCTCGGCTTTCGCGACGCTTGGGCTCTGTGCTGGTTCCGGCTTTGCAAGTCTGATACGAGTTGGCTGGTCGCCTGACTCGGCTACCCCCGGCTGCGCCTGAGCGGCGCTTGGGCTCTGTGCTGGTTTGGACCTTGGGAACCTGATACGAGTCGGCTCATCGCCTGACTGGGTTGTCCCGGAAGACTCGATGGCTTTGGGCTTTGGTTTGGCGGCTGCCGTTGGCACCCGGACGGTGTGATCGCTGGGCCGTTTGGGCTTTGGCTCTAAAAGCGTGACGTCCGCCGGCGGCCGCGACCGCTTCGCCCCATTAGCGGGCCCACTCGGTTGATCTACCATTGCCAGGCCAGCCCCAATGGCCCCCAAAAGATCTGAGAACTCAAGATCGGGGTAGGTCTCAAAGAGCCGCGCACTAATCGACCATCCGGCGAGTTGATCGATGCTGTCTGTCTGCGTGTCCGGGGCAAGGTTCAGGTGGGCAATGGCGGCTTCTAGGCGCTGAATTTCAACCGTTCGAGACGAGCCGATCGTTGACAGCAAGTTCAATTGGTCGCCATCAGAGAGAGAGCCACAAGCGATACCGACTGGCAACAGCTGCTGTGAGTCAAGAGCGTCGAGTGCGCGCTGAATGGAGTGAACTAGTCCGGCCTTACGCCACGGCAGAGAAACGAAACGTTTGACGGTCGAAAAAGATGCCCCGACCTCAACCTCGACCACTCGGATGTGAGACTCTTGAACAGCGATGCCAATGCCGTTAATCCCAGATCTCGTTGCCACGATCTCATCGTAGTGACCGCAACCATGACCTGCATTCCCCGGCTGCACAGCATCGTTGGCTACGGCGCGACTGCGTCTGATGGACGCTAGTGGGCGACGTCTTCGCAGGTGTGGCATTCGAGCTGAATCGTCGAGTGCGCGATGCCAAACCGGTCGGCAAGTTCATGCTGCACGTCGTGCATGACTTCCTGGGCGTTATGCAGTCCAAGCGCATCATCGATCACTACATGGGCGGTCATGCTGGCGGAGCCGGGCCCAAGCGAACGAGTGTGAATGTGGTGCACCTCGTTAAAGCCTTGCGTGGCCTGCAACATGGCTTCGATCTCGTCAACGCTGGCACTTACGGGAGCACGGTCGAGCAGTTCGCCTCCTGCGGCCCGCAAAAGGTTCCACGTGCCATGAAGCACAAGGGCATTGACCACGAGCGAGGCAACCGGGTCGATCCACGTATAGGTCGTGCCTTGTAGTAGCAGTCCAGCGCCCACCACAACAACAGATCCAGCCAGGTCGACGAGCAGATGGAGTCGGGCTGCCTTGAGCGAAAGGTGCTCGCCTTCGCCCAAGATCAACACGCTTGCGCCGTTGACCACTATCCCGGCGATGCCGATCAGAATTACACCACCACCGTCGACCTCGACGGGATTGAACAGCCGTTGGACAGATTCGTAGCCGATCCAGGCCACCGAACCCAGCAACAGCAGACCCGAGGTGTAGCCACCGAGCGCGTCGGCCTTGCCCCAGCCGTAGCTCATCGACGAGGTCGCTGGTCGGCGAAGCAGCACCAGTGCAACGAGCGCGGTGAGTAGCCCAATGGCATCGACGACCTGATGGAGCGCGTCGGCCAGCACGACAACCGAGCCCAGCGCCAAACCAGCAATCACTTGGACCACGGCGAAGCCGACGTTGACCGCGGCGGCGAGACCGAGCCGACCATTGCTGACCTGGGAGTGGTCATGGCTATGCCCGGTTCCTGCTCCACCATGTTCGTGTGCGTGCGGGGCCATCCGACAACGATACGCCCGTAACTCGGCCTTCTCCATGGTCCTGTGGCTTGGGCCCAGAGATCCCGCAACCGGCCACCCCTGGTGTCTGAAGCAGATACGGTCTTCGGTGTGGCTAGAGGGCGCACCGAGACGGTGATGGCGCATCATTTCGATGGCGAGACATCGCGCCGACGGCCCGAAGAACTGGTGGTCGAAGAGCCACTCACCGTTCGCATCAACGAGGTCGATGTCGCCACCACCATGCGCACGCCCGGCCACGACTTCGAGCTAGCGGTTGGCCTGCTGCACGCCGATGGCGCCCTGGGCGGAGCAGCAGTCACTGACATCCGCTACTGCGCAACCGGCACAGCCGTCGACACCGAATTCAACGTTGTCTCCGTGCTCGCACCCGGAGCCCCCGAAGCAACCCCACGGTTGGGGGTCATCAGTTCGTCGTGCGGACTCTGTGGCACCGAGGCGATCGAGGACCTTGTCGAGCGAATCTCCCCCGTTGCCGACGCCGAGCCCTTCCTCGAAGACATCCTTTTGCGGGTTGTGAGCGATGTCGCTGGGCACCAGCCAGTCTTTGACCGCACCGGTGGTCTACACGCGGCAGCCGCGTTTGATCGCAACGGCACCATTCTCGAAGTGCGCGAAGACATCGGCCGTCACAATGCTGTCGACAAGGTCGTTGGCCGCATGCTGCTCGACGGTCGGCTGCCGGCAACTGGCTTGGGTCTGTTCGTGAGCGGGCGAGCCTCGTTTGAGATGGTGCAGAAGGCGTGGGCTGGCGGCTTTACCTCGGTGGTTGCCGTGAGCGCCCCATCGGCCTTAGCCGTCGAAGCCGCCCAGTCCGCCAACATGCAACTCGCTGGGTTTGCTCGCAACGGCACACTGAACACCTACACCACAAATCGTCAACCCGACTCACCGCCTGCTGACGCGGCGGCTCAAGGAGAACCCGTCTCATGACCTCGCACGACCTCCGTCCGGCCATTGGCCAAGGTGTGCTCCACCTATTCTTCAAGGCGAACCCTGCGGTCGACTCGGCCGCTGCTATCGCGGCTGTGAAAGCCGCTCGGGGTCGCGAAGACCAGGTCGTTACCGTTGCGATGCTGGGCCACAAGGCCGACATCGCCGTCATGGGAGTCGGTCCCAACCTGTGGTCGCTGCGTGAACTACAAACCGATCTGGTTGCCTCTGGCCTGGAGCTTGTCGACAGCTACGTGTCACTCACCGAGCTAAGCGAGTACTCCAAAGGCATCCCTGAAGAGATGCAGAACATGCGGCTCTACCCCCAGCTTCCCCCAGAGGGCAAGACCGCGTGGTGCTTCTACCCCATGTCAAAGAAGCGAGAAGCCGAGCACAACTGGTTCACGGTCGAATACGAAGAACGCAAAAGCCTGATGTACGAACACGGCACATCGGGCCGCAAGTTCGCAGGGCGCATCGTGCAACTCATCACCGGCTCGACCGGGCTCGATGACTACGAATGGGGCGTCACCTTGTTCGGCGTGCACCCCGATGACCTTAAAGAGGTCGTTTACACCATGCGATTCGACGCAGCGTCGGCCATCTACGCCGAGTTTGGCCCGTTCTACACCGGTATGGTCGCCGAGCTAGACGAAGTGCTGTCTTAGACCGCTCCACTCGGGCCGACGTTCGTCGGATGTAGCTTCGCCTTTTTGGTCGATTGACGTTGCCTATTGGCGTCGTTCGGGTGATTCGAGTGATACTGGGGGTGTGACGGACGGGCCTGCGGGTCGGCTGACGGAGCCGACTGCTTTTGTATTCACCGACGTGGTCGGTTCGACGAAGTTATGGGCCGCCGACCCGGAGGGGACCGGTCGCAGCTTCTTGATTCACGACGGAATCGTGCGCAGCGCCCTCAAGGACAGTCATGGCGAGATCTTTGGATGGGCTGGCGACTCCTTCCGAGCTGCTTTCACTGAGCGCAAAGATGCGGTCGCCGCTTGCCAGGCTATCCACCGAGAATTGACGAACGCGGACTGGGGCGCAGACCCGCCGCTCTCTGTGCGGATCGGCGTGACCTACGGCCAGGCGCTTCATCGCGACGGTGAATATTTCGGTCCAATACTCAACACCGCGTCTCGACTCGAAGAAATGGCGAGACCTGGTCAGACCGTGCTCAGCGCAGCTTCGGTGGCCGGTCTCGACGGGGTTGCCATCACTGCGCTCGGGCGACAACGCGTGCGAGATGTCGCCGAAGCTATCGAAGTGTTTCAGCTCGGCAATCAGCGGTTCGCCGCGCTTCGTACCGTTGACGCGTCGCTGTCCACGATTCCGCCTCTGACCGGGACCATCGTTGGTCGCACGAAGGCAATCGCAGAGGTTCGCTCCGGGCTCGAGGACCGCCTCCCCGTGATCATCGTCGGCACCGGTGGGGCGGGCAAGACGCGACTTGCGATCGAAGTTGCCCATCTCGAAATGCGCAACCATCCCGATGGCTGCTACTTCGTGGATCTTGCGCCCGTCACCAACGACTCGTCGGCGGGCGCAGTGATCGCACGCAGCTGTCGCATCAAATTGACCGGTGACGACGCCTTAGCCGAGATTACGGAGTACTTCGCCGAACGGCACGCACTGCTCATTTTGGATAACTGTGAACACATGGTGGCCTACGCCTCGAACTTTGTGCGATCACTCAATACCCAAGCACCGGGGCTGCGCCTTCTGGCTACGAGCAGAGAATCGCTAGGGATACCCGGCGAACGACTTGTGCGACTGGGACCGCTCGAGACAGGTGCTGGCGGAGCAGCGGTCGCTCTGTTCGTGCAGCGAATTCGCGACCACGCACCAGAGTTTGGGCCTACGACCGCCGAGCTGGCGCAGATTGCACAGATATGCGAGCACCTCGACGGCATTCCGCTTGCGTTGGAGTTGGCGGCCGCACGTGCGGGAGTCCTTGGTCTTACCCACCTACTCGACGGCATGCACGATCGCTTCCGCATGCTGTCGTCGAACCACGGCGACGGCACTCGAACACTGCGCGAGGCAATCGAATGGAGTTTTGGGCTACTCACCGACGAGGAGAAAGACTTCTTTACAAGGTGCGGCGTATTTGCAGGATCCTTTGATCTGCGGGCCGCGGCCGCACTCGTACCGAACCTTGACCCGCTCGATGTGGCCGACCTGCTCCACTCTCTGAGCCGCAAGTCGCTCATCTTTTCCGAGGGAGCACTGGGCGGCCGGTTCCGATTGCTCGAAACGATTCGCGCCTACGCAATGTTGCGCCTCAGCGAGCTTGGCATCGAAGACGAGGTGCGCCGGTCTCACTTTGAGCACTACCGAGATCTGTTGGCCGTCAACGATCTAGCCACGGCAAGTGACCTCGATCGCGCGACCCGCCTGTCCTCTGAGTGGTCCAACATTTCAACCGCGCTCGGGTGGGGGACCGACCACGACGAGTGGCACGATGCGGCTCGACTCGCAGGCGGCTGCCTTGGACTTTGGGAAGACGTTGTGCCCACAGTCGAAGGAAGGCGTTGGGTCCAGAGAATCCTGCCCAACATCGACAATGAGAGCGTCGAAGCTAATCTGCTGCGCACAGGTCTCGCCGCTTTCGAGGCACAGCTCGACAACTTCGCGAGGGTGAGGCAGGTGCTCGCCGAACTCTGCGAGAGCAGGCTGCCTGAGATCCAGGCCAATGCGTTAGCGCTCTCGGGATACTTGGCAGCGCGCGTAACCCCCGAGGCTTCGGTGCCACTGTTTGATCGGGCAGAACAGCTTGTCAACCAGCACGACCTTGGCGACGAACTCACGATCGTCACCAATTGGACCCGCGGCGCTCACGCCATGTACGAGTCAGATATCGACGAGGCCTACCGATGCTTTCGCCGAGGATTCGACCTGGCACGCGAAGCTCCGCAGCGCACCGTCAACACCATCTTCGCGGGGCTATCGCTTGCGACCGCGCAGCTCATCATGGGTCGCCCGTCCGAAGCACTTGCGACGCTCGACTCGCACAATTGGGCCGACTCCCGGTGGGACTCATCGCCGATTCTCCGTGCGGTGGCGCTCATCGATCTCGATCGTGCGCCCGAAGCAGTCGAACTCGTCTTCGAGTACGCCAACGAGTCTTTACTCGGCCGGCTCCACCGCATGAGCAATGACGCCATGATCGGATTTGCTGCCCTCGCGATCCACCGCGGGGAGACCGAGCATGCATGGGCACTCATGCAGCAAGCGGTCACTCCACGAACCCCGTTCACCATTGGCTTGGTCGAAGGACTCGCAGACCGAATCGGCCGCGGCGACGAGCTGCGCAACCTCCACCGCAAGCGCACAGCGGCGCTCGCCGACTTGGCTGCCATCGACCATGTCCGCGCCGAGCTCGAGCGAATGGACACCGCCGTCGCAATTCGTTCTACTTGCTAAGAGGTTTCGCAGATAGGCACAGTGCGAAGCTCCACATCGGCGCAACTCGTGGGGCTGTCAACAGATGTCGAGACCTATCCGCTAGCCCCCTAAGGCGCCTTATTTGTCGGAAAAGAGCCAGCGGAAGAGGGGGATGCCGACGGATGCGCCGATGATTTGAGCGGCGATGAAGCCAACGGCGTTGGCAGGGTCGATGCCGGCGAATGTGTCCGACATGGTGCGAGCAATCGTGACCGCAGGGTTCGCAAAGCTGGTCGACGACGTAAACCAGTAGGCACCGCCGATATAGCCAGCCACGGTTGCTGCAGCGAGCGTGGGACGCCCAACCGTGACCACGCCATAGATAACGATCAGCAACCCAATCGTGGCAAGGCTTTCGCTGAACATCAGACTAAAACCAGAACGGTCCTTGTCCGAGATATTGATCGCCTCGAGATCGAACATCACATTGGCGGCCATGACTCCTGCGATTCCGCCGAGAATCTGGGCGGCGATATAGCCGCCGACCTCGGCAGAGGTGATGGTGCCTCGGACCCGTTCGGCAATCGTCACAACCGGGTTGAAGTGAGCTCCTGATACCGGGCCCAAGGCCAAGATCAGCGCCAACAATATGCCAGCGGTGGCAAAGGCGTTCTCGAGTAGCTGGAGTCCAACGTCGGTGCTCAGGCGTTCAGCCATGATCCCAGAGCCAACTACACCGGTCACGAGAAATGCCGTGCCGATGAACTCGGCGGCCAGTTTTCTCATGTCGAGCTGAGCCACGGCCGGCAAGCCTAACCTCGCCTAGCAGCAGGCTGTGGCAGATGCAGCCGGAGCCGCGGCGACCGCAGCTGGGGCACAGCACGCTTGAGTGCTGTCACCTTCGATGACGGTGTTCTGCATTTCTTCGCTGTCTCCAGTGCGCACGTAGTACTCCCACCGAGTGGAGTCCGGCCCACTGAGCCAGGTCTCGGTCTTGGTGGCATAACAGCACACCGTGTCATCGATGCCCGTGGTCTCAAGGCCGGCAGCCATGAGGCGTTGCTCGGCAGCCACAACCTCTTCGGAGCTGCTGGTTTCGACGCCGAGATGGTTGATGGTGCCTTCTTCTTCGCCTTCGAAGAGCACGAGCTTGAGCGGCGGATTGGCCACTGCGAAGTTGGCGTAGCCAGGGCGAACGCGAGCCGGTTCGGTATCAAAAAGTTTCGAGTAGAAAGCGATCGCTTCATCGAGGTTCTTCACGTTGAGAGCCAACTGCAGTCGCATGGTTGCGGGTGCGGCGGTGGCGGTGGCATCGGTCATATTGATCATGGTCAATATGATGACCTACGTATCGATAGATGTCAATACATAATTTCTGTGGCACACTTGTTGGGTGGTTGACGTTGCTGCTCCGTTGTGTTGTCCCGGGCTTGGAGATCCCGCGTTGAGCGAGACCGATGCCGAGGAGATCGTGGTCAAACTCAAAGCACTCGCCGATCCCATTCGCCTGCGGCTCGTGCATCTGATCGCTCAGGCGGGCGAGGGTTGTGCCTGCGATCTGCCCGCGGCTCTCGACCGCTCCCAGCCCACGGTCAGTCATCACCTGAAGGTTCTCGTGGATGCGCAGATCCTGGCCCGCGAACAACGCGGCAAGTGGGCGTGGTTCACGGTCCGCCACGAAGAGCTCGAGGCGCTCAGCAACGTGTTCAAGATCGACGCGCCAGTCTGACCTGAATCGCAGAGTTCCTTGGCTCGGGCCTAGGGCACCACAATTTCGAGTAACGACAGGTCTGGCGATGCATCGCCTAGACCCCACACGAGCCCAGCGGGGATAGCCACGCTGTCGCCTACTTCGAGCGGTGCGCCAAGTGGCGAACCATCGATGGTGAGCTGAGTTGATCCATCGAGCACAAAGAAGAACCAGAACTCGGCATTGTGCTTGGCCGGTGGGGTCGACGAAGCCCCTGCTGCACGCAATATTTGCACGTTCGCCAAGCCGTTGGTGGCTTGTCCGATGGCGGTGGGTTGTGACTCGAAACCCCGATATGCAGATGGCTGCCAGGGAACCGTGGCCGACTGGTGGCGAACAAACCGTTGGCCGCCAAAATCACGGTCGACGTCGACCGTGCTCGTTGGGAGTGCTAGTTCGTAGTCAAAGAAGGTGTCGTGCTCGGCGGGGCACCCAATTTCGACCACCTGAGCGCCAGCGGAACTCGCGAGAACCCGGTGCCGAATATGTGGTGGTTGGAGTACGCAGTCGCCCGCTTCTAGGCGGAACGGTTGGCCGTGGTCTTCGTACACAACGTCGACCCAGCCGCGATGGCAGAAGATCATCTGGAAGCGGATGGCATGGTGGTGCACCAGATCAGGTACTGGCCCGCCATCGCAAACTTCGATATGGGAGGCGATGTAGCGGCCGCCGAGTCGCGACGGAATCAGGTCGCGATACTTCATGCCGGCGCGCCCGACAACCCAGTCAGCCTCGGCGTTGGCTCGTGACACAACGAGCTCGGGCACCAGATCGGGCAACACGTAACCGCCGGAGGCTTCCTGGGCATAGGTGATGGTGACACCATTTGGCGCAGTCACCGAGTCGGCGACACCAGATGCAATGCACAAGGTCATCGGCGCGGCCTCAACCGCGCGGTCAATACACACCGCGAGTCCGAAACCGGACACGATTGCGCGAGCAGGATCGTCTGCAGGACTCACCCGATCGATCCGGAAGCCCAGTTCGTCGGTGAAGAACGACACTGTTTCGTCGAAAGGTTGTCCGCTCACAACAAGGTGGCCGAGGTGACGGGGAGGAGCCATAACTTGGACGTGTCCTAACTGACCGACGCGCCGAGCAACGTGCCGATCAGCCAAGTCAGCAGGCACGCAGCAGTGCCGAGAGATACCTGGCGGGCAATGGTGCGCAGCTTGGATTTACCGGTGAAGTAGGCCAGCGCCCAACCAACGGCAGCCGCACTGACCAACCCGAGCAGGATCGAAACGATCAACATCGCTGGGTCGTCGGAGAAGAGCCAAGGCAGAAGTGGGATCACTGCGCCGATCGAAAATGCCACAAAGCTACTGACGGCCGCGGCTACTGGTTGGCCTGTCTCGCTAGGGTCGACGCCCAATTCTTCTCGGGCGTGGACTTCGAGAGCGACCTCGGGATCTTCGTGCACCGCCTGGGCCATCTGCATGGCTTGATCCTTGTCGATGCCGCGGTTGGCGTAGATCGCAGCAAGTTCGCGTGTTTCGAGGTGGGGCTTCTTGGCGATCGACTCTCGTTCGCGATCAAGCTCGTATTCGATGAGTTCGCTCTGGGCCTTGACCGACACGTACTCACCAGCAGCCATCGAAGCCGCCCCCGCGAGCAGGCCCGCGACGCCTGCGACAACCACGGATGAACTGCCCGTATCGGCTGCGGCGACGCCGGTAATCAATGCCACGTTGGACACGAGCCCGTCGCTCACGCCAAAGATCGCTGCTCTCACGGTGCCACCCTGTACATCACGATGGTGGTGCACCATGTGGTCATGGTGATGGTGGTCGTCGGCCATAACGTCAACCTACCGCAGCGATGCCAGGACAATCCGCAAGAATGGGCTTTCATGACAGAACACGCGCCAACGCTCCAAGACGACGAGGCCAAACTCGTTGAGTACGCCGTTGCGCTGGCTGATGCGGTTGAGTTGGTCGCCGACTCCTGGCTGCACAAATTGGTCACCGCCCGGTTAGCGGGTCAAGAACTTGATGAACACGCCCGTGGGCTGCTCGATGCAGGGGCAGCAACTGCGGTCGCGGAATTGCGCGAGCTACTTCTGCACGACATTGCGCACCAACCGGTTGGCCCGCTCGAGATTCTGCGCAACGCCGTGCGGTTTCCCACCCAAGTTCTTTCTGATGCCGCAGTGCCGGCCCCGGTGCGTGACGAGTTCGCCATCAGGAACTTCCCCGACGACGCCTACGACTTAACGCCGGCCTCGTTCGCCGATGTGGATCCTTCCCTGCACGAATGCGGCCTGATGTGGGGCGCAGCTAAGGCGCACGTCCATCTCCGTCGGCGCCGAGAGGCCCAAGCCCCCTAACCTGGCACCATGAGCGAAACCGAGTCATCTGGTCGAGTGGTTGTCTTGGCGACCGACCTCATGGACCGTTCCAAGATCAGCGGAGCGTTTCCTGCGGCGACCTTCGTTCGGTCACCAGAGAGGCTGGTGCAAGAGGCGACGTCGGCAACCCTGGTGCTTGTGGACTTGACAGGGCTTGGCGACGCCGCAGTGCTGACCGAGATCCAGGCGCGAGTTGTGGCCTACGGCAGCCATCTGAACCATAACGAGCTCACAGCAGCCGAGGCCGCCGGGGCCGAAGCGTTGCCTCGTTCGGTATTTTTCAGGCGCCTTTCGGCGCAAGAGCTCTAGCGCCTTTTGGCCCAACCTCAGCTGGGTGTTTCCGAAATGCGTCTTAAATGTTTCGGGAGCGTAAACATCGCCCAACCGATGTGGAGCAGCCCACGCCGATCCTCTAAACACAATGTGGCGACCGTTTGAACCGGGTGCATGAAGTCTGCTTTGGAGGCACGAATATGTCGGGTAATACCGTATGGATCATGGCGTCTGCGGCCATGGTGCTGTTGATGGTTCCAGGTCTCGCACTGTTCTATGGCGGCATGGTCCGCTCGAAGAACGTGCTCAACATGTTGAACATGAACATGTACTGCCTGGGTGTTCTCCCGATCGTGTGGGCCATTGTTGGCTTCTCGCTCGCAGCGGGTTCTGGGGGACCCGACAGCGGAATCTTTGGATTCCTGGGCTTTGATAATTTCTGGATGAACGGCATTGGCGAATCCGTCGATGCCGATGGTGTCGGCGACGGAACCATGGCTGGCTGGGCATTCGGCCTGACCTTTGCGGTGATCACGCCCGCCCTCATCTCCGGCGCAGTTGCGGATCGCATGAAGTTCACCGCATGGATGGTGTTCGTGCCGGTCTGGTCGCTGCTGGTCTACTCGCCCGTTGTGTTCTGGGTCTATGGCCTGGACGGCGACGGTGAAGCACTTGGTTGGATCATCAACCTGCCGGCCCATGACTACGCCGGTGGCACGGCCATCCACATCAATGCCGGCGTTGCTGCGCTGGCCGCCGTGCTGGTGCTTGGCAAACGCCGCAACTGGGGCAAGGAAGCCTGGCCTCCACACAATCTGCCCCTGGTGATCCTTGGTACTGGAATTCTCTGGTTCGGCTGGTTCGGGTTCAATTCCGGACTGGGCGGAGCCGATGCAGGCCAAGCCTTGACCAATACGTTCCTGGCCGGTGCGGCCGGCCTCATGGGCTGGATGCTCACTGAAGTCATCACCGGTGGCAAACCCACCGCCCTCGGCATCTGCTCGGGCATCATTGCTGGACTGGTTGCGATCACTCCAGCCGCTGGATTCGTTGGCACCATGAGCTCGATCATCTTCGGGCTGGCTGCAGGCGTGATCTGCTTCTTTGCCATCAAGCTCAAGGACAAGTTCGGCTACGACGACTCGCTTGATGTTGTAGGCATCCACATGGTCGGCGGCATCGTTGGCGGTCTGCTTATTGGCCTGTTCGCCAGCGACGACGCCTTCAGCGGAGAGTTCGAAGAAGCCAGCGCCCAGCTGCTCTTCAACCAGTTCATCTCGATCGTTGTTGTCATGGTGTTCTCGTTCGTGATGACGTTCATCATTGCCAAGGTGCTCGATGCAACCATTGGGCTGCGAGTCAGCGACGACGCTGAGATGGCAGGCCTCGACACGAGCGAACACGCCGAGACGGCGTATTTCCAGGGTGGCTCGTTCGAACGGACCAGCTGAACACGCACCGATTAGTGGGGCTTAGCCGACCGCTGGTGAACCAACTGAAAGTGAGCCCCAGGCTCGGTCAATGGCATTGGGTAGTTCTTCGGCCCACTGCACCAAGTCGTGGCCGGCGACCCGTTCGGTGAAGTGATAGTCGGCACCAGCCAACATGAGATACCCAGCCCAGGCCTCGGTGGCCTGATGGAACGCACCCTCGAGCGTGCCTGCGCACAGGTGCACCATAGGGTGGTCAGCGCTCCAGTCGAACTGGAGATCCGGCGGCATGCCGGTGCTGTAGACAAAGGCGTGGCCAAACCTGTTCGGATAGAGCCGGGCGACCATAGCGGCGTGGCCACCGCCATCGCTGCAACCCCAAACCCCGCGCATCGATGGATTGGAGGAGACACCCAGCGTGGATTCCGCCCATGCCGAGAGTTCTTCGATAAAGAACTTTTGGTGTGCCTCGTATACCTGGTCGTTAAATCCTGGCAGATACTCGGCGGCGCGAAGATTGCCAAGGACCGGGTCAAAGGCGGCAGAGTGAGCGGAGACAATGACCACAGGTGGGCAGACCTCGGCTTCGATCGCAGCGTCGAGTCGGCGAGCATAGGGCGCGAACATGTTGCCGTCGGTCGCGTAGAGCACGGGCACGTCGTCACCAGACGAATGCCCCGGAGGTCGATAGACCGTGACTCGCCTGGGCGCTTGCAAAGACTCAGACTCGATCGCGTGCTCAATTGTTGAACCGAGCAGGGGGTCGTTCGATGCCAGCTCCGGGGGTGCATTCCTGCCTCGAAACCGCCCGTCGTGTGAGCCCCTAGCGAAGTTCATCGATGCCGTGCCGTTGGTTGGCGTGAAGGTATAGGTGATCACTGCTTCATCGAGGCGCTCTACGCGAAGGCTCAACACCTGTAACCCATCGCCGATGCCCCAGCTCTCGATCGGAAACGTGGGCGTCACGGTCACCGGCTCGGCAGACTCTGCGACGAACGTGATTACGTCGCCATCGGCCCAAGCCGAGGTTCCTTCGGCCTCCATTCGAGCTCGAACCCGAACGGGCGTCGGGTCAGTCCACACCCGGCAGAAACGTTGCCCGTCGGGAAGCCAGCCGGGCTGACCGGCCCGGTCAATCGCTCGTTGGCGAGATAGTGCCGTCATGCGTCGCTGAAGCTCCTCGAGCGACGGCACGCCGAGCTCCGCGCGCTCTGCGTCGCTCACTCGCTTGTCGACCAGTGGCTGCACAATGTCGCCTTGGTGTTCCAACATGACGGTGCCGTAGAGCTGCGGTCGGCCGGAGTACAGCGCAATCTTGTCGCTCGCTTCGGCGTGGATCAGACCGGCGCCGTTAAGCCCAGTCTGGTGCGCCTCGAGTGACAAACGGGCAACGGCCGGAAGATCGCTTGGATCACCAGAAGCGGCCAGTAGCCGGCAGGCCCGGTCAGCCATTTCGCCGGTAGCGCTTTCGAGATCAGGATGTTCTCGGAGCTCATGCAACAGGTCAAAACGATCGTCGGCGGGTAGTGCTTCGGTATCAGTGAGCACAGAGGTGAGGTCCCGGTTGGTCATCCCTGGACAGTAGTGCTGCCTCGAGAGCGCGTGAACAACAGGTTTCGGGACCATGTGCTGCAAGTTGCAGCATTAACCTTTGCTCATGTCGTCGGCCAGTCAAAACAGTTCTCCGCAGATTGACCGCGAGGAATTGTTTGCGGACCGCAGCCTGGTAGGCACGGTGTTTTGTCGTGCGTACTCACGGCGCGTTGATGAGTGGTTGCAGCAATTGTTCGCTGACCGTCTGAGCGAGCGCACCGGTATCAGCCTGGTAGCGCTTGGCGGATACGGCCGCGGCGAACTCAGCCCACAGAGCGACCTCGATGTCATGCTGTTGCACGACGGGTGGCGACCAGCCGACCTGGAAACCGCAGCCGAAGCGCTCTGGTTTCCCGTTTGGGATGCCAAGATCGCGCTCGGCCATTCCGTGCGAACAATCGGCCAGAGCATCGAGCTGGCAAACACGGACCTCGAAACAGCCACGTCGCTACTAAGCCTGCGCCACCTGGCGGGCGACACGGCGTTGTCCGCTGAGCTCACCGATCAGGCAAACCGCAGCTGGCGCAAGAGTCGCCGCCAGTGGCTTCCTCAAGTCGTGGCCGATGCCAGGGCCCGGGAACGAACAAACGGCGAAGTCGCCTACCTGCTCGAACCGGATCTGAAGTCTTCAAGCGGCGGGCTACGCGACATCAACGCAGTGCAGTGGATCGAAGCGGCCGGGACCGAACTACTCGATCAAGAGCGGCGTGACCTGCGCGCCGCAAACGATGTACTGCTTGCGGCGCGGGTCGAGTTGCACCGATCCACTGGTCGCAAGGGCGATGTTTTATTGCTCGAAGAACAAGATGCCGTCGCTGCTGCGTTGGGCATCGAGGACGCCGACGTGATGATGAGTCATGTCGCCGCATCGGCTCGCACCATCACGTGGATCGCCGATGACGTCTTCCATCGAGTCACCAATGACCTACGACGTTTTAAACTGCGGGCCGGGAAGCCACGCAAGTTGACCGAACACATTCTGATCACCGACGGCACGGTTTCGATAGCTCCGGGCGCGCCGGTCAGTGACGACCCGTCGTTGATGTTGAAGCTGGCTGTCGCTGCGGCCCAGAACGAGGCGCGGCTCGATCGCGATTCGCTCGATGCTCTGGTCGAGCTCGGACCGCCGATTCGTACCCCGTGGACTCCGGAGATCCGTGAGCTGTTTGTGGAGCTGCTCCGCGCTGGTGACGGCGCAACTCATGTGGTCGAAGCGCTCGATCATGTGGGGCTCTTCGTGCGGCTGTTGCCAGAATGGGAGCCAAATCGCAGCAAGGTCCAACGCAATCAATATCACCGGTTCACCGTCGACCGACATTTGCTCGAGGCCTCCTCGATAGCCGCCGGGTTGACCGACACGGTCGATCGTCCTGATCTACTTGTGGTTGGCGCTCTCCTTCACGACATCGGCAAGGGATATCCCGGCGACCACACCGAGGTCGGCATCGTGCTGATTGACACGATTGCCGTCAACATGGGTTTCCCCGCTGCCGATGTCGACGTGCTCAAGCGACTTTGTGAACATCACCTGCTGCTGCCCGATGTCGCGACCCGACGTGACATCGAGGACCCGGGCACCATCTCATCGGTGGCCGCACAAGTTAAGACATCATCGTTTCTTCACCTGCTGGCAGCCCTCACGGAGTCAGATTCGATTGCGACCGGCCCGTCGGCGTGGACCCGCAATAAGGCTCACTTGACCGCCGAACTCGTGCGATCAACCGGCCGCTGGCTGGAGACAGACGGCGCGGTCGAGGTCGACCGGTCCTTTCCCGATGCCGACCAACTTGCGCTGTTGGCTTCGACCGACCACACGGTGTTAGCCCAGGGCGACACGCTCCAAGTTGTGACCGCGGATCGCCCGGGACTCTTTGCACGCGTTGCGGGCGCGCTGTCGTTGAGCAACCTGAGCATCGTCGGAGCACAGATTCATGTTGAAGGAACGAAGGCGCTCGAGGTGCTGCAGGTCGTTGATGCCGACGATGAAGACGCCTCAATCGAATGGGCGGGTGCCGTTGCATTGGTGGAAGAAGTCCTCGCGACGAGCGATCCGCTGACCCCGCGATTCGAGGCGCGCAAGAACTCGATTCTGCGACGCACAGTGTTGTCGCCGCGGCCGATCGAGACGATCCGGGTCGACTTCGACAACGACGTATCTGCGGAGTCCACGATCGTGGAAGTTGCTGGACCGGATCATCTCGGTCTTTTGTATGAGGTGAGCTCGATACTCGTTGCGGCTGGTCTGGATACTCAACAGGCGCGGGTGCAGACCGTTGGCGGCGATGTCGTCGACTCGTTCTACGTGCAAACACTCGATGGGGAAAAGCTCACCGATCCCGTCGCCCAAGCTGCACTTCGGACCGCCCTCCTTGAGGTACTCACCCCCGACGACCACTAGAGACACGTACCAGGTACGCGTCCTTCCCGGCGGGACATGTACCAGGTACGCGTCCTCACCTGGCTTGTGTGGTGGCATGATCTACGGGTGGGGCGCCAGCTGACAGCAACGGACCGAAGTCTGTTCCAGGCGACGATGGTTGTGCGGTGGCTGACCTGGACCTGGGCTGCCTGTGGGCTTGCACTCACCACGGAATACCTTGATCATCCCCGAACTGCTGCGGCCCTGATGACCCTGGCATTGGTGTTCACCGCGATTGCCACTGCCCTTTGGCGCACGGAGCCAGCGCGGCTGGCCACTGCGGCAATGGTCGTGGCCGAGTTGGCAATTGCTGCGCTACTCCTGATGGCCGACGGTTATGTGTTCGACGAAGCGAGACCACAATCGCTGCCCTGGGCATGGCCCTCGGCTGGACTGGTAACCGCGGGCATCACTTTCGGCCGGCGATGGGCGATCGTGGCCGCAATCGGCCTCTCGGTGGCCAGCTTCATTGGCGAGGGGCAAAACGGAGGCACTGGCTTCAGCAATTGGGGAGTCACGGCATCTTCAAAAGCGGGTCTCTATATTCTTACGGCTCTTATCGCAGGCTATATAGCCAACCGTCTTCGGGCAGCCGAAGTCCAGATTTCGGCGGCTCGAGCCCGCGAAGAGATCGCCGTGCGTCTTCACGACGGAGTTCTGCAGACCTTAGCGGTCATCCAACGGCGGTCAAGCGACACCGAACTCGCTTCGTTGGCCCGCGACCAGGAGCGTGATCTGCGCGACTACCTAGCCGGGACCCAAAGCGCTCAGCCGGGGTTGACTGCGTCGCTACGCAGCGCAGCGGCCCGATTCGAACGACACCACGGTGGCCGAGCCGAAGTGGTCATTGCTGATGACCTCGAAGAACCGATACCCCAGGTCATCGATGCCGTTACGGGAGCCGTTGGTGAAGCGCTGACCAATGTCGGAAAGCACGCTAACGCCGACAAGGTAGTCGTGTATGCCGAGCCCAATTTTGACTCCGGCATCTTCGTGTCCATCAAAGACAACGGGATTGGCTTTGACCCAGAGTCGGTCACCAAGCGCATTGGTCTGAAAGAATCAATCACCGGTCGTATCGAGTCGATTGGCGGCCGAGTTGAAATCTCGAGCAAACCCGGACGAGGTACAGAGGTACGGCTATGGGCTCCTTAGCGGCAGTGCGAGTAGTCATTGCTGACGACCATCAGATCTGGCGCGCGGGCGTGCGAGCCGATCTTGGCGAAAACTTCGAAGTGGTCGGCGAGGCCGCCGACGGGACCCAGGCGGTCGAGGTCATTAAGGCCACCAAACCAGACCTTGTTCTGTGTGATCTCAATATGCCCAACGGTGGCGGCATCAAAGTGGCAACCGAGTGTGGAGCGATGACCAAGGTAGTCATGCTTACGGTCTCACAAGCTGAGCGCGATCTACTCGACGCAATCGCAGCGGGAGCGTGTGGATATCTACTGAAGTCCACCGAGTCCGACGAGTTACGCAATCAATTGTGGAAAGCAGCGCAGGGCGAACCCGTGTTCTCCCCGTCACTGGCCGCGCTGGTGCTTACCGAGTTTCGGCGAGTGAGCAAGGCCGAAGCTCCGGGCGAAGCGCTGAGCGCTCGGGAACGCGAAGTGCTGCAACATGTTGCCCGCGGCCATACCTATCGAGAGATCGGCGAAGAGCTTTTCATCGCCGAGAAAACTGTTGAAAACCACGTACGCAACATCCTGTCTAAGTTGCACCTCAACCGGAAAAACGAACTGATGCGTTACGCCATCGAGCACGGCATCGAATAGTGACGCGTCTGGGGGAGTGTCGAGAAACAACTCGATGGCGACGACGCTGGGTAGGCGCTGCCGCATGACCAGGGGAGTAGCAGCGTTCGTAGCTCTGCTGTTGGTGTGCGGTGCCTGCGCAGACAGCGCAGACGATGACACGGTGCTCGTGCTGGCGGCCGCATCATTAACCGACGCGTTCGCCGAGATCGAAGTGGCGTTTGAGGGGGCCAACCCTGGCATCGACGTGCAGCTGAACCTGGCAGGTAGTACCGCACTGCGAGAGCAGATTTTTCAGGGCGCACCCGCCGATGTGTTCGCATCAGCCAATGCGGCCACAATGCAGGCTGTGGTCAATGCTGGAGATGCCAATGAGCCGCAGTTGTTTGCCTCGAACACGCTGGTGCTCGCAGTGCCGATCGACAATCCGGCCGGGGTTACCGGGCCAGGTGATCTCGCAGACCCAGACCGGCTAGTCGGCCTCTGTGCCGCAGCCGTGCCCTGCGGAGACTTCGCCCGCCAAGCGCTCGATCAGCTGGGGATCGAAGCAGTACCTGATACCAACGAGCTCGATGTGCGAGCGCTGCTGACAAAGATCGAAGCAGGCGAACTCGATGTTGGCATGGTCTACGCGACCGACGTTGCGGCGAGCGATCTCGTTCGAGGTATTGCACTTCCACCAAGGGCCGAAGTAGAGATCGTCTATCCGATTGCGACGCTGCCCGACGGCTCAAATCCATCGCAGGCGACGGCCTTCGTCGATTTTGTGTTGTCCGCCACCGGACAGCAAATCCTTGCCGACTTCGGATTCGGTGCTCCGTGAAGGATCGGGTCAGAGATCAACAGCCCCGACGGCGAGTGCGAAGCCGAGCGCCGTGGCAACTTGTCGTCCTTGGGAGTATTGGTGCGGCGGTCTTTGTGCTTCCCCTGGTTGGACTGGCAACGCGCACGCCGTGGAGTCGGCTTGTCGAACTCGTGAGTTCCGACATTGTGGTGGATGCGCTCAAACTGTCGGTGACTACCTCGCTCATCGCGGCTCTGATCTGCCTGATCGTCGGTGTGCCGCTTGCCTGGCTGCTGGCTCGAACAGAGTTCCCTGGCCGGCGGGTCCTACGATCGATTGTCACGTTGCCCATGGTGCTGCCGCCGGTGGTTGGTGGTGCAGCGCTGCTTTTCGCGCTCGGCCGTCGAGGCGTTGTCGGGGAACCACTCAACGAAGCGACGGGTTTCTTGCTGCCGTTCTCGATGTGGGGCGTGGTCGTGGCCAACGTGTTCGTGGCCATGCCGTTTTTAGTGGTCACGGTCGAGGGTGCGCTCAACAATCTGAACGCGCGTTACGAAGTCGCAGCAGCAACGCTCGGCGCTTCCCGGCTTACCGTATTTCGCCGGGTAACACTGCCGATGATTGCACCGTCGCTGCGGGCTGGGTTGGTGCTTGCGTGGGCACGGGCACTTGGCGAGTTCGGCGCAACCATCACTTTTGCTGGCAACTTGCAGGGTCGGACCCAGACACTGCCGATCGCGGTGTTTGTGGCGCTCGAGTCTGACCGCGACACAGCAGTGGCTATCAGCCTGGTTTTGGTAGTTGTGTCTTTGGTCGTTTTGATGGTGTTGCGCGACCGATGGTGGTCTCGCACATGACCGGGCTCGATGCGCATCTGGTGACCGCTCGCGGCGACGACTTCACGCTCGACATCCAGCTATCGATTGCGCCCGGCGAGACGCTCGCGTTGTTGGGCCCAAATGGTGCAGGCAAATCGACGACAGTCGACGCGCTCGCGGGCATCGTGCCGCTTCGGGCTGGCCACCTGAAGTTGGCTGGTCGCTCGCTCGATGTTCCTGCGCAGGATCATTTCAGTCCGCCCGAAGACCGCTCGATTGGTGTGGTGTTTCAGGACTACCTGCTGTTCGATCATTTGTCGGTGCTGGAAAATGTGATGTTCGGTCCGCTTGCATCAGGGTTGCGGAAGCAGACCGCGCGCACTGTTGCTGGTCGCTGGGTCAAAGCTCTGGACCTTGGCGCACTTGCGCATAGGCGAGCAGGGCAGCTCTCTGGAGGTCAGGCTCAGCGGGTTGCGCTTGCTCGAGCGTTGGCAACGGAGCCAGACCTGTTATTGCTCGACGAAGCCTTGGCTGCGCTCGATGTGCGCACGCGCAGCGAACTTCGCCAGGTGTTGAGCCGCCACCTCGCTGACTTCGATGGGCCCCGGCTCCTTATTACCCATGACCCGACCGATGCGTTCCTTCTGGCTGACCGTATTGCGGTGCTCGAAGGTGGCCGCATTATTCAGGTGGGTTCGAGCGAGGACATTCGGCGCCGACCAGCAACTCCCTATGTCGCTGCGCTCGCAGGAACCAACCTACTGCGTGGTATGAATTCCAACGGTTCGCTATCGCTCGATGACTACGCCCATCGCTTACAGACCGCGAACACGAGTGTGAAGGGGCCGGTGCTGATAACGATTCACCCCACCGCTATTGCGTTGCATCCGACGCAACCATCGGGAAGCCCACGGAACTCTTGGCGTACGACCGTGGCCACGGTCGAGCCACTGGGCGACACCACGCGTATCACTCTGGCGGATCCGCTGGCACTTGGTGTCGATATCACCCCGGCGGCGACCGCAGCCCTTAAGTTGTCGCCCGGGACGCCAATCTGGGCATCGATTAAGGCAACCGAAATAGCAGTAAGCCCCGCTGCCGAATAAGCAGCAGCGACCACCGGCGTGCCTAAAGGTTGACGACAGGTCGAGACTCGCTTGTTCTTGGGGCGCGGGGCTTCCCCCCAATTCTGCAGCCGTTGGGGCCACCCCTGGATGTTGAACGCGCGCCGCACGTGGCTCTTGTGGAGAGTGTGCTAGGTCCAATGGCCTAGAAATCACACCCTGGTATTTGCTATGGGCCATCTGACCCAATTGCCAGATTGGCCCTCCACTGCGGCGGCGAGATGCCGAGCTGAAGAGCTGACGCCTGGAGGCTCAAAGTGAAAAAGCTAGCACTCTCAACTGCTGTAATCATTCCGCTTGTGGCGATAGCACTGATCGCCACGCTATTGACGACTGGTCCGGCGGCCTTCGCCGATGACAACCCCGCAACCACTGATCTCGCCATGGCGTGCACCCTGGCACCCTCACTCACGCCGGACACGGTGTTTGAGTCTGGGGTGCAGGGCGTCGTAGCCGGCGAGAGCGTGACCTTTACCAACGAAGTCACGCTTGAGGCCGGCGACGTCTATCAAGACATTCTGTTACGACCCGACGGATCGGTCTATTACGCCAGTCGCATCGAGCTTGTTGCGCTGCCGTCTGGCCTCATCGTTGACCCGCTCTCTCCAGAGTTCACCATCGACGGCGTCCCGGTTGCGGTCATTAGTGCCTCCGCCCCCGCATCACCGGACCCCACGATGTTCACGCTTGAGACCGACACCACTGCCGCCGGCACCACCTACACGCTGCTGTTCCCCGGCGACGAAGCAGCAATGCTTGCTGACCAGACCGGCTCCGGCGTTCTCAGCTACCAGGTCCTCGCTGCGACCGAGATTTTTGCGCTGACCTTTGATGCAACCGTGCCAGCTGGCACGGCCCGTGCAACTATCTTCGACGGCTCCGAGTGTTTCGCCTCCGTCTCGACCGGTCCTTCGAACCGCGATACCAACCGGCCCCGCACTGCTGTTGTCGTGGTGGAGCCGCAGGTCTTGCTGTCAAAGACCACCGCGATTGACAACGCCTACCCCACGGGCGCCATCGCGGAATTCGAGATCATTGCCGCAGTACCCGTCATTGACCCGGCTACCCAACAACACGCGGTGGCTGCAGCCCAAGATGTGATTCTTGTTGACACGCCAAACCCCGGAATGGAACCCGTGGATGCGGCGGGCGTTGCCGTCGTCGACGGCGGTACAACTGCTGGCGGAGGAATCTGGTCTGCGGCCGCAGGCACCATCACCTATGCAGTCGGCACCATCGAGCCTGGCAACCAGGTCGTCATTACCGAACGGTTCCGAATTGGCAGCGCCAACGCTGCGGCTTCGGTGCTTGACAATGAGGTTTGCGCCGATTTCACCACGCTCGGCCCCGACGACCCCAACCGGCTCGACGCTGGTTGTGACGTCGCCGAGGTCATTGTGTCCTCGGAAAGCCCGGCGATCAGCAAACGCGCTCTTCGCATTCCCGATGCCGTTGACCTCGAACGTTTCGGTACTGAACTGCCGTTCTGGTACGAGATCACCGTGGTGCTTCCTGCCAGCTCGAGCTACGAGAACTTCACCATCTTGGACAGCCTGCCCGACGGCATTCAGTTCAACAGTTATGTGTCGACAGACTGCCAACCCGCAGGAGCGACATGCCCGGCACCAATCACTGACCTTGCCGCCACGATCTTTCCGGGCGGTAACGGGACCGGCATTGGCTGGTACCCAAACTCGATTCCTTTCGATGCCGGTGTCCGAACCATCACTCTTCGGTACGAAGCAGAAATTAACGCCAACTACGCAAGTGGCGATCCGGTGTTGTTCTTCGATGAGTTCGTGAACGATGCATCGATCAACTGGAACACCGTCGATCGCCTGGGCGCAGTGCCTCCAGCGACGGCATCACCACCGCCGTTCGACGGCGAAGCCAGCACGTCAGACACGATTATCTATGACCGTCCAATTTTGAATATTGACAAGACGGTGGTGACCGACGGCAATCTGACCGACACCACACGCGATAGCTGGGACTACGAGATCGGCGACATAGCCGAGTACACCATCGTCATCGCAAATGTTGGTTCCTCGGATGCACTCAACGTGGCCTATGTTGACACCCCAATCGGTATCGATATCGATATCGCCACCGTAGAAGTCGGCGGCGTGCTGTGTGGCGCTTCGTGTGTACTCGTCGGCGGCAATCTGCAGACGACTATTGCCGGTCCAATTGTCCCTGGTGGATCCATAACCGTTACCTACGACGCAGTTCCAAACAAGAACGGCAACCTCGACAACACCGTGGAACTTCCGGTGTACGAAGATCCGTTTGTCACGACGTACACCGAGACCCCAACCGACACGGTCTCGCTCGTGATTCCCGATCCGGTGCTCACGCTCGTCAAGACCGAGGTATCCGACGTCGCCCAGGTTGCGAACACCGTTGGCACCCGCTTCCCGTTCACGTTCACTGTCACTAACGTGTCGTCGACAACCGCCTATACCCCAATCGTGGTGGATACGCCGCCAACTGGTCTGTGTAACTTTGTCGGCGGCCTCGACGCAGCAGCCGCAGGCTCTGTGACCGAAACTGCCGCCGGCGTTTGGGAACTTGTTGCTCCGCTCGCTCCCGGCGCCAGCCTGACCTTCAGCGCCGAGGTTGAAGTCTGTGGCGACGTGGACCCTGGCAATTATGTGAACAACGCAACACTGACATGGACCGACCTTGTCGACGGCGTCACCGAAGGTGGAGCTCCGTACACAACCACCGATGATGCTCCCCTCGAGCTTGTTGGCCCAACATTCGAAGTAACCAAGGGACCACCAGTCGACGGTGGCGCAACCCTGAAGTGGTCGGCCGATCTTGACGATCCCGAAGACGGTGTTCAGGCCGACGAACTCAATGGTGGTGTTTGGACCATCATCGTGACCAACACCGGACCGGCCCCGATCGGCGGCTTAAACGTGGTCGACCCCATGCCGGATCCATTCGAGTACCTGCCCAACTCCGCAACCGTCACTTGGTTGAATCCAGGCACCCCAGACACCTTTACCGATAACTCAACACCAACCGGCACCGAGGTCTGGCCGGGCTACACCACCGACCTCGACTTTGTGATCGGGCAACTCTTGCCCGGACAAGAGATCCGGATCAACGTCCCCTTCATCCACAACGGCGAAGACCCAAGCGACGGAACTTTGACCCGTGTGAACACCGTCGAGGTTCGCAACGACAACCTGGCCTATGACCCCGCCCTGCATAGCGACGACGGCGAGTACACCCTGATCCCAGTCGAAGCTGGGCCCGAGCTTGCCAAGACCGTAGAGGTGGCCTCGCCAACGCCGGGCATAGGTATCGAATCAGCTGAAGGCGCTCCGGGTCAGCAGTTCGACTTCGCCATCGAAGTAACGCTGCCCACGAAGGCAACGACTTCGCTGCACGACGTTTGGGTGCTCGACGTGCTCCCCGACGGCTTGTTCCCCGTCAACGTGCCAGCAACAGGTGCGGTGCCCAACAGTGCAGCCACTGGTTGGACCGTGACCTGTGTTTCTAACTGTGGAACTGGCGCAAGTGGCGGCGGCGCGTTCTTAGGTCAACAACCAGGCGCAAACGGTTCGACAGAACTGGCGTGGTGGTTCGACGAAGTCGCACCAGACGCAGCTGAATTTGACATCGTGTACCTGGTCACCTTCCGCGCTGAAGTCGAGAAAACATTCGACGACGGCACCGAAATTATCGACGGCTTTGACGAGCCGCTGATCAACGTGGCCAAGCCAATCTTCAACCGAGACACCGCCCTACCAGGCGGCACCGGCGACCAAGTCGCTGGCGTACCCGCTGGTGTGCCAAATACTGCTGACTACGAGCGGGTCTACCCGCTCGACCCAGCCGAGGTCGACATCGTGACCCCTCGCCTCGATCTTTCCAAAAGTGTCAAGAACGCCGACGGCGGCGTTGTCGAAGAAGTCTCCGCCGGCCAAGACTTCTTCTACGAGGTTGTGGTGACCAATGGTGGCTCCGGTCCAGCGTTTGACATGGACATCAACGACACTCTCGGCACACCGGCCATGTGGACCGGCCCGAACTTCTTGACCTATGACCCAGGTTCGCTTGTGACCAGCCCGGCTGGTGTCACGTGTGCGGTCTACAACCCGGTTCCCGGCCAACCTGTAGAACATCTCGGCTGTGAGTTCGCGGGCCCATTGGCGCCAGGCGACTCCGTCGTGATCACGTACACCGCAACCACGGTGCCTGCAGACGAGTTCTTCGCTCAGGCTTCTACGAACAACTTTGATCCGATGATCATTCGCAACCAGGCCAGCACGCCTGAGTACTTTGAGGCCGCAAACGAAGGTGGCAATCAGTATTCAACTGGCGAAGCGGTTACCCGCATCTTTGCCTACACCCCGGTCCCAGAGATCGACGCCACCTGTGTTGGTGGTGCCGACGTGTTGCCGAACGCTCCGATCGGCACCGATGTGCAGTTCTACGCAGTGTTCGGTAACGGTGACCGGAACGACGTGAACGGCAACCCCGATGGCGATCAGACCCTGTCACCATTCCCAACTGAAGATCTTGATGGCGATGGCTTCCCCGACGCAGGCATCGGCTATAACCCTGAGGTCCGCATCACGCTGCAGGACAAATTCACCTATGTCGGCACGACCGGAACCGGCCCCGGCGCTGGCGATCCGACCTACACCACCTACTCGCCGTTCCCGGCACCTGATCAGATCGTCGACGAGGAGATTCCCAACACCTACACCTTGGTATGGAATACCTCGCTGCAAGACATTCCGTTTAGCCCCAATCACAGCGACCAAGGCAGCTACCTGCCACACAACGGCGGAGCGCCACCGACCAACGGCGACTTCTTGCCGCATTACGCATTGCTCATCGATGTCACCAAGACCGCGGCCGGCGGCGGCTCGATCTGGTTCGAGATGTCACTCGAAGACGCAGCCGGTAACACCGACCGTGGCACCAGCGTGGGCGAGCCTTTCACGTTCACCGAGAAGGATCGCCACGGCTGCCCGGGTGGTCCACCACCACGTGTCTGGAAGTTCCCTGATGACGACCAAGGAATCACGCTGGCTCCTGGTGCGACCGAAGAGTTCGTGATCTATATCCAGCAACCATCTGACACACCTGTGCCGTCGACATTCACGGACCTGTTGCCAAACGGGCTCACCTACCGCGGTGACCTGCCGCTCGGTGACCCCAACTACGCCGTGGCCACAATGGACACGATCCCTTCGACCTGGCCTGTTGGATCAACGCTCGAGGACTACTTCGTGTCCTCAACGACCTCAGGAGCTGGCGACACCACACTGCTGTGGAACCCGCCTGACCTGCCAAAGGGTGTCTTTAACGACCCCGACGCCAACGGCGCTGACACTCGATTTGTGATCCGTGTTCCCGTGATCGCCAACGATGTGCCAGCGTTCCCGAACGAGTTCGTCGTGAACAACTTCACGTGGGACGCCGACGGATCACCTCGTAAAGACTCCGGCGCCATGCTCACCGAAAGTGCGGGCAAGCCCTCGATCGACAAACGAGTCGCAACTTCTGCTGGCCTCTACGGCGAAGTGTTTGAATACACCGTTGACATCACGATCCCCGGTGGATACGCCGGCACCGATGTCATGATCTATGACCAGATCAATCGCTGGCGCAACTGGGATGCTGCGCCGTACAACTTGCAAGAAGGTGCAACCAACTGGCACACGGGTGCCTACGTGTTCCCGGCCACGGTTACTGCACCGTCGCCACCGGTCCCTCCCGCTCCCGAGTATCGCTGGGCGCACTATCTGTACACGCCAGCTGAATTCGAACTGTCGGACTACGTGAGCCAGACCTGTGTCGCTGGCTGTAGCGGTCCCGACGCCGTGCAGCTTGTGCCGCTTCCTCCTGCGGATCTCGAAGAGACGCTGACGCTTCCGCTCAGCAGCGCAGACGACTACGCCCGCGACGGCAACGGCGCAATCGGCTGGTACCTCGGCGACATTGCCGCCCATACCGGCGGCCAAGACCGTGTTATTCGCCTGGTCTACGAAGTCGAAGCACCAACACTGCTTGAGCAGCGCCAACGAGTGTTTGAGCAACAACCGTCGAACTTTCCGGGCGGCGCAACCGACCCAGGATTCGATGTACGCGACAGCTACTGGTTCGAAGAACTGAGCCAAGTAGTGCACCCGAACTTGGTCGAGTTCCGCCAGTTCAGCAACCAGAACGCCATCCTTGGCAGTTTCGATGGGGCTAGTGACGCCGAATGGCAAACTGGCAGCAACGATTGGGTCGGCGAAGTCAGCAGTTCCGCTGTGCTCGCCGCAGCCGACGAATCGGTCACGGTTTCCTATCCGATCATTGACATGGACAAGGAATGTGGTGCCATCGGCATCGACGATCTCACCGACAACACCAACCCGTCGGTTACCCCGGCCGGAACGCCCAATGTCGAGTGTGAAGTCATCATTACCAACCTCTCACCGGTCGAAGGCTTCGACCTTCAGGTAACCGATACCCCACTCGATGAGTGTGTCATGGCTGCGGTTGTGTACTGGGGCGAGGTCACCTACATCGGCAACATGAACAGCAGCAACCCTTGGTACACCGCCCGTAGCGCAAGCGGCACTGGTTTCCGTGACCCTGCCGACCCTGGCGTGGTGACCTACCCGTGCGAAGTGCAGTCGCTGTTGACGGTTCCAACGAGCGGCGCAACGACCGACACCGGAGGTGACTTCCCACTGACCTGGGATCTCGACATTGGACCAAACGGCACCGAAACCCTGAAATACCAGTTCTACCTCGACGGTTGGAGCGACCAGCCCTACTCGAGCCGCTTCATTAACAATGGCTCCTGGGATGCACAGGGACAGTGGGTCAACAACGCCGTACTCGGCCAGTGGGCCGCTGAACCCGGAGGCACACCGATCGGCGAGGAAGTGACCGTACAAGACCAGGTAGGTTTCGAAGAGAGCTACCTGATCGCCAACAAGTTCCCCTACCCCCGAAACCGCGACGTCTGCGCTGACAGCGAGCCGTTCATTCAGTGGAACCAAGCGCCGACTGCAGCGCAAACGAACCTGTGGCCATGGCGCCACCATCCAGCGGGCGATCAGTACAACGCCGCAAGCGCGGCCCATCAACAGGGCTTCGGCAATCCGTTGAACAGCCAGTACTGGACGGATTCTGATGACAATTGCGCTGATCCGCTTGTGCCACCAGCACGCGAAGTCACGGCCTTCTCCCACCCGGGCGTGCTGCGCAATATCCCACTTGGCGGCTGGGGATTTAGCACCGCTGCTGGTTGGGGCAACTACGGCGACGCCTACGATCTGGGGACCAATCAAGGCTGGACGGCGCGCCCGCTCAGTGACCCCAACAACTGGTCGCCGCAGTACAACGCGGTCCCAACCCAGTCCTACCGCTGGGCCATCGACATCCGCGTCGACGGTTTGCGGTTCTTGAGCGACATCGACATCACCGATACCCTGCCTTACGGCTGGGAGTACACACCGGGATCGACGACCATCGTCGACGGCGTGTGGATGCTCGGCAACTGGGCCGGCGGCACCTACGACGCTGACCAAGGGCTCCAGGTTGGCTACGGAGAAATTCCCGTACCCGATCCGGTCCGAGGCAACATCGGCGGCGGCGCTTGCCACGCAGACAACAACTTCCATTCCGGCGGCGAGACGCTGACCTGGAACTTCGAACGCAGCGGCGGCGGCTCCGGCGACGGTCCGTGGCTGTACCAATACTTGGACTCGCTCGAGCGCAAGTCGTCGGCCAACACCACCGCCTGGCAGGGCTACGAAAGCCAGACCACCGGTTGGTCCGACAAGGCGTCCTGGGTCCGTATCCACTTCGACGCAACGCCAACCATGGCGGTGTTCGACTGCGATCCGGATCCAACATCGAGCGACCGCTTCATGATGGAAAACAATCTGCGAGTCGACGCAGTTCGCGACAACCCAATCGCTGGCCAGGGCATCACCCTGGGCGACAGCTTTGACATGCTCGTACCGATGACGAACCCAGTCAGCTTCGACAAGCTGCCCAACGATGACTACGTGGGCGACGACACGGTCACGAGCTTTACGATCGAGTTCAGCAACAACCTGGCCGAACCAGTGCTTGACCTGCTGATCATCGATGACCTTGCCGCATCCTTGCCACCCCTTGCTGGTGGTGGTTACGACTGCGCCACCGCTACGGCGACCCTGAACGGCACACCGCTTGTGCTGAACGAGACGGCCTGCACTGGTGGGCTTTCACAGAACACCCACCTCGAATGGCTGATCGCCGCGATCCAACCGGGCGAAACCCTGCTGATCACGGTTCCGATCATCATCCCGAAGGAAGAGACCAACAGCCTGCAGTGGAACAACACTGCTTCGACCTTCGTCAAGGAGTACTTCGACTCACCATTCAGCGACGATGGCCGCATCACCGTGGTGAACCCGTCGCCGGCGCCCCAAGCCGACAAGTCGGTTAGCCCGAACCCGGCGACGATCAACGATGTCGTCACCTACGAAGTCAGCTGGACAGCGAATGCATTCCAGGTCTTCATGGACCTTGCCTACATCGATACGGTTCCCGATGGTTTGACCTTCGAGAGCTTCGAAAGCCTGACCTGCACGGGCGGCTGTCCTAACAGCTTCACCCCCGCCGACGTTGTCACATTGCCCCAGGTCGTGAACGCCGATGGCACGACCACCCTCATGTGGTGGTTCGGCGACATGCCGGGTTCAAGCCAGCCCCATACCTGGACCATGACCTACACGGCTCGTGTCGACGACACCTATAACGACGGCACGCTCATCACCGACGAGGATGTCCTGACCAACACCGTGACGGGCTACGCCAGCCACGAGAACTTGCTCGAGGAACCTATTGGTGTGCTCGACCCGTCGGCATGGGATGCCTCTCAGCACCCACCATCAGATGTTGGCGAAGCAGACCTTGACATCGAGGAGCCCGAGCTCGCAATCCGCAAGTCGGCCGTGCCTTCTACCTCGCCTGCCGACGGATCTTCGACCATCGTGTTCACGGTGGAGATCGAGAATATTGGCGGCATGGATGCCCACAACGTGACCGTGTCCGATACGCCGAACGGTGCACTCGAGAACATCGTGATGGACCCTGCCCCGACAGCAGACTCCTTTGTTACTCAAGGCTGGACGCAGCTCGTGCCCGAGGTCAGCTGGTTCATCACCACGCTGGGCCAGGGCGACACTATCTCCTTCACCTACACCGCCGAGGTCGTGGATACGTTCCTGGCCGACGGGATTTGGTTTGCCGAGAACGATGCCTCCATCGACTCGCTGAGCGCCCGACCAGGCGCTGACCCAGAGCCAGGCGATCGCAGCTACACCGGACCCGAAACTTCGGTCGAGGTCCCACTCGTGGCCCCGCTTCTCAACATCGAGAAGACGATCGACGGCTGCGCCGACGACTTTGCGTTCGCAACGATCGGCGACCCAATCACATGGTGTCTCACCGTGTCGAACTCTGGCGCAGCCATTGCGTACAACGTAAATGTCGACGACGTGTTGCCATACAACTGGACCTACGAAGCCAACTCCACGAGTGGCTCCGGGTGGACCCCAGCCGAACCCAACGTGGCCATCGTAAATGGCGTTGAGCAGATCGAATGGAACCTGGGCGATCTTGCCCCAGGTGCTGTTGTTGTGATCGAGTTCGAAGCAACACCACAACAGGGTGCGACCGAGGTCGTAACCAACTGGGCTGCGGCTGAGATGACCGACGCAGACGGCAACTCCTTGCCGCCATCGGTCACGGTGGCGAGCGATCGCGACCCGGCGACGGCCTCGATTGGTAAGTATGGCCTTGAAATTGCCAAGGTCCCCGATGACCAGCAGTGGCCGTTCATCCCCGCCGGCGGAACGTTCAGTTGGGATCTGGAGATCACGAACCCATCTGGTACCACGACGAACACCAACCTGGTGGTTGTCGACTACCTGCCAGCTCCGCTGCAGTACTCGGCATGGACCAGCACCGACGGTCGAATCACGCTTGCATCTGTCGGCGCCCAAGGCGCTGGCCCTGGCGGAACCACCGAGGTCACGTGGAATATCAGTGACCTTGGCCCACTCGAAACAGTCACGATTGAAATCGAAGCTGCCGCCACTGGAAGCGAAACTCCAAACCAGTGGTACGTGAACGACGTGCAGGTGACTTCCGAAGAGATTGTTGACCACGTGGTCAACCAGGCCAAGGTCTGGTTCTATGAGCCAGCCGAGCTTGGCGACCGAGTCTGGATCGACACCAACGCCGATGGCATCCAAGATGCAGGCGAAGTTGGCGTGAACGGGGTCATCGTGCACCTACTCGATGCCAACGGTGACCCTGTGTACCGCAATCCCACAACGGGACTGTTCTATAACGCAGCTGCTTGGGCTCTGCTGACCCCAGCCGAACAAGCCGCTGCGCCTGCGATGACCACCACCACGGCAAATCATCCGGTGACCGGCCTGCCAGGTTGGTACCTGTTTGACGACCTGATCCAGGGCTCCTACCAAGTCATGTTTGACCCAAGCCCGACCGGCCTCTATCTGACGCTCGACGAACAAGGCGCCGACGACGCAACCGACAGCGACGCAAACCGCTTTGTTGGCACGAGTCACGTGGTGGCCCTGATGCCAGGCGATAGCGACCTCACCATCGACGCTGGTCTGATCACCGCCGAACAATACGACGAGAACATTGCTTCGATCGATGTCGAAAAGTTCACCGAAGGCGTTCAAGCCGATACTCCTGTTGGACCAGCTTTGGTTCCAGGCGCACCGGTGACCTGGACCTACGAGGTAACCAACACGGGTTGGACCAGCCTCGCCGACGTGACCGTGACCGACGATCCCGAAGGTGTTGTTAACTGCGATGTCGACGGCGACGGCGTCTGGGATGACACCAACGTGATCGACATCCTTGCCCCAGGCGTTACCCGAACATGCTTTATCCAAGGCATCGTGGGAATCACCCCCGACGGTGACGGAACTGGTCTGTACTCGAACACCGTCGATGCCACCGGTGACCCCGTCACTCCTGACTTCGATACCTGTGCATGTGATCCCGATGACCCTTCGACCTGGCCAACCGACCCTGCGTCGAACGACCCGTTCGAAGGCACCGACGGCACACCACTTGGGCCAGTCGACGACTCGGACCCATCGCACCACTACAGCGCGAGCCCAGCCCTTGACATAGAGAAGGCAACCAATACCGTTGATGCCGACCTATCAAACGGCCCAGCCGTGGTTGCGGGCGGCGCGGTCACCTGGACCTACGTGGTCACAAACACGGGCAACACTGGCCTGACTTCGGTTCTAGTGACCGACAGTCAAGGCGAGATTCCGTCGTGTGACATCGATGGCGATGGAGTCTTCGAAGGCGGACCCATCATCCCGCTCATGAACCCAGGCGACGTTGTCACCTGTCAGGCAACCGGCACCGCTACACCAGGGCCGTACCAAAACGACTCCTTCGTCACGGGTAACCCGGTACTGCCGAACCCCGACACGTGCGGTTGCGATATCGAGGATCCAACAACCTGGCCAGACACACCGGAAGACTTCGACGACGCGAACGTTGCCGATCCTGGGGCGGAAGATCCGTCGAACTACTTCGGCATCGTGCCGTCGATCGACATTGAGAAGGCGACGAACACTGTTGATGCCGACGTTCCCGTTGGCCCAGCGATCTTCGTTGACGGCGATGTGACGTGGACCTATGTGGTCACGAACACCGGCGACACTGCGCTCTTTGACTCCGTTGTCACCGATGACCAAGGCGTCACCATCGCCTGTGATGTCGATGGTGATGGCATCTTCGAAGGCAATGAGACCATCCCCTTCATGCTCCCCGACGCCTCGGTCACGTGCCAAGGAACGGGCACGGCGACACCTGGCCAGTACACCAACTTGGCCGATGTCACCGGCAAGCCTGCTCTGCCAGATCTGGAGCTCTGCGAGTGTGATCCTGGCGATCCGGACTCTTGGCAAGATGATGCCGACGACTTTGCACTCGCTATCGATGGTGCAGGTGATCCGGTTGACGAAGTCGTCGATGACGACCCTTCCCACTACTTCGGCGCTGATCCTTCGATCGACGTGGAGAAGTCGACCAATACGGTCGACGCTGATCTCACACCTGGTCCTGCCATTACGCCCGGCGATCCTGTCGTGTGGTTCTACGAGGTTGTGAACACCGGCAATACCGCACTGGACAGCGTGTCCATCGTGGATAGCGACGGTGTTGCGATCGCCTGTGACCTAGACGACGACGGCATCTTTGAGGCTGGCTCGTCGATCGGCTTCTTGCTACCGGGTGCATCTGTGGACTGCCAGGCAACTGGCGTAGCGGTTGCAGGCCAATACGAGAATACGGCGACGACAAGCGGCGCCCCCTCACTGCCGAACCCAGAGTCCTGCGACTGCGATCCATTCGATCCCGATAGCTGGCCCGACGATCCATCGTTGTTCGACGCAGCGGTTGACGACGATGGTACGTCGCTGCCACTTGTTGACGACGAGGACCCTTCGCACTACTACGGAGCTCTTCCGGGTGTCGATATTGAGAAGTCGACAAACGGTCTCGACGCTGACACCACCCCAGGTGCTGCAATCGCACCGGGCGACGCCGTGGAGTGGATCTACGAGGTCGTGAACACGGGTAACACTGCACTCGCCAACTCGGTTGTCACCGACAGCGATGGCGTCACCATTTCCTGTGATCTCGACGGCGACGACGTCTATGAGTCCAACAACATCATTCCGTTGCTGAACCCAACCGACAGCGTGACCTGCCAGGCAACTGGCGTAGCCGTTGCTGGTCAGTACATGAACCTGGCCGACGTGTCTGGCACTCCGGTCTTGCCGGATCCAGAAACCTGCGGCTGTGATCCCTTTGACCCCGATAGCTGGCCCGACGACCCAACATTCTTCGATCCAGCCGTAGACGACCAAGGCGAAGAGCTGCCCGCTGAAGTCGCCGATGACCCATCGCACTACTACGGCGCTGTTCCGTCGATCAATGTGGAGAAGAGCACGGTTGGCTACCAAGCCGACAATGTGTCTGGCCCCGGCATTGCTGTAGATGACCCGGTCACCTGGACTTACCTGGTGATCAATGATGGCAACACTGCCCTCGACAATGTGGTCGTCACCGATAGCGACGGCGTCACGATCTCTTGTGACCTCGATGGCGACGGTGTCTTTGAGTCCGGCGCAACCATCGGCTTCTTGCTGCCTGATGCTTCGGTCAACTGCCAAGCAACTGGCATCTCGATTGCTGGCCAGTACGAGAACATCGTTGATGTAACCGGTGACCCACTCCTTCCGGATCCTGAGCTCTGTGGCTGCGATCCATTCGATCCCGACACCTGGCCACAAGACCCGGATGCCTTTATCGAAGCCCTCGACGAAGATGGCACGGCGCTGCCGCCGGTCATCGACGATGACCCGAGTCACTACTACGGCACCACCGGTGGTGTGGACCTTGAAAAGTCCACCAATGGCGTTGATGCTGATCAATCAGCTGGTCCGGCCATTACACCGGGTGCCGATGTGACCTGGGAATACGTGGTCACCAATACGAGCAACTTCGCACTCACCAACCTCGAGGTCACCGACTTTGAAGGCGTGACTGTGGTGTGCCCGAGCGGCGACAACACTATTGCCTTGCTGCTACCTGGTCGCATCGTGGTCTGCGAAGGCACGGGCACAGCAATCGACGGCCAGTACAGCAACAGTGCTTTGGTCGAAGGCGATCCGTCGCTGCCCGACGAAGACCTCTGCGGTTGTGACCCGTTCGATCCCTCGACGTGGCCAGAAGGTCCGCCAGAAATCTACAATCCGATCATTGACCCCGATACCGGTGAACCAACCGGCCCGGCCGATGATGTCGACCTGTCGCACTACTACGGTGCTACCCCATCGATCGATGTTGAGAAGTCGACCAATGGCCTGGACGCCGACGGTGTGACGGGCCCAGCGATCCCTGTTGGCGATGACGTCACCTGGACCTACGTAGCCGTCAACGACGGCAACACGGCGTTGGCGAACGTGACCATGGTTGACAGCGACGGTGTTGACATCTTGTGCGATGTCGATGGCGACGGCGTCTTCGAAGGCACCAACGTGATTGGTCACCTGAACCCGGGTGACTCTGTGACCTGTCAAGCAACCGGTATCTCGGTTGGTGGACAGTACGAGAACATCGTGGGTATCACTGGTGATCCGGTGCTGCCGGACCCCTTGGCCTGCGGATGTGATCCGTTTGATCCTGACACCTGGCCTGATGACAGTTCGCTGTTTGATCCAGCGGTCGACGAAGAAGGCAATGAGTTGCCGGCTGAGACCGACGATGATCCTTCGCACTACTTTGGCTCTGACCCTTCGGTCGGTGTTGAGAAGTCGACCAACGGCGTCGATGCTGACGAGTTCCCTGGCCCGGCGATCCCTGTTGGCGACACGGTCACCTGGACCTACGAAGTCACCAACACCGGTAACACGGCGTTGGCGGCGATCGAGGTCGTTGATGATC
>Ga0209828_1000409_pt1 | contig 41363 bp, 23 predicted proteins | sample MaitaG_FD_187429 | JGI IMG/M metagenome (GOLD analysis project Ga0209828, IMG submission 187429) | Marine algal microbial communities from Maine, USA - Maine_Asex2 metaG (SPAdes) (version 2) | ecosystem: Host-associated > Algae > Red algae > Unclassified | place: Maine, USA | collected 2015-01-05
TACTAGGCTTCATCTTACATCAATTTTTGAGTGTTATTAATGACCCAAAGTTCAACAACATCTCTTTGATTAACCTAAAATTAATTGATCAAGATTTGGTTTTTCGTGAAGGGTTTGTTCAACGGATGATAGTAAGCTGCGTCTCTGCGACCGAAGGAAGCAGATATGCTGTCTTACTTATTGTTATCTGCAGAATTTCCCTTTACAACGAACCCATTACCTGCTTTTAATAATGTATTTTTCTCACTCATAATGGGTTCTGAAACTCCCCACCAATTAAATAATAAGTAGTATTCGTTTTTATTCGGAAGTGACAAATTAAAGGACAAACTTTTACCATCATCTTTCCAAATTAAGTTATTGGTTTCGTTTATTCTCTTAGTCTCTGAATTCCATTGGTCAAAATAAAGTATAACATCAAATTCAATGCTTTTTTTCATCGTTTCGGAAAAATTAACAGTGATTTTATTGGTTTCTGAATTCACAATCAATGTATCTGTTTTATTTATTATAACGGGTTTTGTGAGATGTTCTTGGACATTTCGAGTCCATTCTAAAATCTTTGGATATATATCAGAAATTTTTGAATTTGGTTCTTTTTCACTTAATTCAATGAGTTTTGATGCAAAAAGATTTGAATATTGAAACCCTCGTGAATCATTTTGAAAATGCCAATTCAAATTGATTTTTTCAGCTTTTGTGGGGTATTCAATTCTATTGAAGATGTCAAAAACCGCCCAAGTCATGTATTCATTAAATACGTCTTTCCCGTTTCCTGCATATCCACTTTCATCGTCCCATTTTAATTCATCGAATTTGTCCGTGATCAAAAACCTGTTTGTTGTAGGGTTGACATAACCGTGGTCCATTTCTGTAAACAAAGTATGAACTTCTGAAGATTTGTCTTCAGGATTTCCAAATCCTCTTCCTTCGATAATTTCTTTTGCAACTGCAGGGAAATCTGCAGTCCAAGTAGAATCTATATCCCTGTGTAAATTTTGAGCATACACAAAAGGGGAAATGACTATTGAATATTTTTTATTCTCAAAGTAATTCCCAAAATGGTAATTGAGAAAATCTCTCATTTCTTTTAACATGTATTCATTCCGATAATTTTCAACAATTGAATCATAGAAGGATTTATTTTCAACATAAAACTTCCTGAAGTTTGACTGTTCCGCAAAATCCTCGGTTAATTCCTTATACTTATCAAATGTTTCAATTTCGAATGACTTGAACTCATTTATTCTTTTTAGTGAGTTATCATCATCAAAAGCAAATGCATAAGCATCTGTTCTATAACTTAGGTATTCTTCCCATCTTTCTCGGGAGAAATTTATTGAGTCAATTAATGGGTGCCTTTCAAAATGACTGAAGTATTCTATTGTTTTATCGTAGTATTCGATATCTTTTCTTACTTGCCATTTATCGGTTTTGCCGTATTCTGTTAGAGCAAGAGCAATATTAGCTAATTCATAAACTTCAGGATATTCTATGCTGAAATTATCCTCTGGTTTTTGAGTATTTATACTCTCTGTTGTTTTACAACCAATCAAACAAATAAAAATTCCAATAATTATTGTTATTTGATATTTCATTTTTTTCTTTTTTCATTTTACAGATAACATCTAAATATAAACACCCATTCTGATACACTTAGTAAAATCGAAATATGTAATTTATTTCTTACCATCTAAGTTGCGTAAAGTAAAATTAATGCTTGTCCATTAAGATAATCATAGATGCAAAATTATATCCTTAATCGTAAATATTCTTAAACGCAAACTACTGAAAACGCACCAAGTGTTTCTACAGAGTTGACAGATTAATTGTCCTAGCCCTACATGATCATCTAATCTTAAAAATCCTAATACTGACAATAATATCCACAAAAAAAGCTAAGTCTTTTACAAGACTTAGCCATTTCATTTTATAAAATCATTAGGTCCTACTGACCTAAGTGATTTACTTATCCTTGAGAATTAGCTCCTACCAATTCTTCAGTTTCTAATTCGCCTTCTTCAGGTTCGACAGTAAGATTAGGTAAGACTTTGATATCTCTGAACTTCTTCAATCCTGTTCCTGCCGGAATTAATTTTCCAACAATTACATTTTCTTTTAGACCGTTCAAGAAATCTTGTTTTGCACCAATCGCTGCTGTACTCAATACTTTCGTCGTCTCTTGGAACGAAGCCGCTGATATCCAACTCTCCACTCCTAAAGATGATTTTGTAATCCCTTGTAACATTGGCTTAGCCGTCGCAGGAACTGCATCTCTGAATTCAACGATCTTCTTATCATTTCTCTTCAATAATGAATTCTCTTCTCTTAGCTGTCTGATTGAAACCAATTGACCTGGTTTCATTGCTTCAGATTCACCAGCCTCAGTAACAAATTTCTTATCAAAGATCCAATCATTTTGCTCATTGAAATTCACTTTCTCAACTGCCTCTCCTTCTAAGAAGATTGTATCACCCGGATCCTCGATTTCTACTCTTCTCATCATCTGTCTTACGATAACTTCAATGTGTTTGTCGTTAATCGTAATACCCTGAGATCGATAGACTTCCTGGATTCCATTCACTAAGTAAGATTGTACAGCGAATGGTCCTTTAATACTTAAGATATCTGCTGGAGCTGTTGCACCATCGGACAATTGTGTACCAGCTCTTACGAAGTCACCTTCTTGTACAAGAATGTGCTTTGATAAACCAATTAAATATTTTCGTTTCTGCTCCGTCTTTTCATCTTCAACAAATACTTCTCTGTTACCACGCTTGATCTTTCCGAAAGAAACAATACCATCAATTTCAGAAGTTACTGCAGGATTAGAAGGATTCCTAGCTTCAAACAACTCTGTGACACGAGGCAGACCACCGGTTATATCCTGAATAGATCCTAGCTTTCGCGGAATCTTTACAATCTTATCACCTGGCTTCACTTCTGCACCATTTTCAACAGAGATGTAGGCACCCACTGGCAAACTATAATTCTTCATTTCCTTTCCACCAGGACTTACGACCTTAAGTGTTGGAATCTTCTTCTTATTCTTAGACTCAATGACTACTTTCTCTACATAGCCAGTTTGATCATCTCTTTCCGTTCTAAATGTCTGACCTTCATCGACATCTTCATATTGAATAATACCTCCAAATTCAGAAACAATAACTGCATTAAACGGATCCCATTCACAAATCACATCTCCTTTTGAAATCTTCTTTTTGTCAGTGACAAGAAGTGTTGATCCATAAGGAATATGGTGAGTCGTGAAGATTTTTGATGTTTCTTTATCTATGATTCTTAACTCTCCAGATCTTGATAATACAACTTCAGTTTTCGAATCATCTTCAATAAACGTTGTTGTTTTAATATTATCAAATTCAAGAACACCATCAAACTTCGACAGCAATTGATTTTCCTGCTTTGTCACAGATGCGATACCACCCACGTGGAAGGTACGAAGTGTCAATTGTGTACCAGGCTCTCCAATACTTTGAGCTGCTATGATACCGACACTATCACCTTCATGAGCAATACGGCCAGTCGCTAGATTCTTTCCATAACACTTGGCGCACACTCCTGTATTTGATTCGCAAGTTAATACAGATCTAATTTTCACTGACTCTACGCCTTCATCATCTATCTGCTGTGCGACCTTAGCATCGATATATTCAGCAGAGCCCAACATGACCTCATCAGTCACAGGATGGTGAATATCTCTCAATGCATATCGACCTCTGATTCTATCGCTTAATGATTGGACTACATTTTCATTATCCTTGAGCGCAATTGTTTCGATACCTCTCAACGTTTGACAATCAGTTTCTGTGATAATCACGTCTTGAGAAACATCAACAAGTCTTCTCGTCAAATACCCTGCATCTGCAGTTTTCAATGCTGTATCGGCAAGACCTTTACGTGCACCGTGAGTAGAGATAAAGTATTCCAATACTGAAAGACCTTCAAGGAAATTCGAAAGAATTGGATTCTCAATAATCGCTCCACCTGTATCACCAGATTTTCTCGGTTTTGCCATCAGCCCTCTCAAACCACATAACTGCTTAATCTGCTGCTTAGAACCCCTCGCTCCAGAATCCAACATCATATATACTGAGTTAAATCCATCTTTGTGCTCAGCGAGCTCTTTCATCAAGTTCTCCGTAATCCTGTTATCGGCAAATGTCCATTTATCGATAATCTGATTATATCGCTCATTATTTGTGATCAGACCCATGTTGTAGTTCTCCCATACTTCATCTACTTCTGTATTCGCTTCTATGAGAGTTTTTTCCTTAATTGTTGGATTGATTAAATCCCCCAAGTTAAAAGACAACCCACCTTTAAATGACCAGAAATATCCTAACGTTTTTATTCTATCAAGGAAATTAGCTGTGACTTCGAAATTGGTTCTTTCGATGATTCCACCGATGAACTTCTTCAATTCCCTTTTTGTCATTAGATCATTCGTATAAGGAATCCCTTCTGGAAGAGCTTCATTAAAGATCACTCTGCCGACAGTAGTTTCTACTATTCCTTTAACTGCTTCTCCCTCTTCGTTCTCAATATCGACTTTCACCTTTAATGCCTGATGAAGATCAATTTGGCCTTCATTAAATGCAATGATCACTTCTTCAGGAGAATAAAATGTAGATAATTTGATAGACTCATCTCTAGTTCTAGATTTGGTCAAATAGTATAGACCAAGTACCATATCCTGAGACGGTAATGTGATAGGTGATCCATCTTGAGGATTCAACATATTATGAGAAGACAAGCATAATACTTGTGCTTCTAAAATTGCTGCCTGACTTAATGGAACGTGTACCGCCATTTGATCACCATCAAAATCCGCATTAAATGCACCACATACCAGAGGGTGAAGCTGAATTGCTTTTCCTTCTACTAATTGTGGTTTAAATGCTTGGATAGATAATCGGTGAAGAGTCGGTGCTCTATTCAATAGAATAGGATGACCTTTCAATATATTCTCTAGAATTTCCCAAATGACAGGTTCTTTTCGATCGACTAATTTCTTAGCAGATTTTACTGTCTTGACAATTCCTCTTTCTATCAATTTTCGGATAACAAAAGGCTTGAACAACTCCGCAGCCATTCCTTTAGGAAGACCACATTCGTGGAGTTTTAGATTCGGACCTACGACGATTACAGAACGTCCAGAATAATCAACCCGTTTTCCTAAAAGATTCTGACGGAAACGACCTTGCTTACCTTTCAGAATATCACTTAATGATTTTAGTGATCGTCCACCTTCTGCTTTTACAGCATTAGATTTTCTTGAATTATCGAAAAGAGAATCTACTGCTTCTTGAAGCATCCTTTTCTCATTTCTCAAAATCACTTCTGGAGCTTTGATCTCTAACAATCTTTTCAGTCGATTATTTCTAATGATCACACGTCTGTATAAATCATTCAAATCAGAACTCGCAAATCGTCCACCATCTAATGGCACTAATGGCCTTAATTCTGGTGGAATAACTGGTAAATATTGAATGACTGCCCATTTTGGCTCGTTGACAACTCTTGTCTGACCATCTCTAAAAGCTTCGACTACACGTAATCTCTTTAATGCTTCGGACTTTCTTTGCTGAGATGTTTCAGTAGCTGCTTGATGTCTCAATTCTGCAGCTAGATTAGTTAACTGTAGTAAGTCTAACAAATCGCTTACGGCTTCAGCTCCCATTTTAGCGATAAACTTCTGTGGATCACTATCTTCTAAAAGTTGATTGCCTTCTGGTAATGTATCTAATACCTCGAAGTATTCTTCTTCAGTCAGAAGATCGAGTTTATTGATACCGTCTGCTTTCGCACTAGCTTTTGCTCCCTTTTTCTCACTCGGTATTGTACCTTCTTTTACTCCCGGCTGAATGACGACATATCTTTCATAGTATATGATCGTTTCTAATTTCTTAGATGACAATCCTAACAGATATCCAATCTTGTTTGGCAATGATTTGAAAAACCAAATATGTACGACGGGTACCACAAGTTTAATGTGTCCCATTCTTTCACGTCTGACTTTCTTCTCAGTGACTTCTACACCGCATCTATCACAGACAATTCCTTTGTATCTGATTCTCTTATACTTTCCACAATAACATTCGTAATCCTTTACTGGCCCAAATATTCTTTCACAAAACAATCCATCTCTTTCAGGCTTGTAAGACCGATAGTTAATGGTTTCAGGTTTTAACACCTCACCATATGACCGTTCTAATATATCATCGGGCGAACAGAGTCTAATCGTAATTGAATTGAAACTTGAATTAGCTCTATTATTCGTATGATTCTTCTTAAATGGCATATACTAAATTAATTATTAAGCTTAATTAAATAAAAGTCTAATCGAACTTCACATCTAATGCGAGTCCTCTCAATTCGTGAACCAATACATTGAATGATTCTGGTATATTCGGTTCTGGCAAATTATCTCCTTTGACAATTGCTTCGTAAGCTTTCGCCCGTCCAACGATATCATCTGACTTGATCGTTAATAACTCTCTCAAAATGTTAGCTGCACCAAAAGCCTCAAGTGCCCAAACCTCCATCTCACCAAAACGCTGACCACCAAACTGAGCTTTACCACCTAATGGTTGCTGCGTAATTAATGAGTAAGGCCCGATAGAACGTGCGTGCATTTTGTCATCGACCATGTGAGATAATTTCAACATATAGATCACTCCGACAGTTGCTTCCTGGTGAAATCTATCTCCAGTTTCACCATCATATAAATAGGCTTGGCCTAGACTTGGAAGGTTACATTTTTGAATGTAATCTTCTATCTCGTCCATTCTGGCTCCATCAAATATCGGTGTCGCAAACTTAACCCCCATTTTCTCGCCTGCCCAACCAAGAACAGTTTCGAAAATTTGACCCAAGTTCATTCTAGATGGTACACCAAGTGGATTAAGTACGATATCAACAGGAGTTCCATCATCAAGGAATGGCATATCTTCTAATCTTACGATTCTTGATACAATTCCTTTATTCCCGTGTCTTCCTGCAAGTTTATCTCCTACTTTAAGTTTACGCTTCTTAGCGAGGTATACTTTAGCAAGTTTTAAAACTCCAGCTGGCAACTCATCTCCAATACTGATATTAAACTTCGCTCTTTTATATTTACCAACTTCTTCATTTACTTTAATCGCGTAATTATGAAGTAGAGTGGCGATTAAGGAATTCGTATTATCATCATCAGACCACTTTGAGTAATCAACTTGTTGGTAGTTAATTGTCTTAAGGACCTTATTAGAAAACTTAGTCCCTTTTGTGATAAGCTCTTCATTATAGATACTATTCACACCTTGCGATGTCTTCCCTTTTAGAAGGACCATTAACTTATCTACAAGTACAGTTTTTAACTCATTCAATGTCACTTCGTGTCTATCTTCCAATTTTGTCAGGATTTCTTTCTCCTGAACTTTCTGGAATTTATCTTTCTTCGCACGAGCGAATAGCTGCTTATTGATAATAACACCTTTTGTCGACGGTGGCGCTTTCAAAGACGCATCTTTAACATCACCTGCCTTGTCTCCAAAAATCGCTCTCAATAATTTCTCTTCTGGAGTTGGATCGGACTCACCCTTAGGAGTAATTTTTCCAATTAAAATATTGCCCTCGCCTATCCAAGCACCGACTCTGATAATTCCATTTTCATCAAGATCTTTAGTTGCCTCTTCACTGACGTTAGGAATATCATTTGTCAATTCTTCTTCACCTAATTTTGTGTCTCTGACATCAAGTTCGAAACTCTCTATATGCAATGATGTAAATACATCTTGTCTAACAACTCTTTCAGATAATACGATCGCATCTTCAAAGTTATACCCTTTCCAAGGCATGAAGGCTACTTTCAAATTCTGTCCTAAGGCAAGTTCACCTTTTTGAGTCGCGTATCCATCACATAGTAAACTTCCCTTGCTTACTCTATCTCCTTTTTTGACAATTGGCTTGAGGTTGATACAAGTTCCTTGATTCGTTCTTCGGAATTTGATCAAGTTATAAGACTTGACATTATCTTCAAATGAAACTAACTGCTGATCTTCTGATCTATCATACTTAATGATAATTTCATTTGCATCGACATATTCGACGACACCCTGTCCTTCAGCATTAATCAACATTCTAGAATCTTGAGCCACTTTTGCTTCAAGACCAGTACCTACAATCGGAGAATCAGGCTTTACCAAAGGCACTGCCTGACGTTGCATATTAGAACCCATCAGGGCTCTATTCGCATCATCATTCTCCAAGAAAGGAATCAATGAAGCTGACACACCGACAATTTGATTCGGTGCGACATCCATATATTCTATATCCTCAGGAGCTAGTACTGGAAAATCACCATGCTCTCTACACTTAACCTTATCACTAACAAAGCTTCCTCTATCATCTAAACCAGCATTTGCTTGTGCTATTTTTTTGAAATCTTCACCTTCAGCAGATAAATATTGCGCATCATTTTTAATGTCAACCATTCCGTTATCAACCTTTCTGTAAGGTGTCTCTAGGAATCCCATTTTATTCACTTTTGCATGTACGCAAAGTGTGGAGATCAGTCCAATATTTGGACCCTCTGGAGTCTCAATGGTACATAATCTGCCATAGTGAGAATAGTGAACATCTCTTACCTCAAAACCAGCTCTTTCTCTGGATAATCCTCCAGGTCCTAGTGCTGATATTCTTCTTTTGTGTGTAATCTCAGAAAGTGGATTCGTTTGGTCTAAGAACTGACTTAATTGTGAGGTACCAAAAAATGAATTAATCACAGAAGATAATGTCCTTGCATTAATCAAATCTATCGGTGTAAAGACTTCATTGTCTCTGACGTTCATACGCTCCCGAATCGTCCTTGCCATACGCGCAAGACCAACACCAAATTGAGCATATAATTGTTCGCCGACAGTACGTACACGTCTATTACTTAAGTGATCAATATCATCAAGTTCAGCCTTTTGATTGATTAAGCTGACAAGATATTTAACGATTTCAATGATATCATCTTTCGTTAAAACGAGAAGCTCTTTACTAACATCTACACCTAGCTTTCTATTTATTTTATATCGTCCAACTTCTCCTAAATTATATCTTTTGTCAGAGAAGAATAGTTTATCAATAATACCTCTTGCCGTTTCTTCATCAGGAGGATCCGTTCCTCTTAATTGTTTATAAATGTGTTGTACAGCTTCTATTTCTGAACTAGTCGGATCTTTTTGTAATGTATTATAAATGATACTGTAATCATTTTCTACATCAACTTTTTGCAAAATCACAGTTTCTGTTTCTGCATCAAGAATCAACTGGACATTTGCTTCATCTAGTTCGATATCTCGCTCTAGAATAATTTCGTTTCTTTCAATTGTGACAACCTCTCCAGTATCTTCATCTACGAAATCTTCAGTCCACTTACGAAGGACTCTGGCAGCTAATTTTCTTCCCACTGCCTTTTTCAGATTCTTTTTATCAGCTTTAATTTCATCAGCAAGTTCAAATAGATTTAGTATATCTCTATCTGAATCATACCCGATGGCTCTAAGAAGAGTCGTGACAGGGAATTTTTTCTTTCTATCAATGTATGCATACATGACAGTATTAATATCAGTAGCAAATTCCATCCAAGCTCCCTTAAATGGAATAACTCTGGCAGAATAAAGTTTAGACCCATTCGGGTGAAAACTTTGGCTAAAAAACACTCCAGGTGATCTATGTAACTGAGATACGATGACACGCTCAGCTCCATTGATTACAAATGTTCCTTTGGGAGTCATATAAGGTATGTTCCCCAAGAAGACATCTTGAACAATCGTCTGAAAATCGACATGTTCTTCATCATTACAAGAAAGCCTAAGCTTTGCTTTTAGCGGAACACTATACGTGAGACCTCTTTGCATACACTCAGGAATGCTATATCTAGGAGGATCTACAAAGTAATCCAAGAATTCCAATACGAAGATGTTTCTCGCATCTGTTATTGGAAAATTTTCTTGAAACACCCTAAACAAGCCTTCAGCATTTCTGTTTTCAGGAGTCGTTTCTAATTGAAAAAACTCCTGGAATGACTTTAGTTGTATTTCTAATAAATCTGGATATTGGGATGGTAATTTAATTTTACCAAAATTCACTCTCTCTGGAGTGGCTAAATTCTTAGCTGCCATTCGTAATTTTTAAGTTTATAACTGCGCAGTAATAAAAATCTTTATTCCTATTGGCTACCAAAAACAACCATAGGCCTAACCAGAATACTGGTTAAGCCTTTGATCATATTTATATAATGAACGGATTTTATACAATGAAAGTTGGATTCAGATTAAGAATTATTTTAATTCTACATCCGCTCCAGCTGCCTCAAGGGCACTTTTCATTGATTCTGCATCCGCTTTTGGTACACCTTCTTTGATCGGTCCAGGAGCTCCATCTACAAGTTCTTTAGCCTCTTTGAGGCCAACTCCTAATAGATTTTTCACTTCTTTCACAACCGCAAGCTTAGCTGCTCCAGCAGAATTCAAGATCACGTCGAATTCTGATTTTTCTTCAGCGGCACCTGCATCGCCTCCACCAGCTGGGCCAGCAGCAACTGCTACAGCTGCAGCAGCAGGCTCTATACCATGCTCGTCTTTAAGTATATCAGCTAATTCACTGACTTCTTTGACTGTTAGCCCGACTAATGTATCTGCTAACGCTTTTAAATCTGCCATTTTTAATGGTTTTAATGTTTACTTAAATTAATATATAAATATGTTGGTCTTGGAAGCCAAATTAATATGACCTATCCTCTCTGCTCCAAAGCCTTTAATAATCCAGAAATAGTATTTCCTCCAGACTGTAAAGAACCAAGTACATTTTTGATTGGTGATTGTAATAAAAGAACCACTTCTCCAATCAAATCTTCCTTCGACTTCAATGCGGCTAGTTTCTCCAATTGATCATCTCCACTGAAAACATCACTTTCAATAAATGCTGCTTTTAACAGAGGCATTTCATGAGATTTTCTGAATTCAGAGATAATTTTAGCAGGCACATTGGCACTTTCTGAGAATAAGATCGTAGTCGGCCCTTTAAATGCATCAAGTAATTCTTCATAAGAAGAAGCATCTGATGAACCTTGAAGAGCCTTTATTGCTAAAGTATTTTTAACAACTTGCATTTCTACGTTATTTTCAAAGCACTTACGTCTTAGATTGTTGACTTCAAGCACAGTTAGTGTGGATGAGTCAGTGACATAGAAAAACTTATTGTTTTCGAATTTATCTTTTAGTTCGGCAATAGCCGTTGTTTTTTGAGTTTTATTCATCGCTAAGCCGTTTTTAATTTATAGATTTTGGGTCAATTTTTACTGCAGGACTCATCGTACTCGCTGCTGTAACAGATTCCATATAAATTCCTTTAGCAGATGAAGGTTTCATCTTAAGGATAGTCCCTAAAAGTTCTTGAGCATTTTCCGCTAATTTTTCAGCTGTAAATGACACTCTGCCAACAGATGAATGTATGATTCCGAATTTATCTACTCTAAAAGCTATTTTACCGCCTTTTACATCCTTCACAGCAGCTGCAATATTTGGAGTTACTGTACCTGTTTTTGGGTTAGGCATTAAACCTCTTGGTCCTAGAATACGACCAACTCTACCTACTTGGGCCATGACACTTGGACTTGCTATGATGACATCTACATCAGTCCAGCCATCTTGGATCTTTTTAATGTACTCATCCAATCCAACAAAATCTGCTCCTGCTTCTGTAGCTTCCGTTTCTTTATCAGGAGTACAGAGTACAAGTACTTTTTTCGTTTTACCAGTACCGTTTGGTAATGTAACTGTTCCTCTGATTGCTTGATCTGCTTTACGAGGATCGACACCTAAATTAATGTGTAAATCTACAGAAGCATCAAATTTTGTGGTATTAACATCTTTGATGACTGCCATCGCTTCGGTCAGCGGATACAATTTAGTTGGATCGACCTTTTCTTCAGCCTTCCTTCTTTTCTTAGTAAGTTTTGCCATTATTCATTGTTTTGAGGTACAATCGCTTTTACGCTCCCTCCGGTTTTGTAAAAAAATTACTCAGCAGTTTCTGCAGTTGGCCATGGAGCATCACCTTTTATTGTGACTCCCATACTTCTTGCAGTTCCTGCTACCATTTTCATAGCTGATTCAATCGTGAAAGCATTTAGATCTTCCATCTTGCTTTCAGCTATAGTTTTAACTTGATCCCATGTGACAGAACCAACCTTTTCTCTGTTTGATTCTGGAGATCCCTTTTTCAATTTTGCTGCTTCTAATAATTGAACAGCAGCTGGTGGTGTCTTAGTAACAAAGTCAAATGATTTGTCTTTGTATACTGTAATCACGACAGGAATTATCTGACCTTGTTTATCCTGCGTTTTGGCGTTAAACCTTTTGCAGAATTCCATAATATTTACACCCTTGGCACCAAGTGCTGGTCCTACAGGAGGTGCTGGATTTGCTTGTCCACCTTTTACCTGTAATTTTATAAAGCCATCAACTTCCTTTGCCATAATATTTATTGTTTTTCTACTTGCATGAAATTCAACTCCACTTCCGTTCCTCTTCCGAATATTTTTACGATTACTTTGAGTTTCTTTTTCTCTTCGTTTACTTCTTTGATGTCACCTACGAAATCTTTGAATGGTCCATCTATTATTTTGATGGTTTCTCCTAAGATGTATGGTTCGATTAGTGCTTCTCCGACTTCCTGAGATTCATCGACTTTTCCAAGCATTCTATTTGCTTCTGAGGGCTGCATTGGAATTGGCTTCGTTTTTCCTAAAAAATGAATGACATTAGTCATACCGGCAATTCCTTGAACGATGTTAGAAGAAAATTTATCTGGAACAGCTTCAACTAATATATAACCAGGCATCATATTCTTTTCAAGAATCACCTTTTTTCCATTCCTAATTTTATACACCTTCTCAGAAGGAACTAGAATCTGTCGGACGACATCATCCCATTTATTTCTAGTCAACTCTAATTCTATACGCTCCTTTATTTTTCTTTCTTTACCGCTAATTACTCTCAAGCAGTACCATTTAGTTTCAATCTGCGGTTCGCTCATAGTTACTTGGGATTACAGATTATAGATTGCAGTTAGGGCTTGTTTAAAAACCCCATCCATTAGAAAAATTGTCAAAGCGATTATTATGGAGGCAACGATAACAAGGTTAGAACTACTTATTAGACTAGGCCATGTAGGCCATGTCACCTTATGTACAAGTTCATTATAACTTTCCTTAATGTATAGTACGATGCTTTCCATAATATTAATTTTTAATGCTGTGATCCTTTGATCTCCAGCCAATTTTTTTTTGCAGGGGAGACAGGAGTCGAACCCGCGGCCTACGGTTTTGGAGACCGTCGCTCTACCAATTGAGCTACTCCCCTATTCGTAAATCATTCAAACCAAAATCGTAAAAAATTTGGTTGAGAACGAATTACTTAAGACAAATTAAGCACCCCATTATGAGGTGCTTAATTTTAAAACGTTATATTATTAAATTGAAACTTTATTCAATTATCTCTGTCACTTGACCTGCACCAACTGTTCTACCACCTTCTCTGATCGCAAATCTTAATCCTTTTTCCATTGCAATAGGATTAATCAATTTGACTTCCAAAGTGACATTATCACCTGGCATTACCATTTCTACTCCTGCTGCAAGAGTTACATCTCCAGTTACATCAGTTGTTCTGAAGTAAAACTGAGGTCTGTAACCATTGAAAAATGGAGTGTGTCTTCCACCTTCATCTTTACCAAGTACGTATGTTTCGCACTTGAAGTGAGAGTGAGGCGTTACAGAACCTGGTTTTACGATAACCATTCCTCTTTTGATCTGATCCTTCTCGATACCTCTAAGTAAGATACCTGCATTATCACCAGCTTCTCCTCTTTCTAATATTTTTCTAAACATCTCGACACCTGTAACAACAGATTTTAAAGGTTTCTCTTCAGGTCCTTGCATTCCTACGATCTCAACAGGATCAGCAGTATTGATTACTCCTCTTTCGATTCTACCAGTTGCAACGGTTCCTCTACCTGTAATTGAGAATACATCCTCGATAGGCATTAAGAAATCTTTATCAACATCTCTTACTGGCTCTGGAATCTCAGCATCAACTGCTGCCATTAAAGCCATAATTTGAGCTTTAGCCTCTTCATCTCCTTCAAGAGCTTTTAAAGCTGAACCTTGAATAACACTTGCGCTATCACCATTGAATTCATATTGATCAAGAAGCTCTCTAACTTCCATCTCAACTAACTCTAGCATTTCCTCATCATCTACAAGGTCTACTTTGTTCATGAATACTACAATCTGTGGTACACCTACCTGACGGCAAAGTAAGATATGTTCTCTTGTTTGAGGCATAGGACCATCAGTTGCTGCAACAACAAGAATAGCACCATCCATCTGAGCGGCACCTGTTACCATATTTTTAACGTAATCGGCGTGACCAGGACAATCAACGTGTGCGTAGTGACGGTTTTCTGTTTCATACTCTACGTGAGCTGTATTAATGGTGATACCTCTTTCTTTTTCTTCTGGGGCACCATCAATCTCATCATAAGCTTTCTTCTCAGATAAACCTGCATCAGCAAGTACACTAGTGATAGCAGCAGTTAAAGTCGTTTTACCGTGATCTACGTGACCTATAGTACCAATGTTTACGTGTGGTTTGTTACGTTGAAACGTTTCCTTGGCCATTTATAAAAATTTTTGATTCGTTAAATAAATTTTATGTCAAAATAAGTTAAGTCTAATTTAGAATTCCTTTGAATTCTGTATTGAGCCAATGATGGGTATTTATACCCTATCCCGTGGAATCGAGACCCGACCTAGGTCAGTACATTTAACTCTACATTTTCGAACTACTTCTTCAAGCAGTATGAGCCAATGAAGGGAATTGAACCCCCGACCCCTTCCTTACCATGGAAGTGCTCTACCCCTGAGCTACATTGGCTTGTTAGATAGAGAATGGCACATTTCAATTTTCTAATTGGTTCACTAAAAACCATTGCTTACAAATCAGAGCGGAAGACGAGACTCGAACCCGCGACCCTCAGCTTGGAAGGCTGATGCTCTACCAACTGAGCTACTTCCGCAATTAACTGCATGCAATTGACAAATCTGTGGGGGTGATAGGACTCGAACCTATTCAGTCGAAACACCAGATTTACAGTCTGGCCCGGCTCTCCAACTCCGGCGCACCCCCTTAAAGATTGCCTTTTCTATTTTAAAAATACTGAGCCGATGGAGGGATTCGAACCCCCGACCCGCTGATTACAAATCAGCTGCTCTGGCCAACTGAGCTACATCGGCAACTTAAATTAGAAAAATTGAATTACTTAGGACTTTTCCCAAAAGATTGCAAAAATAAGACTTTTATGTCAAATAGAAAACCTCAGATTGTAATTATTTTAATAAAAATGATTAAGCCTTGGGATGAGCGGCATTATAAGCTGTTTTTAGCTTCTCAATTGTGTTATGTGTATAGATTTGAGTCGCTGCTAAACTAGAATGACCCAATAATGATTTTATTGCATTTAATTCTGCCCCTCTATTTGCCAAATGTGTGGCAAAACTATGTCGTAAAATATGGGGACTCTTTTTTTCACTTGTCGTAATAATGTCTAAATATGCCTTCACTTTATTGTAAACGAACTTTGGATACATTTTTTGGCCTTTGTCAGTGACTAAAACATAATCATGCTCAGTATGCGGAAATTCAGCAAATTTATACTCATTATAAGATTTAATTAGTAGTACTAAATCGTCTTTTATTGGTATTAATCTCTCTTTATTTCCTTTTCCTAATACCTTAAGTGTTTTACTATTGATATTGATACTTTGATTTTCTATAGAAATCAATTCGGATCTCCGAATACCAGTTTGATACAATATTTCAAGAATGAGCAAGTCTCTAATACCATAAAAGTCCGCTGTGAAATTGTCTGATTTAAGCAATCCTGCCAGCTTATCTTCTCGCACATATGAAGGCAATCTTTTACTTTGCTTTGGCGAAACTATTTTTTGCATGGGGTTTGATGTGACATTTCCCTTCTTTTTATGAAACTTGTAGAATGACTTTAGTGAAGAGATTTTCCGATTCACTGATTTTGCTGTTAATTGATTCTGCATCATGTGTACGATCCATGATCTCACCTGCATATGATTGGCTAATTCTATGTTAACCAATTCATATTGTTGGCTCAAGAAGGTCTTAAATTGTTCTAAGTCAGTTTTATAAGAAATAATGGTATGCTTAGAATAGCGTTTTTCATATTGCAAATAGTTCAAAAAAGACTTCAATAACATATTGCAATAATAACTAATATGTTTCAGCTTTTATGTGCCACTCCGATAAATCTTCTTGGATACTAAAACCGAATCTCCTTTAATTAATACAAAGTAAATTCCACTATGTAACTTAGTCATGTCAATAGATTTCGAGCTCTCAAAAGCTTTCATTAATTCTACATGATTCACTGGCTGTCCGATTGTATTCACAAGTTGGATTTCTAAATTAGTATTTAAAGCTGACTGAATATATATAAATCGACCATCTGAATCAATGTTAAGATCTTTATGTTCGGTATCAAATGTTGATGTATTTAGGTCAGATTCACAATAGGAATCAAATTGAGCGTCAGATTCATGATGTCTTGAACGTGCATTAGTACATCCAAGAATGCTAAATGATGAGCTACCTTCTTCAATAAGAATATTTTTATTGACGGGAATGTCAATAATCATTTCAATAGATTGATCGGGCCATTTGATTTTAATCGAATCAATTTTATGCGCGTCTGCTAATCCAAAATGTATTAGCGTAGAATTCTGAGAAGCATGCGTACCACCTGAATATAGATTTCTCATATAGGCTTTGCCTGTATCCGTGTATACGTACGCGATTGCTCCAAAAGCATCAGCATTATTTTGCTTGCCTTTTAATTTAAGCTTGATGAAGCTATTATCTGTTTCAATTTCATTTTTAAAGAATTGAAACTTTAATTGTTGTTTTGTGGATCCTTCTGCCCCTAGAGTAGCAATTAGTATATCCAAGTCTCCGTCGTTATCATAATCGCTATAGATACATCCTCTGTTAATACCTTGAAAGTCTAATTTGAATAATTCAGCTCGCTCTTCAAATGTTCTATTCTTTGTCCAAACATAAAGTTTATTGGGATCGACTGGTGATGTGGGATTGAAGTTAGCCGAAGGGACAAAACCATTTGCGACAAATAAGTCGAGGTCTCCATCATTCTCTAGGTCAAAGAAAAATGTCCCCCAGCTAGTGGCTTGTAATTCACCCCAAGCAAGTCTATTTTCTACATCATGTATATCTGCATTATTTTCGAAGTAGCCAGCATTATTTTCATAGAAAACATTGTTTCCAATATTTGATATATAAAGGTCATTATCTAAGTCATTGCCGACATCACCTAGAGCGATACCCATTCCATATATGCCTGCATCGAGATTTAAGTTGGCCGCTATGTCCACAAATGTATCTTTTGAAGACTCATAGATGAATAATTCATTAGGTTGGATCCAAGCACCATAGTCATTTGCGATATATATGACTTGATCACCATTTTCATTGATAAATGGCAAACTGGCAAGCGTGCATCCGCTACCTTGTATTCCGAGGTTTTCCGCAATTTCAACAAAACTGCCAGTACCATCATTTTGATACAAAAAATTTCCTTGACAAATATGGTCATACCCAATAACCCCATCGGTAATAGAGTCTCTAGTAAAGTTTATCTCTTGAATATAATTGCCAACATAAATATCTAGATCTCCATCTCTATCATAATCCCAAAAGGCTCCGCCGATACTTTCTGCGTTGTCATTTATTCCTCTGAGTCTTGATTCATTAACAAAGCCACCTTTGCAATCATTGATCATCAAATAGTTTGGTGCAGATTTATCATAATTCGTGACGAATAAATCGGTACAACCATCTTTATTTACATCCCCAGCAATAACGCCACTCGATGTTTGCTTTGGCTGGAAGGGTATTCGCTCTGATATATCAATAAAACCACCTTTAGTGTCATTTAAATAGAGCTTATCATTTGCTACGCCTCCAGTGAGGTACAAATCTTCCCAGCCATCACCATCTAAATCAAAAAACACTGCACCTCCACCCATGAATTGTGGATGTATGTGCATATGATCAATTCCTACTTTTGATGTAATATTATCGAATTGACTAAAACCTTGAAGGAGACAGCTTAATATCAGAAAGAGAGTGTAAATTATTTTCACAACTGAAATTAAAATAAAAAAGAGCTTACTGAATAGTTCAGTAAGCTCTATATGTTATAATGTCATTTAACAGCTAAATAAGCTACTAAATCTTAGTCAATACAATAATAACGTCTTGTGCTGGCACATCACATCCACCATCATCATCCCACTCAAGAGCACCGACGCGTATCACGCTATCATCAGTAATATCTGCTGGGAATACTGTAGGGCTATTACCAAAGGTAATCGTACCTCCACAACCTAGACCTGCATCCGGAACAGCTGCAATCACTTGATCACAAATCCATTCCATATTCCAACCACTAGCCGGCTGACCGAATCCACCTGCTTCGAGGTAAATAAAGTCAAAACTTCTAGTTGTAGGACCAGTAGCAGTGACTGTGACCGTCTTTCCATCATCTCCAAGAGGAGCAAGACCGAAAGCTTGATTTCCTTGATCTTCATAGGTCATGATGTAATCACCAACAAATAAATTATCAGGTAATACACAAGTCGCTTTAAGGGTATAATCAAAATGACCAGCGAAAGCAGAACCATTTACAGCAGCTGAAGAATTTTCAGCTCCATAAGATGCTCCATCTTCAAGAATGATGTTACCATCAAACACAAATTGATCATTGGCCTTAATATCATCAGCAGATAAGCCGAATAACGTCAATAATTCACTTAATGTGACTGTCTGAGAAGTATTTTTAAAACCTCTATCAGAAGATCCAAATTCAGATGCTGAAATAGATCTTAACAAGGTATTTCCTTGTGAGCTATCGCCATTATCTGCGTTGTTATCTACGAAAGAGACAAAAATTTCATAAACAGATACTAAATCACCTTGCTCTATATCTACAAACTCAACATCGTAAGTATACGAGGCCGTGCCAAGATTAGCAAGATCTAATAGTCGCGGTGTGTCGTTTACAAGTCTGACATATGCACCTTTTGTTGCTTGGTCAAATGTAATGATCGGTTGCTTCTCTTCATCTGCACAAGATGTGACGAGAGTCATCATGACACCAACTAAACATATGATTAATAAATTTTTCATATTCAAATCTTAATTTTTTAATTGATAAATTATCTCGTGGCAGCTGAACCATTATCCCAAAACACCTTGTCACCAAGCGACTTTTGAACGGCATTTACGTTCAAATTAACATGATTTGTTGGTAACAATACAGATGTTGGAAAAGGATCCACTGTTTGTATATCCTGTATTGGTTGCATATTATTAGGCTTTCCAGTTCGTCTGTAAGCATTATATGCTTCAAGTCCATTTCCAGGCAAAGAAATTAAAAATTCCTTCATGATAACATCAAGCTGATCTGATGAATTATCATATAAGTCCAAAACAATTCCTACATACTCCTCTATGTCTGCAGATGAAGGTCCAAATTGAACACCTCTGGCTACTTCTTCACCTGTAATAGGATCAACTACTGTACTTGAAAAATCTCCTGCTGAAATGCTTTCAAAACTTAAGACTTTATCAATTGATTGCCTTACACCTTCTTCTAGTAATGCTCTTGTATCTTCTCCACTTCCAGCAAAAGCTGCTTCAGCTCTCATGAAAGCTACACTAGATGCAGTAACTATAGGCCAGATACCAGCTCCTTTACCACCATCTTCACCAAGATTCTGCACAGTTGAGAACGTATTACCATCCCATTTTCCACCTCCTGGATATAAACCATAGACAGCTCTAATCGGACCATCTGGAGGTATTCCTAAACCGTTTCCATGATCTCTACCGTACCATCCATTTGGTGCAGCATAACAAAAAGGCATATTAGGATCAACAGCTGTATAATGAGCAGGTATAGATGCCTCCACTGATTCTAGATTCCAATCTTCAACTGCTAGGCATGAGAAAGCGTTACCAGATTCCGCGAAAATATCATTTACTTGTCTGTAGAAGTAATATCTAGTTCGAGGATCATTGACTTCCTTTTCACAACATAGTAAGTACATGAAATAGTTTGATTGGTATCCACCATCTGCAGCTTCATATTGACTACCATAAAATGGATGTCTGCTATCCGGGTTCAATCTATTCGTACTAAATTTGTAAATAAAATCTTCACTTGGATCATCAATGATGTCACCAGCAGCTAAAGTAGCTACTGCGCCTGCACCACTTACCAATCTTGTGTTATTAGCCATTCGCAGCTTAAGTGTATTTGCAAGTGTGATCCAATTTGCTGGATTACTCTGAGTGCCATCATCACCTCCGTAAAAGTTATCGAAGTTAGGACTAGCTGCAGTTGTCCCAGATAATTGCCCAATGGCCTCATCTAGCAATGCAGTAGCTGCAGCATAAACTGCATCTCCAGAATCAAGAGTCGGATTTAACACTTGCTCTTCAGCAGCACCAAGAACGGCTTGGCTGTAAGGAACATTTCCGAACAAATCAACCATTGTCGTCATTGCATATGCCTGCATTATTTTTGCAGTTCCAGCATGGATATCAAGACCTCTTGCTTCAGCAAGAACGTTCATTGCTTGAATATCAGGCAGTAAATTAGCATAAAAATTATTCCAAATACCGTTACCTGCTGCTGGGCCTAATTCATTATTATAATTAGGGCTCTGCATTGCAGTCAGCCTGACTAATTCATCTGTTATAAAATGAGCATTGCCATAAACGTTTGCAAAAGATATTTGTATTTGATTATATAAAAAGTCAACACCTGCTGCTTCTTCTGTTACCGCATTTGGATTATCTAGGAATTCATCTAATTCAAAGACATCACTACATGCAGAGATAACAAGAGCAAAAGCAAGGGCTATGTATATTTTATTAAAATATTTCATTATTTATTTCGCTTTAACCGTGATCAAATTTAGAATGTAAGATTAAGTGTCACACCATACCTTTTAGAAGTAGGTCCAGTAAAGAAGTCAAATCCTCTACCATTTCCTACACCAAGACTCAATACTTCAGGATCAAAGTTTACACCAACTGGAAAGTTAGGTGCATTGAACCATAAATTTTGCCCAGAAGCAACTAAAGAAGCAGATCCAAAAGGAGTAGATTCTAAAATTTTCTTTGGTATTGAATATGCTATTGAGACTTCTCTCAATCTCAAGTGCGTCGCATCGAAGATTGTACCTTCATCAGCAAAGAAATAAGATCTAAAGAAGAAATCACCGATATATCCTTGGATATTATTAGGTGTAGATCCATCAGAAGCTAAAACACCAGGCTGAATGATTGGTAAGAAACGATCAACGTTAGTATCTTCTGTCAGTCCTCTTGCAAGCATTGTTGCAGTCGTCACTGAGTAAATATCACCACCATCCTGGTAAGAGAATTGCCATCCTAAGCTTAAGCCTTTGAAGCCAATATTATTGATCCAGTTAGCTGTATAATTAGGATTAGGATCTCCAATAGGAGCAATATCATTACCTGGTAAGTAATTACCATCACCTTGTACCTGTAACAAACCTGCATCATTTCTTTCGAAAGGAAGACCTTGGATCACACCATATGGTTCATCAGGTATAGCAAAGTTACCAAGGTTAGTAAATCCAGCAATAACAACTTGGTCAACACCATCAGCTACACTATTCACTGTGTTTTCGTTAGCTGTAAAGTTCAAGGTGAAATCCCAATTAAAATCGCCTCTAACAGGATTAATGTTTAATCCTAATTCGACTCCTTCATTGGTAAGATCAGCGGCATTAACTGTTGTATTCGTAAATCCAGAAGCTGGATCTAACTGTAGAGCAACAATTAAATCAGTAGACCTTCGATTATAATATGATGCATCAATACCAATTCTATTATCTAGTAATCTTGCTTCTACACCAAACTCAAATTCTTTATGCTTTTCAGCAGTCAGAGCACCATTACCTAATTGATTGCTAACAGAGTTAACATTCAAACTCGTACCAGTACGTCCTACGAAAGCATTAGTAGCTGTACCAAGTACATTTCTAGTCTGGTAAGGATCAGGATATCCTGCAGAAGTACCATAACCTGCTCTCAACTTCAAGTAGTTGACGATATTATTATTTTGAAGTGAAGGTACAGCCTCAGTCGGAATGAAGGAAACACTTACTGAAGGATAGAAAACTGATCTATTCGCTTTTTCTAAAGTCGAAGTCCAGTCATTTCTAGCCTGACCTTGTATGTATAAAAAGTTTCTAAATCCAATTGTCGCAGTACCATATGCTCCTAAAAGATTTTCTTCAATAAGGGCTGAGAAATTTTGATAATCAGTAAAATTACCAAGATTAAAGTTATTAAAGACGAACTGATTTTGTGCAGAAATAAAATTGAAATCTGCAGTTTCTCGCTTACCATTAAATCCAACTACACCATCAAATGAAAAGTCTTCATTGATTCGTGTATCAAAAAGTAAGTTAACTACATGATCTGTAATGGTATTTAATCTATCCGATGTAAGAACTCCACCATTTGGAGATTGAGATCCACCTTTATTAGCGGTTCTAGTTTGTCTCTGAGCATATTGATCTATACCAACTCGATACTGTGCAGTTAAAAAGTCAGTGATATCGTAAGTTAAATTAACAGTTCCAAAGAATCTTTTCACTTGCTCTTCATCTGAGATATTATTTAGAGTCCAATATGGATTTGCGATGGCAGCTCCTCTTCTGTAATAAACTTGAGAACCATCTATTGGGCTTTGAAATGGTAAGTGGTTAAGATCTACTGATCTAGGCGTATACAATACATCTGAGAATAAGGACGCATTTCCATCATTTGGTCCTGAACCAAATGCGGCAGCAGCAGGAGGAGCAACTCTATTCGTCTGAACATAGTTGAAAGTACTTGCTATTTTGAGGCCATTGTCTAATTGAAAGTTCCCACCAAGTCCCAGACTATGCTTTCCTACGTTATTCGTAGGATCATCGCCTTCAACATAATTATATGCACCATTGCTATTCCTGACCATTTCACCTTTATTCTTAGTAAAACCATCTTCACTTAGATAAGAGTAATTCGCATTAATAGCACCTCCTTTAAAGGCTTTATCCATATTAATCGATGTGTTAGCAGCTAAACCATTTGTGAAGAAGCCTTCAGAAGGCTCATATGATTGGTACTGATAATCAGCACCTACGAATTCAGGAAAAGCATCAGCGTAAGAACCACCTTGATCAAGAGGGTGATCAATATTCCCATCAGCCTCAACACCATTACTTCCTCTAGTAGAGAAAGATGGCCCCCAATTAGAGAAGAACCAACCAAAGTTTCCTGAGAAACCATTTCCAAACTCATTTTGATAGTTAGGTAAGTTAGAAATCTCAGTCTGAGCAATAGATTGAGTCACATTGATTTCAAAACCTTTATTGTTAAGATTTCCTGCGCTTCCACCTTTGGTGGTGACAAGGATAACTCCGTTTCTACCAGCCTCTCCGTAAAGAACTGTTGCTGATAAACCTTTAAGAATTGAAATTTCTGAAATGTTGTTAGGATCTAAATCAAGGAATCTTGATGACGCAGCTGCACCACCATTATTAAAACCTTGATCATTATTCGTATCTGTGTTAAACGGTACACCGTCAACTATGAATAAAGGTTGGTTACTACCAGTAATAGAGGAATAACCTCTAATAATGATGTTTGTACCAGATCCAGCAATACCGGAAGTCTGTGTAATGTCGACACCAGTGGCTTTACCACGAAGAATTCTGGCGACATCGCCTTCAGCTCTTCCTGCTATTTCGTCACTGGAAATCGTAGAGACACCATAACCAAGCGCCTTCTTTTCTTTCTTAATACCAAGACCGGTTACAACGATTTCTTCTAATAGCTCGCCTTCGGCCATTGAAATTACAACGTTGTTAAGTCCAAAAATACTGACGTCTTGGTCTTGAAATCCTGTATAACTGATAGATAAGGATTCAGCGTCAGCTGGAACTTCCATAGAAAAGCTACCGTCGATGTCAGTAATTGTACCTGAAGTAGATCCAGATATAAGTACATTAGCACCGATGAGCGCCTCTCCATTTAAATCTGTGACAGAGCCTGTCACTGTTCTTTGGGCCATCGAAACACCGACAACGAAAAGAAGCATGAATAAAAGTAATGAGAGTTTTTTCATACAATTTGGTTTAATTTGATAAAAAACTAGTTCGCCAAAACCGCGAAGGTAATATTTTGTTAAACTTATTAGCACAGAAATTAATAGAATTTTAAGATTCAATTCCCAATATTAGCTACTAAATCACGTTTATAACCGAATCGCAGATCTTTTCGCTGCCTCAATTTTACAAAATTCTTAACACTTTTTTAGGGCTATTCTTGTTAATTAACTGATTAACAGAAACTTATATCTGTCAATCATTTTATTTTTTAGTCTTAAAATTTGGAGAGATAATCCTACATGGACATATCGTCAGTAATTTCTATTTTTAAATATTTTTTGTGGAATAGGGATAATGTTATATTATAAAATGCTGAGTCGCACGTAATACGTTTCCAATCGGTGTTCGTTTTGTGCTGACTTGCGTTTCATCAGTTACTAGAGCAATCGCATACAAAGGAGGCCTTTGCTAGTCTCAAAGCTACACATACGATGATGTCTAAAAGCTTATTAGACCTAACGAGATATGGTAAAGAGTTGGTAGCAGCATTGTAGAATTATATCTACACCACCAAAGACAGCTACCCTGTGATGGCGATAAGCAATGAGATACCTTATTTAGAAGTGCTTAGATAGAATTTAGCTACTTGTCCAACAATAATACTTTGCCTAAGACCAAACGTCGTGACGCAAAGAAATAGAGCCCAGTTTCTAAATCCCCTATATAAATTTTGTGGTTTTGATTTTTAGCCCTAAAAGTTCTGCTTATGACTCCCATAGCATTATAGAGGTACACTGGCCCTTCTAATTCTCTATCTAAATGAAAATTAACAAATCCACTTGTGGTTGGGTTAGGAAATATATTAATTGAAATAGCGGGACTATCTTCTGTTGACGTTCTACAGTAATTAGTATTTGGAGATAATTCTATAAATCCTTTTGGTGAAAGCTCTCTGTCTTCGAATGCGCTAAAGCTCGTTGGGTATTTAGCAATTCTAAATGCCACATTATTTATATCGGTAGCTCCTTGTTCTACAGGAACTCCATTATCCAATGGTATTTCATATTCCCAAACTATTTCATTTTCATCGTTTAATTCGAATGCATAGCCTTCTCTTCCCGAAAGGACCAATATGTTATTATTCCATAAAACTTGTGCACTGGACAGGCCACTACTAAAAATAGTTTTGCTTGGATGTTTTAATGTATAATTTTCAGTAGTAATTATAAATTCATTATCCTCCATTTTATAGTTTTTATTATCATCTTCATAATATGGTTTGATGATATTGACCTGAGATATAGCATTATCCACTCTGTTATTAAAGTAAGATATCATTCCATGATATTTAGAATTCTGATCGACATCAATCCATTTAGCATCATGCTGAAAAAAACACTTTTGGTCGGAAAAATTTTCTTTTTTATATGCTTTAGGGTTGCCGTATCTAAAGAGTAGATCTCCTCCTTTTTTGGAGTTGCCACCGCTATGTCCTGCTGCTTCTAGAGTCGTGGTACTATGATCTATAATCCAAATTTCATTAAAATTAGGTACACTAATTAGGATCTGATCAAGGTCCTCATTATAGCTTATAGAATTAGTGTGCATCCAATCTGGCCTTATTAATACATCTTCACTAATGTCAAAATTTAAGTGTATCAATTCTGGGTGAGATGAAACATCACCGTAATTACTTTTAGTATTATCATATTCTTGAATCAGATGATCCCATGCATGCCATTCCCAAACAATCTCTTCGGTTAATGGGTCAAGCTCTAAGATAGCGTCGGGCCATAATTCTCCCAAATCATGTAGAGTTGTATCTATACCCGCCTGTAATATTACAGCTGATGTTTTCTTCTCCCAAACTATTGCCAACACGTTTCCATTAGGCAATGGTTCTATATCATGATGAGCTCTTACATTCTCATCTATGAAGCTGAATTTAGCGAGAGATTCATTTTCCCAATTTTTCCATTCAATGATTCCACCAGCTCCTCCTGCCCCAAAAGTGTATGTGCTGTCAGCAAGGTCTTTTTTAGCAATAACTAAGTTGCCGTTTTCTAATAAGTAAACGATGTTACCAGGTCTAGTGGTCGGTTCATTTTCCCATTCTTTGACTATTTCTCCACAGTTATTAAGCAGGTAAATAGATGATTGATTATGCGGATAAAGCAGATTGTAACCTTCAGTGGGAAACGGGGATGAAATAACTCCAACAGTATTAGTTTGTGCAAGACAAAAATAATATGAAAGGATATTTAAAAGTGTAATACTTAAGATTAATTTATGCTTTCTCAATGTATCTCGATTAATAAAAAAATGCACACTCTGATATTCAAAGTGTGCATATATAAGTAATATATCTTCGTAAATATTATTTAGGCGTCATAACTATAGTTCCTACATCATCATATCCAGTTAAGAAACTAAAGGTTATAATACCAGTAGTCAGATCTACTGCCCCTGAAAGAGAAGCTGCAGTGCCAAAAGGTTCAGTCAATGAGCCAGATACGACATCACAAACATCCTCAAGTGTAGCTGTCATATCAGTATCTGCAGTAATTCCATAAACAGCATACCATTCTAAATACAACCCTCCTGACCAATCATTGATTGTATACTTTCCTCCACCAAGGTCTGTTAGGGTTATATCCTTCTCTACTGTTACAGAACCAGGACAGCATCCATCGGTTGACATTCCAGTAGTTGTAGAAGTATATTCTCCTGCCAAATTGGAACTACAACTAACATTTGCAGTTACACTTGCACCAGATGGGAAAGTCCCTTCAGCTGTAGAGATTTCAAATGTATATACAATCTGATCAAGTAATTTAACATCGCTAAGATTGCCTAAACCATTCATAGCCTCTGCTAAGCTTATGTTTATATTAGCAGGCAATGAACTGACTGTTGAGTGCAAAACTGGAGATCCTCCATTAAGGCTTTTGTAAATATCAACAGAAGTAGCATCACCTCCAAAATCATCAACGGTAAACCCAACTGATGCATCTCCTCCTTCTGCAAAATTGTAAAATCCACCTACAATATCAGAAACAGCAACTAAAGCACCACCTTTTTCATAATTCACTTCGAATTCTGAAAAAGTAACTGTTTTATCTTCTAACTCAAATACATCATCATCAGTACAAGAGATAATAGAAGCAATAAGAACACAGCTTAGTAAGTAAGCAAATGCCATATTTATTTTTAACAACTTCATTTTATTTATTTTTATTAAACTCAATTAATGCTGAACGAATCTCTTCTGTATCTTTAAGATTCACTCGATTTTCTTTAAAAAATGTGACTATCTCTTTGATATCTTTTGTCTCCTTATGTATACTAACTAACTTTTTCTTATTCCTTGGAAGTTCGAAAAGTTTATCAGCTTTAAATATATAAAGAGCTTCGGATCTCTTCAGTTTAGGTTTTACATCACCGACATCAAGTGCAGCATTGTAAAATGACTTTTGCATCTTAATATTCGTTCTTTTAACTAATTCAAGATTTTCATCAGCATAAAGAACTTCATATAGACCCAAACCTGAGGGTTCACCATCTATCGCTTTGTACTCTGTAAATTCATTCAAACCTGTCATCAACTTCAAGCTCACGACTTTAGCTAAGAGCATGTCAAACACTTGGCTACCAATCCTTATGTATAAAAGATTTGCCAACACATTATAGTTTAACTGATACTCCTTAGGAGAGTACTTTTTATTTCCGTCAAGCAAAATGGTTCCATACATCCAACTATCCCACAAAAGCGGAGATCCTTTGTATGAAACATCCCTAGTATCAAAAGTACCAATCGCATATGTCCGCAGACTTAAAACACTTAAGTCGCTATCAATATTGGCACCTACATTAGTTTGACTTTGCAGGCCATAGCACATCAGGAAATAAAAAATCAAAGTATTAATAATCAATTTCATTTTTCAATTATGATTATTCAAATGCCCATAATTTTGCATCTAAAAGACCGCCTCCTTGCGCAGCTCTTGCAGCAGCAACATTTTCACTATTCGTCTGAGTTTCACTTGAAACATAAAGGAATCTCTGAGGAACAACACCACTTGGGTTAAGTCCATTTACTCCATTAGAAGCTGGTGTAAGAACAGGAAAACCAGTTCTTCTATAATTTGCCCACGTACTCCCAAATGCATGGCCGTAATAGCCTTTGTATGCTTCGGTAATAATGGTCTCTACATCAATTCCACCAGCAATAACAGCATCAGCATATGCTTCACCTGCCACCATATCAGCGCCACTTAACTCCATACTAGCCATTATTCCTGCTTTCAGTGCTGCACTTGCATCACCACCACCAGCAAGCTGAGCTTCTGCTTCCATGAATTTAAGTTCAGCAAATGAAATCATTGGAATACTTGCATCATTTTTAGTAAAAGGGAATGCTGGATCATAATAAAGTAAATTACCTGAACCATCGTCTATATAGAACAAGTCCCCTCTTGGATCTCCTTCTAACATAGCAGCAAATTGTGGATGAAACCCTAATGTTCCAGGTCTTCCAATACCAAATTTAGCTAAGGGATAATTTGCAGTTAATGCTGTACCAAAAGTAAATATTGCCTGCTCACTAGATGCCGCGTAAGAACCAGCAATTTCGCTTAATGCTGCTGCGTAGTTACCTGGCGTTCTTTTTGCTTGGTGCATCAAGAATCTAGCTTTTAAAGCTCTAGCTGTTTTTATCCAAGCTCCAGCATCTCCATCATATATCACGTCACCTCCAGCATAACCACTGGCACTTCCTAGTAAACTAATAGCCTCATCTAGCATTGAAATAACACTAGAATAGACTGATTGTTGGCTGTCATATGCTGGCTTTAAGTTTTCGGTACCTAATAAAGCTTGACTCATAGGAATATCCCCAAACCATGATGTTGCAATACCATATTGATTTGCCATAACGATTTTACCTACACCTGAGTAAAATGAAGCTCCTTCTACAGTAGCCTGCTTGATCATTACATCGCAACTTCTTAGCGCACCGGCATACAGGCCTGTTCTCCAGTAATTATTCATCAACTCCTCGCCCATGACATAATCATTGTAAGCCAGCTGCTGTGCATCAAGTCCGAAAAATTGTTGCATTACGATACCGATCGCTCTTCCACCTGTTCCTGCTTCACTGTACATAGACTGTGAAATTATTTCAGGTAGCATTAATCTAAGACCTACCTCTGTTACTCGGGTCGGATCTAAATTGAGTTCTCCTAAGTCCTTCTCACAAGAAGTGGTAAACATTAGTAAAACTGTGAATATTATATATATGTTTATTTTCATCTTTATTCAATTAATTATTGTTAGAAAGTAAGGTTAATAGAAGCAGAAAAACCCTTTGTGTTCGGCATATTAAAGTAATCAAGGCCGTAACCATTAGATGCTCCTGTCAAGTTCGTTTCTGGATCTATACCAGGATAATCAGTATTTAGCCATAAGTTTCTACCTGATAAAGAAATCCCGAGACCTGCGAACGGTAATCTGTCCAACAATTGACTTGGTAAATTATACTTAACCGTAACCTCACGAAGTCTGATCCAAGATGTGTCATGGATATTCATTTCTGAAATCCCACCAAACCCGTATCTTCTTCTATAAAATTCTCCCTCTGAAGCAGTTGGACTTTGTGCAATTGCAACAGGTGTATTATTAGGCGTTCCGTCTTCAGTTACACCATCAAAAATAACAACATCATTTCTTTCAATTGCAGACTGTTGTGAAGTTCCAAAGTAGTTAATAATACCACAGGTACCACACCACATATCACCACCTTCTCTAACATCTAGCAATGCCGAAACAGAAACTCCTTTATAAGAAAAAGTATTTCTCAATCCTACGGTGAAATCAGGATTTGGATCTCCAAGAGCCTTTGCAGATGCATCCTGTAATGGCCATCCATTAGCACCAATAATCATATCACCAGAATCATTTCTTTGGAATCCTTGTCCAAAAATTGTTGAATATGGTAATCCTGGAATTAATGTTGCCTGAGTTGATGTGAATCCTGCAAGAAAGATATTGTCAACTCCTTCTGCTAGTGTTTCAACTATGTTATCAAATGTTGTAAAGTTAGCAACAACATCCCAGCTAAAGTCTTTCGTTCTTATGGGTGCAGCATCGAGGACAACTTCCCATCCAGTATTTGTAATTACACCAGAGTTTTGCACAGCTGTTGTAAACCCAGTCGCAGCTGGTAGTTGTACAGCGATAATAATATCCTCAGATCGAGTATCATACCAAGTGATATCAGCACCTATTCTTCCATTAAATAATTTAACTTCAGCTCCAAGTTCAATTGTCGTTGCTTTTTCTGGTCTCAATGTTTCGTTTGCTAACTGAGTACTTCTTTCGAATGCATTAGTCCCGTATGCTGGAAATTGATTATTTCCAATAAATCCATCACCACCTGATTCAGCTTGTGCAAAGGTATTAGTCGTCGCATATATAGGTGCATCATTTCCAATCACACCATAAGACGCCCTTAATTTACCATAGTCAAGTATATCGCTTTGAATATTTAATACCTCAGTAAGTGCAAGTCCTAAACTAGCAGAATAAGATTGGTATGTATTGTTTGCAGTTGGTAATGCTGAAGACCAGTCATTTCTTCCAGTTAAGTTTAAGAATGCCCAATCATTATATGCAAAATCTATAGTACTATATACTCCATGTATTCTCTTTTGATTTATGATCTCATCAGTCGTAATATCTGATGCATTACTAATGTGGTAAAAACCAGGAGCAGAAAGTCCTGTACCAAAAGTCTCTTGACGAGTATACTTTGAATCAAAAACGTTATATCCGGCAATAGCACTAATGCTAAATTCATCAGATACTTGCTTATTTAATCCTATAATAAAATCAGAGTTAAGATCTCTGTTTCCAGCAAACCTTTGGGTGACACTTCCTGCGTTACCTCCTCTTCCTAGAAGATTGATGTCTTCTGCTTGTAAGAATCTTTCAGAATATTGATCAACACCTAATTTATAAGATGCAAATAACCAATCATTAAATTGGTATTTCAATCCAGCATAACCGATTATTCTATTTACGTCATCATTAGAAGGGTTATTATTTGCAACCCAATATGGACTATCATAAATACCATGTCTATAAGATCTCTGAGATCCGTCAGGATTAACATATGAGCTAGGATCATCTGCAGCTGCTTGTCCAACAAGTCCATTACCTATATCAAAAGTAGGTGTATTTCTCATTAGTCCTAACATGACACCTTGTAAGTTTGAACCTCTCTGTATTCTCGATCCACCAGAGTTTACAAAGTTAGCGGACATAGACGCTTCTAACTTTTCACTGATATCAGTACTAATGGTTGCTCTAAAAGATGTTCTCGTAAAATCCGCGTTGGGCACAATACCTGTTTGTTGAAGTCTTCCTCCTGAAATATAATATTTCATCGTTTCAGTACCACCTGCAACTGATGCATTTAAATCAATCGTCTGACCTGTTACAAAGAAATCATAGGGATCATAAGACTTAGCGGGTATTCCATTTCCTTCACCCGTTGGTACTAACTTACCACCTTTGTCAAAAAAGTACTCTGTGTCTCCATCAAATTCCAAATCGGAAATAAGTGGTCCCCAGCTATCTCCTTCTCCTGTTTCAGGACCATTATAGTTAGCTACTCCATTTGAAAACCTTCCTTGAGCATAAGTACTTTGTCTTTCGGTTAACTTGTTAATTGAAGCTGTTCCGTAAGATGTACTAATATTAACTACAGGTTTTCCTGCTTCACCTCTTTTTGTTGTGATTACTATTGCTCCATTTGCAGCTCTTACACCATATAGAGCTGTTGCAGATGCACCTTTCAGTACAGTCATTGAGGCAATATCATTGGGGTTGATATCAATCGCTCTGTTAGATTGATCAACACCTGCAGTTCCATTTCCACCACCACCTGTACTGTTATCGATAGGTACTCCATCAACAACGAATAAAGGTTGGTTACTTTTGTTAACAGAAACTGAACCTCTAATTCTAATACTGGCAGATGCACCTGGCGATCCTGCAGAAGAAGTAACTTGTACGCCGGCAACTTTACCGCTTAATGCGTTCACAATATTAGTTTCTTTAGAATCTAAAATTTCTGATGCTTCGACGTTTTGTACAGAGTATCCTATTGATCTTTTGTTAGCAACAAGACCAGAAGCTGTTACAATAATTTCTTCTAATAGCTCACCTTCCGATAAGGAAATAGAAACATTATTAAGTCCAAAAATACTGACGTCTTGATCTGTATATCCTGTATAGCTAATAGATAAGGATTGTGCGTCATTTGGGACTTCCATAGAAAAGCTTCCGTCGATGTCGGTAATCGTACCTGAAGTCGTTCCAGATATGAGTACGTTAGCACCTATGAGTGCTTCCCCGTTTAAATCTGTGACAGATCCTGTCACTGTTCTTTGTGCAATCGATATACCGACAACAAAAAGAAGCATAAATAAAAGTAATGAGAGTTTTTTCATACAATTTGAATTATTTCGATAAAACTATTTGTGTAAAACTGAAAACTGCCTATGCAGTAATTTAATAAGCTGGTTTGAAGGAAAATTAAATTAATGTTAAGATTCCTATTTCAATAACCTATGTTGCTCTCGTGTAAAACTAAACAACATCTATTTTCGCTGCCTCAATTTTACAAAATTCTTAACACTTTTTTGGATAAGCTTATACTAGTTACCTGATCATCAAATTATTATATCTGATCACTAATTATCTGAATCTGATGAATATGTGATCAAATGCCATAGTCGAGCCAGCTATAAAGAAGTGAAGTGATCAATCAAACGGGAAGGAAGAATATTGGTGAAAATTATACGATTATTATCATCACAATGTAAGAGTTACCTGTAAACAATTCAATACATACATTTTATACATTAAGCATTATCACTATACTTAATTCTGCTAGTATTATTCAATAACTAGCTTCCTAGTTGACACTCCTTCAGAATTCATCAATCTGACGAAGTATGTACCAGCAGGAAGACCTGATACATCAAGAAAAGAGTTATGGTTTGACCTTTTTGAAATAAACTCTTTCCAAATAATTTGACCTGTTGGATTCAGCAGTGATAACTCTCCATTAAACTCAGTTTCAAAATTAAGATCTATCCTGACAGGCTGAAGTGATGTCGCTGGATTAGGAAATACACTAAAGGACTTTAGTATCGTATCATCTAATGTTGCAACATCTATATCCGGTTGAATTTCTAAATTATCGACAGCCCAACCCCAACCACTTGTGAGTGGATCCGAAAATAATCTAAACCGAATAAAAACCTCATCACCAATATCAAAATTGCCATTCTCTGTTAAATCTATCGTTCTTGATCTAAATAAATCTGGTGATCCTGATTCGCCTGCATCATATGCATTTAACCAAACTCTTTTGACTCTAGAATCATATGCATTTAAAAAGGGCTTCCAATCAATTTCACCAGGTTTTTTTCCTTCAACTACGACATAATCCCAAAATCCTCTAACGCCTGGTTCAAAAGTACAAACGATGCCATTACATACTGTGCCTGCATCTCCTTTTTCAACAATTACAATCTCATCAAAATTAATGACTGGGTTTATGCTATCAATTCGAATCAATTGGGATAACTCATATGTGAAATCTAATGTACCTGTACCAGCAGTTTGATAAGGGTGTTCGCTATGGATTGCTGTATCTTCGAAGCCATCTGGCTGAATGACACTAAATCCTGTACCTTGAAAATCTGTATCTGGTGTGTTAAAATTATTTGTGTATGATACTACTGCAGCAGCAACTTCTTCAATCAAAACTGTAAAAAAGCCCCCACTATCAGGTAATTGCCCTTCGTTTTTATTAATACTGTTATCCAATAATATGATCTTGTATCCTAGTTGATCGGATGCAGTATATTCACCATTAACAACGACTTCATAAAAGTCACCAAATGCATCTGGTATGAATTCAAAAGGAATGGTATCTAATTGTCCATTTAAGTTAACAACCACAGCTAACGAACTGACGTCTACTCCTGTGAAAAAATCGCTAAACTCATTCACTGTCAAAGTAAACTGAGTGTCAGTCTCCCTAATAGAGTTGACAGATATATGACCTCCAATTTCTGGACCTTCCGTATCTTCTCCCATAATATATTGATAATATGAATCTGGAGCTCTTACTGGAGTCGTTATCACTTGACCCGTTGTATCTGTGACTTCAAAATAGTATTGGAAAATAGTAAACGTATTCGTAGCTGCCAAATTAAAAAAGTACTCTGCAGTGCTGGCATCCTTGGGTAAATCGACTACAATATCTTCATTTTGAAATGTATCACGAGAGTAATGTAATTTAACAGTCGATTCATCAAAATCAGAATCAGTCCTGACTTTAGCGGTTATCCTGTAATCCTGCGATGCATCTTCATTAAATCTCCCTTGGTCATGGATAAAATTGGTAGTAAACCAACCCATATCATGTAACATATCTATCGCAATTCCCGGATTATAATTGATGTCTCCACCATTAATAAATGGAGCCATCAAGCGATCATCCGTATTGCTGTAAGTCGTCGCATCAACATGTGATATACTTGATCCAGGGTTAAATGTTCTTGGTGCATGAACTCTAGCGCGTGTTTCAAAATCAAATCTAGGTCCATTAAAAAAAGCATTATTACTTGTCAATTCTTCACCTAATTCAATTGAATTGTTATCATAACCATTTAAGTAATTGATACCGTCTCTATCTTCCAGAAATCGACCATATATTGTTGAAGATAAAACACCTCTTCCCTCACCATCGACGGAAGCTCCTGCCGTAAAGCCTAATCCATGAATGATTTCATGTATGAGTACAGTAGCCAAATCAGACCTTGACCCAATGACAGGACTGTTTGGAGACACACTAAAATTTGCAGCTCTGTTACTATTCACGTTAATTACAATATCTGCTTCTCCTGGAGGATTTATCTCTTGTCCTGATAATTTTTCGGCTAACGCGATTGGATAAGCAGTATTAATATATTCTGCACCTGGAAAACCATTAGTAAAATCACCAGCTCTAGCATTTGCTAAAGCCAAACCTCCTGGTCCACCTCCTAAATCTGTGTATGTTACGCTAACATATATGGGAACATCAGTCGAAACAAAATCACTCAACAGGTCCAAAACAAATTCTACCGTTGATTGAAATGTCCTGGGTACATCGATGTATTCTGGAATAAACTCAACGGGTTTTGAATTGCTTTTCTTAAACCTATTCACTTGAGGCGCTAAACTTCTATTTGGGACTGTATGACCAGAATGAGGGCATGTAATGATGTCCTTTGCAGTTGCCTTTCGAATGGTAAATTCGCCTGCAGCTTCTTGCGAAAAACAAACAATTGGTAATAGGAGTAAGAAAAGAAAAATAATTCTCATAAAACTATATTTAGAGCAATTTAAGGTGTGTATATAACCCGAAAAAAACAAAGATTGTTTGAATAAAAGACGAAAATAATTGTTTAATACCCTATAAAAGTCGTTTATATAATTGAATTGTATTCTGAATACCATAATACAAGGCATCTGAAATCAAAGCATGTCCTATTGATACCTCTAACAACTTAGGAATCTGGGACGCATAAAACTTTAAATTATTAAGATTCAAATCGTGTCCAGCATTGATGCCAAGGTCTAATTCATTTGCCCTTTTCGCAGCAGCTTTGTGATCCTGAATAGCGCTATCAGAATCCTTGATATACTGATGAGCGAATGAGCCTGTGTAGAATTCAATTCTATCGGTCCCTGTCAGTTTAGCCGCGTCGACCATATCAAGCTTAGGATCGAGGAATAAAGATACTCTGATGTTTTTGCTGTGGAGCATATTTATCACGTCAATTAAAAGGTCTTTATTTTCAATTGTGTTCCAGCCTTCGTTAGACGTCAGTACGCCTGGAGGATCTGGGACGAGCGTACATTGATCAGGACAGTTGTCCATCACTAATTTTAGAAATGACTCACTGGGATATCCTTCAATATTAAACTCTGTGGTATTGATTTCTTTTAATCTAGGAATATCGCTGTAGCGAATGTGTCTCTCATCAGGTCTTGGATGAACGGTAATTCCATCTGCACCATATTCTTCACAATCGCACGCAAACTGGAATAAATCAGGTAAGCTTTCACCTCTGGCATTTCTAATTAATGCGACCTTATTAATATTTACACTTAATTTTGTCATAATTGAATTTCAACAATTTGTAATACACTTTGATTTTTACCAACGACAAGAATATCATTTGCTGATTCGAGCTTTATATATTCCAATGATTTCACATCTCCAGGAGTGTTTAATCCAGATTTAGCTGTTGACACGGGGTCATAATTATTTTTGCCATTTGAAATGAGGACCAATCCTTTTCCACTATCTAATCGAGGTGTTTCGACTTCCGTTTGGTAAATATTTCCTGCTATGATTAAGTCTTCAAAATCATCACCGTTTAAATCTTTAGAAATACAAGAAAATATTGGAAATTCTTGAGCTTGAATAGGTAATGCTTTTAATTTAAATCCAGTCCCTGTATTAATCATTATATAAGACTTAAAGTCTATGACTTCTTTATTATATGAGTCACTCACTTTGTCTCCATAAATATCTATTAAAGATGCGTGAGCAAAGCTTTCATAGCTTGGATATTTTTCCGCTATAAACGGCATTTGCTGAGAAGAACATTCTCTTCCTCTTAAGGGCACATATTCATCTTTATATTTATTACTTAACACAATATCATTTGTACCATTGCTATCAAAATCTTCTGCAAATATTTTTAATGGTTTCTCTTGACTTGCTTTATATTTTGAATTTAGACCTAAATTTCCAACAATAAAATCTGGTCTATCATCATTATTGACATCAGTTTCGGTCACACTAAACCACCACCCTGTTTGATTTAAAAATTGATCATCCAAGATGAGTTTATTATTTTCATTTATAAAGATACCTATACCGGTCCACTCTCCTACTGCGATTAAATCCTGATCACCATCTCCATCAATATCTGAAGCAATCAGATCATTTATAATTCCAAAAGAATTTAAATCTTCGGACCACTGATTAGTGACATCTACAAGCTGTCCATTTTTAACACTATAAATAATGGATGGCGAATGAATAGGGTAATGTTGTGGTTTAATTCTATTGGCTACAATTAACTCAGACTGTCCATCATTATTAAGATCTACGACAATAGCAGTGGCAGTACTTGAAAAATCATTATTTAGTGCAGATTGTCCAGATTTAATAAATTCGCCCTCTCCATTATTTAAAAATAAACGATTATTGTACAGCGGACTATCAGGATTTTGAGCATTCCCTCCGCTACAGATAAATAAATCTAAATCCTTATCCATATCAATATCAAAAAACACAGATCCAGAATCTTCAAAAGCCAAATCTTCTTCAAACACTGGAATATTCTTTTTAATGAACTTATTATTTTTCTGTATAAATACTGTAGAGGAATATCCAGCAGCGCCACCAATAAATATATCTTCTAAACCGTCGTTATTGATATCAGCTTTATTGACAATTGGCCCTAATGTTGATTGTCTAATTGGTAATAATATTTCTTTTTTAAAATCATCATAATCATTTTCTCTGTGGACATAATTTAGATTATACTTCCCATTATTCGCTGACTTAAATAATTTATTTTCATTTAAACGAGGACTAGATTTAGCAATAGATTCATTCTGATTAATTGTAATTAAACTATTTTTATTTACATCCGCTATAGTTTGACTTGTTTGGTCAGTCCAGTCAATTTTTAAGTCCCTAATTATTTTATTTTTTTCAAATCCAAAGTGAATTTTATTTGATACTGCACTTCGATATCCTCTCACTCTTTTAGACTCAATAGTTTGTTTAGTCGTATCTGTAAAAGTCAAGGTAACCTTTGCGAATGTTTCGGAAGACTTTCCCTTTAAATCGACTTTTAAATAATCAACTTTTCCATGTTGAATACTGTTATTTTTATATAGCATGACTTCTTGGTCAATATTATTAATAATAAGATCTAAATCTCCATCATTATCTAAATCAGAATAGGCTGCTCCATTTGAATATGTCGGCTCATCAAAGCCCCATTCCGTAGATACATCTTGAAACTGTAATTCGCCCATATTTTGATACATGATATTCGGCAATTTTCCTTCAGGCATTGAATAATAAAGTTCTTTTTTAGTGCTTAATGGGACTTGCCCGTTATGCTGTCTTTTCGCTTGATTGACTCTTATTTTAAAATCATTATCTAGACCATATCTTCGGTAACCGTTTGTGACAAACAAGTCATTTTTACCATCCAAGTCAAAATCAGCTATGAGTCCAGCCCAGGACCAATCAGTCTTAGCAACTCCAGCCAATTGTGCAATATTTTTATATGAATGTTCTCCATCATTGAGCTGGAGAGAGTTGAACATATATTGATATTGAAATCGTAAATCTTTGACTAGCAAATCAAAATCGGCAGTGTTCATTGAAGCCATTAATGTTTTAGACCGAATGTGATCACTTGCTGCCATATCCAGTACAAATAAGTCTTGATTGCCATCTTGATTAATGTCTTCTGCATCTACTCCCATTCCAAACATAGATACTTGCTGAGTCCTTCTCTTTATTTCGTCTTTAAAAGTGCCATCACCTTGATTGATGTACATTGCATCTGGTAAATAATAGTCATTTGTAATATATATATCAATCAAAGAATCGTCATTCAAATCTGTGACGACAAGTCCAAGACCAAAAGTAGGTTTATTGATACCAGCATCAATAGATACATTTGTGAACACATCTCCATCGTTTCTATATAAATGACTTAAGCTCAGTTGATTCGAATACTTATCTGAAGCTATTTTTTGTAAAAATGAAATGGGGTCATATCCATATAAGATACTTTCATTCATGACAATACAATCCAAGTCGCCATCTTGATCATAATCGAAAAAAGCAGATTGAGTAGATATACCAGTATCATCTAATCCTGCAGTACTTGCGCGTTCTTTAAAAGAGAGATCTTTTTGATTGATAAATAATAAGTTTCTACGCTTCTCCTCTTCATGAGGGCCTCCTTGTGAAATGTATATATCTAGCCAACCATCGTCATTAACATCAGCGAATGTCACTCCATTCGACCATTGTTTGCCTTGATTGATATTCGCTTTCTCTGAGATGTCTTCAAACTGCAAGTTGCCTTTGTTTAGAAATAGTTTGTTCGGCACCATATTACCAGTTAACAGCACATCCTCCAAACCATCATTATTGATGTCAGCTATGCCTACACCAGCGCCATTATAGAAATAGTCAAAATCAAGAAGGTTGAACTTCGAACTCAAGTCTACATTCAGATCATTAGAGAAGTCCAAATGAGTATAAGACGACTTCTGTATGTTGAACAACTGCTGCTCAGTTACATCATGAGCAGTTTCATCTGAACAAGAGACAAAGCCAATCAATAAAATGATGATATATATTTTTGAATTCATATATAAAGATTGGGACAAAATTAACCAATCCATTGATATCTCTTTACCTTGTGGTTGATGAATGTTAATTTGAGACAAAGAATCATTACTGGTTTAATATTACTATTTCTTTTTCTGTCCTTTTTATTTTATTCACCAGGAACTGCACAAGCAGTATTTGTCATCATCATGTTAGCCATGATATACGAATTTTGTTCAATAAGCTTGGCTGGTGTCACGAGTGCATTCACCTACGTTTTTACTGCTGTATTGGGCTCCATTGCACTGATAATACTTGTTGTATACAGATGGTCAGATGGACAATATATACTTATAGTTAATTCTTTATCCGTAATTTACATATTGATAAATTCAATATATTTACTAACTAGAAAAAAATCATTTCTACCAAAAATTCCATTAATACAGTGCTTTCTATATATCACATTTCCTCTTTTAGTGTTACTATTTTGGTTGAAAGATTTTGAAAATGCCCAAGTGCATTTATTTGCCATTTTTGCTATGATTTGGATTAGTGATATAGCTGCATATTTTGTGGGAAAATCCTTTGGCAAACATAAACTATTTGAAGCGGTATCACCAAAAAAGACATGGGAAGGCTTTTTTGGAGGAGGTGTATTTACGATCATAGCGGCGACCATCATATCGATTTTAATACCCTCATTAGCGCTCATTCATTGGCTTATTATTGGATTCATAGTTTGGATCGTAGGTAGTCTAGGTGATCTTGTTGAATCTTCATTTAAAAGACATTATAAAATTAAAGACTCTGGGACTATATTACCCGGGCACGGAGGGTTTCTAGATAGACTTGATAGCTTTATTTTTGCAGTCCCTGTTGTTCTCTTATATCTAAAATTATTTGTTTATGCTTCATAGAGAAGGAAAGTCAATATTTGCAATCATTATTGGTGCTTTAGTGATAGCTATATGGGGGATCAATTCAGTAACGGGAATATGGTTTTATATCCTATCATCTTTAATTCTGTTTTTAATTTTCATGTTGATTTTTAGTCTTCAATTTTTTAGAAATCCAAAACGGAAAATTGATACAATAGATAATTCAAAAATTTATGCTTCTGCGGATGGTAAAATCGTAGTTATTGAAGAGGTTTTCGAATCGGAGTACTTTAAAGATAAACGCTTGCAAGTATCCATATTTATGTCACCCTTAAATGTACACGCCAATCGAGTCCCTATAAGTGGCATTGTAACTTATGCCAAATATCATGCAGGCAAGTATTTAGTCGCATGGCACCCAAAATCATCTACCGAAAACGAACGAACAACGACAGTCATTAAAACTAATGACGGAACTGAAATCTTAGTACGCCAAATCGCTGGGGCAATGGCTAGACGGATAAAAAATTATATGACTGAGGGCCAAACTGTAGAGCAAGGCGAAGAATTAGGCTTTATAAAATTTGGTTCTAGATCAGATCTATTTCTACCTCTTGGA
>Ga0209828_1000411_pt1 | contig 41251 bp, 31 predicted proteins | sample MaitaG_FD_187429 | JGI IMG/M metagenome (GOLD analysis project Ga0209828, IMG submission 187429) | Marine algal microbial communities from Maine, USA - Maine_Asex2 metaG (SPAdes) (version 2) | ecosystem: Host-associated > Algae > Red algae > Unclassified | place: Maine, USA | collected 2015-01-05
CTGGGGACGATCACGAGCAACGGCCGAAGTAGCTGGGCCTTTGCAAGACTCGGCCCTGCAGGGTCGAGCTGTCCGGATCCAAGCCCAGGGTGAGGGCGAGTACGACGTAGAACGGCGCGAGCATCCATGTAGAACGCGACGCTCCCCCCAACGAGACTCGTAGAACGGCCACCGGGTTGTCGCAACGGTGTTGACCTGCTCTGCGAACCCCCGCTCTGGGAACCATGGTGGGTGAACTCAGTGCAGCGACGGCCTCAACTTCTCGTGTCGACATGTGCGCAGTTCGGCGGTCGCAAAGGTGGTGCCCGCCGTGGCTTTCCTTCAAGTTGGGCTGGGGGTCACAGGCGATATGGCTTGGCCGCCTGCTGGCCTTGGTGCAGCGCCGCTAGATTGAGGGGGTGAGCAGTAACGATGAGCGGGCGACGCCGGAAGACATCATGGCTGTTCTCCGTGGGGTCATCGACCCCGAACTCGGCAGCAGCATCGTTGACCTTGGCATGGTTCCAAAGACGTCGCTTGCCGACGATGGCACGGCCCACGTCACCATTGCGCTGACGACCATGGGATGCCCACTGCGAGCACAGATCAAAAAGGACATCGTTGGCCGCGTCGAGCAGCTTCCCGGCGTCGCCAAGGTCAAGATCGAGTGGACTGAACTCGAACAAGGCGAGAAGGCCGAAGTTATGGCCAAGGCGCGCAAACGCATCGCCGAGAATCCGCCTGACAACGAAGTGTCACCGTCGACCCGCGTCATCATGATTGCAAGCGGCAAAGGTGGTGTTGGCAAGAGCTCGGTCACGGTAAATCTCGCAGCGGCTATTGCTCGCCAGGGCTTCACGGTTGGCGTGCTCGACGCCGACATCTGGGGCTACAGCGTGCCGCGCATGTTGGGCGTCGAGGGTCGGCTCGCCGGTAGCGAAACCGGCGATGGGGCAAAGATCGCCCCCAACCAGCGCAAGATCGGCAAAGGACGCGTCAAGGTCGTGTCGATGGGATTCTTGGTAGATCAAGAAGAAACAGCGTTGATGTGGCGTGGTCTGATCCTGAATCGAGCCGTGCAGCACTTCCTGCAAGATGTTCGCTGGGGCGATATGGACTACCTGCTAATCGACATGCCACCAGGCACTGGCGATGTGCAGATGGGTCTCGCCAAGATGCTGCCGCGGGCAGAGATGATCATCGTGACAACGCCAGCGCTTGCCGCCCAAAAAGTTGCCGCTCGGGCGGCCAGCATGGGCCGCAAGAACTACCTTCGCATCGCAGGCGTAATTGAAAACATGAGCGCGTTTGTTACACCTAGCGGCGACAGCTACCCGATCTTTGGAAGCGGAGGCGGCCAGGACCTTGCATCAGAGCTTGGAGTACCGCTGCTTGGTCAGATTCCAATCGATACTGCGGTTGCAGACGGCGGAGACCGTGGTGAACCAAGCTCATTGGGTGTTGGCCCTGCCAGTGATGAACTCAATCGGATCGCAGACCTGCTCGTGACCGAGGTCGCGCCCCCCATCGACATGGGTACATGTACGGTTCGCCTCATGGAAGCGCCGGTTTCAATTAGCCTCAGTTCGTGAGCGACGACACGTCAGACGAACTCGCGGGCCTTCCTTTCCAGCCACCTATCAAGCCGATGCTGGCCAAAGCGGTTGTTGGCATCCCAGATCGCACCGATCTGTTGTTCGAACCGAAGTGGGATGGATTTCGCTGCATCGTCTTCCGCAGCGGTGCTCAGGTGCACCTGGGGTCACGAAACAGCAAGCCGCTGACTCGCTATTTCCCCGAGCTCGTCGACCCGATTCGGGATCAGATGCCAGATTGCGTCGTGTTTGACTGCGAGATCATCGTGGCCATCGACAATCACCTTGAGTTCGATCAGCTGCAACAACGCATCCACCCGGCCGAGAGTCGCGTCAACATGCTTGCTGAGAAGACACCCGCTGACATCGTTGCGTTCGACTTGCTGGCGCTTGGTGACCGCGACTTCCGAGCTTCGCCGTTCGCCGAGCGGCGAGCGGCGCTTGAAGATGTCTTTGCGAATGTAGTGGCGCCGCTGCACCTGACTCCGGTGACCCGAGATCATGCCATCGCGCAAACGTGGTTTGTTGACTTTGAGGGTGCCGGCCTCGACGGGTTGATTGCCAAGCCAGCAACTGAGCCCTACGCCGAGAACAAGCGGTCGCAGTTAAAGGTAAAGCATATTCGATCGGCCGATGCTGTCGTGGCTGGCTACCGAATCCACAAAGATGGCAACGGCGTTGGGTCTCTCATGCTTGGGCTCTTCGATGACAACGGCGACCTGCGCAACGTTGGTGTAGCCGCAAGCTTTACCAAGGTTCGCCGTGCTGAGCTGCTTGAGGAGTTGGCGCCGCTGACAGAAAACGCACTCGACGACCACCCATGGGCGAGCTGGAACGAGGCGGGCGCGCAGCAACAGCACCGCTGGAACGCAGGCAAAGACATGGGCTGGCTGCCGGTGCGCCCTGAGTGGGTAGCCGAAGTGAAGTACGGCTCGACACTCAACGGTCGCTTTCGTGAAGTGACCAAGATGTTGCGCTGGCGACCCGACAAGGAACCAGCCCAGTGCACATTCGAACAGCTCGATGAGCCAGTGCCGATCGGCTTGGACAAGGTCCTTGAACCAGATGGCTGAACACATTGAGCTGAAACTCGCTGGTCGCACGCTTCGCGTGAGTAGCCCCGACAAGGTCTTTTTCAGTAGACGCGGCGAGACCAAACTCGACCTCATTGAGTACTACCGGGCGGTCGAAGAACCGATGATGCGTGTTGTCGGTGGACGGCCAGCACTCATGCAACGATTCCCGGATGGCGCGTCAGGTAAGAGCTTCTGGCAGAAGCGAGTCCCCAAAGGGGCGCCTGACTGGTTAGAGACCACCACGGTTTCAACACCAAACGGGACCGAAAGCCAGGCGATTATTCTCGCTGACATCGCGCACGTGGCTTGGGCGGCGCACATGGGTTCGTTGTGCTTTCACGTTTGGCCGTACCCGGCCGAGGCACCCGACATTGCCGACGAACTCCGAATCGATCTGGACCCGCACGGAGCAATCACGTTCGACGACATTCGGTGGGCGGCCCACCGCGTGCGTGAGTTCTTTAGCGAACTTGGACTGGTGAGCTGGGTCAAAACAACTGGCAGTAAGGGCCTACACGTGTTCGTCAAGCTCGCGCGCCAGTGGGACAGCTATCAGGTTCGGGCTGCGGCAGTTGCCTTGGCTCGCGAACTTGAGCGACGCCACCCCGACCGGCTCACAGCAGCGTGGTGGAAAGAAGAGCGAGGCGATCGAGTCTTTATCGACTTCAATCAGAATGCGCCGCACAAGACGGTGTTCGGTGCGTGGTCGGTTCGACCACGAGTCGGTGCGCAGGTATCCATGCCGATCTGGTGGGACCACGTCGATTCGATCGACCCAAATGACCTGACCATCGCAACCGTGCCCGACCTTGTCGCGTCGAACGGCGATGCCTGGGGCGACTACGCCGAAGCAGCACAGTCTCTTGAGGCATTGCTTGACCTGCATGACCGCGACATGGCGGCTGGGCTCATGGACGCGCCATGGCCGCCGGTCTACCCGAAACAACCAAATGAGCCGCCTCGGGTCGCACCCAGTCGGGCGAAGAAGCCCAAGGACTCATGAGCTCCTCTGTAACGGACCCTTTACAGGGCGACGTCATCATGGACCCTGCTGATGAGCGGATGCGACTTTTCACGGGCCTACGCGATCAGGTTCTTCGCCAGGTGCGAGAGGCGCCCGGCGGAGACATGTTCGGCATCTTCATTGCCGAGGGTGATGTCGTGATCCAACGGGCGATCGAGAGCGGTCACAAACTGCACTCGGTCATCGTCGAAGCTGCCCGGACGCGGCCCCTTGAGTTTGAACTTGGGGACACGCCGCTCTACCGCATGGGCGAGCCAGTCGTTCAAGAGATTGCCTCACACCGTCGCTATCGAGGCGCCATGGCCGCCTTTCATCGTCCGCCACCATCATCTCCAAGCAAGGTGCTTGGCCAGGCGCAGAACGTTGTGGTGACCGAAGGCGTGAACAACCCAACGAACATGGGCGTCATGTTGCGTACAGCAGCCGCTCTTGGCGTGCAGGCGCTGTTGGTAGATCCAACGAGTTGTGATCCACTCGCTCGACGGACGTGTCGGGTGTCGATGGGCGCTGTGTTTGCTGTGCCGCATGCACGCCTCGACGAGTTCCCGACCGGGCTCGATGTTCTGCACGATGCCGCCTTTACTTCGATAGCGCTCACCCCTGATCCCCAAGCAACACCACTCGATGAGATACCGCTGGCACCAGCAGAACGCGTTGCGTTGCTACTCGGCGCTGAGGAGCCAGGCCTAACACAGCCAACCCAGTCCCGAGCCACGCACCGAGGCCGTATCCCGATGCATCAAAGCATCGATTCGCTCAATGTCGCAACTGCGGCAGCAATCGCGATGTGGCACGTGACCCGTTCCCGATCGTGATGTGTCGCCGGGGCGTAGCCCGTTATCGAGTTGTTTCAGGACTTGTTGTGCTTGCGCTCACTGTCGGCGCGTGCGGACCAACGGTGGTCGAGTCGTCTGGGTCGATCGCGCCACCCGCCGAGCCAGAAACCTCGACCGCGGTCGAGTCCGATCCGACACCTGATCCCCAGCCGTCCGAAGCGCCGTCCCCGCAACCGACTGCCCCGGCGACGGTCGAAGCCGAGCCTGACGAGATAGCGGCACCAACTGGAACACCTGCGCCAACGCCAACGCAAACACCTGCGCCAACTGAATCACCCGCGGCTGCCAACGGCGGCGAGCCAACCGCTGAGCCGCAAACCAGCCCAGATCCGACACCAACACCAGCGCCAACCGCGCTACCAGAGCCAACTCCGGACCCAACTCCGGACCCGGCTGCGACCGATGTTCCGCTAACAGCAATCGAGCTTCCGCCGGTCACCTTCACGCCAGTTCCAGCGACCGGCCCGGTGTTGCTTGAGGGTGATGGGTGGACGATCCAACAATCAGAGTTCGACCAGATTGTTGCTTTCGTCGAAGAAGTGCATCAGTTGGAGTTCTTAGGACCAGTCGGCTTTCGAACCGAACCTGACATTGGCGCAGCGTTCGCCGCTGGGTTTGAAATATTCAGCGATGATGACTGGCGATTGCTGCAGGCGCTGAACCTCGGCGGCGGGTTCGACCGTGAAACGGTGAACCAGTTACGACGGGACCGGATACGTGGCGTGTGCTGCGAAACCCGAGAAACCACCCAGGTGATCGTTGAGCCGAATCCCACCAAGCTCGAGACAATGACCATTCTTGTGCACGAGCTCGTGCACGCCCTGCACACCCAACGCCCCGACTTGTTCGAGGATCTTCCGCCGCCGAGCAACGAGATCCCATTCACATTTGCGGCAGCACTCGAAGGCGTACCGCAGTACGTTGCGTTCGCCTACTTCTCGCTTGCGCCGCAGGATGAACAGGACATCGTCGAGCCTGATCTGCCAATCATTCGAGACGACATGGTCCCGAGTATTGGTGATGGAGCGGCGCGCTACATCAACTTCGCGTACTCCGCAGGCCCCGCATTTGTCAGTCGGGTCGTAGAAGCGCGTGGCACCGTAGGTCTTTCTGAGCTGATTCGAAACCCGCCGACGTCGACCGAGCAGGTTCTATACCCCGACAAATACATGAGCGGCCAGATGGCCGAACCGGTTGATACCCCAGCTCGCGATGGACGACTTGTGGAGTCGCGGGGTCGGCTTGGCGTCGCCATGATCATCTTTGCTCTCGGCGCCGACGTCGACTCACAAGCGGCGCTCGACCTGCTCGATGGCTGGGCCGGTGATGCATATTTCACACACATCGCTCGAGGGCGAGCATGTGTTGCCGCAACGGTCCAGATGGACACGAGCGGACAGGCGGCAGCGCTCGCGACAGCGCTTGCAAACCGGCCCGGCGTGGACGCGGTCAGCGTCGATGGTCCGACCATTCAGTTCGAATCGTGCCAAACGTCTGGCACCGCGGGTTAGCTCACGAAGTCTGGGATCATGTCGCCGTGCGCATCGATTAGCTCGTCGACCATCGCCCAGATTTGATCTAGGTCGAGCTCGGCGGCGGTGTGCGGGTCCAGCATTGCTGCGTGATATACGTGCTCACGGTTACCAGTTAGCGCTGCTTCCACGGTCAGCGCTTGCACGTTGATGTTTGTTTGCATCAGCGCAGCGAGGTGTGGTGGGAGCGGACCCACCGCGGTTGGTTGAACGCCTTTGTCATCAACAAGGCATGGCACTTCGACACATGCCGTGGCGGGCAGGTTGTCGATAAGACCGTCGTTCGCCACGTTTCCGTAGACAACCCGGGGCTGGCCAGTCTCAATGCTGTGGATAATTCCCGAGCCGTACTCATTGCTTCGTTCGACCGTGAGCTCAGCATTGGGGTCCTCGAGCTCAGACCGCAAGTCTTCCCATGCGCCGAGTTGACGAATACAGCGACGCGGATATTCGTCGATTGGCACACCAAACTGGTCGAGTAGATCGCTCCTGCCTTCCTTGATGAACCATGGGACGTACTCAGCGAAGTGTTCGCTTGACTCGGTGACGAAGTAGCCGAGCCGCTTGAACATTTCGTACCGAACTGCATCGCTCAATCCAGTGGTGCCGCCGTCAGAACGCCCTGCATGACCACGATTTGGAATCTCTGAACCCGCCGCGATCTCGGCGATCTTGGGGTACAAGTCACGGCTGCCAGCAGCGTTCTTCTGAACGAACTCGAGGTAGAAGGCCATGTGGTTGATACCGGCGCATACGTACTCGACTTCGCCGATTGGCACACCAATGTCTCCCGCCAACTGCTCGGCGGTGTGTTGCACACTGTGACACAGGCCGATCGTGTTGATCGAGGTCGTACGCGCAATTGCCGTGCACAGCATCGACATCGGATTCACATACTGCAGGAGGTGCACGTCGGGGCAGAGTTCTTCCATATCGCGACACATGTCGAGTACGACAGGGATCGTGCGCAGGCCGCGCATGATTCCACCAATGCCGAGGGTGTCGGCGATCGTCTGCTCAAGGCCGTACTTTTTGGGGATCTCAAAGTCGATCACTGTGCTCGGTTCGTAGCCGCCAACCTGGAACATCGTGATCGCGTAGTCGCTGCCGTCAAGTGATTGACGTCGGTCGAGCGTTGCTTCGATAACCGGTTGTACGCCGAGTGTTTGTGCGATCTTATGCGCGACAATTTCTGATGTACGGAGACGTTCAGGATCGATGTCGTGTAGCGAAATGGTCGATTCTGCCAACTCGGGAAAACTCAGTATGTCGCCTATGAGGTTTTTGGCGAACACGGTGCTTCCAGCACCAAGGAATGAGATCTTTGCCATGCGATTCAACTTTCAACGAATGGATATGTAAACGATAGGGAAAGGGGTAGGGGAAAGGGGCTGCGTGGTGGCGCACTATCAAGTGTCGGCGCGAGCGACAACGAGGTGTTGTCCCACGTCGACGGCGCCGACGTTGGAGATGGCGCCATCGGGCCATTGCACCTGCAGAGTGGTTGTTTGGCTGTCGCCAACGCCGAAGTGTACGACGGGCGCAGCGCCGGACAGATAGCCACGTGTCGACGTCACGAGCCGGCGTTGGTCAACGCCGTCTGTGGTGAGCACCACGCTTGCGCCAAGCGCGTTCACGTTCTCAGATTGAGGCCACTGCAGCTCAACAGTTAGCGACGCGCCACCACACAGCTGATTTTCAAAGACTCGAGATGGCACATCGAGGTTGTTGATGGCGATGTCGAGGTCGCCGTCGCCATCCAGGTCAGCCATGACAGCCCCGCGCCCGCCGGCGTCGTCGCCAAGGTCCCATTGGGGAACAGGTTCCATTACATTGCCGCGGTTACGGAATGCTTGGTTGCGTTCGACGAGCCGGGCGTCGGGCAGGAAGTCAAAGAGCAGTTCGCTGCGCATGCCGTTCACGACATAGAGATCTTGTGCTCCATCGTTGTCGAGATCCCCGAACAGGCCCGACCAGCTCCACCCGGTGGCAGAGATGCCAAGGTCGGGGCCAGCGTTGTCCCACGTCCCGTCGGGTCCTTGGCGCAGCAGCACATTCTCGGGAGTCTGAATATCGTCGGGTCGTGGTGCTGCGTCCATGTCTTCGAACACCTCGCGATAGTCGTCGAGGTTGGCATCACGCATTGGTGCCATGTCGGTCGAGAAGAACTCGGTGCGACCATCACCGTCGAGGTCGGTGGCGTCGTATGACATGGTGCTGTACGACGTGGTTGTGAATGGCTGGGCACTCACCCATTCACCATCGCGTGCCAAGAACACCATGTCTGCGGTTGCCAGGTCGTTGCCAATCAAAATATCGAGAGCGTCGTCATCGTCGATCGCAGCGATTGCCAGGGCGAGCGTCTGGGCATCGGGCGACAACCGAGTTGGCAAGAACCCGTCGGAACTGCCTTCGTACAACACCACGCCGGTGTCGCTGCCGAGCACGGGTGAATTGCGCAAGATAGTGAGCTCGGCGTTGTAGGAACCTGTCACCAAGTCTAGGTCGCCGTCACCGCCAAGGTCGGACCACGCCATGGCATAGGTTGCGGCTTTGACACCGGGCAACTGTCCACGGTCGAAGCGGTTGGAGAATGAACCGCTTCCTACGTTCGTGAACAACACAGGTGGGCCAATGCCGGTGGTCAGCACGATGTCGAGGTTCCCATCGGCGTTGACGTCGACGGTTGCCGCAGCACGAAATCGTCCGACAAGGAGCTCATGCGGAGCAAACGACAGATCACCTAGGTTTTCGGCGACGGTGGTCACGCCCGAGAGGTTCGGCAACACGAGATCGAGGTCGCCGTCGCCGTCGAGATCGCCCGCTGCGATTCCGGAGCCTGTCCCGTCAAAGGTCGACGCGGTATCACCCGGCCCGTTCGTGAGATGCGGTAGGTCATGGCCAACGAAGCCGCCCGAACAAGCAGACGTGGTGTGTGCTTGTTTCGCAACCGAGTGGGGGATCGACATAACGTCGTCGCTACCGCAGCTTGTGATTGCAAGAAGCAGTGTCATCAAAACGAGAAGGGGAGCCGCTACGCGTTCTCTACGAACACACAGCAGCTCCCACATCACGAAAGTTGGTGGTCGGTGTTAGTTGCCGAGAATGTCGTCAACCTCAGAGGCGACGTCAGCTAAAGCGCTGGCTGCATCGGTTTCGCCACGAAGGATTGCTTCCATTACTGGACCAACGGCGTCTTCAACTCGTGAAGCGCTGTCGTTGATTGGGAAGAGGAAGGTTGTCTCGTTGTCCACGTGCGTGGTGAAGGCTGATACGTCAACACCATTGGCGGTGTGGGCATCTTGGGCAATCTTTGCTGCACTAGGGATTGCAGGGAACACAACGGCGCCGCTACCAACGATTTCTTGGCAGGCAGGAGTCGCCATGTACTTGACCCATTCCCAGGCTGCTTCTGGATCTTCGGCAGACTGCGTGATCGAGTCAGCAAGACCATTGAACATGGATGCACGGTCGCCGCTAGGGCCGATCGGGGTTGGTGCGTAGACCACAGGAACTTCGGTTGCATCGCCCGACAAGGTCGAGATCATCCATGAACCGTTGGTCTGTGAAGCTGCGAGGCCCGACTGGAACATGGTCGTTCCACCGAGGGACTGCACGTCTTCGATTGGTGTGATGTAGCCGGCTGCGATCCAGTCAGCGAACCACTGGATCGTTTCAGCAAGTGCTGGGTCGCCGTAGTTCGCTGAGTTGGCCCATGGGCCATCGGTTGCTGTCCAACCGTTCGATGCGGCGAACGAGCTGAACGTGGTCTGGCCGAATGCGCCGAAGTTGCCTTCGAGTGCGAAGCCGTAGACGGCGACATCGCTACCGTCGAAGTCAGGTGAGTCGCCGCGGTTGCCGTTGGCGTCGACGGTCAGTTTCTGGATGAGTTGACCGAAGGTGCCACCGTCTGACGGGTTCCAATCAGCGTTCTGGAACTCATCGATCGTGATGTCGGCGTCGGCCATCATGTCTTCGTTGAGCACAACGGCGATCGTGTCGAAGTCCTTGGGAAGACCGAAGCGGTCGCCGTCGGGTGAGGTCCACAGCTCGGCGAGGCCAGGGAAGTAGTTGGATGTGTCAACGCCATCGCGCTCGACGAAGTCATTCAGCGCAACGAGAACGCCGCCTTCGACGAATTCGGGGTATCGAGCGAGGTGGTCGGTGAAGACGTCAGGAGCGGTGTCGGTGGCGAATGATGCAGTCAGGCCGTCCCAGTAGTCACCCCAGCCAAACTGTTCGATGTTGACGCTGATGCTTGGGTTCTCTTCGTGGAATGCGGCGGCGCATTCTTCGTAGAACGGCTGCTGATTGCCATCCCAAAGCCAGTAGTCGATGGTGACGGCTTCAGCCATCTCATCGTCGTCCATGGCGCCTTCGTCGTCATCCATGGCGCCTTCGTCGTCATCCATCGCACCCTCATCGTCATCAGACGACCTGTCGGTGGTTGTCGTCGCGCTGTCATCGCCACTGTCGGCGTTGTCAGCGTCGTCGCTGCCGCCGCAAGCTGCGGCAAGCATGGTCAAGGCCAGCAATAGGGCCAGCACGTTCCGTAGTTGTTTCATCAGATACCCCTCCAAGGTAAAGCTATGCCTGAGATGCTAGTCAAGATTTCCCCACTATTGCGCTCGTATGAACATCTTCGAACGGTAAACAAACATAGAGTTGATCGCTTCGAGCAAATAGTGGTGTATTTCGTTGAGTAATGTTTGATAATCTCCCATCTCCTTCGGTTAGATCGAGCTAAATGACAAATAAGCAAACATCGGACTCTGGAAAGAAGTTCCTGAGTCATGAACGACGAGAGCTCATTGCTGTAGCCGTAGACGAACAAGGTGCCGTTCGAGTGCGCGAACTCACGTGGCGATTCGGTGTGAGCGATATGACGATTCGGCGGGACATCGAGGCGCTCGCGGCGATGAACCGCCTCGTGCGTGTACACGGCGGAGCGACCCGCGTGGATCGGGCGCCTCGCAGCGTTGACGAACCTGGCTTCCAGGCCAAGCTGACGCGCGAACGAGACGAAAAGGCGGCGATCGCTGCTGCGGCTGCTGCCCTAATCGCTCCGGGGACCGCGATCGGGATCACCGCGGGAACCACCACGTTCCAGCTCACGCAGCACCTGCTCACTGTTGCGAACCTGACCGTTGTGACGAACTCGATTCCGGTCGCGTCCGCGTTGAGCTCGGCCGCGTCGAACAATCTGCAAGTCGTGATCACGGGTGGCACCTTGACGAGGTCCAACGCCATCGTCGGGCCGCTGGCTGATAGCTCGCTGGGTGGACTGCACCTTGATCAACTGTTCATGGGTGTGCATGGCGTTGACGAAGTCAGTGGCTTCACGACGCCCAATCTGACCGAGGCCCGGACGAACCAATCGTTCATTCAAGCAGCACGTGAGGTTGTGATCGTTGCAGACTCAACCAAATGGGGACTCACCGGACTGGGTTCCATAGCGCCACTCAGTGCGGCCTCGGTGCTGATCACCGACGATGGCCTCGGTCAAGAGGTGCGCCATGTGCTTGAACGCGAGATCAGCACGGTCACCGTGGTGCCGGCGGGTTAGTCGGTTGACAGCTGGCCGGGAATCGATGATCTCGATGATGAAAGTGCGTCGAATCCAGCTATTTGATACCAGTGAAGCGGATGCTGTCCACGATGCGTTTGCCGAAAATCGCGAAGATGATGAGGATCGGCAGCGTGGCGATCGTTGTAGCTGCCAGCATCCCTGACCAATCCGGGCGATTGCCCGGCGTCTGCACGTTGAACACCGACAACGCAACCGTGAGTGGCTGCACTTCTTCGAAACGGCCAGACAGCACGAATGGCCATAGGAACTCGTTCCACGCAGCAACGTACGTGAGAACACCAAGCGTGATCATCTGAGGTTTGACCATGGGCAAGTTGATCGACCAGAAGATCCGGAATGCTCCGGCACCGTCAATCATCGCCGCTTCTTCTATCGAGCGGTTCACGCTCAGGAAGAACTGCCGCATAAAGAACACGGCAAACGGAGTCATCAAAAAGAAGGGCGCCACGATGCCGAGCAGGCTTTGTCCCCATCCGAGTTCGCGCACGAAGATCACATTGGGAATCAAGGTGATGATGGGCGGAATCATCATGCCGCTCAAATAGAACAAGAAGACCTTGTCGCGGCCCTTGAACTTGAGACGGGCGAATGCATACGCCGCCATCGAGGAGAAGAACACCTGGCCAATCGCGATGCTCGATGCGATCAGCACGCTGTTGCGAAGCGCCCGCAAGAAATCGAGCTCGGCGGTGTTCTCTCGACCCGAGGCAAAGAGAATTTCTTCCTCGCTCGCAAAGCCGAGCACTCGTTTGAAGTTCAGCCAGGTGAAGTCGAAGCGTCCGGAGAACAGCGCGTTGTTGGTCGAGAATGCCGACAGCATCAACCACACGAATGGAAGCACGGTGATAGCGACGAGAACGAAGAGCAAGAACCACGCCAATGGTCGGCCCATGCGGGCCCGAACTGACTTCTTTTTATCGAAGCCCACGATGTCGGTGATGGCTCCCATTACGCAAGATCACTTTCGCCGGCCCGCATTAGGACGAGTTGGGCGACCGTTACGACCATGAGCAACAGGAAGAGCAGCGTGGAAGCTGCAGCCGCATAGTCGAAGTCGCTGAGTCGGAACGCCTGTTTGTAGATGAACAGGTAGATCACTTCGCTGCGACGAAGCGGGCCACCAGGGTCGCCACCGAAGCCGCCCGTGGCGACCTGAACGGTGTCGAACACCTGCCATGAACCAACAACGGTTACCACAAGTACGAGTGCGAGCACGGGACGCATCAAGGGGATGGTGATCCGGCGCATCATTTGCCATTCACTTGCGCCGTCGAGTGCAGCCGCTTCGTACAGGTTGCCGGGAATTGTTTGCAGGCCAGCAAACAGTAGCAACGCCGTGTAGCCCATGTACTTCCACGTATTGATGGCGGCGATCGAGGGGATCACCCCCGATGGACTCTGAAAAAAGCTGTAAGGACCAAGCCCGATCCAACCGAGCACGTCGTTGACGACGCCCAGGTTCTTATTGAACAAGAAGAGGAACAACAGACCAACGACCACGTTCGGCAACAACCATGGCAACAACAGAAGGGTTCGAATGGCAGAGGACTTGACAATGCGGTCCATAAGCACCGCAATGCCGATCGCCAGAATCGTCTGGCTTCCGATGTTGATCAGAACGTATTGCAGCGTGACCCACACCGAGCCCCAGAACTTGTCGTCGGACAACAAGTCTGTGTAGTTCTCGGCGCCCTTCCATTCGCCTTCGTTCCTGAGCAGGTTCCACTCGGTAAAGCCAATGTAGATACCTCGCAGCGTTGGGATGAGAAAGAACGCAAGGAAACCGAGCAGCGACGGTAGTAAGAACCACCACGCCACCCGCCACCCCCCGTCCTTCTGCTTCTTCGAGAGCACGCTGATGACGCTGCCAACGATGGCAACGAAGGCCAGAATCCACAGGGTGGTGGACCCGCGTCGGTCTTCGTCACTGAACCACACGGCGAGAGCCGCGAGAACCCGGATCCCGGCAAGGGCTTGCAATACCCGCCAAGCCACGAGGCCGGGGCCACGGAGTTTGGTCGAAGATGTCGCGAAGTAGAAGGAACCGATCACAACGAGGCCAACCAGAATTCGTAAAGCCCAGGTCCAGAACATCAGCGCCTCACCCCCTTCGTCGTAGTGCGCAGACTGAAACTTTTACCACATAGACGTGGGGGTTTGTCGAGCCCGAGCCGTGATCCTTGCTGCACATCACCAAGTTTGGTGGTCGCACAGTACCGTTCCGCTCTTCGGTCAGAACAACAGAGGTTTCATCATGAGCGGTTATCAAGAGGCGTTTGCAACGCTGGCGAACGACCGGCTGGGCGTAGCGCTCGACATGCGTCATAGTGCTCCAAAAATCATGTATCTCGGCACTGCTGGACCGGGAGATTTGACGGCACAAGCACAAGCATTGGACTCTGCGGTTCCCATCGCCGGGTTGAATGGTTTGGCTCCGCGAACGCTGCTGCCCGAGGCGTCGATGGGGTTCCCTGGCCGCCCGGGTCTCGAAGGTCATCGAGATGACGGGACCGGCTGGGCGCCGCGGATGCAACAGGTTGAAGCCACGGTGTCTGCGACGGCCGCCACTATGACCTCGGCCGATCCCGACGCCGGGCTCGAGCAAACGGTGTCGGTTGCGTTGCACGCCAGTGGTGTTGTCACCGTTGATGTCGATGTCACAAATACTGGCGATACCTCATATCAGCTTGCAGGTGTCACCATGTGCGTGCCGTTGCCCGGGTCAGCCCGCGAAGTGCTTCAGCTCGGTGGGCGCTGGAGCAATGAGTTTCGGCCAGAAAGACGCGTCGTGCCTACCGGCGCCCTCGAAGTTGAGAACCGGGCTGGACGCACCTCGCACGATCGGTTTCCTGCGCTGTTTGTTGGCGATGAAGGCTTCTCAGAAGAGGCAGGCCACGTCATCGCGGCGCACCTAGCATGGAGCGGAAACACCCGACTTCGAGTCGAAGCGTTCAGTGACGGTCGTCGAGTTCTCCAGGTGGGCGATGCCTTGTTGCCGGGCGAGATTCGGTTGGCGCCGGGTGAGGGTTACTCCTCGCCGCAGTTGTTCTTGGCATGGTCGGATCATGGCCTCAATGGCATCAGCGATTGTTTCCACGCCTATGTGCGCTCGCGGCCTCAGCATGTAACCACAGATCGGCCGGTGCTGCTCAATACATGGGAAGCCGTGTATTTCGATCATGATCTTGATCGACTGAAGGCCTTGGCCGACAGCGCAGCTGAGGTTGGCGCCGAGCGTTTCGTGTTGGACGACGGCTGGTTTCGACATCGCCGCGACGACACCGCCGGACTTGGCGACTGGTATGTCGATGAAACCGTTTGGCCCGATGGACTCGGACCGATTGTTGATCACGTCCGCGGGCTCGGCCTTGAGTTTGGGCTGTGGTTTGAACCGGAAATGGTCAATCCTGATTCCGACCTATTTCGCGAGCACCCCGACTGGGCGCTATTGCCCGCGAATCAGGTGCCCGTTGAAGCCCGTAATCAGCTGGTGCTCGACCTTTGTAATCCTGAGGTGTTTGCGTATCTGAGCGATCGACTGAACGATGTACTTGGCACGTATGACATTGGCTATGTCAAGTGGGACATGAATCGCAACCTTGTATCGCCAAGCCACCACGGTCGTGCGACGGTACACCAGCAGACGCGTGCGGTGTATCGCCTGATCGATGAGGTGAAGGCCGCGAATCCGGGCGTGGAAATCGAGTCGTGTTCGTCGGGCGGCGGCCGTGCCGACTTGGCTATTCTTGAGCGCACCGACCGGGTGTGGACTTCGGACTGCAATGATGCGCTTGACCGCCAACGAATCCAGCGCGGCTTCTCGTATCTCTTTCCACCCGAACTGATGGGCGCTCACATCGGGCCGCCAAAGGCGCACACGACCGGTCGCACACACACCCTCGGGTTCCGCGCTGCGACAGCCTTCTTTGGTCACCTGGGCATCGAATGGAACGTGTTGTCCGCGAGTCAGGATGACCGCAACCGCCTGGCTCGCATCATCGAGCTACACAAGGCGCATCGTCCGTTGCTGCACTCGGGGCGCGTTGTGCGATATGACCATCCAGACCCGGCTGTTATGGCGAACGCAGTCATATCCCACGATCAACGAGAGGCGCTTGTTTCTTTTGCACAAATCGCTACGTCAGATTCGTTGGCAACGGGAGCATTGCAGGTGACCGGACTGCTTACCGATCAGCTCTATGCGATCAACCTTGTGGATATCGAGCCAGGCCGCCCGTGGGGCAAGGCCTTCCGCCAACCAAAGTGGGTCGATCAAAATCTTCAACTCACCGGACATCAACTTGCTGCAGGGTTGCAGATGCCAATCTTGGACCCCGAATCCGCGATTGTGCTGCATCTGACCGCCGTCTAAACCTCATCGCGATAGCTAGTTGTAGTTTCCGCCAGGGTTCGGGTCTTCAGAGTGCCCTTCAGGCGTGCCCGTGAAACAGATAGAGATCTAGCTGCGGGTCCAAAGGGTGGGGAAGAGCGGATGATCAAGTGGTGCGCCAGCCGGGAGGTGTTCTTCGAGCCCGGGGAACGGCGGGGATGTCTCCCATGGGCGTGGCGCGTGCACCATGTCGTCGCCGAGGAACCTAACCGACAAAACTCGGCGGCGATTCGGACCCGACACCCCGGCGGAGCCATGCACGGCGACCATGTTGAAGAAGACGGCGTCACCAGGTTCAAGTTCCCAACCGAGTACCGGCCAACGTTCTGGGTCGGCGGCGAAGTCCGGTAGTTCGGCCAAGCTTCCTTCGGGAAACCACTTGGCCTGCTCATCGAGAAAGGTCCGTGGCATGAACCAAGGTCCAAGGTGCGTACCCGCAATGAACTCGATGGTGGCGGAGCGGTCGACCGGGTCTACGGGGAACCACATACTGGCGCTCTGCGTTCCGGCCACGTTGTAATACGGCTGATCCTGATGCCATGGCGTTCGTTGTCGAGTTCCTGGTTCCTTCACAAGCATGTGGTCGTGGTATAGGCGGATGGTGCGTGAGCCCGTGAGTTCACCAGCGATAGCCGCTGCAGGGGAGTCGCGAATGAACTGTTCCATCGCTGGTATTCGGTCCCAGTTGCGGAAGTCCTCGACGAACGGCGCATCGTCTTTTGCGCTCGCACGCTTGGCCATCGGCGACAGGTCAGCCAGATTTGCCTCGATTGCTTGCGTGGCGAGTTCGATGTGTGCGGCGTCGAAGGCCTGACGCACACAAACGGCACCGTCGCGTGCAAAGTCCCCTTCAACAATCACGGCGTACCTCGCATGGTCTGGAGGGTACTGCGACCGCAAAGCACTGTGCCCGACTGAGATCACTGTGCCCAACTGCCGGAGCAGTCGGGGCACAACGCAGTAGACAATCGGATGTTCTTACGGTTATGGCACGCCGAGAACGTTTTCGCAGGTGCCGTCGGCGGTGTCCGCAACAAACTCGAGGTTGCCGGTGCAGGTGTCGGTGCCTGCGCCGCCGAACATGTCGTCGTCGGCCCGACCACCAGCGATGTTGTCGTCGCCGTTGTTTCCACGGAGCGTGTCGCTGGCGTTGCCGCCACGAATCGTGTCGTTGCCGTCGTTGCCGTTGATGACGTCGTTTCCGCGGTCGCCGAAGAGCATGTCGTCGCCAGCGCCACCGTTGACCGTGTCGTCGCCGATGAGGCCACGAATCGTGTCGTTGCCGTCGTCGCCGTTGATGACGTCGGCACCGAACCCGCCAAAGATGATGTCTGCACCATCTCCGCCAGAGATGGTGTCTATGCCACCGAAGCCGCCGAGGAAGTCGTCACCGACACCGCCGCTGAGGTTATCGTCGCCAATGCCACCAAGCACACGGTCGTCACCGGCGTCACCCGCCGCGCCGTCCATGCCCGGGCCGCCACGGATCAAGTCGTTGTCTGCTCCGCCTGCCATGGTGTCGTCGCCATCTTCACCTAACAGGATGTCATTGCCTGCCGCGCCATCAAGATCATCACTGCCGTGGCCGCCGAGCAGGCGGTCATCGCCGTCGCCGCCTGTGATAATGTCGTTGCCGTTCCAACCACACACGATGTCGTCGCCAGTGAGTGCGTCGATCGTGTCGGCTCCTGGTGTTCCTAATATGACGTCATCACCGGTTGTGGCGAACACTGCTGGGCCAGCGTTCAGGTCGATGGTTACCGGCTCGCCGTCACACATCAACACACCATCAAGCTGTGATCGAACAGCCCCAGCGGGGGCTGCTGCGGTGTGAATGTTGTAGTAGTGACCCGGAAGATCGGCCGTGATGGCAGCCGCAACCGCGGGTGCGACAAAGACACAACCAGATGCGCCGTTCGTTGATGTCTCTAGGTCTACGACCACGCCGCCATCGGTTCCAGCAGCACCCACGTAGATGTGTGCTGCAGTGACAGGGCTGATATTGACGATCAGCATGTCGAAACAAATACGCCCGGTAAGCGGGTCAATGCTCAAGCCGCCAATTCCGTTCGCATCAGGGTCACCGGTCGGCATGAGTGGCAGGCGTAGCTCGGTGGCGTCTGGTGCCGGTGCCGTTGCAGTGAGCTGACCTCGTATTGCGCCAGAGGGATGGTCAGTCGTTTGGACGTTGACGTAGAAATTGCTCGGCGCAGCTTCGATAGCATCAATTTGTGCGTCGGTGGATGTCACACAGCCCATCAAGCCATTGCTCGCAACATCGAAGTCAATGACATCGCCGCCGGTGACGCCGGCAGCCCCTGCGTGCACCTGAGCGGCGGCCACTGGCGTGGTTATGTTCGCGACGGTGAGATCGAAGCAGACGTCGCCGCCGTCGTACATTGTGAGCAACGCTGTGCCGGAGCCGTCAGGATCGCCACTTGGACTGAGTGTTGCGGTTGTACTGACCGGTGTTTCCGCAGCTGCGGTGTGTACGAAAAGTGTTGACAGCAGAGCGATTGCTCCGAGCAACAGTGTGATCTGTGCCACTGTGCGGCCTTGCATGTTCCGTTTCATTTACGCTCCAAGGTCAAAGGCAGACTGCTTAGGTAGCACCGTTGCAACGCACCAGACGTGCTTGCCAAGTGAGACGTTCGACCTATTCGAACGGCTAGGGCAGACGCTACATGAAGCATCCCCAGAATGGGAGTCAGGCGGCGGTTCGGGACCTGGCTGGCGCAGGTCTGGCTACTCCCAGATGTAGAGCAGTTCGCTCGACGTGCCGACAGCCAGCGATGCGCCGCCATCATGTAGCTGCATGGAAATGTTGGTTACGCCCATGCCAGCCAATGGCTGCGTCGTCGCAAGTTCTGCCCCGTCGATACTTCGTGTGATCGCAGCGAGTTCTTGGCGCTGCCGGTTATAGACGACGACCTCGGGTCGATCGTCGCCCGTGACGTCGACCAAGATGCCCATGTCGAGATTGCGGCTGCCCAACACGTGGCTCGTGTAGTCGGTCAGCGTTGCTGACCTGATCAATCGGTCACCATCAAGTCGGAAGAACTCGACGACCCCAGCGAGGTGTGGCGTGCGTACGTCGACGATTTCGATGCCGCCGTCGGGGTTGGTGGAGGCGACGCCGAGCTGGTTGCGCCATCGCCGGCCACGATCGATTGCGTCGGTGCGGGCAATGAGCTCGCCGCCAGTTGTCCACGCCTCAAGCCGGGCGCCGACCATCTCATTACTCGTTGTGATGAGGACCTCGGGAGCGCCGTCTCCGTCTATGTCGGCGAACATAGGAGCTATGCCTTCGATCACACTCGGTGCTGCAATCTCAATTCGAGTGCGTTCGTCGGTGCAGCGATCGAGGATCTCGACAGCTCCCGCTTCTAACGCATCTCCAAGGACGCCGTGGTCATAGCGGTCGGTTGGGTCAACGAGCGCAGCGACAAGATCCCCGCTCCCAACCACGCGGGTGTCGGGTAGTGGGTTGGTGAACAGATCGTGGTCCGCCCATGCGCTGCGAACTTCTGGTCGCCCGTCTACACCAATTGTCAGCTCGGGCGGCTCCGCATCGGGCGGAGCAGAGGCAGGCTTGGTTGTGCCATCTGGAGACACGACAATCGCAGTCCCGTCCGCCAAGACCACGTACCAGTCGCTTGAGTCTCCCCAGGGCAGAATCCATTCCGGAACATCGGATAGCTCGATGACCACCGGATCCGCAGAGAAATTGACTGATCCAAGCCCGACCCGGTTGCCCGTCTGATTGAGGTCGGTGCGCCATGTCTTGGTGGTCTCGACACACAAAGCACCTGCAGGTTGCGTCGTCGATGATGCGTCTGATGTTTCGGCGGTCGTTGCAACGTCTGGCGCTGGTGTGGGTGCGCGTACGACCGACGGAGGTACTGCATCAGATGATGGCGAGTCGCTTTGGGTCGTGCGGTTCGGCGTGGTGCCAGAGGCACTGGCGTCGCTTGTCGTTTCAGGACTCGTGTCGCATGCAGCCAGAGCAACAACGACGAACATCAACACGAGAGCGCCCAGGCGAGCGGTGGTCAGCGGTCGGGGAAACCCAACGCTTGCAACTTCATGTGTTGATGCATGCGAGTCCTGATGCGTAAGGTGGTGGGTTGGCATCGAGGGATAGTGCGTTGCGGGTTGTCGCAGACGCCTTTCGGGCGAACGACTAGACGGCAGTGAAGTTCTTCTGACCTTTGACCTTGCCATCGGTGCGCAGCTTGACCAGGTGGGCCAGCACGTTGTTGTTTGCCAGCTCGACGAGGTCTTCTTCGATTTCGCCGTAGACCGACGCGACAAGATCCTCGACACGCATGGTGTCTTTGCCGAGGGCCTTCAAGACTTCGGCCTCGCGCGCGATGCGGTGGTCGATGTATTCCTGAACGAGCGGCTTTGGCTCTTCGATGACGTAGCCATGAGCTGGAGCAATGCGCTTGAGTCGCAGCTTTTTGAGCGACTCAAGTGACTCGAGGTACGCCGCCATGTCGCCGTCAGGTGGTGCCTGCAAGCCGACGCTCGGGCCGTCGACGATGAGATCACCTGACAGGAGCATGCGCTCTTCTTCAAGCATGAAGCCGACGTTCTTTGCCGACGGGCCCGGGAGGTGTTTGGTGGTGAGGCGGAACTCAGTACCGACGAGCTGCTGGCCGTCTTTGAGTACTTCGTCGCAGTCGATATCACAGAACGCCATAACGATCGCGCCGGTCTGTTTTGCGAGTTCAGGCACAGCGCCAGCGTGTTGTTCATCACCGTTCGTCACCAGGATCCAGCGAATCAACTCGCCACCGCAGCCGACGATCGCGTCGATGTGTCCTTGATCCATCGGGCCGGGGTCGATCACCGCGATCTCGTCGATACCAACCATGTACGTATTCGTTCCAAGGCCGGTCAACGGACCGGGGTTCATAGCCAGAATTCGGCGAGCCATCGGGCTGAGGGCTCGAGCGACGCCAGGAACGATTTCCTCGCGTACCTCTTCCTCCTCCTCCGGCTCCGGGTTGGTCATTAATTTCAAACGGTTATTCATCAGAAGGCAATTCTGTAGTCGGGATGCGGTCGGCTTGGACCACATCAACGTCAATGAACGGGCGCGCCGCCCGGGGTGAGCGCGTGCCAAACGACGAGCTGAACATAAAGCTGCCGTCAGTCTGCGCGAGCTGCATCTTCTTGCCGTAACGCTTGAGCAGGAGTGCTCGCACGCCAGCTCGTAGCGGCGGGATAAACATGGCCAGGCCAAACGCATCGGTGAAGAAGCCAGGTGTCAACAGGAGTGCACCACCAAAGATCATGAGTGCGCCATCGGCGAGTTCCTTTGATGGCATCTTGCCTTGGGCCATCGTGTCCCGGATGCGGGCCATCGCTCCAGCTGTTTGCCAACGCATCAACACTGCACCGAGCAGGCTGATCGAAAGAAGCAGAAGGATTGAGGAAAGCCACCCAAAGCTGTCGGCGACCTGAAAGAGTACGTAGAGCTCTACGACGGGAACGACAAGTAAAAGAAGAAAGACGACCCCGAACATGAGGGCCTAAGTCTACGGAGCAATAGCTCGGTTGGCTCCGCGCCACAGATTTGGGGTGGTTTTGTCTCGTCTGGGGTAGCTACTTTTGACAGCCGGGACACCAGTAGGTCACGCGGGCATGGTCACCATGTGTCACCGATTTGATGTAGTTCGAACAGCGGCGACAGGCTTGTCGTTGCCGGCCGTAGACAGCGAGCCCGCCCGCAATTGTTGTTCGTTGGGATGTTGTGAGGTTGGCTTGCAGCTGGCGCGACGCCGTCGCGTACAACTCGTGTCGCACGTTGTTGGAAACTGTGCTGATGTTCGCAAATGGCGAGACTCGACATGCCCACAGTGCCTCGCTCTTGTAGACGTTGCCGATCCCTGCTGCGATTCGCTGATCAAGCAACACATCAGCAATTGTCGAACTCGGCTCCGCAATGTTGGCGGCGCGTTCGACAATGAGATCGATGTCGGGATCGCCGACACAGAGGTCCGGCCCAAGGTGTGACAGCGGGTTTGGTTTCCCGTCGATGTCGCGCCACGTGCGGACAAGCGGCGCAGCGAAGCAGACTGCTAGCCAGTCGGCCACCACAACGGTCGCACGTGCGAGGTACGCGGGTTGTTGCCACCGTTCACGTTCTCGATACAGATGCCACGATCCGGTCATCCGCATATGGGTCTGCAACACCAGTTGTCGTTCGAACCGAATCAGCAAATGTTTGCCGATGGCGTCGACTGCCTCAATCACATCGCCGGGCTTTGGTCTATCACCGGTGAGGCGCGGCGCCTCGAATCGCAGTAGCGGCTTGCCTGCCAGAGCAGGGCGCAGTCGATTCGCCGTGCGGTGAATGGTGTCGCCCTCGGGCACGACGCAGGACTAACTGTTCTTTACTAACCACTGGCGGAACGTCTCGGTGCCGCGGTTCCCGGTCTTGGTGACGTGCACGCCGGCAAGGGCCTCGGCGAGCACGCCGACCGAGGGCAATGGCACCTTGCGCGGGACGGTCTTGCGGACCTGTTTGTGAATGTGCGCCACGTCGGCGAAACGCATGAGCTCGGGGCCGCCGTAATCGCGGACGCGTTGTGATGGGCCTGCCTGGGCGAGGCCCACGACTCGGCCCGCAACGTCTTCGGGCGAGACTGGCTGGATCGGTGTAGCTGAGGGCAGCGGAAGCCAGGGTCGGCTCAACAGCTGAACTACAGATGGATGGGTGTGCGTGACGCGTTGGATCGTGTAGCCGAGGCCGTCGGTCTGCTCGACGACTTGTTCAGCCTTCCATAGCTGCTTGCGGTGCGAGATGGAACTGATGTCGGCGCCGACTCGCGAGATCAGTACGAGATGAACATCTCGATCTGCGCACGCTGAGGCGAGTGCCCGCACTGAGTCAGCAATGTCGACGCTGCTGCCTGGCCTCACGTCGGCGGCGTGGATGACCGCTGAGACGCCCTCAAGTGCTGCGCTGATGCTGCTGTGGGTGTCGAGGTCAACGGCGACCTGACCGTCTGCGATGAGGTCATGGTCGATCGTCATAAATGCACCGGCAGCATCGCCCACTGCAGCGACCGGCGTCATGCCGTGCCGTACTAGCCGCGGCAAAATGGCTTTGCCTACGGGTCGATCGGTTCCTGTGACTAAGACTCGCGTCATGGTCGAGCACGCTATCCGGTGCGATCTGGAATATCTGGGCCCGGGCCGTGTTGTCTCATGCGTGCCTGGGTTGTGCGACCCGGCAAACCTCTCCCATTTCTCCCGTGGAGGGGAACGTCTCGACCCGGTGGAGTCCTCCCGCTCTGCCGGGCCGAGCGACAAAGCAACGTGCCTTTGAGTCCCAACGAACAGAACGGCATCGCCTGCAATCCGACGCAGCTCCTCAGAATGCAGGGTCTCTGAAGCAGGGTCTCTGAAGCAGGGACTTGAAGCAGCAACTAGGGGCGATATCCCCAGCCGCGATAGCCGCGGGTAAAGCCAGCGGCCGCGAGACGTTCTGTGAGAGCCGAATCGGCTGATGGCTCGCCGTCGATCTTGGCAATCTCAAGTCGAGTGCGACCAGCATCCACGGTCTGTGCAAGTGCTGACGCCCAGTTGGTGTTGTCACGTGCGGCTGGAAACGAGATCAGACTCTTACCACCTCGGTCGATAAAGACGACTGGTTCACCATCATCGAGAACGACCAAAGCGCCAGCGCTACGTGACGGCCGTCCTGCGCACTCCGGCCAAGGCAGCGATGCCCCAAAAGGTTGAGCGGGGTCGGTTGCTGCCATGACGATTGGTTCGTCGTCGTCTGAGCGTCGGCGAAGGCGGTCAACCGCACCAGACAGCGCGAATTGTGCAGCGCCCAGACCAGCCACGAAGTAGCCGCGACGAACCTTGCCCTGGTCTTCAAGAGCTTTGAGTACGGGATACACGCCAGCGAAGCCGCCCTGATTGCCTTCACCAAGCGCAGCCTCTCTGGTGAGTACGCCATAGCGTTCGAGTAGTTGTATTGCACGAGCGTGTGCCGCCGCGGTCGGCGTGGGCTTTGGTTCGAGTAGTGGCGCAACGAGCGACCAGCGACCCTGCGCCGATGGGGGACCTGAGGCACTAAGGCGTCCGGGTCGGGGCCGCCGGCGAGCTGATGCTTTGGTGTTCTTCTTCGACTTGGCGCCACTCGTGAGCGCTCGCACTGGCGCGAGGGAGTCGTTCGTTAGTTCCCCAGCCCAGACCAGATCCCACAAAGCGCCGAGTACCGCACTGTCGCTGTAGTCGGCGCCTGCTTCGGAACAGGCTCGCACGAGCTCGGGCCAAAAGCTGGCGCCTCGTTGGGCAAGGTGGTTGCGGATCGCATCGTGGCATTCGCCCTCGACCGGCTCGTCGGTTGGACTCACGAATAGCGCAGCCTGGTCGCGAAAGAGCAGTCGCAGTCGGCCGTCGCTTTGACCAATCGAACCCGCACCGACCCAGATCACGTCGCCAGAGGTGCACAGGGCATCGAGGTCGGCTTGGTTGTAGTCAGCCATACGGACGGCGAGCACATCACGCTCCAGTACCGACGCAGGTATCGGCGCCCCTTGAAGGACTGATAGAACGTCGACGAGTCCATCGATCCCCCGTCGTGGTGTTCCAATGCCCTGCCACTTCGGCAGGAATCGAGCGAGCGAATCTGACTCAACCGGCTCGACTTCTTTGCGGAGTGCAGCGAGGGATCGTCGACGCAGGCGACGGAGCACATCCTTGTCGCACCACTCGCGGTCGGTGCCACCGGGCCGAAACTCACCGCGTGTAATCCGGCCAGTGGCTTCGAGTCGTTCGAGTGCGTCATAGATGCGGTCGACGCCGATGCCGAACCGATGCGCAACCTGCGTCGCGAGAAACGGGCAATGGGTGCGAGCGAAGCGTTCGACAAGATCATCCAGTGGCCGGTCGACCGGATCGGTAAACGCGGCGGGCAGGCCCACAACAATCGCTGCGCCCAGTGCATCTCGGACACGCGCAGCGTCTTCGCCGGCGCACACTCGTTCTTCGCCCGCGATCGTTGCCCGAAACGCGCGCCGCTCTGCGATCAGTTGATCTATGAATGCTTCGATGTCTTGTGGCGCTGCCATGCGGGCTGCCAGTTCCAGCATGGTCTGCGGTCCGAGTTCGCGCAGAACGTCGTGCAGCTCATCGGCGTCGCGAGCGGCACGATGTTCGACCAGCCGTTGCAATTCAAGTTCAAGGTCGGCCATGACGTCGGCATCGAGCAAGTCACGAAGTTCTTCAGCGCCAAGTAGTTCAGAGAGCAGGTCCTTGTCGAGAGCCAGTGCCGCAGCCCGGCGCTCGGCGAGTGGCGCGTCGCCCTCGTACATGTAGGTGGCAATCCATCCGAACAACAGTGACTGGGCAAACGGTGATGCCTTGTCGGTTTCGACTAACTCAACGCGGATGGTGCGGTCAGAAATGCCGGTGAGGACCTTGCGTAATGCGGGCAGATCGAACACGTCGTTGATGCATTCGCGCACTGTCTCGAGCAAGATCGGGAAGTCGGGATAGTTCTGGGCGGTTGCCAGTAGGTCTGCCGCGCGCTGGCGCTGTTGCCACAGCGGCGTGCGATGGCCTGGTCGGCGCTTAGGCAACAGCAGTGCCCGTCCAGCCGCTTCACGGAACCGTGCCGCAAACAATGCGGTTTGAGGCAGCTGTGCGATAACGAGCTGATCGATTTCGGCAGGGTCGAACAGCAGCAGGTCGAGCGGTAGGTCGTCGAGGTGTTCAGGCAACCGGAGCACGATGCCGTCATCGCTGTAGATCATTTCGATCGATGTGCCGAACTCTTCTTCGAGCCGGGCCTGAATCGCCATTGACCACGGCGCGTGGACCTGTGCTCCAAAGGGAGTGTGAATGCAGATGCGCCAGTCACCAATCTCGTCGCGGAAGCGTTCAACGATCAGGGTGCGGTCGTCGGGCACGGTTCCCGTTGCGTCGGCCTGTTCGTCGAGGTAACTCAGCAGGTTCGCAGCAGCTAACGGGTCGAGTCCGACCTCTTCGTGGAGCCACTCGACGCCATCTTCGCGTTTGCGGACATCTCGTATGAACTCACCCATTGCCTCGCCGAGTTCGAGTGGGCGGCCCGGGCCGTCGCCATGCCAGAACGGCATCTTGCCTGGCACGCCTGGCGCAGGAGTCACGATGACTCGTTCAAATGTGATCTCTTCGATTCGCCAACTCGACGCGCCCAAAAGGAACACTTCGCCGGGGCGACTCTCGTAGACCATTTCTTCGTCGAGTTCTCCGACGCGGGTGCCATCGGGCAAGAACACACCGAAGAGGCCCCGGTCGGGAATCGTGCCGGGGTTCGTAACGGCGAGCCGTTGCGCGCCGCGCCGACCTCGAACTTCGTTTTCGACACGGTCCCACACGATGCGAGGTCGAAGTTCTGAGAACTGCTCGCTTGGGTAGCGGCCAGCCAGCAGATCCAACGTGTTGTTGAGCACCTCGTCGCTCAACTCCGCAAAGTTTGCGCTGCCGCGGATCACGCCCGCCAGCTTGTCGATGGGCCAGTCGTCCATGGCACACATTGCAACGACCTGCTGCGCGAGCACGTCGAGTGGGTTCCGCAAGAAATGTGTCGACTCAATAAGCCCGTGCTGCATGCGATAGGAAACGACAGTTGCTTCGAGTAGGTCCGCTCGATGCTTCGGAAAGACCTTTCCCCGACTGACATCGCCAACATTGTGACCGGAGCGTCCGATGCGCTGCAGGCCGCGGCTGACCGCACCAGGCGATTCAACTTGCACGACGAGATCGATTGCACCCATGTCGATTCCGAGTTCTAGTGAGCTGGTGGCGATCAAACCTTTCAGTTCGCCTCGTTTGAGTTGATCTTCGATCACAAGCCGCTGTTCGCGCGAGATCGATCCATGATGGGCGCGCACGAGGGGGATGATCTCGCCCTCGTCGTCGCCGCCTGGCGGCAGGTACGGCGAGTTCGCAATGCCGAGCGCACCAGCTTCGCCGGCTCGACTTGGCTCGATCACGGGCACAGAACCATGACCGGCTTCGTTCGCCGCAGTGGCCTCGGCGATCGCTGCCTGTTCGTCGGCAAGTTCGTTGAGTCGATTCGCCAACCGCTCAGCAAGTCGACGAGCGTTCACGAACACGAGCGTTGATCGATGCGACTGGATCAGTTCTAATAGCCGTGGGTGGATTGCGGGCCAGATGCTCTTGCGCACAGGCCCAGCCGCAGCCGGACCCGACTGGGGGCCTTCGACAAACGAGCCGAGGTCGCCCATGTCTTCGATTGGCACCACGATTTCGATGTCGAGTTCCTTGCGGACACCCGCATCGACAATGGTGACTGGTCGCCACGCGCCACCGCTGCGCCCGCCCAAAAAACGAGCGGTCTCTTCGAGAGGTCGTTGCGTTGCTGAGAGACCAATGCGCTGAGGAGGTGTCTCGTTGATCTCTTCGAGCCGCTCAAGCGACAGGGACATGTGGGCACCACGCTTCGTGCCGGCGAGTGCGTGAATCTCATCGATGATGACGGCTTCGACACGCGTGAGCCCCTCGCGCGCCCGCGATGTCAGCATCAGGTAGAGCGACTCTGGCGTGGTGATCAAAATGTCTGGGGGACGACGGGCGATCTGGCGTCGTTCCTTTTGTGTGGTGTCTCCAGTTCGCACCCCGACGGTTGGCTGCGTCGTTGGGGTCCCGAGCCGTTCGGCCGCCAAAGTAATTCCTTTGACGGGACCGCGCAGGTTCTTATCGACGTCAACAGCAAGAGCCCGGAGAGGAGAAATGTAGATGATTCGTGTGTGCGGATCGTCTGCAGGTGTTGGATCCGATGTCAGGCGGTCGATGCCCCACAGGAATGCGCTGAGCGTCTTCCCCGAACCGGTCGGGGCGAGAATCAGCGTGTTGTCGCCGTTGGCGATTGCTGGCCAGCCCATGGTCTGCGGCGCGGTCGGTTCGGGAAAACTGGCTTCGAACCATGCCCGCACGGGAGGGCTGAAGCGCTCAAGACTCACCACCTAACGATACGGGTTGATTGAGTCGGGCGAAAGCGGCGTCGATTAACGGCGATTTTTTCGGTGAGTGGTTAGGAGAGCACCGTTGCTGAGTTGCCCGTGTCGATGATGGTGAGTCGCCGGGTAGCGCGGGTTATTGCGACATAGAGCGATCGCATGCCCTGCGGTTCGAACTCTACGATCGAGTCAGGTTCGATCACGATCGCTGCGTCGAGTTCGAGGCCCTTGACCATGGAGACTTCGATTACTGACACTTCCTTCTCGAGCGCACCGGCGTAGGCAACGCCGTGATCGATGTCGTGCTCGGTCAGAAACGCTGACACGTCGTCTGCGGCGCCCGTTGCGCAGATGATCGCAATATTGCCAGCGCCAATGGCCTCGCGTTCTGTTGCGACTGCGGCAGCGAGCGCCGTGCCAAAGTCGTTTGGGTTGGTCTGAACGAATCGGGGCGGGTCGCCGTCTGGGCGTACTGCGATGGGCGCCTTGAGGTCAGGCATGGCGAGAGCGAGCACCTTGGCGGCGAGATCCATGAGCGGACCGGGAAGCCGGTAGCCGACGGTAAGTTCGTAGCCCGTTGTGCCCTTGGGAGTGGGGAGGTGCTTGGTGACACTGTCCCAGCTGTCATGTGCCCATGCGCTGGTCGCCTGTGCGATGTCACCAACGATCGTCATGGACCCGCCAAGCGAACGGCGAGCAACCATATGGAGCTGCATCGGTGAAAGGTCTTGAGCCTCGTCGATCACGATGTGCCCATAGGTGCGTAGCCCGTGATCGCTTGCTTTACCTGAACGTGGCCCGATGAGCCGGGCGGCTTCGTCGAGAAGTGGCACATCATGGGTCGTCCATAGCAGCTCGTCATGGTCACTGCGTTCGCGGTAGAGGCTCTCGATGGCGGCGCCAAAGTAACGTTCGCCGGCGGCTCGTAAGAGGGAGCGGAAGCCAAAGAAGTCATGCAGTAGCTCCTCGGCGGATATCACCGGCCACATCCACTCAAGCGCTTCTCGAATCTCGATCGAGCCGTCTAGGTTGTCTTTGAGTTCTTGCGCGTCGACGTCGTAGCGGCCGCTTGCAGCAAGCGTTTCGTACAGGTCCTCGATGACGTACTTGCGCCCGTGGTTGTGGAAGCGGGACCGTCGACGGGTGCGCGCAATGATGTCTTCGCTGTCGGCGACGCTCACGCGCAAACGTTGGACTCCGTAGGGGATAACCAGGTCACGACGCAAGGTGCGCTGGCGCTGGCGGACCGCTCGACGAATCACATCGAGCATGCGCAAATCACCCTTGACGCGCGCCACGTGGTCTGGGTCGTTTCCTCGCACTCGGGCGTTCGGAACGAAGTCGCCAAGCACGGTCAGTTCGACGCCGGACTCGCCAAGCGACGGTAGTACTTGTTCGATGTATGTCAAGAAGAGTCGGTTCGGCCCGATAACGAGCACACCCTGACGAGCGAGCGGAAAGCGATGGGTATAGAGCAAGTACGCGGCCCGATGCAGAGCAACAACCGTCTTGCCGGTTCCTGGTCCACCTTGGACGATCACGGCTCCTTGAAGCGGTGCACGAATGATCTCGTCTTGTTCCCCTTGAATCGTTCCGACGATGTCGCCTAGTCGACCTGACCGCCCAGTCTCAAGCGCAGCGATCAAGGTGCGTTCACCTTTGAGTCCTGGCGTCTCGTCGCCGTCGGTGAAGTACTCGTCTTCTATCCCCAGTAACTCACGGAATCGGGTGATGTAGTGACGCCGACGCGCCAGTCCCATAGTTTGGCGACCCGTCGCCCGGTAGAACGACTCAGCGATAGGGGCTCGCCAGTCGACGACGAGCGGGTCGCGCTGCTCATCGAAGACGGCGACACGTCCAATGTGGAAGTGGTCGCCAGTCGTCTGATCGATCCGACCAAAAATCAGTGACTGATCGCCGATGTCCAGATCTTCAAGCCGGATTCGTACCTTGTCGGCGAGCACGTCACGCTCATATCGAGCCTGGTGCGTGCCGCCCTCGCGCGATTCAACGTTGTCGGTGATGGTCTTTGCCGACTCACGAGACTTGTCCAAGCACGCGTAGGCGTGCGTTATGTACGCCGACTCCTCGGCAAATTCGGGATGTTCGGATTCGCTCATGTTGATTGGCTCAGAGGCAGATGTTCCCCAAAAGGGGGCGCTTCAGCGTAGTGGCCTTTGCGAAAAACTGGCTCTGGCCCGAAATCGTTGCCGACCGCGCCGATACGGTTCGCGGGTGCTCCCACTTATTTGTATCGATGTTGACGGCACGCTTGTCGGTTCAACACATGAGCCGACTCCTGCCGTTTGGGAGGCGGCTGCGCACGCGACGAGTCGCGGCCAGCATCTCGCCTTGTCGACTGCACGCGGAGCGTTCGGACCCACGCTCGATTACGCACGTCGACTTGACCCCGATGGGTGGCACATCTTTCACAACGGCGGTGCGTTGGTCCATACCGGTGGCGAGATTCGCGCAACGCCTGTGGCAGAAGCGGTCGTGCTGGCAGCGGACGAGATCGCCGAACGCAACGGCTGGGTGCTCGAGTTCTATAGCGCCGTCGATTACACCGTTGACTCGGCAACCGATCTTGCGGTCGACCATGCGGCGCTTGTCGGTGTCCCTCACGTTGTACGCACTCGAGACTCACTTGAGTCCGAGATTGTGCGGGTGCAGTTCGTTGTGCCGCTCGAGGTTGTGCCATGGGTGCACACCGAAATGCAGAACGTCGACGCCGTCGTTGTCGCAGCGCCTTCGCCTGTGATGCCCGGTGTCGCCTTCGTTTCGTGCACGAGTCCGGGGGTCTCAAAGGGGGCCGCCATCACACGGATCGCAGCTGAGATGAACATCAGCGTAAGCGACGTGATGATGGTCGGCGATGGCGACAACGATGTCGAGGCGATCGCCACCGTTGGCCACGGCGTTGCAATGGCGAACGCGGTTCAGGACGCCAAGGATGCAGCTCGTCATCACGTTGGCCATGTTGATGACGATGGTTTGGTTGAGGCGCTTGAACTGTCCAGCAAGCTCGCGCTAACTGGTTTGTAGCCGTTCACGACGGCTGTTGGGTTGGGCCTTTGTTGCGGTTGTCGTCCCGTTGGTCGCGGCGCTTGAACTGTCCAACCGCCTCGCGCTAACCGGCTAGTAGGCCGTTAGCGTTTGAGGGTGGCTCACGATCTTTCCGACTCGCCGTTTCTTGCCGTATGTCGCGGTGAGAAACCCAGCCGAGTGCCGGTCTGGTTCATGCGCCAGGCCGGGCGCTCGCTGCCCGAGTATCGGGCAATACGCGGGGAGGGTTCGATCAACGCAGCAATCGCCGACCCCGAGCGGGCAACCGAGATCACGTTGCAACCGGTTCGACGCTACGGCGTCGACGCAGCGATCTTGTTCAGCGACATCGTCACGCCGGTCCACGCGATCGGCTTTGGCATAGATATCAAGCCAGGTGTCGGACCAGTGACCGAGAAGCCGATCCGAAGCAGTGATGACTTGCCGCGGCTGCGGCCACTTGACCCCGAAGCCGACGTTCCTTACGTGCTTGAAACGATTCGCAATCTTGTCGGTGAGCTCGAGATTCCATTGATCGGATTTGCTGGCGCACCCTTCACCGTTGCGAGCTACCTGATCGAAGGTGGACCCTCAAAGAACAAGGGTCGCACCAAGTCCATGATGCTCGACAATCCGACATTGTTCGATCAGATCATGGATCGACTTGCTGATCAGTCGATTACATCACTGACCGCTCAAGTCGAAGCTGGCGCGTCGGCTGTGCAGCTATTCGACAGCTGGGCAGGGTGCCTCTCGCCGCAAATGTACGAGCGGCATGTCATGCCAGCGAGCCAGAAGATTTTTGAGGCAATCGGGGCGCTGGGCGTCCCCCGCATTCACTTTGGAATCAACACCGGCGAGCTACTCACGTTGATGCGAGACGCTGGCGCTGACGTTATGGGCGTCGACTGGCTCGTACCTCTCGACGTTGCTCGCAAACGCCTTGGTGCTGATGCCGTGCTGCAAGGCAACCTAGACCCCGTCGTATGCCTGGCGCAGTGGCCATCAGTCGCCGATGCGGTGCGCGACGTGCTCGCTCGTAACGGCGGTCATCACGGTCACATCTTCAATCTCGGCCACGGCGTGCTCCCTGAAATCGATCCTGCGATCCTCGAGCAGGTTGTCGACCTTGTTCACACCGAGGGAAGCGCACACTTGGCGGTATGACTAACCCGGTTGTTGTCGTAGGAGGCGGTATCGCAGGTCTCGCCGCGGCGTGGCAGCTGCATCGCGACGGCATGCCCGTGCACCTCTATGAGGTGGCGGATCAGGTTGGAGGCAAGGTGCAGTCAACTGAGGTTGCCGGTCGCCTTGTCGATGAAGGCGCTGATGCGTTCTTGGCCCGCGTGCCGCACGGCATCGAACTCGCCAACGAGCTGGGGTTGGCTGATCAACTCATTTCACCAACGGCACGCAAGGCCCAGGTGTGGACCCAAGTCGGACTCACCGCGCTGCCCGAGCCAAACGTGCTTGGTATCCCACTGCACCGTGATTCGGCCGACGACCTCCTGGGTGCCGAGGCGGCCGCTGCTATCGACGCCGATCTTGCGCGCAATGATCCGGATCCGGTGCGACCAGATGACACTATTGGCTCATTGGTGCGGCGTCGACTGGGCAATGCTATTCACGAGGCGCTCGTTGATCCACTCATCGGCGCTATCAACGCTGGTGATACCGACGACTTGGCGTTGGCTGCTTCATCACCGCAGATCCATGCGGCCGCTAAGGCGGGCCCGAGCCTGATAGCGGGTCTGCAAGCGATGAAAGCCAAGAGTGATCCAACAGCGCCAGTTTTTCATTCCTTTGTGGGTGGCATGCGGGTGCTTGTTGACGCTCTTGCTGCAACGCTCGAAGGTCACATCGCGACGGGTGTTGGTGTTGACCGGTTGAAGCCCGCCCATGATGGTGGGCTCGAGGTGACGCTTACTACCGGAGCGACCGTTGCCGCTCCCGCTGTTGTGCTGGCGTGCCCTGCCCCGGCGGCGGCGTCGCTGGCCAGGCCGTGGCCCGATGCTGCGGCAAGCCTCGCTGCGATTCCGCTGGTGTCGGTCACGCTGCTCACTCTCGCCTTTCCGGCAGGTGCTCTCGCTCAACCTGAGATCCTGAGCGGGTTCGTCGTGCCCCGCACAAGCGGACTGCGTATCACCGCGTGCTCGTATGCGTCGCAGAAGTGGCCGCATCTTGGCGGTGACGTCGATCTGCTACGGGTGTCTGTCGGCCACGGGCGGGATCAAGCAACCCCGATCCTTGATGATGAACAACTCATCGCTGTCGTGCTAGGGGACCTTGCAACAGCGATCGGGATTCAAACCGAACCCATCGCGACCCGAATTTCGCGGTGGCCGTCGGCGTTTCCGCAATATGTCGTTGGTCATGAAACCCGTCTTGCGCAGATCGAGGGCGACCTCAACCCCAACGGTGTCTTCATCGCCGGTATGGCCTACCGGGGTATCGGTATTCCCGCCTGCATTGATCAAGGTCGCACCGCCGCCGTCGAAGCAATCCTGCACGTCCTCGAACACCAGGCTGACTAATACTCAGCGCACGTGTGGCGGGGTCAGCGTGCACATGGTGCGGCAATTTCTAGGTGGGCGGGTGCGTGGGTGTTGGTGCTTGTCGTTGTTGCTCTAGGTGGGCGGGTGCGTGGGTGTTGGTGCTTGTCGTTGTTGCTCTAGGTGGGCGGGTGCGTGGGTGTTGGTGCTTGTCGTTGTTGCTCTGTGGTGGGGGCGCATGACTTTCAGCCCGTGCGAATGGTCCGGTCGTGGCACGGACGGTGCGTGTCTGTGTTTGGTGATGCCTACGGGTTGTTGCGCTACTGCTGGCATCTCGGTGGGTCGCGTGTCAGTAGCGGCGCGGAGGGGCGTCGCTCGTTCGATTTCGTGTTCTGAGGTTAGATTGCTGCTTCGGTCTGTCTGCTGTCGGCTTCATTCGCGTCGGATTGGGTTGCGGGTGGTGGTTGGTCTGGTTGGTGGTGTTTCGTTTGGTGTGGCGGGTCGGGTTCGCCAGGTGCTGGGGTTGGTGGTGCGGTTTTGGTAGATGGTTCTGCGTGTAGTTGGTGGTGGCAGGGGCTGCAGAGGAGGACGAGTTTGTTGAGGTTGGTTTGGCCTTTGCCGGGTGCGTTCCATGGCATGGTGTGATGGGCTTGGCATTGGGTGGGGTCTGCTCCACAGAGCACGCAGCCTTTGTCTCGCAGGATGAGTGCGATGCGTTGGGTTGGTGTTGCGTAGCGTTGGAGTCGGTGGAGCCAGAGTGGTTTGCCGTTGTGGTCGAATAGCGCGGCGATGATGTCTGCGTGAGCGGCGTAATCACCGAGCACGCTGTCGGCGATCAGGCCGAGGCCGTGTTGGGTCGCAGTTTCATCGGGCGCGAGTCCCAACAGTTTCTTGGCGGTGAGGCTGATGACGATTTGTGGTCGGGTCCCAGAACCGGTTGTGGTTGTGGGGGTGGTGGTTCCGTTGGGGTGAACGGTTTTGCCGCAGATCAGTTCATAGGCGGCATCGAACCGTCGCTGATCGTTGGTGCGCGGGTGTTGTGACAACGGCAGGTCGCGGCCGCCGTCTCGGCGATACATCTGATCGGCCCGCCTTAAGATCGCGTCCCACATTGCTTTAACGGCGACGCCGTCACCCTCAATCGAGACGACATCGAGGCTCTTGTTCTTGTTGTGAAACTTGCTCGCGCGGCGTAGCGCGCGTTGGCGGTCATGCTCAGACTGGATACCGCCAGCGGTTTTCTTGTCCGCTACATATTCTTCGGCAATTGTTTTGCCTTGCTCGGGTGGCACCGCAGCCACCTTGTCAATCAACGCAGAATCAACTGCGGCGGCGCCGTCGGTTTTGTCGGCGGCGTCGGCAATGACATCGATCTGTTCTTCACTCATCGCCCCCGAACCGAGTTTGTCCGCCAACGCTTTGTTCTTATCCATGGTCTTGGCTCGTTTGGCCTTCTTACGTCGTTCGCCCTTTGACGTCTTGCCATCATCAAGCAACCGTTCAGCACGGCGCGTGTCGCCATCACCCATGACATGCTCAGCGAGTACCTCAGCCTCGACAACGGCGATCTGAGACTGGAACTCACCCAATAGCTTGAGCGCAGGCTTGCCATCCAGTTTGCTTGCGTGGCCAATCGCCCGCTCGAACGCCTGCCGCGCCGCCGACTCATCAAACACGCGCTGCGCCTGATGAGCGTCATCAAGATCGAACAGCAAAGCCATAGTTCGATCATGACAGACCCCTATGACAATCTCGCCGGGGCATCATCAACGTCCCAAAATTGCCAGGAACCCAGACCCGACAGGCCCGAGCAGTAGGTATCAATTGGGCCAACTTGCTAGTGTCCTGTCCGGTTGATCCGGTGATGAATTCGGCGAGTCATTTTCGTTCCTCGCAAGGCCGCAGGATCGGCTACTCCTCGGGCTGGAATAGCCGATTCGAGAACGCAGCGAGTGGCGAAAAGGGCCGTTGAATTCGCACGCTTATTAGCCGGACGGGACACTAGCCCACCCGCTCACATGTCGGATGCGAGATTTGCAACTTGACAAGGTTGAGAGGCGCCGACTACGCAATGCCACGGTCTTGCTGCACTGCAACGAATTAGGACGGCCAGTCAACCTCGTGGGATTACCCTCGCCGTTGAGGAGCATGATGGAACACAACATCTACGACGACCCTGAGTTTCTCGCTGGTTACACGACGCTTAGCCGCCAAGTCGATGGGTTAGCAGGTGCGGCTGAATGGCCAGCGATGCGAGCGATGGTTTCGGACGTTGCTTCACAACGTGTCGCTGACCTTGGCTGTGGCTTCGGTTGGTTTAGTCGGTGGGCGGTAGAGCAAGGGGCTGGCGCGGTTGTTGGTATTGACGGTTCAATCAGCATGTTGAATCGCGCTCGGGCCCAGACGAAGGCGGGCGATGTCGAATATCGCTGCGTCGATCTCAACTTCCTTGATCTAGGACCTCAGACGCTCGATCTTGTCTTCAGTTCCTTGACTCTTCACTATGTGCTGGACCTGTCTGCGCTGTTCTTAACGATTGCAAACGCCCTCGTCGACGGTGGACGCATTGTCTTTTCCGTCGAACACCCGATTTATAGCGCGCCGTCGAGCCAGAACTTCGAGACGAGCGTCTCGGGCAAGCGGATTTGGCCGCTTGAGAACTACCTCGAAGAAGGGGAACGCGTCACAACCTGGTTCGTTGACGGCGTCGTCAAGCAACACCGGACCATTGCAACCTACGTGAACGCGCTGATTCGTTCGGGTCTGGTGATCGATCAGATCGACGAATGGGGCCCGACGGCTGACGAAGTTGCAGCCCGACCCGAGCTTGTCGATGATCGACATCGGCCCTGGTTTCTTTTGGTCGCCGCCACCCGAATGAGATGACTGCCAACGGCAACAACTGCTCCTTCGCATCTGTACCAACCCGTCGAGATGTAGTGGGCAGTTGGCCACACCCTTACTGCAACGACACCCCGGATCTGGGAACAATCGCTACGGTGATGCTGGTTACTAGTGCTGGAGGTTCGTATGAACATCGACATCACACCCGCCGCCGAACAGTTGCTTTCCAAGCGCGGCGGCACCATGACCATCGATTTCATTAGTGCGGTTGGTTGAGGCAAAGTTGCTGAGGTGTCGGTCGACACCAACACAAAAGGCAAGAACCTGGCTCCCTATCGCCGCATGAAGCATCACGACTTCAAGATTTTGATGGCCCCGCGCTTAATCGGTCTCGCCAACGCCATGCGGGTCGATGTCAAGGGCGGGTTGCGCAAGCGGCTGACCGTTGAACTCGACGACGGAACCGGCGGTGCCTGCGAGATCTAATGCCACGCGGTCTAGGGTTACACGATGGATATTGAATTTTGGGTCGACCCGATTTGACCGTGGTGTTGGGTGACTGCCCGTTGGGTAGTCGACGAGGTGCAACCGCACCGTGACATCAACATCACATGGCAATCGATCAGCTTGCTGAACAAGAACCAGCCTGATCCGGCAAGTGACTACTACAAACCTGTCGCCTTTACCCACAATCTGTTGCGAGTCATGGAAGCGATTCGCAAGGCCGAAGGCAACGACGCCTACTTTAAGGCCTACTGGGAGTTCGCAACCCGGATCCACCACGACGGCAATCGACAAGATGACTTTGACCTCGCCGACGCGCTCGCCAGCGCTGGCTTCGATGCTGACTTTTCCGACGCGTTCGACGACGATTCGTACGATGCCGTCATCGCCGCTGGCATGAAGATCGGTCTTGATCTAACTGGTGATGACGTCGGCACGCCAATCATCGCAATGGACGATGACAATGGCGATCGCGTCGCGCTCTTCGGTCCTGTCATCACCCGCGTACCGACGACCGAGCAGTCACTCGCTCTGTGGGACGGCTTCGTTGCCTGCGCAAAGACTCCCGGATTCTGGGAGCTCAAGCGCACACGTACCGAACGCCCTGAGTTTGGCGAGCGTCCAAGCTGACCGAACCGGTATCGACTGACGTCATCGATCCGAGAGCAACCGGACTGCTTGCGATCGTTGCTGGTGGTCTCATCGCTTTCTCGATGCCGCCGTGGGGATGGTGGCCGCTTGCATTCGTAGGCGTTGCGATCCTCGACCGCCTGCTCGCTGGCCAGCCCTGGAAGACACGACTCCTTCGCGGCACGCTTGTCGGCGCCTGGTGGCTCTTTCCTGCGACCTTCTGGATGTGGGACATGACGATCCCTGGGTATCTGATTCAGGGCGTCATGTTTTCGTTCCTCTACGGCGCCGTGTGTGTCTTGGTGCCGCCGACTGGGGGTCGTCGTCGCATTGCGCTGCCGGGTGCACTCGTGCTGGCAGCTCTCGTGCGCTGGAACTGGCCGTTCGGGGGCGTCCCGTTGGCATCGCTTGCCATCAGCCAGTCTGACGCGCCGCTTGCACAGACCGCCCGCGTCTTCGGTTCGCTCACGATCGTTGCGCTCGTGGGAGTCGCCGGGGTCGGCCTGAGCGCTCTCGCGCAACGTACATGGCGTCATGCTGGCGCCGCTGCGGCTGTGCTGGTTGGTGCACTGTTAGTTGCGGCTGTTGCGCCGAACGGCGAGGTTGTCGACACTATCGATGTTGCGATCGTGCAAGGCGGTGGTCCCCAGAACACACGTGCGGCAAACACGAGTTCGCGCGATGTGTTCGTGCGCCACATCGAGGCGAGCGCTGACGTGCAGGGTCCGGTCGACTTTGTGCTGTGGCCCGAAAACGTCGTACACACCAATGGTCCGGTAGAAGACTCACCGGTGTTTGACGAAATGGTCGAGCTGTCACAGCGACTCGACGCGCCACTCATTGCTGGCATCATCGAGACGTATCGAGATGCAGGATTCTTCTTGAACGCATCGGTCACCATCAATCCCGACGGCACGACCTCAAGTCGCTACGACAAGCTACGCCGAGTGCCCTTTGGCGAGTACGTGCCATTCCGCGGCTTGATCGAACGCGTGGCCCCTGACTTCTTGCCATCGAACGATGCCAAGCCCGGCACGGGCCCAGCAATCATTGAAACCGGCGTTGGTCGGGCGGCAATCAGTATCTCGTGGGAGGTCTTCCACGACGACCGGACCTACAGCGGCATGAAGAACGGTGGTCTCATTCAGCTTAATCCGACGAACGGGTCATCGTTCTGGTTGACCATCGTGCAGACGCAACAAATTGCTTCATCCCAACTACGAGCGATCGAATCGGGCCGGTATGTATTGCAAGCCGCTCCCACGGGATTCAGCGCAATCGTCGAGCCGGACGGGACCATCGTGGAGCGTTCGGCCATCTCCGAGGCTCGGGTTATTCAGGGATCGGTCGATCTGCGAGAAGGCAACACGTGGGCGACCCGATTCGTGTGGTGGCCCATGCTCGGTATTGCTGTGGCCGCGATTGGCGTTGCGTGGCGGGGCTCGTCTGCTAGCGCACACGCGGTTCGGGGATTCGTCAAACCTCGATTGACAGCGTCACGGGTCCATCGTTGATCAGCTCGACCGACATGTCGGCACCGAACTTGCCGGTCTCAACGGGCACGCCAAGGTCGCGCAACGCAGAAATGACGTTGTCGCAAAGCGGTTCGGCGACCTCTGGACGAGCTGCATCGACATAGGCGGGGCGACGGCCCTTGCGGGTGTCTCCGTATAACGTGAACTGGCTCACGGCGAGCACCGCACCGCCAATGTCGAGCACGCTCAAGTTCATCTTGTCGTCGTCGTCAGTGAAGATGCGAAGATTGGCGATCTTGTCGGCAAGCTTCACTGCTTGCGCCGACGTGTCGTCGTGGGTTACGCCGATCAACGCGAGAATCCCGGCCCCGATTTCACCAATAATCTCACCGTTGACCCGAACCCGGGCTTCAGAGACTCGCTGCACAAGTGCTCGCATTACGAGAGCCTACGCCACGACTGTTCAGCCGCAGAAGGAAGCGGACGACCAGCGCTACGGGGCCAGTGTCAGTAGCGCAATGGCGCCGGTCTTGTCGAGTGGTTCGTTGCCGTTGCCGCACTTGGGTGAAACAACACAAGACGGACATCCGTCGGTACAGCCGCACGCCCGGAGCAGGTCCAACGTCGCCCGAAGATGTTGACCGGCTACGCGATAGCCGAGCTCCGCGATTCCGGTGCCGCCGGGATAGCCGTCGTAGATGAAGATGGACGGATGCAAGGTGTCGGCGTGCATTGCGGTCGACACACCACCCACATCCCACCGGTCACAAATGGTGAACAAGGGCAGCATGCCGATCATGGCGTGTTCGGCCGCGTGCAGCGCACCAGGCAATGCCGATGTTACGACGCCGACTTCTTCACACAGGCGATGTTCGATGGTGTACCAAAAAGCTCGGGTGACGAGTCGTTGTGGCGGTAACTCGAGTTCCTCGTGCGACAACACCTTGCGAGTGCGGCGCTCGCGCCGTTGATACCCGGTCACTTGAGTAGTGACTTCGACCTGCCCGACCATGAGCTCAAGAGGTCCGACCGCTTGTTTGTCATCGATGGCCAGCACTGAGATATCGGTAGTGGATCGGGGTTGGGTGTACTCGTCGTCGGAGACGGTTGTAACGACCGCCAGTAGATCATCGGCATCGAAGTGCTCAACCCGATAGGTCTGGCCGCGATGCAGGTACACCGCACCCTCATGGACCATCGTTGGAGCGCGAGAGTCGTCGACCGTTCCGACAAGCGTGCCGTCAGCATCGATGATCTTGACCTCGTTCGATGAGCCCGAGCGCAGGCCGATACCACGACTCGGCTGGCCAACCCCAGACCACATGGCGACTGGTGTTCCTTGATGTAGATGGGCGACGCACTGATCGCTGCTCACCAATCTGCGAACCCCTTCGTCGAGGATGTCGGGCCAGTACGTGAGATCATCGTGGGTCAACGACAGCTCATAGGCAGCGCATGCGAGATGCGGATCGGCAATAAACGAATTCGTGACATTGATTACGGCGGGTTCGGGGGGCCGGCTAAAGACTTGGTCTGGATGAGCCATGAGCCACTGGTCGAGTTGGTCATCGCCTGCAACGAGGATTGTGAGCGACGCCTGGCCCGTGCGCCCTGCCCGCCCAGCCTGCTGCCACATTGACGCGATCGTTCCGGGGAACCCGCTGAGTACACACGCATCGAGATCGCCGATATCAATGCCGAGCTCGAGGGCACTGGTTGCGATGACTGCTAAGACTTTGCCGGTTGCGAGTTCGTCTTCGATCTCGCGCCGCTCGTGAGCGAGGTAACCACCCCGATAGCTGCGAACAATGTTGTCGTCGAGCGCTTTCACCCGCCGTCGAACGTCGCCCGCAATGAGCTCGGTTCCCTTGCGACTCTGGGCGAACGCGATCGTTCGATGTCCAGAGTCGACCAGCGCTGCGACCGCCGATGCGGTTTCGGAGGTCGTCGACGTTCGTGCTCCAGACGATTCGTCGAGCAGCGGCGGGTTGAGTAGCGCAAAGGTGCGAGGCCCGTGTGGCGAACCGTCGTCGTTGACCTCGGTTACCGGCAGGCCACACAGTTCGGACGCAAGTGCCGCTGGTTTTCCAATGGTGGCGGAGGTAAAGCAGAACGTCGGCTCAGCGCCGTAGTGGCGAGCAATACGAACCAGACGCCGCAGTATGTGACTGACATGTGTGCCGAACACGCCGCGCAAGACGTGTAGCTCGTCGATCACGACGAATTGCAACCGACGGAAGAAGCGA
>Ga0209828_1000412_pt1 | contig 41235 bp, 33 predicted proteins | sample MaitaG_FD_187429 | JGI IMG/M metagenome (GOLD analysis project Ga0209828, IMG submission 187429) | Marine algal microbial communities from Maine, USA - Maine_Asex2 metaG (SPAdes) (version 2) | ecosystem: Host-associated > Algae > Red algae > Unclassified | place: Maine, USA | collected 2015-01-05
GACTTGGTTTATGGAAGGTCGATTGGTACCGAACTATCATTATATTGAAATAAAGGATGATTATTCTAACTTACTAGAGAAGATGGAATATTTTAATGCCCATCCAGATGAGGCGAAAGCGATTGTCAAGAATGCCAATAAATTTGTAGATCATTTTAAGGATGAGAAAGTAGAGGGTGTGATTTCATTGATGGTGATGAAGAAGTATTTTGACAAAACGGAATAATCGGGTGAACTTACACTTAAGAATTATTTTGTAAGTATTATACATTCCACAAAAATTATTTTTGTTTCTCTGTAATCTAAAGTAGGGAATAAACTCATCCCTAACCTTCTCTCGAGAAAGAAGGAGTGTGACCCGCGACCCCCTTTGTTAGTGATAATCACATTTGGTTATTATAGGATCAATTCTAGTTTGTTCACCTCAACCCAAAAACCCTTAACTCACCCCAAATACTTTTCAAGTTTCTGATCCTCTCTTTGAAAAAAAAAGAGGGTTTAAGGTTGTGGCAGACAGGATACGCCATTTTCATTGAAGAGTGAAAGAGTTGACCATCATATATTTTACATTTATTTAGATACAGCTCCCAAGCATACCTAGCATATAAGTCCTTCTTCGCAAGACCTTTTACGATCATTGAATTTCCATGTAAATAGCTAATTATAGGTGCATTTCAGTTTGTCGTATATAGAAAAATGTAATATATTGTAAAAAAGTATCAAATTATGAACAAGGCTGAATTAACTGAGAAGTTTAGCCAACGTTTGAATGATATTGAAAACCTAAAGAATTCACAAGATTTCTATGAATTAGAAATGCTATTTGATGGAATAATGAAAGAGATGGGTAATGAATTACTGGGATCATTGCTTGAATCAAAATCAAAGGACCGTCGAAAAAAAAGTCTATCCAGACTACATATGGAAAAGTAGAAGTAGATAAGACCCTAAAAATTTGTAGACATCTATCAAGAGAAAAGACAAGTCCTTTTTTGAATGAAAAATTGGTTTACATTGGTCATGTAGAGTGCTATGATCGAGGCAGCCAAATGGCTGAGATCTTACTTGGTATTCAGGTGAGTGATAGCACAATATATCGATTGACAGATGGGATTGGAAAAGAGATTCAATACGTAATTGATGCACCAGATACAAGAGAAGATATCGAGTTGTCAAAAGATGAATTATTGTATGTACAAGTTGATGGAAGCATGTTACTTACAAGAGAGCAAGGATGGAAAGAAACAAAATTAGGAAGAGTATTTAAATCTTCATCAATATTGCCAGAAAACATTGATAGGCAGTGGATTAGAAAAAGTGAATATGTAGGGCACATGGGTTGTCATACAGAATTTGAGGGCCTGATGTCTAAGCTTATAGATGAACCGTATAGAAAAAACGCTGAGCAAATAGTTTTCGTTGGAGATGGTGCGAGATGGCAGTGGTCATGGGTTGAATCTGAATATCCAAAAGCGGTTCAAATATTGGATTTCTATAACGCGATGGAACATTTAGGCAAATATCTAAAAGTAGCAATTAAGAAAAAAGATGATATTCATAAAATGATGTCCAAATTAGGGGGAATGCTGAAAAGAAAAGGTATCGAAACAGTAGAACGGTATATCAAGAACATACCGAGAAAAACTAAAAACCAAATAGATGAATACACCAAATTAAAAACCTACATCGATAACAATCGGTCGAAGATGAACTACCCCAAATATCTGCTCAACAACTTATTGATTGGCTCAGGAGCAATAGAATCAGCACATAGAACCGTGCTACAAAAAAGAATGAAACAATCTGGTCAAAGATGGTCTAAAACTGGACTGACTAATATGATCAAACTTAGGACAGCAAGCATGAGTGGGTATTGGAACGAAATACAAACTTTAATTCGTAAAGCAGCCTAAAAACGACATCTTGAAATGCACCTCTATAAATCAATACTAGCTAAATTACCTAACAGCAGCAAATTATACATTTTAGTTTGAGGTAATGTGAATTTCATCACAGAATATCTAACACTTTTATGGAAGAATACTTCTAAGTTTACTATCTTAGGGAAGTAATTTTTCATATTATTCTTGACAATGAATCATGATTATGCATCAATGCAATCACTATTTAGCTTTAAGCTGAGAATTTTTGTATTTTTTTTTGGCAGCTTCCTGATTTTACCTTTGAGTGTGATGCATGCTCATTGTGTAAATGTAAATTACCTTTATTGCGATGCTTATGACTCCTCTTTCAGTTGGCAATTTTGTTTTAATGGAAATCCTTTAGAATTTGATGGTGTTACGATTGATGGAATCCCTGCTGAGACTTGGATTAATAATCCTCCCTCAGATTGGGACGTGAGTGTACTTAATCAACTTTGTTTCCTTGTTACAGGTGTAGATCCTGATGGATCTGGACCTCAATCAGGACCATGCGCATATGTGATTGACTGTGATGATGAAGAATTTATTGCTTGGGATGCATGTGCTGATTGTAGCCAACTTGTCGAATCCTGTTCATTTTGTTCTTTAGCATGCGATAATACTTCCTTTCTAACTTGCGATGATGGTAATGACTGTACTATCATGGATATTATAGAAATTGATGATGATTCAGGTGGGACATGCACTCCCTGTGAAGGTATCGTAGTAGATTGTGGTAGTCCGGGCCAAACTGAAAACGTACCTTGTGATGACAATGATCCATGCACAAAAGACGACATCGAAACCATCCTTACCTGTGACAACACCGTATGCGTAGAATGTAAAGGAGTTCCGTATGAGGATTGTGAATTAGATTCCGTCCAAGAAATCTGCAATGACGGTGATCCCTGTACCGTTAATGACATCAAATTTGTTGACCCTTGTGATCATAATATTGAATGTGTTCCATGCGAAGGTACACCTCTCACTTGTGATACTTTAGAGGAAACAGTAACTCAACTTTGCGATGATAATAATCCGAATACTATAAACGACATTGAAGTTTTACTTCAATGTGATGGTAGTATTTGTGAACCTTGCGAAGGCATTTTGGTCACTTGTTCTAATGGCACTATTATCTCACAATCTTGTAATGACGGTAACGATTGCACTACTAACGACGTAGAACAAATTATTCAAGAAAATGGTGAAATATGTGAAATCTGTATTGGGGATCCCATTGAATGCTCTACTGCCAACGCTACACAACTTATTGCATGTGATGATGAGGACCTTAACACAATTAACGATATGCAAGAGGTCCTCTTATGCGATCATTCACCCTGCTCTGATTGTACTGGAACATTGGTAGATTGCTTTAATGGGACAATCGTAAGTCAATCATGCAATGACAACAACCCTTGCACAATAAATGATGTCCAACTTGTTATTGATGAAAACGGTGTTATCTGCCGACAATGTGAGGGCACTCCTCTACAGTGCAATGACCCTAAAGCCATTTCTGTCGTGCCTTGTGATGATGGAGACTCAAATACTATAAACGACCTCCAAGAGATACTTGCGTGCGATAATACACCATGTTCTGATTGCTCAGGTACTTTAGTAGATTGCATTAATGGAACAATAGTAAGTGTAGATTGCGATGATGGAGATCCGTGTACAATCAATGATGAACAACAAATAATACAAGAAAATCAGCAAATATGTGAATCATGCGCAGGAGTTTTAATCAGCTGCTCAGATGCTGGCGCTACAACTACAATTTCCTGCGATGATGGAGATGACTCTACAATAAATGATGTGCAGGAAGTACTTTCTTGCGACCATAATGAAATCTGCGGATCATGTGTAGGTACACTTGCCAACTGTAATAACGGAACTATAATTTCCATTAATTGCGATGATGGAAATCCATGTACTCAAAATGATCAAGAACAAGTAGTACAAGAATCGGGGATGATTTGTGAAACTTGTGCGGGCATAGTTATTTCTTGTTATGATAATGGAACAACTGAATTTATCCCTTGCAATGATGGAAACCAAAGCACTGTAAATGACATGCAAGAAGTATTGCAATGTGACAATAACCAACCTTGTGGTAATTGTGAAGGAGTGCTTATTGATTGCAACAACGGAACAATAATTCAGCAAAGTTGCAATGATGGAAATCCATGCACTGAAAATGACATGCAAAATGTGGTTCAGGAAACTGGTGAAATTTGTGGCCAATGTAACGGAGAAGAAATTAGCTGTGCAAATGGTGGAGCGACAATAATGATAACATGTGATGATGGAGATAGTGCAACTTCTAATGACATGGCGGAAGTTTTAGCTTGTAATAGTAATGAAATATGCACTCCCTGCGCAGGCACAACTTTAGATTGTAATGATGGCACTATTGTACAAGAATCTTGTAGTGATAATGACCCTTGCACTGAAAACGATGTTCAAATAGTAGTACAAGAAACTGGGGACATATGTGAGCCATGTGCAGGTACAACAATAGATTGTTATACGATTGGATCTACCGTTTCAATTTCATGCGATGATGGAGATAGCAATACGATTAACGATGTTATACAAGTTTTATCCTGCGACAATAACCAGATTTGCAGTTCTTGCGAAGGCACTTTAATTGATTGTTCCACTGGAACGATTATATCTCAAAGCTGTAATGACGGAAATCCATGTACAGAAAATGACATACAAGAAATAATACAAGAAACTGGAGCTATTTGTGTTCCATGTTTAGGAATAGAAAAAGATTGCCAAACTACAAATGCAACTATAATTCTTGCATGCGATGATGGAAATTCATCTACTTTCAATGACCTACAAGAAGTTCTAGAATGTGATAATACAGTAGTTTGCAGTCCTTGTGCTGGTGAAACTATTGATTGTTATTCTGGAACACTTCAAACTCAAAGTTGTGATGATAACGACCCGTGCACAAATTTTGATGAAGAGCAAATTGTAGTTGAAACCGGGGAAGTGTGTTTCCCGTGTTCTGGTCAATTTATAAACTGCTTTTCATCAAATGCAACTGAAGTTCTGCCTTGCGACGATAATGATTCGAATACAGAAAATGATGAAGAAACCATATTAGTATGCGATGGTTCTATCTGTATACCGTGTGCGGGGATACCGCTCAATTGTGATTCTGGAACTACAAGTAGTTTTCCATGCGATGATAGAAATCCTTGTACAATAAATGATCTTGAAGAAATACTAGATACTGACGGTACAACCATATGTAATCCATGTGTAGGAGAAATTGTAAATTGTTCAAGCGCTGGACAAACAACAACCCAAGTTTGTGATGATGGCAATCCAAACACGATCGACGACATAGAAACGATTCTAACCTGTGATGGATCGGTGTGCATACCCTGTTCTGGAACATTAACAGATTGCGTTAATGGAACCACTAGTCAACAACCCTGCAATGATGGTAATCCATGTACTGAAAATGATACCGAAGAAGTACTTAATTCAGACGGAACTACGATTTGTAAGCCATGTGAAGGCGCCTTAATTGCCTGTACAACTGAAGGTGCAACTCAAGAGCAATCATGCGATGACGGTAATCCAAATACGATAGAAGATACACAAATTATATTAACATGTGATGGATCAATTTGCGTGCCTTGCAGCGGAAAATTAGTAAATTGTGAAAGTGGAACTACCAGTCTTCGAATATGCGATGACGGAAATCCTTGTACCATGAATGACATGGAAGAAGTGTTAGTCGCTGATGGAATAACTATCTGCACTCCTTGCTTTGGTCAGCTGGTTAATTGTTCTGTGGATGGACAAACTCAACAGCAAGCCTGTGATGATGGAAATCCTAATACAACGGGAGACACCCAAACCGTTTTGACTTGCAATGGATCCATATGTATTCCTTGTAGTGGAACTATTGTTAATTGCAATAATGGAACTACCAGTCTTCGAATATGTGATGACGGAAATCCATGTACTATAAATGATATGGAAGAAGTACTTGATGCTGATGGATTAACTATTTGCACTCCTTGCTATGGTCAATTTGTTAATTGTTCTATAGATGGACAAACTCAACAGCAAGCCTGCGATGATGGAAATCCTAATACAACAAATGATATACAAACAATCCTAAGTTGTGATGGATCAATTTGTATTCCTTGCAATGGCACTGCTACCGATTGCAATAACGGAACATCTAATCTTAGACCTTGCGATGACGGAAATCCATGTACATTCAACGATATGGAAGAAGTTCTTGATTCTGATAATACTATAGTATGCACTCCTTGCTTTGGAGAATTGGTAAATTGCTCAATGATAGAACTTACAGAACAACAAGCTTGTAATGATGGAAATCCAAATACAATAAATGATACTCAGGTCATATTAGCATGTGACGGCTCGATTTGCATTCCATGTAATGGGGCCATTGTTGATTGTAATAATGCTAACACTTCTTTGAGACCTTGCGATGATGGAAACCCATGCACAACAAATGATATGGAGGAAGTTTTGGATAATGATGGAACGACCATCTGTACTCCTTGTTTTGGAGATTTGATTACGTGCTCTAGTTCAGGACAAACTCAACAGCAAGCTTGCGATGATGGAAATCCAAATACATACGATGATATAGAAACAATCCTGAGTTGTGACGGCTCTATATGTATTCCTTGTAATGGTACAACTTCAGATTGTGAAAACGGAACCACAAGTCTAAGACCTTGCGATGATGAGAATTCATGTACATTAAATGACATGGAAGAAGTACTTGACTCTGACGGTGTAACTATTTGCTCACCTTGCTTCGGAGAATTTTCTATTTGCTCTACAGATGGACAAACTCAACAACAAGACTGTGATGATGGGAATCCCAGTACTGTGAATGATATACAGACAATTCTTACTTGTGATGGTTCAATTTGTATTCCATGTATGGGAGAAGAGGTCACATGCCAATTTGGCGCTACTACAGAAATAGAATGTGATGATGGAGATCCTTGCACTTTGAATGATCTAGAAGAGGTCTTAGAAATAGATAATTCCATAATCTGTGGCCCTTGCTCAGGTGAGCTGATTTCATGTGAAGATGAAGAATATACAGAGGTATCAAGTTGCGATGATGGAGACCCAAATACTATTGATGATATAGAAATCATCCTTTCTTGCAATGGGAATATATGCATTCCTTGTGCTGGTACTGCCGTAACCTGTGTAAATGGAGATTCAAGTCCAAATCCATGTGATGATGGAAATCCATGTACAGAAGATGATGTAGAATACATTTTGGATGCTAATAACACAACCATTTGCATTCCTTGTCAGGGGCAGCAAATATCTTGTGAAGACACAGATGAGATGATCATAGAAACATGCGATGATGGAAATCCAAATACAGAAAACGATGTTGAGTACATTCTGAATTGCGATAGTTCTATTTGCATTCCATGCGCAGGGACGAGTATTAATTGCGATGTTAATGCCACTCAAATGATTCCATGCGATGATGATAATCCATGCACACAAAATGACCAATCAGAAGTTTTAATTTCTAATAATTCAATTATTTGTAGACCTTGTTCTGGTATTCTTATAGACTGTGAAAATAGCGTTGAGACTGAATTAAGAAACTGCGATGATGGAAATGAATGTACTATGAACGATGTGGAGGAAATATTACTTTGTGATAATCGTATTTGTAAGCCTTGTCAAGGAATTGAAGAAGAAGAGATTTCATTCAAAGATTTAGTAAGTCAAGGGTTTCAATATGAAATAAAAGATTGCGAAATAACTTTAACCAATTCCCATTTTGAAAATATACATTGGATTTTTAATTCATCTCCTAATTGGGATGACAACTCAGAGTTAAGTCAAGAAAATAGTGCTGCCAATGGAACTTGGTTTCATAGTTATGAGGAATCAGGAACTTATAATATTTGTATGGATTTTTATCAAGGAGAATCCATAGAAGATATTTGCATACAAGAATCATATTGCCAAGAAATAGAATTAGAATGTAAAGTTTGTAGCACAGAAACCATAATCATCCATAATGGCATAACCCCAAATAATGATGGATTAAATGATTTTCTGAAGATTGATAGCAAAGCTACTTGCGGAGCTATAAAAATTACAATTTATAATCGCTGGGGACAAACGGTATATAGTTCCTCTGAATATCAAAACGACTGGAATTGCAAATCAGAAATAGGTCATGAGCTGCCTGCAGGAACATACTTTATTGTAGGGTCATATTTAGATTATGAAGAAAGTCAAATTCAATCTTTCATAGAAATCCGAAGATAATATGAAGAATATATTTATCATTTGGTTATGTCTATTTGGATTACATATCCATGTATATTCCCAGCAAGACCTAATTTATGCCCAAGATAAATATATGCTTCTTACATTCAATGCAGCAAGTGCAGGGGTATATGCAACAGATGAAACCTATGCCTCTTCGTCAATTTCATATAGAAATCAGTGGTTGGGATTTGAAGGGGCACCTACAACGATAAGCGCACTTTTAGATTATCGATTAAAAGAAAAAAAGATTGGCCTGGGATTGACTTTATTTAATGATCGTATTGGGACGGAGTCTAAATTTGAAATAGGAGGAAATTACGCATATAGAATTCAATTAAAAGATGGTTTTATAAATGCGGGAATTAGAACTGGTGTCAGTCTTTTTAGAAATGATTTTTCCAAAATTAATAATTCGGAAATAGGAGACATTTACAGTGAAGAAAATGATCAATATACAGTTTTTTCTTTGGGTCTAGGATTTGTCTACAAAAATGAAAATATAACAATAGGATTTGCAATTCCTTCCCTTTTTTCATTGGCTGAAAATGATGTTGAAAAATATAAAAGCCAACACTTTTACTTCACTGGCGAATTTAAATTAGGAGATTATACACAGGATGTAAGATTTGAACCAAATGTTTCATTCAAATATCATTCATCTTTACCAGCCCAAATAAAAATTGGTGTGAATATCTGGGTTTTCAAGAAAATTATTCCAAGCATACATTTTAGAATGGATGATGCCATAATACTGGGATGTATCTACGATATAAATTCCAACTTCACAGTAGGTCTGGGTTATGAAATTACTGTTAGCGAATTAAGAAAAGCGTCGGATAATTCTATAGAAATATTCTTTAGACACCGATGGAATGGTAGTTATTAGGATAATTCAAATATGTCATTCTAAACACCGATACAAATCCCAACTATCCCAATATCAAAGATAAATTTGGCTCATAAATATTACGATAACCAACAAATAGGCATCTACAATCGTTATACTGCTTATAAAAAGCAAATATTTGCCTTACCTTTAGAATTTGTGTACTTTCGCACCTCATTTAAATGAAAAATTTTTCAATCATCATATTATTCCTTTCTTTAGGACTCATGTCATGCAAATCTGAATTCGAAAAACTCAGAACAAGTAGTGAACCTAAAGAAATCTATAAGTCTGCTATGGCTTATTATGATCAAGAAGACTATGTAAAGGCTCAAACCTTATTTGAAATAGTTATTCCGTATTATCGAGGCAATAAGGAAGCAGAAGATTTGTATTTTAAATACGCTAACACACACTTTTATTTACAGGAGTACATATTAGCATCCCACTATTATAAAAATTTTGCAACCACTTATTATAGTTCTGATAAAAAGGAAGAAGCAGAATACATGGCGGCATATTCTAAATATAAGTTAAGTCCGAATCACAGATTGGACCAAACTTCGTCTTTGGAAGCAATAGATGCTTTTCAAAATTTCACTAATAATTTTCCTGAGAGTGAAAGAGTTGCTGAGTGTAATAAGCTGATTGATGAATTAAGAGATAAACTAGAGGAAAAAGCTTTTAATGAAGGCAAATTATACTTTGATCTCAATAGATATGATTCATCCATTCGAGCTTTTGAAAATATGTTAAAGGATTATCCAGATGCTCAACAGGCAGAGGAGGTTAGATTTTTGATATTAAAGTCAAGTTATCTATTGGCAAAAAACAGCATATACGAAAAGAAAAAAGAACGTTTCGAACAATGCATTGTTAAGTATGAGCTTTTTAATAAAAAATACAGTAAATCTTCTTTTAGCAAAGAAGCTGAAAAAATATATTCTAATTCACTTAATGAACTAAATACGTTTAATCATGTCGGACATAAAGACGCAAGTACAGAATCTCGATCCTAATCTGAAGGCTCGAAATATGAAACAGTTGACGGATGAAACAGAGAACATCTACAAAACCTTGGTCGTTATAGCCACTAGGGCAAAACAATTATCCGTAGATATTAAGCTAGAATTGAACGCAAAGCTTGAAGAATTTGCAATTACCCCGGATACCATTGAGGAAATCAATGAAAACAAAGAGCAAATTGAAATTTCTAAGTTTTATGAAAAGCTTCCAAATCCTGCGATTATTGCAACAGAAGAATTTCTTGCAGGTAAATTAGAGTATAGAAGTAGGGATAAAGATATGGACTAATCTTTTTTAATTTTAAAAGTTTAGTTTGCAAAAAATAAAAATTCTTCTTGGTATTACTGGAAGTATAGCAGCTTATAAAGCTGCTTTTTTATGTAGAGCATTTATCAAAGAAGAGGCTGATGTAAAAGTTATTATGACCCATTCGGCTGGTCAATTTATCTCTCCCCTCACCTTTTCTACCTTAAGTAAGCATCCTGTCTACATTGACATCATGGATAATAACAGTTGGAATAATCATGTCGAACTGGGGTTATGGGCCGATGCCATGATTATTGCTCCAGCAACTGCTAACACAATCGCAAGAATGGCCAATGGAATTTCAGACAATATGCTGTTAGCCTGTTATTTATCTGCAAAATGTCCAGTGTTCATCGCCCCAGCGATGGATTTAGATATGTGGAAACATCCAAGTACGAAACGAAATTTAGAGACACTTACAGAATATGGGAATCACATTATTCCTGTTGGTCATGGAGAATTGGCGAGCGGACTAGTAGGAGATGGTAGAATGGCTGAGCCCATTGATATCCAGCGATTTTTGAAAAAACATTATGAAGCTAAATTGTCTTTGACCGGAAAGCATTTTTTAATAACAGCCGGTCCCACAATAGAAGCCATCGATCCCGTACGATTTATGGGAAATCGAAGTACAGGAAAAATGGGCATCAGCATAGCCGAGAACCTAGCCATGAAAGGAGCAAAAGTTGATTTGGTTCTAGGTCCAACAAATTTGAGGCCCAGTATTCAGTCCATAGAAGTGCATCATGTGCAATCTGCCGAAGACATGTACAATGTGAGTCACAAAATATTTAAAAAGACAGATGGAGCCATTCTAGCGGCGGCTGTTGCTGATTATAAGCCAAAAAAATACTCTGATAAGAAAATTAAAAAGAAGGACCATACCGGTCATTTAAATCTCGAATTAGAAAGAACTGAAGATATCGCGGCTTCTCTTGGTAAAATAAAAACTAAAGATCAGATATTAGTAGGTTTTGCTTTAGAAACTAATGACGAAAAAGTGAATGCACTTTCTAAGCTAACTCGTAAGAATTTTGATTTCATCGTATTGAATTCACTGCAAGATCTAGGAGCCGGATTTGGAGAAGGAACCAATAAGGTAACCATCATTTACTCAAAGGATAAGGCTTTAGAATTTGATGTTAAATCTAAAAGTGAAGTAGCTGATGATATCGTTAAGGAAATAGTAGGGTTTTTTGTTGGATCATAAGGCTCTTTTGCTCTTTTTCCAACCATTAATACAAGATAAAATTAAACCATTCGTTTAAGATTAAAATAATAAAATGAGGTTCGTTGTTGTTTTTCTTTTCTCTTTGATACTTGCATATCAGACACAAGGTCAGGAATTGAATATTGACGTCAATATTAATACGCCTAAACTTAGAGATGCAGACCCTTCTCTGTTTACTACTTTAGAAAATCAAGTGCGAGATTTTCTTAATAATACTAGATGGACAGATCAAGACTATGAGCCTTTTGAAAGGATAGAAGGAAATCTACTTATTACGGTAAAAGAAGAAAAATCCTCAACTAATTTTGTTGCTGATTTTTTCTTTCAGTGCAAGCGCCCTGTATTCAACTCAAGCTATGATACGCAGGTGCTTAATTATGTGGATAAAGATGTCCCACTTACCTATTCTATCAACCAACCGATCAGAAAGAGTTTAGATTCTTATAGTGACAACCTATCTTCGGTTCTAACCTATTATGCTTTTATCATGATTGGATTAGATCACGATACATTCAGTCCACTCGGTGGCGATCCTTATTTTTCTGTTGCAGAAAATATTATAAACTCAATACCAATAGAAGTTCAAAATACAGATACAAATTGGCAATTGGATAAGAAGCCAAGAAATCGGTTTTTATTGATCAATGATCTATTAAATCCACGAGCAAAATCTATGCGTCAAGCCATCTATGAATACCATCGTCTAAGTTTAGATACGATGCATCAGAATCCTGAAAAAGCAAGGGCCATCATGACTAGTTCTATTACTGCCATAGATCAAGTCAATAAAGATTTACCAAATGCAATGATTGTTCAGATGTTTGTAGAGAATAAGCGAGATGAAGTTATTGAGATTTATAAAGGAGCCTCTAAAGGAGAGCAGACTAAAGTAAAGGAAATAATGATTAGAATGGATCCTTCTCAATCCAATATTTATAGTGCCATTAGTAGATAAGGAATATCACATCGCTATTTTTGCTTCTGGTAATGGAAGTAATGCAGAAAAAATTATTGCTTATTTCCAAGATCATCCTTCCATTCATGTAAGTTTGATATTGAGTAATAAGCCTGATGCATATGTCTTGAAAAGAGCCGAGGAACATATCATCAATTGTGCTCTTTTTACAAAATCTCAAATGGAAAAGGATTTAGGTGTAAGTGATGTGTTGGCATCCAATAATATTGACTTCATCATTTTAGCTGGGTTCCTATTATTGATTCCACCATACCTAATCAGTAACTATCCTAATAGAATATTGAACATCCATCCTTCTTTATTACCAAAACACGGCGGTAAAGGTATGTATGGGAAACATGTACATAAGTCTGTAAAAGAATCGGGAGAGACAAAAACTGGAATGACCATCCATTTCGTAAACGAACATTATGACCAAGGGACCATCATAAAACAATATTCAACGAGTATAGCACCCGAAGAAGACGCAGAAGATATAGCCGCAAAAGTCAGTATTCTAGAGCATAGACATTATCCTGAAGTTATAGAAGAGGTCATAGAGTTGTATGATTTCAGTAAGAATTTTTAAACTCTTCTAGTTTTTCCGCTATGTTCCGATCATTTGAAAGTCTAGGTACCTTGTTTTGTCCACCTAATTTCCCAATGGATTCCATATAATGTCTAAACGCATCCGACCTAAGAGTTGTAATTTTTAATTCTTGTAAAATATTCCCTTCCCTTAAATCTTTATAATATACATTTTGATCTTGAATAGATTCATCCAAAGTTCGGGACATGCCAAACATGTTTTTCGAAATTTGTCCATTGAATTCAATAAACCACTCGTGATAAGGAGCTTGCCCTTCTTTGGGATTAACCTGCGGTGCTACAGTGAATTCTGTAATGGATATGTTATACTCCTTCATGGCCAATGACATCGCTGTTTCTACTTCTTTGGAAATAACGTGTTCACCAAATGCGGAAATAAAATGTTTAATTCGACCAGTTACAACAATCCGATAAGGGTCCCTGGATACAAAACGAATTGTATCACCAATGTTATAAGCCCACAACCCAGCGTTGCTTGAAAGTATCACTGCATAATCCTTATTCAGCTCTACCTCCAGAAGGCTCAATCGATCCGGGTTGGTATTATAAATTTCTGAAAGCGGGACAAATTCATAAAAAATACCGGCATTTGTGTTCAATAATAAACCTTCATTTTCGATTTGATCTTGAAAGGCGATAAAACCTTCAGAAGCGGGATAGGTTTCTAGGCTGTACACGCTTTTTCCCATCAGTGATTCGATCGCATTTCGATAAGGCTCATAATTTACTCCTCCATACACAAACAAAGAAAAGTTAGGAAATATATTTTGTACTCCTTTCTGGTTCGTGGCCACTTCTAATTGCTCAAAATACATTTGTACCCAAGGAGGTATTCCTGAAATACTGGTCATATTTAATGCCGAGGTTTCCTTTACTATTTGTGATAATTTGCTTTCCCATTCCTCGATACAATTAATTTCATAAGAAGGTTTTTGGCTTTTTTTAAGCCAGAATGGTATTTCATGGTTTACAATTCCAGATAATCTGCCGGTTGGTATTTGATTGGTTTTTGACAGTATTGGGCTCCCAGAAAGAAACATTAAATAGCCATCAAATAGAGACATGTTCTTAGCCAAATAACTATGATTCATTACGGCATTCCTAGCGGTAGATATATGGTACGGAATACTTTCTTTAGAAATTGGAATATATTTGATTCCAGAGGTGGTACCGGATGTTTTTGCAAGATATTTAGGTACCCCTTTCCATAAGATATTTTCTTGCCCATCTAAGATTAGATCAATATAGGATTTTAGGGCTTCATAATCTCTTATAGGTACTTCCTGAACAAACTCATTATAAGATTTAATTTTATCATAAGAATGATCGATTCCAAATTGAGTCCTAGTTGCGTTACTAATCAAGTGATGAAACCACTTCTTCTGGTCTTCTACTGCATTCTTGGCGTCCTTCTTTACCTTGGAATGGATATATGCTGCATAAGGGAGTAATATGATTGATTTGATGCCCATAATGAATTATACGGGTAAAGCTAATGAAGTGATTTAATTTCAAATTGATAATTCTTATGTTTTCTATCAATTCAATGAGAAAATGGCACACAAAAAAGCGGTCTCGCAAAAGCAAGACCGCTGGTCGAATAGACTGATTGACCAAAACAGTTCAATCAATTCTCAGGTTTTCTATTTGAATATCTTTATAATCGGTTGTATTAAAAACGAAATAATCATCATTATATTCGTTCGAGAATGCAATATTAGTAAAATTCAACATATATCGGGAACCATCCTTAGCAAAAATTTTCATTTCTTTTAAATAAGGGTCTTTATTTGCTATTTCCATTGTCATTTTGAAATACTCTGAATCATCTTTCAGAGGTTTAAAGAGAATTCTAGATATTTCATCGTCTCCTTCGTACCATTTATCTTCTAATATATAAGTGTAGTCTGGTGAGTTGTAGAGTCTTAGAAATTCTGTAGGAGACATAAAAGCTCCTTCCTCCCCAAAATCTGCATCATAAATCTCAACAACATTCATATCCTTATCATAAACCCACATGCTTTTGCTATCCGTATAGATTTCACGATCATTCATGGATAGATGGAAACGCTCATTCTTTTGAATTAAGGAACCAAGTATAATTTGAGGGGTTTCATCAGGATATTGGATTTCAAAACTAAAATCATAAACTACGGTTCCATTTTTAGTCAGTTTATCATGAATTGAGCTCAATATTTTTGTTGCTTCCGGGTCTACCGATTCTCTACTTAAAAATGGATTATTTTCTTGCGCTACAAGCAATTGCAGACTAAAAAGGATGTATGTGATCAGTATAATTCTCATATCTCTCAATTTATAGTATTAGACGTTCAGATGATAGTATTTGTATAAAATGAGTGGTTAATTTTGTGTTAAGGTGTTGGATTTCAGAAGTTTATAGGTTACTATTTGCCCCCTTCTTCGAAATACAATTCTGCAAAAGTTGGAAACGTAGCGCTTCCATAATGAGAGAAACATTTGTCTACCTTAATTGGAAAATTATATTTATTTCTAAAAGCCTCCATTACTGTTGTTAGTTTTGAGAAATCAATATTCCTAGAATTTGGCTTAGGATAGTAGACTAGTTTGTCAATTCTACCATCTTTAGTCCAAAAAACATTCAACCAAATTTTTATACCTCGAATATCAAATTCTTCTTCCGCTGCAAAAATTTCTAAATCATTTAGCATAAGTAGCCAATGTTTGTATGCTAGTTGCATAGAATCAGAACAAACTTCTAGTAGAAGTCCATCGCAAGAATTTACTAAATTCTCATATTCAAATTCATGTTCTCCGATTAGAAAAACACTGGGAAGACTATCCGACTTACTGTCTAACTTAGTATCTACCTGAGGAAGTAATTTGTAAACAAATTTATTGCTTGCGAAAGCAAAGGTTGGTAAAATATATAATATGATGAGTATTCTCTTCATTAACAGATGCAAAATACAAATAGAAATTTGTTTAATATAAAATCGACATAAGATTAATATAGAATCTATATATCATTGCTAATTTTAACCCATATTACAGGGGTTTTGTGCAGCTATGTTGTTTTTTAATAATTAATTAACCTTAAAATATTGAATTCATGGTTTTGGATGTGATTATAGCATTGATTATAGCATATGCCTTTTACTCAGGGTATTCTAGGGGTGTAATAGGGACTATATTCTCTATTTTTTCAATCTTTATTGGAATCTTGGCCGCTATGAAGCTTTCTCCAATTGTTATTGATTTGTTGAATGGAATGCTAAACATAAATCCAGCAATTGTGTTTATTATTGGGTTTGTACTAACTTTTGTTGGAGTAATTGTATTAATCAGGTTTATAGGAAAGAAATTAGAAGACTTATTAGAGTTTGCTCATTTAAACTTTATAAATAAAATATTGGGAGGTGTCCTACTGGCTTTAGTTTTTGCGCTTATTGCCAGCTATGGAGTTTGGTTTTTGAAGAAAACACAAATCTTGGCTGACGAACAATTGAGATCTTCCATGACATATCCATTGCTAGAGCCGCTGCCAGAAGCTTCTAAGGGACTAACAAAAACCGTGAGACCATTATTTACTGATTTTTGGGATATAGTTGTAGAAACCATGGATACCATACGAGAGAAAGGAGAAAATCTAGATTCAGATAGTAACGACAAGGTTATCAAGGAAGGCTAAAATTTATATAATAAATAAGAAAGAGAGGGCGCATTTACGAGGGTATAGCGTTATAATATTGAGAAACAATACAATACGATTTCCAAATTAAATCCAAGATTTTATGAATAACATAAGCTATATAATCAGCCTAATGCTTATTGGTCTATTATTTGGGCAGTGTACAAAGGATGAAGAAATTGATCCAATTACTGCACCCCAAGATGGCATAGAAGTTTCTAGTCTTAATTCCTTTAATATTAATAATTTAGAAATTGGACAAATTTTTAAATATTCGATGTTAGTTGGAGAGCATTTTATTGATCCAAACAACTTAAATTTCGATTATACAGGAGACACTTTGATATTAGAAGTGGTAGATTTAATAGAAGATCGATTTGTTATACGAGAAACGATTTCAAAAGAATCTAATATGTTCAATTCTCCTGAGCCATATTATTGGGATGATATGAATGTTAGCTATGACAATTATTGGTTTGTTATAGAAGATGAACTTTATATTAGAACTACTGGAGCTGATCAAAAAGCTGGAAGTCATCTCTTTTTTAAAGAGCAAGTTTTGCCATTGGCCACTTTTACAGAAAATGAGGTCTTATTTGAAGGTTGGAAATTAACGGAACAATTCAACGTTCTTGAGCTCGAGGCCTTTACCAAAAATTTTGAAGTACTCGGAAACTTTTTTGATTGCTTAAATGTGTTATTGGATTACCAATCAACCATAGTAGATGGGCCAGCCTATATTTATGCATATAGCAGAGAATTCGGTGTTGCAAGGACCATCACATTTGCGCCGAGATTTGGTCAGGGTTATGCTTGGGATCGAATAGAATGATTGCAAAAATTAGGAATTCTTTTGAGTAAGCCGTGAATCGTTGCACACCATAATGGGTTATTGATATTTTGATTTTGGATAATTCATTACTTCTGTCGTATTTAATCCACTTCTGAAGCTTTCAGCTCACCCAAGAAACTTTTCAAGTTTCTGACCCTCTCTTTCGAAAAAAAGAGGTTAATGGGAGTTGTCTTCTAAATGATGTTGTAAAAGCAATAAATTATCATCCTATAACTGTGTATCATTTTTACCAACCGCACCAGTTGCTCGAAAACTACAGAATGTCTTCAATTTAGGTATGAATTCTTAGAGTGTATTGCAATTCTATTCGATTCTGAATCTAAGATTGCGGCCAATAACCCATTGTCTTCAGATATTTGATTGACGGGTATAAGGAGTTTTGTACCCGCATTGATGGCTTTGTCTAGCATTTCTTGTACTCCATTACATGTAAAATATATCAGATGTATATTCTCCCAGCATTGACCCCCTAGTTCTCCCAAGCTGACCCCCCAAAGAAAGGAATGGATAATCAAAGGTTTGGTAATGCTTTGGACTAAAGACCAATCATCCACTAGTTCCGATGGCTTCTTCATCAGAGGAAAACCAAGCCAATTCTAAGAGACCCAATTGTTGAATTTTCAATTCCCAACCAAAAACATGATTAAAAAATTGAATTGCCCTGTCCATATCTAGCACAGGGACTTTCAATCCATCGAATTGGATTTTTCATCTTAAAACAATTGATTCGTTATTGATTCCCTAAAATAAGAGGTAATCCTGCATCTCCACCACCAACGATTACTACTTTTGAGTTGGGAGATTTAGCTAATTCTAAAGTTGCTTCAATGCCTTTGTCTTGCAAAATTTTATCTGTCAAACTTGCATTGAGAATTTGGTTTGCATCTGCTTTTGCTTGAGCTTCTATAATTTTTCTTTCCGCCTCTTTTCGTTCTCTATCTAACTTAAATTCATATTGAAAAGACATTTGTTCTTCTTGCAGTTTTTGCTCAATAGCTCCTTTTAGGTTAGGTGGTAATTCTACAGAACGAATGAGTATCGCGTCAATATTTATGTATTTCTTTGAGACAGATTCAAAAGTTCGTTGGAAAATTTCATCTTGGATTGCTTCACGTTGAGTGCTATACAATTCTTCAGGAAGGTACTTACCAATTACTTCTCTTGTTGCTGATCTAATCTCTGGAGTAACAATTTGTTGTAGATAATTTATACCCACCTCATCATGCAAATAACCAATAGATTCAGCTAATGGTTGATATCTATAAGATAATTGTACATCAATAGATAATCCATTCTTGGAAAGGACACTCATCTCTGCGTCTCCTTCTTTGACTTTTACATCATATTGAATAAGATCATTCCATGGAGCGACAATATGAAATCCTTGATCATAGATTTTATCTTTTTCCAGTCCGCCACCAAACTTCTTAAATTTCACTCCTTTATGTCCGGGAGGAATAGTTATGAATGTCGTCGTTGTCAGTAAACTAAAAATGATCATAGCAATCACGAAATAAATAAAATACTTTACAATGTTGCCATTTACTTTTGGAAGATTAACCTCAGGTCGTCTTTGAGCCATTTTATATAATTTTTAAATTGATTTAAATATAAGGTTTCCTATTTGTAACAAAGAATAGGATCGAAAAATCCTAAGAATTAAAGAATTCTTCAATTTTTTTTATTAATAAGTCTACATTCTGGTCTAACATGCACTTAAAGTGGGTCTTAGGGCATTTACTTTTGCCCATTTTTGTGCAGGGTCTGCACGATAAATTATTTACTTCGGAATAAAAGCTGGGAATATCTTGGTCACCATAATAGGGATACATACCAAAAGGCACCGCAGTACTGCCCCATACAACGATCGTTGGTTTCTTTAATGCAGCAGCTGTATGCATCATACCGGTATCCGGTGTAACTAAAAATTTAGACTTTGTAATTATCTTAGCAGATCCTGGAATATTGACCAATCCAGCCATATTGGTAACATGGTCAAATTTTGATTCAAGTGATTGCCCTAGTTTTGACTCATCTGGACCACCAAGTAAAATTACCGGTAACTGAACATGAGATAATATCTGAAGTAATATGGATTCAGGAATTTGTTTTGTGAAATGTGCGGCACCTAAGGCAATTGCATAAAATTCGGATGGAAGTTTTTTATATAATCCTATACTATCATCAAAAAAGAAATCCAACCCTTCTCCGTCATTATTAATCCCCAATTTCTCATAAGCTTGAAAATAACGATCTACAATATGGATGTCTGGTAATAATGGATATTTAAAATTGACGTACATCCACTTTTCAATGTTTAATTTATTAAACCGATGGGAAGGTATGCCAAGTTTTAGACTTATTTTTCTACTTCTAAGATTGTTGTGTAAATCAATAACGGCATCAAATTTCTCTTCGTTTAAGGCAGTTATCTGTTGGTTAGATCTTTCATCAAGTGACCAACATTTAGAAAGGTATGGGTTTGCGGCTACAATCTCGACAAATTGGGGCTTAGTAATAAAATGTAGTTCGGCCTGCAATTGGCGCTTAAGGCACCGTATTATCGGAGTAGTTAAAACTATGTCTCCAATAGAACTAAAGCGAGTAAGAAGATATTTAGGTTTTCCCAAAACTGAATTTGGTGGAAAATTAATACAATTTTCCACCAAATAGGTCATATTACTTTATAACAAAAGCTCTAGTAAAGCTATTGCTCTGAGTCTTAAAGTGTAAGAAATATATCCCCGTATTATATTCTGCAATCGGTACTTGAATTAATCTATTTTCAGGACTTCTTATTTTGTTGATCATTTGACCTTTTGCATCGGTGATTTCTATGCTTTTGATTTTATCCTTCATTTGAGTTAGATCAATATTTACAAAGTCATCGACCGGGTTTGGAAAGATGTTAACTTGGATAGGATCTTCTATCTCATCGTGTAAAGAAGCATTCAAATCTCGATCACCATTACTAAACCAAACGCCCCATTGCGAAGGCTGTGCGGCTGTTGTAAAAAAGAAACTCGCATCCCCTTGTCCAGATATTTTATTACTTGACAAGTTAATGATGGCTAATTCTTCTCCATAGCTAGAGGAATTAAAATCGAATAGGACTTTGTTGTCATCATTATTATAGGTTGGATAGCCCAATATATTATTTTCAAATATCTGCTGAATATCTTGAGTTTCAATATTCATTCCTAAGATGGCTCTATCACTTGCTTCAATATAATCAAATGCAATTATATATGGTGAATTTTTTGAGAACGTTGGGTTCCCAATACTAACACCTTCGGCCAAACCGGCAATTACTTTTTGTACTTCACCGAGAGCCCAGGTATTCGCACTTTTATTCCAAACATTGATCAATCCAATATCCCAATATTCTATAGAGCCGTTAGCTCCTTGTATTTCATTGATGGCATCATAGAGAATAAAGTTTCCTGAAGGATCAAACTCCATCACATCGGCATAACGTACATCTCCTGTAGAAACTCCCTCAGTGAATGTTGGGTTATATAAAGTGAAATCGTTTTGAGCTTGTTGTATTAAATCATAAACAATAATGTTATTATCATTAGCCGTGCTTAGGGCAGCGATTCGTGTACCGTCTTTAGATATAATTACATTTCTCCAAGATGGATCATCTTGAAACACTTCTTGAGAAAAACTATTTGCAGACCAATCTATATTTAGGACATATAATTTTTGGTCAGCGCCTGTAAAAATAATTGTAGAACCATCATCCGTAACACTTGGTTTAGAAATGATATCTGTAGTACTTAGGGGTGCTCCGTCTGTTGTAAGTAGATTCCCTTCGCCATCGCTGAGAAAAATATTACTTTGATCAGGGTCAGTAAAAATCACCAAATCTTGGCCGGGATTAGCTTCATTATCTTGCTGATAATTACCTCCCGATCCTTGTCCAACTCCTACTTGATCAAATGCACTATTAGCAGCGTTTACTTCCGCTGTTCCATACAAATCTCCAGCTGCTTGAGTAACTGCTGCTCTCAAATCTACAAATTTCGAGGATCTTGTAAGGTAGCTAGAAAGGGCTCTATAGTAAACTTGCTCGGCTTTTGCTTTTCCTACTTGCGTTGCAAAAAGATAGTATGCATGATTGGGGATACCACTATTGATATGCACTCCTCCATTATCTTGTGAACCCGTATATCTTTCGCTGTAGTGTGAAGGCTGCCATCCTCGCTGAAAATCTCCTGTGGGTGCTCCATTGTGAGGATTTTGCATATCTCTCAATGAACCTGATGGGAAAAAACTAGTTTTTGCTACATCTTCACCTATCTGCCAATCTTCCCGGTCTATCATTGCTCCAAAACTGTCTGCAATAGATTCATTGATGGCACCAGACTCATTACTATATTCTAAATTTGCTGTGTTTTGGATGACGCCATGTGTCATTTCGTGTCCAGCAACATCCAAAGCTCTCCCTAACGGTAAAAAAGCTTGATCTCCATTACCGTAAAAAATTGCCTGGCCTGACCAAAATGCATTGCCAACAGATGAGCCGTCCTCACCAGATATATTTACGAAAGAAATGATATTTCCTCCTGAACCATTTATACTATTTCGATTATGCACATCCCGGTAATATTCATAGGCAAGGCCTCCATTAAAGTGTGCTGAAACGGATTCATTTTGATCCCAATTATTGTCATTCGAAAAAACGTGATCGTATTTAAAATCGGAATTTTGTGGGGCGGTATTGAATGCATCAATGGTCCAAATAGCACCTACTGGATCATTTGGTAAATCAGACGAATTGCTAAACATTGTTCGCGATCCATCAATCATGTAAAATCCATTGTTTACTTCATATGTATTGATGGTCACATTTCTATCATACAAATCCTGAGCGATGGCTGTTCTTGGTCCATCTGGTGGTGGGCTACTAGGACTCGAACAATCATGGCCCGGATGATGAAATTTACAAATATTGGTATATGTATCAATGATCTCACCTGTCGAGGCATCTATGAAAAAAGTATCCCATTCTGCTGGATTTGAGTACACGGTTAGATAATATGCAAGTTTAAGTTGTTGCTCTTTCTTATAATAAACTAATTCTGTTTGCCATTGGCTTTGATCTTTTAGCAACCATAAGTCATCCTCTATTATTTCGCGATATGACTTTAGAAATGGTTTCACTTTGTCGCGGGCATCTGCGGCAGACAAAGAAGCAACAGTAGGCAAATCATCTTTAAAATCTGTCCTTTGTAGATACTGCCCATTCATTTTCTTGATACTTCCCTCTTGTGCATGAAGGATTACTTCTGCTCCAAATACTGGAATATCATTAATTGATTGATTGTATTTCAGGTGAGTATAGCCAATCTCATCTTTCCATTCTTTTATGAGTCTAAATTCATCTTGGTATCCCAATGTATTTAATATGGGATGTAAATCATGGAAATAAGATTTCGCTTGAATTCTTAAATCTGGATTTCTTTTATCCATACTAAGTTCCCCTTCTATCAGAATAGGTTTGTTTCCGTCTTTTTGAAGGACTTTGTATTGATTGGTCGAAAAACCTTTCAGTGAGGAGGTTTTAAGGGTATTTAATTTTAAGTTATTATCGGTTTCTCCTCGTTCTTGTAAATTTTCAAATGCATTTACATTAAAGTGAAAGTCTATAGTTTTTGTGGCAGAGGATGTAAACTTAGATTCTTTAAAACTTTCTTGCCCTTTTGCAGATAAGGAGAAAGTAAAAATTGAAATTAGAAGTAGTAATATTTTATTCATATTCATAAGATGTATTTTAGAAACCAGCGATATTAATTTCTTGAATATTATTGTTTTTCATTGATATTTTTTTTAGCTATATTCATCAAATTTGAATAGAAAGTATTCAAATTTGGTGGAGCCTCATCATCAAAGCCGCCCCATTTAATAACTTTTTCATCCTCTTTTGTTTTCATTATTAGTGTCTTAGTCATGTTCCCAGGAACATTAAGATCTAAGTCCCTAAAGTTTAATAAGTCGTAATTGGAAAACATTTGATCAACTACTTTTTTCTTAATTTTCTTTAGTTCTGATCGTTCTGTCATATTTTTTTCGACATAAAATTGACCATTATCGATCAGGTAATAAGTTGTGCTTCCACCTGTAAAACCCCCAGAAGCACCAAAGGTTAGCATTCGTCCATCAAATTCTTCGGGTGTAAATTCAGTCGTTTTACAAGCAGAGAAAAGAAGTACTAAAAATGTAAGGTTTACGACAAAATACAAGGCCTTCATATAGTTTTTTTTACAATATCAAGCTAATTTTAAAATATCTCCAATTATAAGACGGTTAATGTTTTATTAAATCCAAGTAATAGTGGTGAAATACCATTATATTTGGGAGACTTAATTATACAATTTAAAAAATTAACATTCATGAAGAAATTATTGTTTTTATGCTCATTTGTTTTGTTTGCAGGAATGATGAATGCTCAAACAACTAAGAAAGCATGTTCTAAAAAATGTGCAAAGTCATGTTCTAAAAAAGCATCAGCAACAACTTCGACAGATGCAGTAAAGACTTTAGATGCAAAAACTCAAGTTGCTTCTGCAGTTTCAGATGCTGATATTGCAGCTGAAGCGGATCCAGCAATTTCAAAGAAAGTTTGTGGAGTAAGTGGAAATACATCTTTTTACAGAGAAAGCACATGTGCTAAATCAGGTGAGACGAGTCTTACTGAAGTAAAATATTGTGGAGATTCTCAAGCATTTGTAAATGTTAGTCCTAAATCAATGGAGGAAGGAGAAACAAAAGTATTAAATGTTGTGAATGATGTAGATGTAGAAGGTGAAGCTATAACAGACGAAGTTAAAACTTCTAAAAAAGCATGTTCTAAAAGTAAAAAGGCTTGTACTAAAGGTGCAAAAGAAGAACAGTAAACTATTTTACTTTTTTGAAGTAAAAGCCCAATTGTTAATACAATTGGGCTTTTTTTATCTGATTGCTGAAGTAAAATACTTACTTTTAGTCAATACAGAACTTTACACCCAGTGATTAGATTTTTTCTACAAAATTTATTTACCAACAGCATATTGTTGATCCCATATGTTGTTTTACTTCGGATAAGCTCGTTTATATATCCCCAAGATTATAGCGAGATCGCAGATTACTGTATATTTTTGAGGCCCATCTATGAAAATTTTACTCCTTTCGTATTGGCCATTTTAGCAGTTTTTCTCATTTTTTTTCAAAGCTTTCTAATCAATAGTTTGGTCAATGAAGCTCGCTTAAATAACAAAAATAGTCTCATAGCAGGGTTGTTCTATGCAACAGGAGTTTGCTTGATTCCAAGTACATACATTCTTCATCCAATTCTAATTGCAAATACTTTTATTATCCTTTCATTAAAGAACTTAATCAATTTGTACAAAGCATATAAGCCTATAGTACATACTTTTATGAGTGGATTCTATATCGGGTTAGCAATTTTGATAAGTCCTCAATATTTAGTTTTAATCTTGTTTCTAATACAAAGTATGCTGCAATTGCGAGATGTATCATTAAAAGAATTTTTGCAAGGACAAATGGGTATTTTATGCCCTATATTTTTATTGACTACTTTGGGAGTGTATGTTTTTGGAGCTGATTATTTGGAAAATTTAAATTTCTCTTTAAGTGATTTTAATATTACAATATTAGAAAACCCACTTAGATATATAAATATTGGAATCCTTACTTTTCTACTACTTTTTATACTCATACAGCAGAACAATATTCGGAAAAAAAGAAGTGTGAAAACTCATAAAGTACTTCGTTTGCTATATATTTTAGCATTAAGCACCTTGCCAATGCTTTTATTTGAGCAAGCGCTAATCGTTCCTCATCTTTTACTATTGGTTGTACCAGGTAGTATTTTATTTTCAATGTATATTTTTACAAAGAAAAAGATTTTTGCACAAGAAGTAATCCATACTATTATTATCTTAACTATTGTGGTTTTACAATTTTTTTAAATGTCCGAAAAGAAATTGAGAGTAAATATTATGGCAATTATTTTAGCCTTTATTGTAGCTTTAATCGTCCATGGTATTTGGTATTTTTACTTAGGTTCACTTTGGAGAGAATATAATTTATTAAATGAGCGAATATTAAGCGAGAAAGTTTCCGTTGCTCCCTTTCTATATACGATACTTAGTTATTTAGTAGTGTTCAATCTAATGGCATGGATTTTTACCAAAATACCTGTTAGTAATGCCTTTCAAGGGATGGGATTAGGTGGACTTTTTGCTTGTGGTTTTTATGTCTCTGTACTTTTTGGACAAAATGAATTCGCCTTAAGACCTATCGAAACTGCATTTATTGATGGAGGTGTAATTGTTGTTTCTTGGATGATAGGAGGACTAATTTTAGGTGCATGGAAAAAATATGACCTTATCGAACCGGATGAATCCCAATCTAACCTCCCTGAGCCTACAATGAATCTGTAATTTTTTTATAGCCTCAATAAATTCTTCAGACTTGAGAATAAAATTTTTTAAACTTAAGACCTTATCTGTAGGGTAACTTGTTTCGATATTTTCTATCTTTTTTTTGGCTTTCCCCAAATTCTCATTAAAAATTTGCCTATTGTATTCGTGATTAGAAATTAGAATTTGATCAGCTACCGTCTTGTAATCAGTTTCAGAAGTTCTATCACTTTATCAATATCTTAGTCCCTTTTTATACGCATCTTATTTAGGTTTTTGAAAGCGAAGGGATTTACCACCTTTCACTTCTGCTATTTTAATTTCTTACCCATAATGTAGTTTGATCATTGTAACAATTTCAGCATCAAGTCTTTTATATTTATCAATATGAATGTACGAATAAAGTGAAGGGTCTTTATATTTTATCTAGTTTTTTGTTTCTTCTTTACATAAGGGAAACCGCAATTAAAGCAATCTATAACAACATTACTATTATAGCCTTCAATCAGAATAATTTTATCAATAAAAAAAGCCAAAACAAATTGTTTTGGCTTTTAAAATTATTAATATTTTTTGATTTAACTAAAGCAATAGCCATCCTTCTCAATTACTTTATCAGCAATTTTTCTCCTTAAAGTTTTCACCTTTTGGATTGGATACTTTGTCAGTTTCTTAATGCCTGAAATCATCATCGGATACATACTATCATCCACCATGTCCGCAAGCGCATCTAAGGAAGCCTTGTATGCTTTGTTATTGGTGTCATGTAGCATTACTTTTAGGATAGCCTCTTCTACTTCTGTATCTTGACCTTGTGATTTTAATTTTAGAACTCTCCCTAGAACTGACTCCGCACTATACGCATAGATCATTAAATCTGCTAAGTTCATTACAATCTCTTGCTCTTCTTTCAATTTAAAATGTCCAGAAAGAGACTGTTGTCCAGCCAATCCTAATAGCATTACCGTCAATGATTTGAGATCTTTTACACACTTATTCTCAAGTGGAAGGATTGGTGAAAGGTCGCTCTTAACATCAGTGTTAGTAAGTTCTCCTTGGACTTTCATAGCGGCAGTAGAAAGGTCAAATTTTCCTTTCATGGCCCGCTTGTATAGAATACTAGCCATGAGTAAGCGATTAATTTCATTAGTCCCTTCAAAGATTCTATTTATTCTAGAGTCTCTGTAGCTTCTCGCAATCATTCCTTCTTCTGAGAAACCCATTCCTCCATGGATTTGTACTAATTCATCAACAGTGTAATCCAGTACTTCAGATCCTAGAATTTTTATGATCGAACATTCTAACGCATATTCTTCAGCAGCTTCTAATTTAGCTTCCGTATTACTCGCCCCGGCTTTTTTCTGTGCGTTTAATTCTGCCTGCATAATTCCGGCAATTCGATAAGTAACACACTCTGATGTATATGCTCTTATGGTCTGTTCTGCTAACTTATATTTTATCGCTCCAAAATTAGAAATGGACTTGTTAAACTGCTCACGTTCCTTTGCATAACCGATGGATCTATTCAATACTTTCACAGACGCTCCTGTACATGAAGCTCCTAATTTATATCTTCCAATATTAAGCACATTGAATGCAATCAAATGTCCTTTTCCGATTTCTCCTAAAATATTGTTTACTGGAACTTGTACATTTTCTAAGAAGACCATTCTAGTAGAGGAGCCTTTGATTCCTAATTTCTTTTCTTCTTCACCAAATTTTAGACCTTCAGAATCTCTATCTACAATGAAGCAAGTGAAATGCTCTCCATCAATCTTGGCAAAGACGATGAAGACATCCGACCAACCTGCATTGGTGATCCACATTTTTTGACCATTTAGAACATAGTGTTTTTTATCCTCTGATAGAATAGCTGTAGTTTTCGCTGCCAGGGCATCAGAACCAGATGAAGGCTCTGTCAAACAATAGCTGGCAATATATTCCCCAGAAATTAATTTAGGTAAATACTGTTCCTTTTGTTCTTTCGTACCAAAATATAGTATGGGTAACATCCCAATTCCAATGTGTGCTAAAAATGTAGCAGAAAACGAACCTGTACTCCCGACTTCTTGGCCGATGATCGTATTGCTGATGAAATCTAGATTCATACCACCATATTCCTCTGGCATATGAGCACCAAGCATGCCTAAATCGGCTAATTTTTTCATAAGACCTACTGAGACGCCTTCTTTTTGCTCTTCTATCTGATCTAAAACGGGATCTACCTCATTTTTAGAAAACGCAATACTCGTTTCTAAGATCATTTTGTGTTCTTCATTAAAATCCTCTGGAATAAAGATGCTATCTGAATCTAGCTCTTCTACGAGAAAATGAAGTCCTTTCTGCAGTTTTTGGGTTTCCTTAGTAATCATTTCTTTACTTTAAGTTAAATACAAATGACAATTAGTTTACATATATACTGTAGACTAACCAATAATCATATCAAATATGGTGAAAAAAATTTAACTCTAAGTTAAGTTATTAAAGTTTTTAGTGCAATTTCTATCCGAAGATCCGATCAACTAATGTAGCAAATACCCGACTTTCCTCTCCTTTTGGTGGACCTCCTTCCACTTCTTGAAGTTGATACATTCCATTTTGATCTTGTGTTACTTTAAATCTGAATATATAAGCATTTGGATTTGAAGCATTTCCATTAAAAGTACCAAACCTTAGATCTGAAATTTGAAAAGCCTTATTTCCTAGATCTAAAACATTCCAATAACCATCTGAGAACCAATCTAGGGTTTCGATTGTGGGATCATTATCTTTTATATCTAGTATATCATGATTAGCAGGAACCTTGATGAAATCTACTTCTTTTTTATTAAAAAGCGAATAATAGCCCAAATAGTAATCATTTGGACCTTTTACGGTGCAACTCCAAAGCAAATTATTTAAAATAGTCGGATTTGTAATAAATGAAGAATATTCAATTTCTTGCTGTTCTAAAGCGTCTTGAAATTGATGATTTATGAATTGCTTATTGAATACTGTGAAAATTAAGTAAGTCGAACTAAGTCCAATTCCTAAATAATTCCAAAAACGTCTTTTGGGGTTATCTCTTTGAAGTAAACTTGCCACAAGTAAGCATATAATAAATGGTACGGTATACAAAGGATCAGCTACAGAAATGGTTGAAAATGCCACTCTAAAATTAGAAAAAGGTGCAAAAAGCTGAGTTCCGTAAGTAGTAAAGCAATCCAATAGCGGATGTGTAAAAAGAGCTAAGAAAAATAGGCACTGCCATTCTCTTAAGCTGGCATTTGGAATTTCTAGCTTGTTTCTAAAATACTTTTTAAACCAATAATAAAGCAATAAAAAAGATATAAGTACGGTAGCAATGATCAGTGGTAGTTGTGCTACACTTAGTCTGGAAACAAAGAAGATATTCAAAGTGAAGGCTACAATGGCAAAAGCAAAAGATTTACCAATAAATCCAAACCATTTATAATATTTAGATTGGTACATCCTGTGTACCACCAAGCCAAAAAACAATGCTGCTAGGACACTAAATATAATTGAATGAGAAATGCCTCTATGAAAAGCGAGGCTCTGAATTTCAGACAACACAAATTCCGAGGCTACATCGAGGTCCGGGATAGTACCTGCGATACCACCCCAAATCATTGCTTTATTTCCTAATTTTTTGCCTAAAGCAACTTCTGCCATGGAGGCACCTAAAACAACTTGAGTAAGTGAATCCATAGAAGTTAGGCAATCTCCAATTTATTGATGACTGAAGAAGAAGCGATTTGTTCTGCACTTTTCTTATTGAAGTCTTCTGCAGAAGCAACTTGGGAGCCATCAATAAAAACTCCGACTTTGAATCGATCTCGTTTGTTCAATTTTGATTTTGCGATCAATTTATATTCTACAATTTTACCATATTTCTGAGCCCATTCCAAGAGGAGGCTTTTGTAATTATCATCAAGACTTTCTAATTTATGGACATCAATGTGCTGCATAAGAATGGATTCTATGATATAATCCCTCGTTTTGCGGTAACCAAATTCAAGATAGATCGCTCCAACTAGAGCCTCTAATGCATTTCCGAGCATCGACTGACTTAGTTTACCATGAGAATAATCAGAAAGAAGTATATCTAAACCCATTCTATCTGCTATTCTATTTAAGGTTTTTCTCTTTACAATCTTCGATCTCATCTTAGTGAGAAACCCTTCGTCTTGTAATGGATATTTCTTGTATAGATATTCTGCGACAATAGTAGATAAGATAGCATCCCCTAAATACTCCAATCTTTCATTATTGGAATGTCCAGTAATACCTTGAGTATTATTCATGGATTTGTGGAAAAAGGCTTGTTCAAATAGCTTAAGGTTCCTCGGCGTAAATCCAAGGATATCTTTTAGCTTACGTGCTAATTCCTTATCTGGTGAGATATAATAATTAAAAAATTTTCTTATCACAATACATCATATTAATCATATTTCTTGAATATGATTGACGAATTATGACCTCCAAAACCAAAAGTGTTGCTGATAACGGCCTTGACCTGCCTCTCTTGGCTAGCATTAAAGGTATAATTTATTTTTTGATCTAACTCATCATCTTTAGTAAAATGATTAATAGTCGGCGGTATTACTTGTTCTTGTATAGCTAATATCCCTGCAATTGCCTCAATTGCTCCTGCAGCACCAAGAAGGTGTCCAGTCATAGATTTAGTAGAACTTATGTTCAATTTGTAGGCATGATCCCCGAAAACGGAACAAATGGCCTTCGTCTCTGCAATATCACCGAGTGGCGTAGAAGTACCGTGCACATTGACATAATCGATGTCAGTAGTATTAAGACCAGCATCATTTAGAGCTAATTGCATGACTTTAGTTGCCCCTATACCTTCCGGATGGGGAGCCGTAATATGATGAGCGTCAGCAGTCATTCCGACTCCACCGACTTCGGCTATAATGTTAGCCCCTCTAGAGATAGCATGTTCTAATTCTTCTAAGATTAAAGCTCCAGCACCTTCTCCTAACACAAATCCATCTCTATCTTTATCAAATGGTCGAGATGCAGTTTTCGGATCATCATTTCTCTGAGATAGCGCTTTCATGGATGAAAACCCACCAATGCCAGCTTTCGTAACTGCGGCTTCAGATCCTCCACATATCATGACATCTGCTCTATTCCAACGGATATAGTCCGCCGCATTAGAAATGGCGTGAGATGAAGATGCACAGGCTGAAACAGTCGCATAATTTATGCCTCTAAATCCATATTTAATAGAAATATGTCCAGGTGCAATATCAGCGATCAATTTTGGTATTAAAAATGGGCTATATTTCGGTATGCCTCCTCTTTGCGTCACTTCTTCTATATCTGCTTCAATGGTTTCAAAACCTCCAATTCCACTGCCCCATATTACTCCAGATCGGTCTAAATCAATTTTTTCTAAATCCAACCCAGATTGGAGGATCGCTTCATCAGCTACGACCAAAGCATAGTGACTAAATGGATCCATTCGTCGAATTTCTCTTTTGTGTATAAAGTCCTCCATATTGAGTCCTTTTACCTCACAGGCAAACTTTGTTTTGAAGTCAGTGGGATCAAAACGGGTTATAGAAGCGGCTCCGCTTACCCCTTCAAATAGAGCGCTTTTATACTCATTTATGTTATTCCCAATAGGTGTCAACGCACCAATACCAGTAACAACGACACGTCTCATATGTAATACTTTTTGCCTTACAAAAATAAAAAAGCTCTACATGTTACATATACATGTAGAGCCATTTAATATGTATTTTAATGTTTAACTCTTCGCTGCCTCCAAAAATTCTATGGCTTGACCAACTGTATTAATTTTTTCGGCTTCTTCATCTGGAATTGAAATATCAAATTCTTTTTCGAATTCCATGATTAATTCTACCGTATCCAAGGAATCAGCACCTAAATCATTGGTAAAACTGGCTTCTTTGGTTACTTCACTGTCATCAACGCCTAATTTGTCGATGATGATTTGTTTAACTTTGTCTGATATTGTTGACATAATTGTAATATAAATTTAAAATTCCGCGCAAAATAAGTTAACTAATTAAGCAATACAAGTGTATAATGCTAATTTTAGTTCATATTATATATTCTTAATATATATTTTCATCAATTTACCTTATCTTTAAACGCTTCAATACGTTTATCTAATACATACCTCCGAATAACTATAACCCGAAAAATTAAAAGATATTGAATAAAATAAAGATAAAGCACCAAAAAACTAAAATAGTTGCAACATTAGGTCCTTCTTCTTCTAAAAAAGAAGTGATGATCAAAATGATCCAAGCAGGGGTCGATGTATTTCGGATTAATTTTTCTCATGGAACTGAAGAGCAACATATAGAGGCATTTAATTTGATTACTCAAATTAATCAAGAATTCGATACAAATATTGGAATTTTAGCTGATCTACAGGGTCCTAAGCTGAGGATTGGAGAGATTGAAAATAATGAAATACCACTTTCAAAGGATCAAATTCTAACATTTACAAATAAGAAATGTGTCGGAAACGCGGACAAGATTTATATGTCCTATGACCAATTTGCTCAAGATGTCGAACCTAACGAAAAAGTGCTATTGGATGATGGAAAGATAATTCTCCAAGTTGTAGAAACCAACAAAAAAGATACGGTCAAACTAAAAGTGCTCAATAATGGGGTGCTTTCTTCTAACAAAGGAGTAAATCTACCAGATACTAAAATCACACTACCCGCCCTTACCGAGAAAGATCTGAAAGACATAGATTTTATGTTGGACTATCCAATAAACTGGGTTGGGCTTTCTTTTGTAAGGAGTCATAAAGAGATTGTTGATCTTAAGAGTCTGATTAAGAAACGTGGACATTTAGCAAAGGTCATTGCCAAAATCGAAAAGCCTGAAGCATTATTGGACCTAAAAGCCATCATCAAAGAGGCAGATGGAGTCATGGTAGCGAGAGGAGATTTAGGTGTAGAAGTAAAAATGGAAAAGCTTCCGGCCCTACAAAAAGACATTATCGCAAAATGCATCCAGAAGGCGAAACCAGTAATTGTTGCTACTCAGATGATGGAAAGTATGATCTCTAATCCTTCTCCTACTAGAGCAGAGATTACTGATGTAGCCAATGCTGTATTGGACGGTGCAGATGCAGTAATGCTTAGTGGCGAGACATCGGTCGGACTGTATCCCGTAGAGGTTATAGAAGCCATGAGTAAAATTATAGAGGAGGCGGAAAAGCATTATGAGATAACTGGAAAAAGACCGAAACCAAATAGAAAATCAGATACTTATTATTCTGATGTCATTTGTCTGGGTGGAGCAAAATTAGCTGAAGATATTAGGGCGAAAGCTATTGTAGGGATTACTGTATCCGGATATACTGCCTTCAAAGTGTCATCTTATAGACCAAATTCGCACATATATATATTCTCCTCTGTAAAGGAAATGGCGGGTGCACTAAACCTAGTTTGGGGTGTTAGAACACTATTTTATGATAAGTTTACGTCAACTGATGAAACCATAGAGGACTTGGTGGGAATTTTGAAGGACAAAAAACTGTTAAAACAAGGTGAAGTAGTAGTAAATACAGCTTCCATGCCGTTACATAAACGTTTTAGGACCAACACATTAAAGATTACTGTGGTCGAATAGACAGCTTAAATTTAAACAATGTCACATTTAACTTCAATGCTAAGTATCCTAGCATTCTTTTTTACTCATCATATCATGTTTGCCCAGCCGGGGATATATACGGAAGATGATGTTGCTTTCCAGACTAAATTTATGGAGGCTCAAGAAGCGAAATATGTAGATAAGCCTGACAAGCAAGTTGAAATTTTGAGGGAGCTTATACAGACGGATAGGAATTGTCATTCTTGCTATTATGAAATTTCCTTAGCTTATAAAAAGCAGCATGAACTATCAAAAGCTGAATCTAGTATCGAAAAAGCACTTAAGATAGAACCTGAAAATAAGAGTTATCTATACTCAGCGACGGATATATTTGTCGAAAACAAAAGTGAACAAAAAGCGATTCAAGCTTTTCAGAAATTGATATCTATATCCCGTTATGATCCTATTTTAAATGAGCAATTTATACGAAAATTAATTATCTTAGGGAATCATAGAGAAGCTCTATCTGAGATAAAAAAATTCGAAGAAAAGGAAGGTATTTCAGAGCTGAGTACTAAATGGAAGATTGGAATATATCGAGATTTAGGGGATGACAAAAAACAACTTGAATCAATAAAAATACTCTCTGAAGCACATCCTGAAAATGTAAGATTCTTAAATAATCTTGCTTCGAAATATGGAGAGATGGGAAATGAGAAAAAGGCCTTGGAAATTTACCAAAAGGTGCTTCTTATAGATTCTGATGATCCAACTGCAAATTTAGTGATGGTATCACAAGATATTGAAAATGCGGACGACTCTCAATACTTAAAAGCAGTAATGCCTTTGATTGAAAATAAGTCAATCCCTATGGATGATAAAATCAAAGAACTAATTCCTTACGTTCAAAAAATGGATAAAGATCCAGCATCAGAGTCCAATTCTCAATTAGTAAAAGCTAGCAATAAACTTATCCAATTATATCCAGAGGATGGAAAAGTATATGCACTTAGAGGAGACATTTACTATCAAACAGGTCAATACTTAAAAGCTGAAGAGGATTATAAAAAAACAATTGAAATTAACCCCAATATCTATCAGGTGTGGGATATACGAATGCGCAATGCCATCCAAATGGGTGACAATAAATTACTCAAAAGAATCGCCACTCAATCGATAGATTTATTTCCATTAAAATTTAATCCATATTTCTTTGCGGGGTTCGGTGAGATTCAAGATAACAATAACTTAGAAGCGAAAAACCAAATTGATGAGGCTAGTTTTATAGCCTCTAATAATCCATTGTATAATGCAAGAATAGATTTATTAAGGTCAAAAATGGCTTTGCAAGAGAAAAAAGCAGATAAGGCTTTAGAATTTCTAACCAAGTATGAAGATGTCAAAGTTGAAGAATTCTTATTATATGAAACATTAGGAGATATTTATGCTCAAAAAAAGGATAAAACTAAAGCGGATAAATTTTGGCAGCTTTCCAAAAATATGGGAAATAGTAGCTCAACGATCTTAAAGAAAACAGGTGTATAATAGACTACTAATTGCAGTCCTTTTTCTGCTCATAATTATTGTAACTTTTCCATCTTGTAAATCCAAAAAGACCCTTACAAGTTCAGAAATTATAACAATCAACGAACGTGAATTTCTTCAAATATTAGATCAATCAAAATTAGATTTTGTAACCCTAGAAGCTAAAGGTAGTGCCCAAATAAAATCGGAAAATTTTGGAATGGGAGGCAGTTTCCTTATGCGATTAGAAAAGGACAAAAGAGCTTGGGCTGTAATCAAGAAATTTGGTATAGAAGTCGCTAGGATGTATATGGTAAATGATACTGTTACGGTATTAAATCGTTTTGAAAAATCTTTTTATAAAATTTCTGGAGAGGAACTTGGAAAGAAAGCGCAACTTGAGCTTAATCAAAAAGATCTCATTCAGATTATGGCTGGAAATGTTATTTTTGACAATCAATATATCAGGGAATATAGTCAAGATTCAACCGTTTGTGAGGTGAGCGGAAGCTATGAAGACTATATGATTCGTCATAGATACGACATGATAGACCAAGCGATAATTGAAAGTAAGTATTCAGATCAAACATTGAGACAAGTAATCATTAACTATTCTAATTTTCAATTGATAAAAGAAAACTTTTTTTTCGCAACGCAACGGGAATATAGTACAAATCTTCCGAAATTTGGTCCTTCAAATATTACAGTTAAGATCTCTAACTTAAAGCTAGATGAAGAGATCTCTTTTCCATTTGAGGTACCATCTCACTATCAGGAAGTATATTACTAAAAATAATAATTATGGGTGATTGGACAGTAGGTAAAAAAAAGAATAAAAGCATACAAAAACATGATGAGTTTGCCATCTTAATTGGGGTAGTTACTCAAAATGAAACTAGAGAACAAGTAGATGAATACTTAGATGAATTAGAATTCTTAGCATTGACAGCTGGGGCTAAAACGCTAAAGCGTTTTGTGCAAAAAATTGCATCACCTATCAACAGTACGTTTGTCGGGAAAGGCAAGGTAGAAGAGATCATAGAGTTTATTGAAAATAATGATGTAGATCTTGTCATATTTGATGATGATCTAACGGGAAAACAAACTCATATTCTTGAGGAAAAGTTTAAAAGAAAAATAATAGATCGAAGTTCATTGATCCTTGATATTTTTGCTAGTCGAGCACAAAGTGCTCAAGCAAAGGCTCAGGTAGAACTAGCTCAAATGCAATACTTACTGCCAAGATTGAGAGGTCTTTGGGATCACCTAGAAAGACAACGTGGAGGTATCGGAATGAGAGGTCCAGGAGAGCAAGAAATAGAAACGGATAGAAGGATTGTACGTGATAAAATTTCTACATTAAAAAAGAGATTACTCAAAATTGACCTCCAAAGTCAGACACAGCGAAAGAATAGAGGTGACCTGATAAGGGTATCACTAGTGGGTTATACCAATGTAGGGAAATCCACCATCATGAATCTTTTGAGTAAATCTGATGTCTTTGCAGAAGACAAATTATTTGCCACTTTGGATACAACTGTCAGAAAAGTCGTATTTGGTAGAATGCCATTTCTTCTATCTGACACAGTTGGGTTTATTAGGAAATTACCGCATCATCTAATTGAGAGTTTTAAGTCTACTCTAGACGAAGTTAGAGAAAGTGATATTTTGCTCCATGTAATAGATATGGCTCATCCACAGCATGAAGATCATATCAATACCGTAACAAAAACGCTGAAAGATCTAGAAATCACAGATCGACCAACAATTTTGATATTTAATAAATTAGATTTATATAAGAAAAGATATTTTGATAAACTTTTGGACGATCAAACTAAGAATGAGTTACTTGATGAATTATATGCACAACATCAAAAAAAATCTGAATATCCCGTTGTCTTTCTTTCCGCCAAAGAAAAAATCAATATTGATGTGCTAAGAGATATTCTGAAGGATATGGTCGAAAAACAATATGAGATAAGATATCCTTATCAAGTTAAGACTTGGTAATCTAGCTTGGCGCCACACAACGAGGATAAAAACAGAGTGTCTAAATAAGAATTATCTAAAACCAATTATGAAATAAATTTTATAGAATCAATTTCATTAATACAATTTTATCAGAATAAATTTATCAAAAGAAAAGGTCATCCAATGGACTCAATACTAAAAAAGTATGCTAAGCTACTAGTAGAATATTGTCTTGAAATCAAAGAAGGAGAAAAACTATATATCGATGCTTCTACAGCTGCAGAACCCCTTGTACGCGAGGTTTATAGAGCTGCTTACGAAGCTGGTGGAATTGTAGAATACCAGCTTCGTTTTAGTGAAGAAAAGAAGATAAAATATGCTAGTGCTAAAGGAGAACAACTGGATCATGTTCCAATTCTATACAAGAAAGCGATGGAAGAATTTGATGCTTATCTAGCTATAAGAGCTCCACATAATTTAGTTGAAAATCATTCTTTAGATAAGGAAAAAAGTAAGCGGTATAGTAAAGCCGCAAAGCCTACTCATGATTTATACTTTCAACGTACTGCCAGCGGAAGTCTAAAAAGATCTCTTTGCCAATACCCTACTCATGCAAGTGCGCAGATGGCTGGATTATCCCTAGAAGAATACAGTCATTTTGTATATAATGCTTGTCGACTATTTGATGAAGACCCGAAAGCATCATGGCTTGAGGTTAGGGAAAATCAGCAACATATAGTAGACTATTTAAATCAAGTAGATCAGGTACAGTATATTTCCCCATATACAGACATAAAGTTTTCTGTAAAAGGGCGTAAGTGGATCAATTCTGACGGTCGTACAAATATGCCAAGTGGTGAAGTTTTTACCGGCCCTATAGAAGATAGTGTCAATGGGCATGTATATTTTAGTTATCCATCCATATACTCAAGTAATACCGTACAAGGAATCAAACTTAAGGTAAAGGATGGTCAAGTAGTTTCTTGGGAAGCTGAGCAAGGACAAGAATTGCTGGATGAAATATTTGAATATCCTGGAGCAAGGTATTTTGGAGAAGTTGCTATAGGAACAAATTATAATATTCAACGAGCTACAAGAAACATTCTATTTGATGAAAAGATCGGAGGAACCATCCACATGGCAGTCGGACAATCCTACCTACAGACTGGAGCTAACAACCAATCTCCAATACATTGGGACATGATTACTGACATGAAAGATGGAGGACAAATATTGGCGGATGGAAAATTGATTTATGAAAATGGTAAATTTCTGATATAATTTAACAACTTACAAATCTGAGGAGTTTAACAATCCATTTACAAGTTGCTGGACTTATAATATGTAGATTCGCTTTTCCTTTAGCAAAAAAATGTATTTCTCTTCTATTCCTTTGATGATAAATAAGAGCGTATAATGACAAAGTATTTATATACATTTTTTATATCGATTATTTTAGGACTATCTCTGCAGGCACAACCACCTAATAATAGTAATAGCAAACGAGGTGGATCTGATTTCAAACAAAGTAATGTAATATCTGGTACAGTAATAGATCAAGAAACTGGTCATGGATTAGAATTTGCGACAGTTACTATAATAGATGCAGAATCGAATGTGGTCATTACTGGTGGGTTGACAGAGCTAGATGGAAATTTCAGTATACCAAGTAAGCCAGGAAAATATAAAGCTAAAATTGAATTCCTTTCCTATGAGACTTTTATTATTGATGATGTTTTACTTGAGAAAGGAAATCAAAATTTAAGCTTAGGAGAAATTTTTCTCACCCTTTCAGGTCAGGTAATTGATGGGGTCGAAGTGAGGGCTGATAGAAGTGAAACTATATTTAAGTTAGATAAGAGGGTTTTCTCTGTCGGCAAAGATTTAGCGAATAAAGGAGGTTCTGCTCAAGATGTACTAGATAATGTTCCGAGTGTATCTGTAGATATCGATGGGAATGTAAACTTGAGGGGAAGTGGTAACGTCAGAATGCTTATAAATGGTCAACCTTCCACCCTTGTGAGTGCAGGAAATAAAAACGGCCTTAGATCTATCCAAGCAAGTAGTATTGATCGTATAGAGGTGATTACTAACCCTTCGGCAAAGTATGAATCAGAAGGTATGGCTGGACTTATTAACATCATTCTAAAAAAGGAAACTGAAAAAGGATTTAATGGTTCTTTCAATGCTGGTATCGGCCTTCCATTGCAGTACAATGCGGGAGCACAAGTAAATTTCAGAAAAAACAAGACTAACTTTTTTGTCAATGTATCTAGTGGTCTAAGGAGGTCGCCCGGTGGAGGAATTGACTCTATTAGACAACTGATAGGTGAGGAATACCTCATTACTATAGGTGATGAAGACCGTGACAGAAAAGGCATCAATAATAGGGTACAAGCTGGATTAGATTACAATCTGACCGACAATCAAATCATTACCTTTTCAGGGTCGTTTGGTATTTCAGAAGACAATAATGAAAACTCTGTCAATTACTATGACTTTACAGAAATTGACGGAATCATAGAATCTTTTGCTAGAACCAATAGGTTGGACTTAGAAAAGGAAGATGAACTTCAGCAAGAATACAATATTAAATACACGAACGAATTTGATGGAAAGGGGAATTCATTAGTAGCCACAATCCAATATGACGATAGTGGAGAAATAGAATTTTCGAATATTCAACAAGGTAATTCATTGGAAAATTTGCTACCTCTGCAGGAGGTGAATATTGATGAAAATCAAAATAATAAGTTGGCGCAAATAGATTACACTTACAACTTATCCGGTGGCTACAAATTAGAATCTGGATTACGAGCAAACTTGAGAACGATTACGAATAAATATTCTGTTTTTGACAATGTGGATTCCAACTTAATTGGGGTAGATTCTTTGACAGATGATTTTGAGTATCATGAAGACATCTATGCCGCCTATGGTACACTAGGTAAGTCTTGGGACAAATTCAGCCTCCAACTAGGTCTTAGAATAGAGCATACATCTATACGTACTAGTTTTCAAAATCATGTAGAGTCTGATACAAGCTACAATTATACAAGACCGTTCCCTACGGCTCATTTGACGTATAGTATCAATGATAAAAATGCCATTCAAATTAGTTATAGTAGACGAATAGTAAGACCACGTTTTTGGTATCTAAATCCGTTTCTAACACTGACAGATCAACGAAATAGATTTGAAGGAAATCCTAAGTTACTACCAGAATTTACAGATTCCTATGAGTTAGGCCATATTAATTATTTCGAAAAAGGAAGTCTTTCTACGAGTCTATTCTATAAAAATACGACGGATATTATTTCTAGGATAAGGACGATATACAACGATGGAACTTCTGTTACGATACCGGTAAATCTAGATAAAGAGATTAGTTATGGATTAGATGTTTCTATGAACTATGATGTTGCGGAATGGCTAAAACTAGATGGCAATATACTTATATATAATTATGAAACAACAGCAGGAGATTTTATAAATACATTCGATACTTCAGATTTAAGTTACGATGGAAGAGTCGGAACAAGGTTTAAGTTTTGGAACAATGCAGAGGCGCAGATAAGACTTAATTATAGAGGCCCGAGGAACATCGTGCAAGGATTAAGGAAATCCATGTATTTTTTTGATGTTGGTATAAGTAAAGATTTTTTAAATAATAATTTGACAATCACTTTGTCTAGCAGAGATATATTAAATACTAGAAAAAGGAGATGGATCATTGACTTACCAGATTACTTTGCAGAAAGTGAATTTCAGTGGCGAGGAAGGACCATAGAATTAAATGCAAGTTACAGGATAAATCAAAAGAAAAAGAGAGGAGGAAACAGAGGCAACTACCAAGGAGGAGGCGGTTTCTAACAATACAGTAAGAAATAAGAAATTTTATTTCTTCAAGTTTGA
>Ga0209828_1000413_pt1 | contig 41071 bp, 35 predicted proteins | sample MaitaG_FD_187429 | JGI IMG/M metagenome (GOLD analysis project Ga0209828, IMG submission 187429) | Marine algal microbial communities from Maine, USA - Maine_Asex2 metaG (SPAdes) (version 2) | ecosystem: Host-associated > Algae > Red algae > Unclassified | place: Maine, USA | collected 2015-01-05
CTTTGGTATCTCTTCCTAAATATTTCTTACCATATAGACTGTCATTTGCAAGGTTTACATTTGTTTTGAACAAACTTTTAGCGCCCCATTTAAATTCATCTAAATGGCTGAGAGCAGTAATTGGAACATACACAAGAATTCCAATCGCTACGGCGGCTATAATAGGTGTAGTGAATATTTCCAGTTTTAATTCTGCATAACTTTCCTTATCGAGCAAATAAACTAACCATAATGCAGCTGTGTATGCTGGGATAAAAAGCAGGTTAGTAAATAAAGATAATGACGCCAAGCCTAAGGCTAGATACGCTAATACTAAATGAATAGACGCTTTCTTTTTAAAGAACAATATAAACTGATACAATGCCATCAACTGAAACCCCACACTCATTCCATACCCACGCGCCAAACTGAAAAAGTCATTTACAAACGGATTCAAAGCCAATAAGCAAAACGCTAATAATTGCACTTCCCATCGCTTGAAACATGTGCGAATAATTCCCAGTAGAGATAACAGATACACTAAGCACGCAAGGACATTAGGTAGCCTGACCGTTAAATCACTCTGACCAAATGCTTTCACACACCATTGCATTGCAACCGTATTTAGTAAATGATTATTCGCTGACCTCCACAGATCTTTATTTATAAAATAATCCATGACATTTTCCTGAATAAAAAACATGTATGTTCCACTCTCATCATGGGTCATAGATAATGTAGACGCTCTATATGCTGTTATTGCAAACAAATAAATTGCTGCAACAACTAGAAAGTAAAAACCTATATCTGATATCTTCCTTTGCATTCTTCGAGAGAGTCTATATCGGCTTGAAATTAATCAATTCATCGAAACAATTAGGCAAAAAGAAAGCCGCAATATAATTGCAGCTCCCATTTTTGAATTTCAGGTTTTTCTCTTATCTCGGGGAAAGATTAAATTCAACTCTTCTATTTAATGATCTTCCTCGTAAGGTGTTGTTGTCTGATATAGGCTTAGCTTCACCATGTCCAACAAATTTCATATTCGCTGTAGATATTCCTCTTGTTGCAAGATAATCATAGCAAGCTTTTGCTCTTCTCTGGGAAAGCGCTTGGTTTGCACCAGCTGATCCTGTATTATCTGTATGCCCTTCTATCGTAAGCGCAAATCCAGGATACCTTCTCATGATGTCTGCAATTTGATTTAATATTCTATTTGACTCGGATTTTAATGTTGCTCTTCCTGTATCAAATTGTACAGCACGCATTGCCAATTCTAGCACCTCTCTATCTTCTTTCGCAATATCTGGACAACCACCATTGGCAACTGTACCATATGTACCAGGACATTTATCTCTACTGTCATCTATTCCATCTCCATCTGAATCAGGGCAGCCATTGTAGACTGAAATTCCAGGTGCATTTGGACATTTATCATCGTAATCTGGAATACCATCATTATCTGAATCCGGACAACCAAAGCTAGAAGCTGGTCCCCAAGCATCTGGACATCTATCTTGTGCGTCTGTTATACCATCACCATCTCTATCCTGAACGGTAGGACGCGTTGGTTGTGGATTCACAGGTTTAGCGGTAGATGGACATCCGTTATTTGCAGGTGTTCCTGCAATGTCTGGACAACTATCTAAATTATCAGGAATTCCATCATTGTCTCTGTCGTTATCAGGGCAACCATTGTTAGATAATACACCAGCCATATTTGGACATTCATCATCTTTGTCTGAAATTCCGTCACCATCTGTGTCAGGACAACCGTTAAACGCCTTTAGTCCAGGTGTAGTTGGGCACGCATCTTTATAATCTGCAATTCCATCCATATCTCCATCAGGACATCCATTCAGCTCTCTAGGACCTACAGACTGTGGACATAAATCTAAATCATCTGGGATTCCATCGCCATCAGAATCACCTTTAAGCATTTTCTTCTCTTTCATCTTATCCATCAGGTCTGACTTGCCTCTTTTATTCATGAGGTAAACAAAACCTAAAGCGTGATGCAAATTATTTCTATCTTCTGAAAATGCCAGTCTGTATTCTGATTGCCAATTTATATACGCATTGTCTGCAATTTTAAAGAATAGACCAGCACCTAATGGTGCTTGCATATTAAAATTACCTTCTACTTCTGAAACACCGCCAAGACCACCCATTATATATGGGGTTATCTGTGACTCTGGCCTGTACCATTGGTATTGTAAAATGGCATCTATTCCATAGACAGTTTTGTGCAGACAATTATCCAGATCATTTACTGGATTATTGTGGCTTGTCACAACACCAACTTTTACAGGAACGACTAGATTGATATTCCGTTGTAAGTTCTCCATATAGCCTATCTCAAAGCCATGGTGGTAAGATTTAAAATCAGTTAGCGAACCTCCATTTTGAGATTGATAGTCCATAAACAATGACTTCACAGTGATTCCATTATTATAATATGGATTCTGCGTATTCGCTGTTGTGAGTGTGAGTGTGAGGAAGATTGCGGTTATTACAATAATCTTATTCATAGCATATATAGTTCTTAAGATCCTAATCTATGCCCAAAGGTAGTTATTTATTACAAATTTCTTTAATATGTAAATAAATATTTAAACTAATCTATATATGTTACTACACTGTTAGCCAACGCATTAATTGGCTATCTGCTCAAAATAGCCTGTTGATCGGTTTTTTCGAACCTTGTCCCAGTTGTAGAATCTACCGTTCATAGCAATATAAACACCTGGTCTTAATAACTGTACAAATGCCAAGGCACTCCCCAAATTAAAGAAGCCATCCGACGACGTACCAAAAGCATATGGAATCATTGCGCCCGTCAAAACAATAGTTTTACCTTCTATATCCGATGATGCAATATGTTCGGCTGTTTTCACCATCGTATCTGTACCATGCGTCAATAGGATCATTCTGCTCTTCGAATTCTTACATGAATGGACTATAATGTCCCTATCGGAATCCGTCATTTCTAAACTATCTATCATCATAAGGGTCTTGATGTCTATATCTAGCGTACTCCTTCCCCTGTCAAACATGGCGCTTAAATGGGTGTCTTTGAAGTACAGTTCACCATTTATAAAATTGTATTCTTTATCAAAAGTACCTCCGGTAACGAATACCTGAATCGTTTTCAACATCTCTCATTCTTTATATGACCAAATATATATTTAAAATATCAAATATGTTTTCTAAGATTACCTTACTTTTGAATTCAATAATTAAATGATGGCACTAGATAAAACAAAATACCTCTCGAAGAAACTTCAAAACATGTCCGAGTCCGCCACTTTAAAAATGGCTCAAAAAGCAAGAGATCTTGCAGCACAAGGAAAAAATGTGATTAGCTTAAGTATTGGCCAACCAGATTTTGATACACCTGAACATATCAAGGAATTTGCAAAGAAAGCTCTGGACGAAGGCTACACTAAATATACCCCCGTTCCAGGACTGCCTGTACTCAGAGAGGCTATCTCTCAAAAATTTAAGCGGGATAATAATTTGGACTATAGCAAAGACCAAATTGTTGTTTCTAATGGCGCTAAACAAACCATTGCGAACATCATGCTTAGTTTGCTAAATCCAGGGGATGAAGTAATCATTTTTACTCCGTACTGGGTGTCATACAATGACATAGTACGCTTTGCTGGAGGAACACCCGTATTTGTAAAAGCTGGAATCGAAAAGGATTTTAAAGTGACTCCAGACCAATTAGAGGCCGCAATCAATCCGAAAAGCAAGATCGTCTTATTCTCATCACCTTGCAACCCTACAGGCTCCGTGTATAGCCATGATGAATTACATGCATTAGCAAAAGTAATCGATAAATACGATAACCTCTTTGTCGTATCAGATGAGATATATGAGCACATTAATTTCTTAGGAAAACATACTAGTATTGGCCAGTTTGGAATTGTTAAAGATCAAACTATTACTGTCAACGGATTCTCTAAAGGCTTTGCAATGACCGGTTGGAGATTAGGATATATGGGTGCACCTGAATGGCTCGCAAAAGCATGCGCTAAAGTGCAAGGCCAGTTTACTTCCGGGGCCAATTCCTTTGGACAAAAGGCTGCAGCAGATGCTCTTTCTGGAGATATGGAACCTACCCGTGAAATGAAAGCTGCTTTTCTGCGAAGAAAACAATTGGTACTATCTCTCATTAATGACATTCCTGGCATCACGTGTAATGATCCTGATGGTGCTTTTTATATATTCCCCAATATCAGTAAACTGTATGGAAAATCTAATGGGCTCCTAACAATAAACAACAGTAACGATTTTGCAAATATCATCTTAAGTGAGGCACATGTTGCAGTTGTGGCCGGTAATGCGTTTGGTGATGATCACTGTTTCCGTCTTTCGTATGCTGCTGCTGATGAACAGTTAGTCGAAGCACTAGGAAGGATCAAAGACGTATTGCAGAATTTTCACTAATAAATTGTTTTTCGAGATCTCGTGAATGCGCGATTGAAGGATTGTTTTCTGGTAATCGAATATCAGTATTGATAGTTAGTGTTGCTGAACCTTTTCATCATGGGGCTAAGCTCATTTACAAAATTCGCAATCGCGAATTGGCCTCGCTAGCTCTCTCGAACTCGTGAACACTTCTAATCCCCTCCCTTTTTATCCTCTGCTTCTTGAATTATATTTCCCATCACTTCAGGCAGTTGCTCCACCCCTAATCCCTTTATCAAGATTTCTCTATCTGGATTCAATACAAAAATAGTCGGCGTTGTTTTGATATTGTACTTTAACTTGAATCTAGACTTGTGGTTTTGATCTGCCGCATTTATAAAACCGAGCATATCTTTTTCTTTGATGGAGTCCCAACACTTTGGTGTTTTATCTCTGAGAGCAGTACAAACGGCTAAGACTTTGACACCTTTCTCTTTAAAGTTCTTTTCAAATTCCACGAGCTTTGGAGTTGTCTTTTTGCAATGACCACAATCGGGATCCCAGAAATATAAGACAAGGTATTCATAGTCGATATCCGATATGGAAATTATTGAGCCATCTTCTTTATAAATCTTAATATCTTCAGCTGTTCGCCCTATCAATATTGGGTCTAGACGTCGCGCTTCATCTGTCATCTTTAATAGTGTCTCCTCCTCTACCCATGGCGCTTTACCTTTCGCATAATAGTTTTTTATAAGGTGCACATAGATCGCATCATAACCAATAAACTTGGATTTTGCATACTTTGTCAAATAATGACTGAGGTAGGATTTAAACAACTCCGAGTCTTCATCCATCTTTCCCAATACAACGTCTAACGAATGTGACACCGAGTCGGGATGCTGCGGGGTCAACTTTTCCAAATAATAATCCACCTTCGCATGTAAGAACGCTGTTCTTAGTATTGCTGGGCTTTGTAAATCTATATTATCAAAATAATGCCTTTTATAGAAATAGTATCTATCTAATTTTATTTGTTCGGGATCACCTTCAAATTCTGGCATAGGCACTGCAACATTTGACTTAAGGAGCAGTGCAGTTACTGTATTTGGATTTTCTGTGATGAGTTTGTCTAAATGTGCATTTACTTCGTCATCCAATTTATTTAAAGCTTCTTCGAGAGAAGACCTTTTATCCGCATCATCACCGGCAAGTTCTAGCTGCGTATTGATATCATCTGCACGTGCTTTACATTCTCCAATATACACCAGGTAATCCTGAAACATTTGGTTGTCCTTAGAACCCTCTACTTCTGCATAGCGCATATTCGCAATATTGAACTCTAATTTAAATTCTTGGTCATCCGCTGGCACCATAAATTGCCCAACCTGCCTATCGGGCAAGGTTAGCACAAGGTACATACCAGCATCGAGCGTATCCTCTCCTTTTAATTTAAAAACGCCTATTTCTTCGTTAAACAGAGTATCTAAGACGAGTTGTTTGTTGGTAAAATAATAACCGACAATCAATGTGTCATTCGTATACCCGTTTATTTTGAAATCAATAGCATGCCCTGATTGGGAAAACCCAATGGCAAAAAAGAAAAAACAAAGAATGCTAGTAAAGAAAGTTTTCATAAGTGCTTATATCTAGTTCAACATCACAATAAACAGATTGCTTGAAGGCTATGTTCCTATCGGGCCTTGTTTAATATTGTCTTAACATGTTAAATTTCTGGTTCGCGTCGCCCAGCCAGCAAATAAAGTACCGCCATACGTATCGCAACACCATTTTCTACTTGTTGCAGAATTATGGAATGATCTGAGTCTGCTGCATCTGAGGTTATTTCAACACCCCTGTTTATGGGCCCGGGATGCATCACAATAATCTCTTTATCTAAGGAATCGAGCAAGGCCTTATTAACCCCATAATAAAGCGCATATTCTCTTAAAGACGGAATGTACTTGATATCCTGTCGCTCTAGTTGTATCCTAAGAAGATTCGCAACATCACACCATTGCAGTGCTTTATGTAGATCATATTCCACCTTCACACCCAGCAGATGTATCATTTTAGGTATTAATGTCGGTGGCCCGCAAACCATGACTTGAGCACCTAGTTTTTTGAGGCAAAAGATATTTGACAAGGCTACTCTACTATGCTTGATATCTCCAACTATCAAAACTTTCTTACCCCGCAAAGTGCCTAACTTCTCCACCATTGAAAAGCTATCAAGCAGCGCCTGTGTAGGATGCTCATGCGTTCCGTCCCCAGCATTGATAATGTTTGCATCCACATGCTGGGACAGAAAGAAAGGAGCCCCTTGTGCCGGATGCCGCATCACTATCATATCTACTTTCATGGATAAGATATTATTAACCGTATCTAGTAAGGTCTCTCCTTTTTTCACAGAAGAAGAAGACGAACTAAAATTAATAACATCAGCAGACAAACGTTTTTCTGCTAACTCAAAAGACATCTTCGTTCGAGTAGAGTTTTCAAAAAATAAATTCGCAATAGTAATATCACGTAAGGACGGGACCTTTTTAATAGGTCTATTAATAACCTCCTTAAAACTCTCTGCCGTTTTGAATATAAGTTCAATATCCTCTTTAGTAATATATTTGATACCGAGAAGATGATCTGTACTTAATTGGCTTTGTCTCATTTATCTCTAATCTTTTATTGGAAATAGCAAGACTTGATCCTTCTTGTCTATTTTTTTATGTAACACTTTTACGTATGCCTCATCTAAAGAATCTACCACTAATCCGGTAAAATCTGGCTGTATGGGTAAATGTCTATTAAAGCGCCTATCCACCATCACAAGTAATTGCACCTTCGCTGGTCTCCCATAATCTTGTAATGCCGATAAGGCAGATTGAATTGTCCTCCCCGTGTATAGGACATCATCCACTAGAATAACTTCTTTGCCATCTAGCATAAATTCTATTTCTGTTAGATTTGCAGTGATAGGAATTTTGCGCGTACGGAAATCGTCTCTGTAGAACGTAATATCTAATTTCCCAAATCGGATGTCCAACTTTTTCTTACGCTCATTAATCAAGGCGATAAGTCGTTCCGCCAATACCACACCTTTTTCTTGGATTCCTATGATACAGCAATTAGAAAAATCTCCATAACACTCTATCAACTCTTGGGCTAGTCGCTCTAGGGTCAGATGAAACCTATTTTCCTTTAATATGATTTTTCCTTTGCTCACGTCGGGCAAATATAAGAAAGTGCCTTGTATTTATAGAATAGATAAATTTTGCTCTTTATTTAAGGTAGTATAGCTTTTCTAAGTATTTGGGCGATCCCCTCGCCTTTCAGGCGAGCGTCAGGCTATCCATGACTACGGTCCTCCCTTACAGGGACGACTCCCTTGCGGGATCATTCCTATCCTTATCGCAATTGACCGCTGTTGCAAGCATGTAGAGACTGCGAACAAAGTAAGCGGATACCAGATAACAAGCTTAGTTTAGACTTTAAACGTTAGATTTTAGATTTTGGTCAACAATAAACTTGATTCGTCGATATTGCACAACCCTTTTTTCCATCTCCCCGAGCAAAGCGAGCGGAGAAATCTTAATCTATACGAGAATTAATATTTCTCTGTTCACTACGTTCAATCAATGAGAAAAAGCCATCTAGCATCTCCGTCCTTTCACTCCGATTTCGCTGTCTTCCACCAAGAGGTATTAAAATCCTCCGTATACACTTGCTCCTTTGATGCATTAGTCTTAACCCATTTTAATTGGCTAGGACTCAGATATGTTTCTGGATTCTTCCCATGTGCAATTGCACTATTTATTTTGGTACGCTGCATTGGTGTCAATGGTAATCTGCTATACTTTGACTTCTTTAAGTAATACTGCGGATCCTTATCTATTCTAAAACTAGATTTAGCAATCGGTCTGCACTTAGCTTCCTTAGCATGCGCTTCCAATTTCTTCTCACTTAATTTCTCCACGTCATAAATCACCTTAACCACTTCATGGCCATTCATAAATCCTGGACTCGTTTCTACTACCCCATCTTGATTTCCTAAATGCCCTTCACCTGACCAGAAACAATACATCGAGTAATAACTTTCTGCAAGTTTCTTATTTGAAGAAGCACTCTCTTCGTGTAATAGTTTGATGTATTCTGGTGCACCTTTTATTGTCTTTTCTAAGGCAGTCACCATTCCTTCCACCACACCTTCTACAGAATATTTTCCTGCAATACGTGTTACCAAATCGTCACCTTTTTCGTTCACGATCCGAACAACAGGATTGTTCCATGTGGGTTCACCGAATAATTCAAGCACATCTCTATCATGTCCTCCCTTATTGTTGTGTATCGCAAGCGGAATAAATTCATTTTCGATAGCATCTACCAATAGGCCGTGACTAAGAACGTTTTGCCCGTAGTTTTTGCAAGTAGCGCAGCCTGGGACTTCTTGAAAAAGCAGGAAAATGGGTTTATCTTCTTTTTCCGCTTGCGCTAAGGCTTCAGAATAATTTCTTAGCCATTTTATCTTACCCAATTCTATAGGGTTATCTGATTGCGCTGTCACATGCAAATTCAAGCTAATAAATAATACTGCTAATGTATATCTCATATTTCTAGAGTTTAATTATTAGTTCTAAAACGGGAATGCTAAAATAATGTTATTCTAATTAAACCCTACATAATTGTAAAGTCTGGAGGAAAACAATTCCGTAAATAAGAAAATCAGGTATTTTATAAAATATTTGCCCTACAATTGCTAACATTATTCGATACACGTACATTTACTGGTATAAAACAAATTCAAACTAACCAATGAAAAAACTCCTTGCATTCAGCATGTTATGTTGTTTTGTCTGCACTCTTAGCTACGGTCAACAGCTCCCAAATTGGTCTAGCTTCTACGACAACGGCTTCATTTGGAATCCCGCACTAACGGGAAAGCACAATAACACAGAATTCACCGCATTACAAAGACAAGACTGGAGAGGCTTCGACAATGCTCCCATGACCACCGGACTAGGATTTCAACTTCCATTCGTTCAGGAACAGACAAAATCTATAATAGGAGGCTATCTTATTAAAGATAAAGTAGGTCCATTTAACTGCTATGAAGCAGTTGGAAGTTATGCCTATAAAGTAAGTCCGAAGAATTGATTGCTCCTGCAATTTCTTGTGTAAGCGAAGACGATGCATTGATCTTTACATGGAACATTGTTGTAAATGCAGATTCATATGGTGTAGATGTCACAAGTGGTAACACAGGAATGTTGGTGAATGACTCTACCTTCGTTGTTAGTCCAGTAGCTGCAGGAGAAAGCGTAAGTATTGAACTAACAGTCTCTTCGTCGAATACATGTGCTGAAGTAATTTCTAGTGCAAGTTGTTCTCGGTTAGATTGCTCAAGCAAAGAACTGATTCCTGCAAATCAGGAACTGAATGTATGTATTGAAAACAATGGTACTACCTTACTTGACCTTTCGGACATTGAAGTTCTTGTTGATGGTGTCACAGCAATAGATGACTTTACTCTGAGTTTTTCAGGCAGCGATGCAGTTATATCCCAAACGGGAGAATTTGACCCCGTGATCGCAGGTGTTGGTGTTACCGTTATAACAGTAAACTATTTTGACCCACAAAATTGTCAAGCAAGTATAGAAATTATAATCAATGTCGGAGAAGTTATTACTCCCGTAATCCTCAGCGACTAGATTTTTTCTGTGAAGGAGATAATATTCAATTATTGGCACAAAATGTAGACGATGTGGAATTCATATGGAGCTTTCCAGACGAGGTATCAGGGGAAGCGAATGACAGTCCAGACCATTTGATGTAAGCTTTGAAAATGCCGGTACGTATGCTTTTGCACTAGTAATAAACTCCAATGGCTGTGTTTCTGAAGCCGTAAGTCATATCGTTGAGATAGAAGGTGACCCAGACGCTCCCATCATAACATGTGACAATAGTCAATCAGGTAAAATTTTGTTTACTTGGGAACAATCAAGTTGTTCTGATAGTTTTGACATTATTGTAAATAATGAAATCGTTAATAGACAACTAGAAACATCTTATACTGTTTCTGACTTTGAGTCCGCTGAAAGTGTTGTATTTGAAGTTGTAGTCATAAACTGCCTATGCGGTGAGTCCAGCGCAATTATTGAATGTGAAGCTGCTGAAACAGATCTTATATTTTATTAAAGGTATACGTTTCTTATGAAACCAATTCTAGTCCAAATAAGAATTCGCACAAAAAAAGAGGCTGGAAATAATCCCAGCCTCTATCATGTTTGCTTAAAACATAATGATTAGCAGTTACAGCAATCATTTTGCGTTAAATTAATATTTCTATCTACATCTCTTTGTGGTAATGGCCAAACGTCGTCACATGGATCGTAACCAATTGAACTAAGCACAGATTCTGCTCTTCCTCTTCTACGCAGGTCAATCAACCTCTGAGGTCCTTCAAAAGCAAACTCAACAAAACGTTCTGCTAGTATCAGATCTACATAATTTCCAGAATCAAGAGTTACTGCACTAAGCCCTGCTCTACTTCTAACTTGATTGATATATGCACTTGCAGTTGCAAAGTCACCCTGCTCAGCAGCAGCTTCCGCCGCAATCATAACCATTTCCGCATGTCTGATAAAGAAAATTGGATCTGTTGCAGTACCTGAGATACCAGCACCAAAACTTGGGTACTTAGTACCATATGGTGTAGGCGCTGTAGGCGGCTCTGTTACTTGTGGAACGGTAAATGCAATTGTCCTATCAAATCTAGCATCACCATCTTCAAACGCATCAATAATTGTTTGTGATGGTCCTATAGAATATCTACCTCCAAAATCCGCTGGTCCGTAAAAGAAGTTTAAGGTATTACCATCCGTTGGTGTAAACCCTAGGCTATAAATCTGATCATCTAAATAAGGAACAGCTGTCAAGTCAAATCCTTCACCTAGTATACCTTCAGCTAAAGACTGAGCATCTGACCATCTTCCTTGGTACAATGCAACTCGAGCAAGAAATGCGTTGGCAGCTTGCTTACTAGCACCAAGTGGTCCTATATCTTTTTTGACGTTAGATGCTGCTTCTGTGAAATCTGCAATTATCTGCGCATAAACTTCCCCTACTGAACTTGTAGGCACATTTAATACGTCTCCTACATCTATTGTAGGATCCAGTATTAACGGAACATCTTGCCATAGTGTCACAAGATGTAAATAACATTGCGCTCTAAGAAATTTTGCCTGAGCAACAAAGTCTGCTTTTTGATCGTCCATAAATGTAGGATCTGCAACTGCAGGAACTGAAACAATTACATTATTTGCAACATTGATTGCATCATAAAGATCGGTAAATACCGCTGCCATTGTTGTATTTGCTGGAAACACATTTAAGTTTCCAAACTCCAATCGAGTAGGAAAAGTCCCAGTTGCATTTGCTTCATCTGAGAAAAACTGCGCTAACGCTAGCCATCCGTCAAAAACAAGTGTCTCATCTTGGATTTCATCGTAGATTCCATTTACAGCAGCAGATGCTGAAGCAAAGTTTGTTATTGCCTGTTCTGTTGGAACTGAATTTATCGGTGCTAACGTCTCAAGGTCTGCACAAGCAGACACAAGTAGCATAAACACCGCTAAATAAAATATATTATATTTTTTCATTTTTATCTAGTTTTTAAATTTAGAAGATTAAAATCCTAAGTTAATTCCAAACACAATCGATCTTGGTTGCGGGAATGTTAGGAAATCTGTACCAAGAGCTGTGTTATTACCATCAAACGTGTTTACTTCTGGATCAAACCATGAATAACCAGTACCAGTCCATAAGTTGTAACCTGAAGCATATATTTTAAGTCTAGCAATACCCGTATCTCCAAATAATGACTCCGGAATATTATAACCAACAGTCAATGTCTTAAGACGGATATAATCACCATCTTCAGCAAATCTGTCAGAATCTCTTCTATTGTTATTCGGATCTCCACTTGCAAGTCTAGGAATATCGGTTATATCTCCTTCCTCTTGCCATCTATTTTCCCAAGCTCTTACAGTAGGTGCAAATACACTATTTAAACCTTCTGCAAATACATTGTTGTTATTGTATATCTGGAATCCAGTCGCAAACTGAAAGAATGCACCTATTTCAATACCCATAATATTAAACTCGTTCATAAGTCCTCCTGTAAAGTCAGGAAGCGCTTTTCCGATATAAGTTCTATCGTTGTCATTAATAACACCATCGGGTGCTAAGTCATCAGCTGTCCCAAGGATACCATCTTCACCTGGACCTCCACTTATATCTAAAAATCGGATATCGCCTGGAGACGCATTTGGCTGTGTAGCATGCGCATCAATCTCAGCTTGATTTTGGAATATGCCATCTGTTTGACTACCAAAGAAACTACCTAATGGCTGTCCTTCAGCAATTCTGTTTGAAAATCCTGCATCAAAAGGTATCCCATCAACAAGTTTTACTACTTCATTTTTCAGGTAACCTAGTGTAAAGGTAGTAGACCAAGAAAAATCAGGTTTGTTAATATTTTGAGTTCTTAATGTAACATCAATACCTGTATTCTGCACCTCACCTACATTCTGTACAACAGTTGTAAATCCCGAAGTTGTTGGAATCGGTCTATCTAATAATAGGTCGTCCGTATTTTTAACGTACCAGTCAAGTGATCCTGAAATTTTCTCATTAAAGAATCCATAATCAAGACCGACATTTGTCTGCGTTGTAGTCTCCCACTTCAAATCAGGATTTCCAATCTGTGTTGGTACAGTACCTGGCTGGTCAAGGTAATTTGCACCACCACCATACAGTTGTCTAGACAAGAAATTACCGATAACATTGTTACCTGTCTGTCCCCAACCTACTCTTAACTTCAATTGGTCAAAGAAACTTGAACCTAGTTCTTCAGCTATGTCCCATCCTGCAGAAACACCAGGGAAATAACCCCACTGGTTATTAATGAATCTTGAAGAACCATCCGCTCTAAACGTACCTGTTAAGAAATACTTTCCACTTAGACTATAGTTTACACTACCAAAATAGGACCTCAAGTTATCCCCAGTAAAGAATCCATCAGTTGTTACTGGTGAAGCCCCCGAACTCAATCCAGTAAAGTCATCTGTAGGAAAATCAACAGCCTCTGTAAATGTCAAATTAGCATTATCCTCTTGAAACGATGTTCCTACTAGTGTTCTTAAAGAACCGCTACCTATCGTTTTATCGTAGTTCAATACGTACTCGTGAATGAATCTGTTATTCGTAATTGTTCCTACTGCAGCTCTTCCTGTGTTGGAGGACTGTAAAGTACTTGGTTCAAATACACTCTCGTTTTGACTTACTAAATCTGTACCTAATGAAGCTGTAAAACTAAGATCCTCTATTAATTTATAAGTAGCCGCTATTCTACCGTTTAGTCTACCTCTTCTCACATTGTTTCTGTAATCAGTTACAGCTGCCACTGGGTTTTCTAATCCAAAAGCAGTTCCCCATGATCCATCTTCGTTCATAATCGGAACAACAGGTGGTAATAGTATCGCTGTTGATAGCGCACCAAAAATGTTGTTATCATTTTGGATCTGTTGTGTATTCGTGTTTGTGTAACCCATATTCATATTAAAGGTCAATTTCTCTCCTGCTAAATGCTTAACATTTAATCTACCTGCATATCTATCAAAACCAGAATTAATCATAATTCCATTATCCTCTGAATACCCTAGAGAGCCAAAGAACGTTGTATGTTCATTACCTCCAGAAATATTAGCACTATAATCAGAACGTGTTGACGTTCTGAAAATCTCGTCTTGCCAGTTATTATTAGCTTCAGTACCTACGATATTTGCACCAAATACTTCAGTGATATACTCAATGTATTGAGGACCATCTACAACGTCTATTTGTTTAGGTAACCATTGGTTTCCATGTGATGCATTCAAGGAGATTTTTGTAGCTCCAGCCTTTCCGCCTTTTGTTGTAATCAATACAACGCCATTTGCTGCCCTAGAACCATAAATAGCTGCAGAAGAAGCATCTTTAAGAACCTCTATTGATTCTATCTCTTCTGGATTAATGTCTGCTAACACACTTATATTTCCGTTTCCAACTGCATCCTGGGTAAAGTCTAAATTATCACCAGAAATAATTGGAACTCCATCGATAATATAAAGCGGTTGGTTACTCGCTGTAATAGAAGTTCTACCTCTAATATTTACATCGATTCCTCCACCAGGTGTACCTGAATTTTTATTTACAGTAACCCCAGAAGTCCGTCCTTGTAAGGCTGCCTCTATACTAGGTAATTGTATATTTTCAATACTTGCCACATCGACTGATGAGACAGATCCTGTAATATCTTTTCTTCTCTGGGAAGAATAGCCTATTACGACGATATCCTCTAAAAGCGTTCCTTCTTGCAGAACTATTGAAGTTGCTCCTCCATTTGCAAGATCAATTTCTTGGTCTCCATATCCTGTGTAGGAAACGACAAGAACATCATACCCTTCTGGTACTTTTAGACTGTAGACACCATCAATATCTGTGATGGTACCTGTGGTTGTTCCTTTGACGATTACATTAGCGCCTATCAGTGGTATGCCTGAGGCATCATTAATAGTACCCGTAACCGTTTTTTGCGCGAATACTGCAGCCGAGGCAAAGAACAGTATTAACACAATTGTTGAGAGTTTTTTCATAGTGTTGTTTTTTGAATGAATAATTTGATTTGTCGTAGTTATCTGACTTGAAATTGTCATTAATTAACATTAATTTAAGAATTAACGTTGTCTTCCTCTCAAATGCTGTCGCGAAAATCTAGTTAATGCTTAAAACTGACATATTTGTACGATTTTCACCTATTTATGGTGACTTAAGCAAATGTTTAGTACCAACTTATTACGTATGCTTATTGATAGTTTTGTTTATAATTTGTAAACTATTCTAATTGTTTTTATATTTATTTTAAGATGACTTTTCGAATCGTGCTCAGCTTATTTCTTAGCGTAATTGTCTTTTTAATTCTAAAAGGTCTCATCCTACTTAAAACCCACGAATTGTCTATCAATAGTATTAAGGAACTGCTCCTTGTTGTGTTCATCTGGAGCCTATTTGTTTGCTACTTCAGTTTTAGAAAAAAGAAAATATCGAGTGCTAAAACTATATGACTTAATTATAATTGGGTTAGGGTCAATGGGCAGTGCGACTGCATACTATACTACATTATCTGGATTAGAAGTTTTAGGCTTGGATCAATCTTCTCCTCCACATAACAAAGGCTCACATACTGGAGGCAGCAGAATAATTAGAAAAGCATATTTTGAAGATCCTGATTATGTCCCCATACTTGCTAGAGCTTACAAGAATTGGACAAATTTAGAGGAGCTAACGCAAGAAAAACATTTCCATAAAACCGGACTTTTATATTTTGGTCAATCTTGCGAAACACTCATTTCTGGCGTCTTGCAATCTGCAGAAAAATATGATATTCCAATAAAAAAAAATACGCAGGCAGAACTAAGGGATTCTTATCCAATGTTTCGCATTCCAAACGATTATGTTCGACTCAAGGAACCGGAAGCTGGCTATATAGATACGCATCAAACAATTCAATCCTATCAAAATTTGGCACTTACTTTAGGTTGTAAAATATATAAGAACACCAAAGTAATCCATTGGCAATACAAAGATGAAAAGATTTTAGTGGCCACAGAAAATGGGGAATTCTTGAGTAAGAAACTCATCATAACCGCAGGAGCTTGGACACGTCCTTTACTTAAACATTATCTTCCTGACATCTCTCTTAAAACAACACGTCAAAGTTATTTTTATTATCAACCGAAAAACCAGAAGCTGTTTAAAGAAGGTAGTTTCCCATGCTGGAATATTCAACCACCTCATCATATTGGACTTTATTATGGCTTTCCATACAAACCTAAGGACAGCGAGAGCAAAGAGTATGGTTTAAAACTAGCGCACCATCATCCCGCATCCGTAATAAACCCAGACGAATTGCTTGCAGGGCCATCTCTCGAAGAACAAAATGACGCATTCAAAATCTTGCAAACATATATTCCTGAAGCAGCTGGAAAACTTATCAAAGCAGGTTCCTGTATATACACATACTCAACGGATGAGGACTTCATCATTGATTATATTGAAGGAACTAACAGAAATGTTGTTTTAGCATGCGGATTCAGCGGACACGGATTTAAATTCGTTCCTGCAATGGGCGAATTACTAAGCGACATGATTACCAATGAACAAAAAGCGAAAGAATTAGAATTCTTAAGTTTAGAAAGATTTAAAAACTAAAAGTTATTTTTTCTTAAAGCCATCTTTCAGCGTAACCGTACGGTTAAACACGAGATTACTATCGTCTGAATCCCTGTCTTTAATATAATAGCCCTTCCTGAAGAATTGAAAATGCTCAGACTCATTTGCAGTTTTTAGGGATGGCTCAGCCATTGCCTTTTTATTCACAATCAACGAGTCAGGATTGATGAAATCCATGAAGTCTTTGCCTTCATGTGCTAAGGGTGTTGGATCTGTGAACAAGGTATCATACGACCTAATTTCAATAGGAATGGCATCAGCACAATTTACCCAATGTAAAACACCTTTTGCTTTGATTCCTGAATTATCGCTTCCACTCTTCGTCTCAGGATAATAACTACAAATAACTTCTTCTACATTTCCATCAGCATCTAGCTTATGATCCTCATATGTTATAATGTAGGCATTTTTTAAACGTACTGTTTTACCAGGGGCTAACCTAAAGTATTTCTTCGGTGGATCTAGATCAAAATCTTCACGCTCTATAAATATACTCTTACTGAACTGCACTTCTCTTTCTCCCTTGCTTTCGTCTTCTGGGTTATTTTGCGCCATAAGCACTTCCGAAGACTCTACTGGGTAATTTGAGATAGTTAATTTTAATGGATTTTCAACAACCATCACACGTGTTGCTTTCTTATTTAAAACATCCCTTGCACAGGCATTTAGAAGATTAATTTCGATTAGGTTTTCGCGCTTAGTCAAGCCAACTTTCTCAATTAATACTCTCAAAGCTTCTGGCGGATACCCGCGTCTTCTAACGCCGGACAATGTAGACATCCGTGGATCATCCCAGCCTGAAACAATTCCATTTTCTACTAATTTCAAAAGACGTCGCTTACTCATAATCATGTACTCAACATTCATACGAGAAAACTCGATTTGCCTACTAGGAAATATCTCTAAATTTTCAATAAACCAATCATATAATGGCCTATGATGTCTAAACTCTAAAGAACAAAGAGAATGTGTAATGTTTTCTATGCTATCCGATTGTCCATGCGCAAAATCATACATAGGATAGATGCACCATGTATCACCTGTTCTATGGTGATGCACATGCTTTATTCTATAAATGAGTGGATCACGCATATGCATATTAGGTGAAGCCATATCTATCTTTGCACGAAGCACCTTTGCGCCATCTGGATAAGCGCCTTCCTTCATCTTCTCAAACTCAGCCATATTTTCTTCAATGGATCTCTCTCTGTATGGGCTATTTGTACCAGGCTCCGTTGGTGTACCTTTCATTTTAGATATTTCATCTGATGATGACTCATCTACATACGCTAGGCCTTTCTCAATAAGTGTTATTGCGTAGTTATACAGGGTTTCAAAATAATCGGACGCGTAATATTCTCTTCCATCCCAATCGTATCCCAACCACTGTATATCTTTCTTAATATTTTCAACAAACTCTGTCTTCTCGTTTGTAGGGTTTGTATCATCAAACCTCAAATTGGTTTTACCTCCATATTTCTTTGCGAGCTCAAAGTTCAAACATATCGCTTTAGCATGACCTATGTGCAATCGACCATTTGGTTCAGGCGGGAACCGAGTATGGATACGTCCACCATGTTTGCCATTCTCTAAATCTTGTGCAATAATTTCTTCTATAAAGTTTAAAGATTCTTCTTTTTCCGTACTCATAGTTACATGCGTTCTGGCATTTCTATTCCCAATAGATACATGCCTCGTTTTAATACCTTTGCTACTTGTGTAGATAGGTTTAATCTAAAGTTTTTTGCCGCTTCTGTTTCAGCTGTCAAGATCCTTTGCTCGTGATAGAATCTATGATATGCCTTTGCCAAATTATAACAGTAGCTAGCCAAATTAGATGGGTCGTAATTTTCTGCTGAAGAAGCTAATATTTCAGGGTATTTTATTAGCTCTTTAATAAGCACCAATTCCTCTTCTTGCAATGCTGTATAAGCAGAATGATCACCACTAGTCACTTCTTGTTTTCTGAGAATAGACGCTATTCGTACATACGCATTCTGTATGTAAGGGCCTGTCTGTCCTTGCATGTCTAAAGACTCTTTTGGATCAAATACCATCCGCTTTTTAGCGCCGACACGCAAGATAAAGAACTTAAGTGCTGCTTTTGCAATTCGGTCTATCACTGCTGATTGCTCCTCAGCGCTTAGTTCAGACAATTCTCCTCGTTCTCGAGCAGATGCATTGGCCTCGGCTTCTACTTCTTCCATTAACACATCCGCATCCACCACTGTCCCTTCTCTAGATTTCATCTTCCCACTAGGTAGATCCACCATTCCATACGATAGGTGATGTAAGCCATCTGCGTAAGGTGCACCTAATTTTTTCATAATTGCAAAAAGCGCTTTGAAGTGATAATCTTGTTCGTCTGCAACTGTGTAGATCATCTTCTCTGCTCCTGTCTCTCGATAGCGCTGCTCTACAGTTCCTATATCTTGTGTCATATACACAGAGGTACCATCACTGCGCAGTACCAATTTATGGTCTAATTTTTCATCTTCTAAATCTATCCAAACACTGCCATCTTCTTTCTTATAAAAGACGCCTTTTTGCAAGCCAGCTTCAATGTGTTTCTTACCTAACAAGTAGGTATCTGATTCATAATACATAGAATCAAAATTGACCCCCAAGTTTTCATATGTCGTATTAAAACCAGCATAGACCCAATCGTTCATCATTTTCCATTGTTCTAATACCTCCGTATCACCACTCTCCCACTTCAGTAGAATTTCTTTAGCCTTAGCACCTAATGCACTGTACTTATTAAAGTAATTGTTTTTGTATGCCTTAAAAAATGTGTCTGATGATTGGTCTTCTTTTTTGGAGGCTTCAAACACACTTTTTCCTTCTTCGCTTTCTTGCCAAGCTTTATATTCTGCTTTAAATCGCGTCTCGAATTCTACATAATATTTCCCAATAAAATGATCGCCTTTTATTCCTGTTGACTCGGGTGTTGCCCCTTCACCAAATTCGCTCCATGCCAACATACTTTTACATATCGCTATACCTCTATTATTTACAATTTGAGTCTTGATGACATCATAGCCCACTTCCTCCATAATTTTAGAAACAGACCAACCCAAAAGGATGTTACGTATATGTCCTAAATGCAGCGGCTTATTTGTATTAGGTGAGGAAAATTCAACCATCACCTTTTTATCATTCCGTGGACTTCTACCGTACTCTGAATACTCCGATATCCCACGCAATACATTCTTATAAAATGCGTCTGATAAATTGATATTCAAAAACCCTTTCAATACGTTAAACGACTTGGCAACAGGAAGAACAGCTAATATCTCTCCTCCTATCTCCTTACCCAAATCCACTGGGTTCTTACCCAAACGTTTGACATAGGGAAATAAGACAATTGTAAAGTCCCCATCAATATCGTCCTTCGTATAATTCACTGCTACAGATTGCGGCTCTGTGGCACAGTCAAATTTTGAACTAAGAACGTCTGCTGTTATTTTTTGTAATTCTGCTATCACTGCTATACTTTCTATCCATTAGAGTCTGCAAAAGTAATACAAATTTCGACTACTCTTTTTCTTCTAATGAAAAGAAACTAAATATAGTTTGTCCATAGTTTCTACTTTCTCTTAGATGCGGGTGCATTTCGTAAGAAACATTTGGATTATGCTCTACAACCATGAAGCCATCTGCTTCTAATAAGCCTTGTGAAATGATTATGGAGGGAATATCTGCTATATTCTTGAGACCATAAGGGGGGCCTGCAAAAATGTAATCATATTTTTGATTAATCGTTTTTACGTATTTGAATACGTCCTGGTGTACAATTCTCAATCTATCAGAGATATCTAGTTTCTCAGACATCTCTTTCACAAAACGTATACATCCTGGAAATTTATCTACATACGTTGCATCCCGACAACCTCTCGAAATCATTTCATAGCAATGATTACCAGTACCACCGAATAAATCTAGGAAACGGGTTTCTTCAAAATCGACACGATTCATTAAGATATTATACAAGCCTTCTTTTGAGAAATCTGTTGTTGGTCTGGTCGGCCAATTTTTGGCTGGCGGATTAAATCGTCTGCCTTTAAACTCTCCTCCTACTATACGCATATTATAATTTGATCAACATGTGTGGTGCATAATATGCTCCAGTGTTGGGTGCTTTTTTTGTGTAACGACTAAACCCCGTTAACCATTTTAATTTTTTAAAGGTTGCTTTTAGAGATTGGGCTAGTTTGCCGTCTTCTAAAATTTCTCCACCTATCCAAACTATTTCTTTTGAAGCATCCAGTTCTAAGATTTCGAATACTAGACTCAAATAGTACAGTACATCAGATTCGCCAAAGCAGTCAAACTTATTATAGAAATAAGATGCTCCCTTCTTGTGACAAGAAATTGCTAGATACCCGTCACCTATTAATGCGAGTGTCCCATTATGCTTATTCTTTTGACCATAATTACACATACCTTCACTGAGATGGGTTAGTTTTAGCTTTGGCAATACCTCCTGAAATCTCGCTAATATGTTCTTAGGAACCCCATATACTACATAAAGCTTTTGTCCTTTCATCTTTGAGGACTTTAAGCTTCTTGATATAAGTTTATCTTTTGGATATACACCCATAAGATAAGAGTTTAGTTTTGATTTTTTGAAATCTTTACCTTTAACGAAATTGACAGGAGCTAGTGTTGAAGAAAGAATGAATTTTGAAATTTTGACATCAAGAATGCCCGAGTCTTTTAAGCCCTTTGCAACACTTGCATCATCTGATATAGAAAAGCGACCAGCAGCAACAACTGAGTCTTTGTCATTGAACACTACATAGTCACAATAGTCGTAACAGAGTACTGCTGTAATTTGATAAGTAAATTTAGAATTTAGAGTGGCCTTAAACTGTGTGCCTACCTTTCCCAATTTCCAGTAATATTTGGAGTATTCATGTCACCAAACTTCAACATCGCAGTAGGGACGTAAGAGTTATCGTACTTGGTATACTTATTACTACCATATTTTCCCATAAATGTATTCCATCTAGTTCCGACTTCAACAACATTCACTAGAGTTTTCTGATACGTAAGCGTATCTGCAGTAATTGAGAATTCAGTGCCTTTAGAAGCAAGTGGTACATATCTGAGAGAATCCAGATCGATTCCTAAGGCCATAATTGAATCTAAAGCATTTTTGTAATACACAGTCCTAATGAATTCATCATCTTTATCAGGATCGCCCTCTACCCTTTCAAAACGAATACTATCTGTTTTTAAAACAGATACTAAAGTGTCAAAATTAGGGGCAAATTCACCAGTGATATCTCTATACATCTCTTGTGAAGACCTGATATTCTTGAGCTTGTCTACAACAATGCCTCTTCGTTCGTCTTTGGCTTCCTGGAAAGCAATTGGTTCTTTAATAATACTGTATAAAGTATAAATTAAGAGTCCAATTAGTAAAATAAGAAGAATATTTATAATTGCTCTCATCCTGATACGTAGCTTTTAGTAAGTTAGATTCAATTTTCACCAATTGTGGTGTTCACAATAATACTATTTTTTACATAAATATTGTATGCATCAAAGCGAATATGAGTATAATCTTAGCGATAGAATCCTCTTGTGACGACACATCTGCCTCTATTATTAAAAATGGAGCTGTTTTAAGCAATATTGTATGCGGCCAAAATGTCCATAAATCGTATGGTGGAGTGGTCCCAGAATTGGCGTCTAGGCAACATCTAAGCAATATTGTACCAACTGTAGAAACTGCCCTCAAAGAGGCAAATATTGAATATTCCGATTTAGAGGCGGTGGCATTCACGCGCGGACCAGGACTTTTGGGCAGTCTAATTGTGGGTTTGTGCTATGCAAAAGGCCTTGCACTCAGTCAAAATATCCCCCTTATCGAGGTTGATCACATGCGCGCGCATGTTCTAGCACATTTTGCCGAAGACCCTAAGCCAGCCTTTCCGTTTATGTGCTTAACCGTTTCTGGTGGACATACACAGATTATAAAAGTCAAAGATATTTTTGATTTCGAACTACTTGGACAAACTATCGATGATGCTGCTGGAGAGGCTTTTGATAAAACGGGTAAAATTCTAGGATTAGATTATCCTGCAGGACCTATCATTGATGCGCTTGCCAAACAAGGAAATCCACGATTTGACTTCACCACACCTAAGGTGGACGGATATAATTTTAGTTTCAGTGGTTTGAAAACTGCTATCATGTATTTTATAAAATCAGAGCTAAAAAGGGATCAACGGTTCGTAGAGAACAATATAAATGACATTTGCGCTTCTGTACAAAAGAAGATTGTTGACATTTTACTACAAACATTCGAGCGTGCTGCGAGAGATCATAATATTACACATCTAGCGATCGCTGGCGGTGTTTCTGCTAATTCTGAGTTAAGGGCACGACTCCATACTTTAGCCATCGATAACAATTGGCAGTCGTATATACCTCGATTTGAATACTGTACAGATAATGCAGCAATGGTCGGAATCGCTGGCTATTACAAATTCCTTCAAAAGGATTTTAGCACACAGGATGTTTCACCATCTCCACGCATTAGTTGGAATTAAGTAGGCGATCTTTCATTTTCTGAAATTCTTCCTCGGTGATAACACCGTCTTTTTTTAACTCAGCTAGGTCTTTCAATTTCTGAACTACATCAACATTGACAGCTCTTTTTATATCTTGTGATGGTCTTTGAACAATTTCTTCTTCGTCTTTGATTTTCCTTGCCATCTCCTTTCCTTTCTCAAACTGCTCATCATAATACTTTTTCAGTCGCGATGGATCAAAATCCAAAAAGGTACCTCCTGTCTCAAAGTGTTTTTTAAAAACTTCTCCCAAGGCATATGTAGAACCTCCAGAAAGTATCGCAAGTGTAACTCCTCCCAACACTGAACCAACACCAGGAATAAACTTAATCGCTCGTGCTCCTATCCTTGCTAAACCAGAACTTGTAAGAGAGGTGATAATGGCTTTCCCCTCTGTTTGCTTAAAATCTATTTCATAGACTTTACATAATTGTCTAATCATATCCAGTTGTATCGCGCTCACCGCAAAAAAGTCCGCTATTGGAACTGGAATAAAGCCAGCGCCCATAGACCATATCATATGGTTCTTAATTATTGAGTTTGATATTGGATTGTTCTTTTCTTTTTTCTCTGACATTTTTACGTATTGTATTAGATAAACTAAAAATAATACTTTTTAGTTCGTAATTATCCATCGCTTCGACAGACTAAGCTGTTTTCAAGATAATATCATCAAATTCATTGGACTAAAAAGATTAACTTTAGCACCTAGTCTTGAAATCGCGCAATATCTACCTCTGGTAAAAGCATTTTTCCTTCTTCTATATGTTCAATTAAATGATTACAGAAATACGGAGCGAGCGACGCTCCTTTTGTCCCCATACCATTGCAGATGTAAATATTGTTCATTTGGGCGTGGCTTCCCAGAATTGGCTTTCTGTCTTTTATTGCAGGTCGAATTCCTGCTTTATGCGATAATACCTCGTATTTACAAGTTAACATAGCGTCTAAGTCTTGTTTGAGTTTTTGCATAAAATTTTCTGTCGGCAACTCGGTAAGATCATTATTATCATAACCACCGCCTGTCCAATATCTATCTCCTCCTAGAGGCACTAAAAATCGTTCATGCCTTAATACAAAATCAATGTTCAAGTGCGGAATTTTTAACTCAATCACTTCTCCTTTTACTGGAGTAAAGGGCAATTCTCCAAAGAACGGATTTGCAATTGCCTTGTACCCTTCACAAAATATTATCCGTTCCGCTACGACGTCGTCATAAGAAATTCCATCCGCATTTGATATTAAATTTTTGTAATTAAATTCTTGCTCAGTTAGCATTCCTTTTTCCTGGAAGGACTCTTTAGATGTAAGTAATAGCTTGGGAAGATCAATGCGCAACGCATTTTTAATCGTTCCATAGCCAAACTCTGAATAAACTTGGCCTGCAAGGCTTTGGGAAGAATCTACTCCATCTAAATAGTTATCATAATTCGCATCTTGACATCTAGCCATCCAATCGTTCACGGCCCTGACAGTTGGCATATTTCTTTTTATGAGGGTCTTATGCAGAATGGAGACATCAAGTTCACTTTCAAATTCTGAATAGAACTTTATAGCAAAAGGCATTAACGTATCTATCATCCAAGACTTTACATACTTCCGACCTGTGACAGGGTTTATCATTCCAGCAGCCAATACTGTTGAAGAATTCCGATGAGAGTTATCAACGATTTTAACTGACTTACCACGCTTCTCAAGCATAAGGGCCAGACAGGTTCCTGTTATACCTTGACCAACTATAATATAGTCGAGTTTACTCATTTGCTAATTCTTGCAGAGCTACTTTATTTTTCTTTGGGAGTTTCGCGACTACTAGATCATAAGAATGATCTATCAACGATGTAATTAACGCATCTTCCAGCCCCTCCTCCAAGAACACACTGTTCCAATGTTTCTTACTCATATGAAAACCTGGAAATATGTGCTCGGGATATGTATCCCTTAATTCTTCTGAATATTCGGGATTTGCTTTCAGATTTATTTGCATAGGATTTCGTTCTAATCCACAAAGTGCAAACATTTTACCCATTACCTTAAAAACCAGCGTATGTTCATCAAAAGGGAAGCACTCTTCAGCTCCTAATTTTGATAGGCAATACAATCTACATGTTTCTATATCCATAAAAAGAATTAACAACGACTCTTTCCGAAGAGGCTAAAGTTATATATTAGCAGGTATGAAAGCTAATTTAATTGTAATTTTTCTATTCAGTCTTAATATATTGATGGCACAGAATTTCATAACCGGCGTATATCCATTTCAAGATGATCCTGCCAAATCTTACTCAGCATATATTCCTAGCAACTATAATGAAGACATTCCTAACACAACTATAATTGCCTTTCATCCATTTAACACCAATAGATGGGATGCAGAATCATGGAGAGATACTTTATTTACTTTTGCAGAATCGGTCAATGCTATCTTAATTTGCCCTGACGGAGGAGCAGATGGTAAAGTAGATGATGCAATAGATACTGCATTTACCTCCTTTATATTTGAAACCATGCAAGGGCAATACAACATTGACAAAAATCAAACGTACTTATGCGGATTTTCATGGGGTGGACGTGCAGCTTACACATATGGCTTACATCGCCCTAATACATTTAAAGGGTATCTCATCACCGGTGCTGCTGTTAATGGCACTACCGAAATTAATAACGTTTTAACGAATGCTACGCAAGAAAACTTTTATTTAATCCACGGCGCTAACGACAATTTGAACACTAGACATACAATTATTTCTAATGCTCTAATAGATAATGAGGCATGCGTAGAATCAAATATCTTAACAGGAGTCGGACATACAATTGACTATCCAAATAGGAATCAAATTCTTAAAGATGGTTTTGAATTTTTAGTTTCAAATTCCTGCATATTAAGCAGTAATGATGACCTAGATACACAAGCAAAATTACAAGTATATCCAAATCCTTCCCAAGGATATATTTATATCGACTCTGAGAACGCAGAATTCGAAGTAATTCAGGTGCTTGACACTGCAGGGAATAAGATTGGCTTTACTAAAACTAATGGTGTGTTTAAGCTCAACAAAGCGATCACAGGAATTTATTTCTTACACTTTAAAGATCAGGATAATAATCTTCAAGTCAAGAAAATTATTGTTGATTAGAATACTTTGTATCGAAGTGGATATTAAACATGTTTTCATACATTGATCTGTGCTCTTTATTTGTCGCATCAAATGATTCATCGTATAATCCTTTAGCACTGCGTTGTCGCAGCATTTCAAATAAACTTACCGCTGCGGCTACTGAGACGTTCAAGCTCTGCACTAAACCCACCTGGGGAATAGATATGTTTCCATCCGTGAAAGCAAGCATTTCTTTAGTGATACCTTCATGTTCATTTCCTAATACAAGGGCAATGGATCCCGTTAAATCAGTTTCATAAATAGACACTGCATCTGATGATAGATGCGTCGTTAAAATGGTATCATATTGCTTTCTTACTTCTGCCATTCCTTCCGATAAGTTCAAGAATATAGATGTATTCATCCACTTGAAAGCTCCTTTCGAAGTACTGAGTGATCTATATTTTGAAGATTTCTGAAGGCGGGCATCGGTATTGATAATAAAGATATTGTAGACTCCTACAGCTTCACACGATCTTACGATTGCTCCAATGTTGTGCTCATCGTGAATATTTTCTAACACCACAGCAAAATTGCTCTGTCGCTTACAAGCTACACGCTCAAATTTCTCCCTCCTTTCATCTGTTAACTCCAAATAAATTATTTAGATGTAGTAAATTTTGCTCCATCAAATTCAAGAATATCCAGATTTCGATTTACAAAGTATTGGATAGGTGGATATTCATTACCTCCTTTATAACTGACTGGTATCTTTTGGCGAATATCAAAAGCTGTTTGCAAATAATCTCCTTCTCCACGTGGTGTTCTAAATTGAAAATTTGTTCCGTGCTTATCCAATGATCTGCCCACAAAGCGGATCATATCATACGCTTCAAATGCCTCATCCATTGGGAGCGTGCTATAGATCGCATAATAGTCTCGCTTAAATTGTTGCACTTTAAAATCGGTTGGATTGACGTACGTCGATTTTACAACACGCATATTTAGATTGTAGTAGTAATCAAAAGAAATGATATCAGAATTTAAGGCAATCGGCATTACGTAAGCGATCACCTTGTTGAATCCCTTTTCTACATTCAGGCGTCTTAGACAGCTGCGCAAATAGTTTTCGTCTTTGCTTGTCCTGTTTGGAAAAATAAATATTGATTCTTTGTCTTGAAGGAATATATTATTAAATGCAAATACTCCATTAAGAAGAGAGTCTTCTTCTACATAGTATTCATGCAATGTCGCTGCTCCAGCTCCATTAATTGTCTGGTTATATTTTTGAAAATTCTTAATTCTTTTCTTATCTGTATTGTTACCGTTTCTACCTACCACAATAATTTGCTTCTGGTCATACCTTTGTGTGGCATGTTCTACCATTTTATAATAGTGATCATTAGCATTCGGAACTAGCTGTAAATAATAAGGATTGTCATTAATACTAATTGTTGCTTTCAGAGGGCTTATCAAACTCACCTCTTTTTCTTTTGCCATTTTGGCCGCTTCCTTAATTTGTTTCAATTCTGTTGTAGCCATGATAACCGCATCGTCTGATTGCATACTATACTTTAGCTTATCCGTCATGGAACCTGCTTGCGAGTCCTTGATCTTTATTTGCAAATTGACCCCTTCTTGCTCTAATTGTGCGAGCCCCATTTTCAAACCAGCATAATAATGAATATAAGCACTTGAAGGATGTGATTTATCAGCTATCTGCGCGCCTTCCATTGAACGAGTATCAAAAGGGATAAATGCAGTAAGGTTATAAGATCTTTTCTTATGAACTGGAGACAGTTCGTCAATGGCATTCATTTCACCTGAGGAATTGCCACTTCCATTGATTGGATCCTTTTCTGTCCACTCGACAGTATCCACTTTGGAGCCAACGCGTTTAGCAGGCTTTCTGTCTCCTGCACGTTTTGAAGTACTCGCTTTAGTTTTCGCAGTCCTATTTGGTTGGTTGCGAATGGTCTCTTTTGTGCCACCACAAGAAACTGCAAAGAATAAAATTAGAATTAGGTAAATTTTATTCCCACTCAATTGTTGCAGGAGGTTTTGTACTGATATCATAGACAACTCTATTTATTCCTTTTACTTGATTAATTATATCATTTGAGATTTTGCCTAACAATTCATGCGGCAAATAACTCCATTCGGCAGTCATCCCGTCCGTAGAATTTACACATCTTAATGCGATAGTAAACTCATAAGAACGTTCATCTCCCATTACTCCAACGGATTTTACAGGTAAAAGTATTGCTCCAGCCTGCCAAACTTTGTCATACCATCCTGATCTCTTAAGATGGTCGATATAGATCTTATCCGCTTTTTGTACTAAACTGATTTTATCTCTAGATAATTCCCCTAATATACGAATTGCAAGTCCAGGCCCCGGAAATGGGTGTCTTGCAAGAATATCTTGTGGTACTTTTATCACCTTTCCCGCTTTCCTTACTTCATCCTTAAATAACATCCGCAATGGTTCCACAATCTTTAAATTCAACTTCTCAGGCAGTCCTCCCACATTATGATGAGATTTAATTGTCACAGAAGGTCCATGTACGCTAATTGATTCTATTACATCTGGGTAAATTGTACCTTGTCCTAACCACTTTATATTAGGAATTTTCTTTGCTTCTCGTTCAAACACCTCTATAAACACTCTTCCTATAATTTTACGCTTTGTTTCTGGGTCAGAAACCCCTTCCAACTCTGATAAAAATTCATCCGTGGCATCGACACCGATAACATTCAGATTCATTTTCTTGTACGACTCTAAGACCTCATCAAATTCGTTATGCCTAAGCAGTCCGTTATTCAGAAATAAACAATGCAAACGACTTCCTATAGCCTCATGTAAAATACTAGCGGCAACAGTAGAATCCACACCTCCACTTAATCCCATCAATACAGAATCATTTCCTAAGGTTTCCTTTAAATTATTTATAGTAGAACTCACAAAAGTATCTGGAGACCAATCGCACGCACAATTTGCCAGTTTCAAAAAATTACTTAACAAGTGACTTCCAAACGTACTATGTACAACTTCTGGGTGAAACTGTACTGCGTATACAGGCTTTTCAAATGCGTCCACTTTACTTTTAAAACCTGCAACAGGAATATCTTCCGTGGTACACATGATTTCAAATTGTGGGGGTAATTCTTTTATCGTATCTCCATGCGACATCCATATCTGCGATTCTGCTGGAAAATTTTCTAGCAGAATCGAGTTGTCTTGCACAAGGAGCTTTGCTTTTCCGTATTCTCGTTTAACTGATTTGCCGACTAATCCGCCGTAATATTTTGCAAGATATTGAGCGCCATAGCAAATCCCCAACAGAGGCACTTTTCCAACTAATTGGCTTATATCAATTTCCAAAGAATTTGGATCATTGACAGAAAAAGGACTGCCTGATAGAATTACTGCTTTTATGTCATCTGACCATTCAATTGCTTTGTTATAGGGTTGAATTACGCTATAAACGCTCAATTCCCTCAATCTACGCGCGATAAGCTGTGTATATTGTGATCCGAAGTCTAAGATTACTATTTTCTCCATTAGCCCTCAAATATAGAACTATCAGAAAGAATAGATTATAAAAATTTGTTATTTGTTTATCCTTCTAGGCCTCTGCCGGATTTTGTGATCTTACCAGCTGCTTCAAGATCTTTGAGAAGTTTGTCCAAAATCCCATTGACAAAATCTTTACTCTTAGCTGTACTGTATTTTTTAGCAACTTCAACATATTCATTCAGAGTCACTTTGGTAGGTATTGTTTCAAAATTAGTCATTTCGACTAATGCCATTTTTAATAGAATAGTATCAATTATAGCAAGTCGCTCATGGTCCCAGTTTTGCAAAACTGGTTTGATAATATTCAACAATTCTTCTTCTTCTTGGGCAACTTTTTTAAGCAGCACATCCCCAAAATCATTTACTGTTTCAGAATCCGGTAAAAACTGTTTGTAAAAATTGTCTTTAGCATCTGGATAGGCCTTCACGATCTTTTTAACTGCACCAATTATAAGTGACTTATCATCTATCCAAGACGGAAAGTGATCATCCATGATTTCATTGAAATATTCGTCTTGCCTACAAAATCTATACATTTCTAATAAAATATCTCTATGACTATCTATGGAGGAATCTCCAAACACGTAGGCAAGATATTTTTCGTTCTTAGCAAATGCTTGATAAAGCTTTTTGAAAAAATCAGAATCTAATTTATTTTCAAACCCATGCTTCGCAAAATCTTTGTTTAGGGAATTGTTATTTACTAATCCTTGAACTATATCGTTTTTGTAAAACTTAGGATTGAAATCTTTGTCTTCTTTTGTGAGTAGATGCTTTGCCTTTCTCAACTTATCATCCTCTACAGAGACCTTGGTAAGCTGCACCATCACGAAAAGGTTGAAGAGAAGCAAATTATAGCAGTCAGCAATACTTTTGGAGTAATTTTTAGATGCTTCATCTAAGCTGAGGTCTTTGTCCCTGTCTAATGCAAATAAAATCTGCATTACCTTAACTCGTATACTTCTTCTGCTTAGCATGAATTGCCTATTTATCCTCCATCATTATGAATGGTGAAGCAAAGAAAATAAAAACTGCTTAAAGTGTTTATTATTTTTGATATTAATTCCATCGCAAGAGAAAATAAATTTTATCCCTAGAACCCTTAATATTATTGAACTAACTTATATCAATTTAAAGTGCCTCATTAAGATGCATCACCGCATATAATTCGATTTAATATCTTGGTAGTCAGGTAATTTCTTGATATGCCATTTTTTAATAATCTTCCCGTTTCTCCAAAGAACCACACCTGGATTTGAGCGAATAATGGTTTTTAACAGTAAATCATCTGCCGTGCATAGTTGTACGCCCTCTAAGCCAGCTTCAGCAGCCAATGTTCTAATTGTTTCAGGTTCTGCTGCTCCAACTATCATTCGACTCTTGATTCCATCTTTTGCGGCATCCTTTGCTAAGCTTGCCACTTTCGTAGAATAATTATGAAAAAAGTCTTTATCCCAATTGTATTTGTACCGAGTTTCTGTTTTGTTAACTACATTATCCAAACTTCGAACAATATCCTTTATCTCCTTCTTTTTTTCAGGATCAAAAATCATAACAGTATCTACTAGGTAAATCGAGTCTTTAAAAGTCACTTTCTCTGAAACTACTTCAGCCTCTAACGCACTGGAAATGAATGTGAATGAGTAATTGTCTTCTTCTAAAAGTTCAGGTACAATATCGTATCCATCATTTATATCAACAAATTCCATTTCACTAATCTTAGAAGATTCAATGCTTGGTTTCGTTTTAATTTGATCTAATATCTCCCATTCAGCTTTGGGATAATTCATATAATTCTTCATGTAGTCAGCATCCGCTAATTCTATTACCTCTTTTGACGCTTTATTTTGTACAATCCATGTCAATATTTTAACATCTGCCATCGCATCCTCTTCTGCTATCTTTTGCGCTTTCACATCCTTACCAATATTGAACGGTCTGAAATCTGTATGCGGTAAATCCCAAACGTAGTTCTTAAAGCAGTAAAATAGTAATGCGACACTTCCAAGCCCTAAAGCCAAATTTCTTATTTTAGGCGTAAACAACTGATGCATGGATTTGTGCCTGAATACGAAATAGAAAGCTGGAATCATCAAAAACAAATCTTTAAAGAAAGACACTTTAGGTTCCAATTTTAAGAAATCCCCAAAGCAGCCACAGTCCGTTACCTTCATATTATTTTTGTCATATTCTCCCCAGGATCCAAATTCAAAGAAGTTAGAACCACTCGGAACGTAGCCCGTCAAGTATGTAAACCCTGTTAATACTGTGAAAAATGCTAATAATATCCAGAAAGCCCAACTTGTAACTTTTGGGGAATGCCCTAATATTAACATAAAGCCAAGAATAATTTCAAATATGATCATAGGTACCGAGATCCATATCGCATGTTCTGCTAACCAAGGAAACAATGGCGCTAAAAATCCAAACCATGTAGGCTCTAAGGTGGAATAAAACTCTGCAAAATAATCTTCCATTTTATATGCAGTTCCTAAAGGATCTATTGCTTTTACCCAACCTGAAAAAATAAACCATGCTCCACAAAAATTTTGTAGAAAGGTCATTGGCCAACTTTTATGGCTTTTAAAAAGAAATCCGATAACCACAGTAAGTACAACTGCAATACAAGCGAACATTATTATTAATGTAGAAAGTGTCATTGGGCTAATTTTTCATTAGAAATTTTAATAAGTGCAAATGCAGAATAGTTTAGTATATCTTGATAATTGGCATCTAAGCCTTCTGAGATCAGTGTTTTCCCATCATTATCTTCGATCTGTTTTATCCGCAAAAGTTTCATCAGGATCAAATCTGTCATGCTAGATACGCGCATATCTCTCCAGGCTTCTCCGTAATCATGGTTTTTATCAAGCATTAATGTTCTCGTTTCAGTTATATGCTTATCATACAATTGCATCAATTTTTCTAGCTCAATATCTTCTTCTCCAAAATGAAATGGAGACTCGAGTTGAATAAGTGCCATAATCGAATAATTTATCAAGGCAATAAACTCAACCTCTATAGATTCGTTCACACGCTGACTCCCCTTTTCTTCTATACTTCTGATCCTGCTAGCTTTTATAAAAAGCTGGTCAGTTAATGAACTTGGCCTTAGGATTCGCCAAGCCGTTCCGTAGTCTTTTGATTTCTTATAGAAAATCTCTCTGGCTTTTCCCGTTTCTTGGTCGTATTCTTCCGCTGTATTTGGCACTCTTACTATAATTTTCACAAATATATATAAACGCCATTTGTTCTCAGCAAAGATAGCTAGAAAGGAATTACTTTCGTCGAATGAAAATTAAAAGTAATTCAAATGATTTGTTAATCGCAAAATGTTATAATTTTCCAATCTAACTATGCTATTATTCGCTATATGTATATTACTTAACGCTCAGATAGGCGTGGTTTTTAAGCTGTTTCACAGGTTTAAATTAGATACTTTAACCGCTATTGTCGTCAACTATTTCACCTGTGTGATAGTTGGTAGCTTTTTTTTAGGTCAATTTGCTATTCCATCTGATTTGTTTAGCAAATCTTGGTCCTTCCATGCTCTTATCTTGAGCACGATGTTTCCCACAATATTTTTCCTCTATTCAAAAGCTGTGAACACATCAGGTGTGGGTATCAGTACTATCTTTCAAAAAATATCCTTGATCGCTCCCGCTATAGTAGCCGTAATGATCTTTAATGAACCCCTGAGTCTCTTAAAAGGATTCGGTATCGGTGTGGCAATACTATCTCTATTTCTTCTTCAATATACAAAGGGCGTAAGTTTCAAAACAGAAGGTTTAAAATATTTGATCTTAGTTTTTCTAGGCAGTTGTTTTATTGATACATATTTATATTTACTCGAAGCGTACGAGATTGCTCCCAACGGAGATATAGAATTTGTTTCTACTCTCTTCTTTTTTGCTGGTTTATTTGGTTTAATCTATCTATTTATTTCTTCATTCAAACAAAAAAGAAAAGTACAGATAAAAGATTTCATTGGAGGTGTCATGCTCGGGATTCCAAATTTCTTTTCTATTTACCTGATTCTTTATCTTTTGGGAGCTGGTTGGAATGGTTCTACTGTATTCCCAGTTAACAATGTAGGTGTGCTCTTACTATCTGTAATTTTTGGTGTGCTGTTTTTTAAGGAAAAAATCAATACTACAAAGCTTATAGGGATTTGCTTAGCTATTCTTTCTATCTATTTAATCACATTCCATTAATGTCTGCAGATAATTACAATAGCATTCAAACGCAAGCACTTGGTGAATACAAAGAAAAGGGCAGTAAGTTTATTGCTTATGCCATTCCATTTATTTCTATTGACAATTTAAAGGAAGAAATAGAAATACTAAAGAAAGCACATCCGAAAGCTAGACATTGGTGCTATGCATACAGAATAGGGAAAGATGGTAAGGTATTTCGATCTAATGATGATGGCGAACCATCCGGCTCCGCAGGTAAACCTATACTAGGACAATTACTAAGCAAGGACATTAGTGATGTATTAGTAGTAGTTGTCCGATACTTTGGGGGAACAAAACTTGGAGTACCCGGACTTATTCATGCTTACAAAACTTCTGCAGCAGATGCACTCGATAATGCAGCGATAATTGAAAAAACGTTAAGCAGTAAATTCTTACTCACTGCTTCCTATGCTGAAATGGGAAGAGTCATGGAAATCATTAAAAAGTTGGATGTTACTCTAGACAGTAAGAATTTCGAAGAAGATATAAAACTCTACTTCTCTGTCCCTAAATCGCAAATAGAATCAAGAATACGGAGCATCAAAGCAGCTTTTCTTTCACGGCCAGTTGCGGATGTATTATGGGATGAAAAAATAGATGCGTGTACAATCATAGAGATATAGAGGCATATCATTAATTCTTGGAAACTAAAGAACCAACCTTCTTACTGATCCAAACAAAAAGTGGTAAGTCAAAAAGGTTTAATGATTCGTCTCTTATCGCTTTATAAGTAAGAATTGTAGCAAAGGGTAGGCACACCAAACAGGGAAACCATGCAGCCAAAATAGGGTTAATACTCCCACTACCCATCAACTTCTCCCCCATTATATTAAACACAATAAAGATCATAAAAAATATAATCGCAATTAACAAAGGGTAACCATATCCTCCTTTACGCACAATACTTCCCAGAGGTGCACCAATGAAAAGAAAAATGATACATACTAAAGCCCAACTAAATTGTTGATTAAGACGTAACAAATACCACTTTCTATCTTGCTCTAAGGATTTACGCTGAGCAATAAATTTATTAACCGAGTCTTTCGTATTTCTAGTTTTATCCGCTGCACGTTTAAGAAGAGTTCTTTTATTTTTATAACTGAATGTTTCCAAAAAGCTACCAAGATTTTTATAGTTTGCGATAGCTATTTGCTCAATGTTATCTTTCTTCTTTTTTTCTTCTATCTTTTTGAAATTCTTATTTCGCTCCGCTTTCTCTACTAACTTTTCTAAAGTGTCTTTTTTGGCAGGTGATTTCTTAACATCATCATAGATTACTTCTTCCCCTAAGACATCTCTAAAGACATTGTTCGCTTTGGCAATCATCTTATTTCTCCCTGTGTGTATAGAGTCTAGGGCAGTTTTGATTTGAAATGCATTTAACAAATCAAATTTTTTCCGACTCAGATTAACGGACTTTGCATCGAGTTCAAACTGCGTCATATCAAACACCTTTTTCCAAGAAGAAAATTTAATACGAATAAACGGATTAGACTTTGCGGGTGGGTCTCCCTTTTTAGTTTTCTTTTTTTCCATATCACGGTATTGTTCCCCATCGAACAAATGCATGACAAATGCGTTTCCATTTTCTTCTGGATACATCTCTCCAGAATTGGCTGTTACAAAATTAACCTTACTCTTATCATTTTGAGATTGATCGTAGATCTTAATATCACGAATTCCTCTTCCATCCGGATCCTTTTCTCCTACCCGTATCGTGTAATTACTAAAGTCTTTATTAAATATGCCTTGCTCAATACTCAAAGCTGGTTTTTGTCTGCGAATGGAATACAAACGCTCCAAGAAACTATATTGCGCTTTGGGCTTTAAATAGTTAGAAGCAACAAGTGAAATCCCGGAAGTTATGATTGCAATTGCTATACCAACGCCCATCACCCTAAAAAGGGATACTCCCGCAGATTTAAATGAGGACAGCTCAAATTTTTCCGCCATATCTCCATACACCATCACAGACGCAATAAGTATTGTTACTGGGATCGCCATAGGTATCAAAGTCACTGCAAAATAAAATATGAGCTCCAAAAGAACCCCAATAGAAAAGCCCTTTCCTATAATCTCATCTATATATTTCCATAGAAATTGCATTATCAGGACAAATTCCGCTACAAAGAAGGCCATGATATAGGGCGGAAGGAACGCTTTAAGTACGAGTTTGTCTATTTTCTTCACCTGAAGTGACTAGATTGTCTAAAAACCTTGAAATAATACTATTTTCATCACATCTTTATATTAAGTACAGAATACTGTAACAAAACTTTAATTCATACCGTCAAGCTTATATACAAATGCAGTTCAACGATTTTGAAAAGATGGTCATTCCGTTCAAAGATAAGCTATACAGATTTTCTCTCCGCATAGTAGGGAACGCTTTTGACGCAGAAGATGTGATTCAGGAGGTAATGCTCAAGCTTTGGAAGAAGCGCGAAGCCTTTGAGAATGTGAAGAATAAGGAAGCTTGGTGTATGACAATCACGCGAAATATGTCTATAGACTGGTTGAGAGGAAAGAAAAAACCAACTCTAGATATCGCTGACAGACAGGATATTAAGGACGGAGGTATAGACGCGCATAGCCAGATGGAATTAAATGACTTGCAGAGAATGGTGCGTAACTGCATTGCCGAATTACCTGAAAAGCAGAAGGAGGTTATTCACTTAAGAGATATTGAAGGCTATGCCTATAAAGAAATAGCTGAAATAACTGATACATCCGTGGATCAAGTGAAGGTTTTAATATACAGAGGAAGACAACGATTAAAAGAAATAATAATAAAAAAGAAATTATGGACAAGCAAACAATAGATGCTTTTCTAGATAAATACTGGGCTGGAGAAAGTTCTTTGGAAGAAGAGCAGAGTCTTAGAACCTATTTCTCGGCAGGAGATGTTGCAAATGCGCATAAAGATGCCGGTGTCCTGTTTGGCTTTTACAATTCTGAAAGAGACATTGTGGCGAGCAAGGCCATCAAAGACATGTTACCGCAAAACGCAAATACTTCTGAAACAAAAATCAGACATTTTAATTGGACGCGGGTTGCTGCTAGTATAATACTCATTTTCAGCATGCTCGTAGGTTGGAATTACTTCACTGCTCCGACAACAAATCAAACAGCAGCTGTTGAAGAAATTTCAGATCCAGATGAAGCATACAGAGTAACCATGGAAGCTCTCGCCTATTTGTCTAACAAATACGACAAAGGCGCTAAGCCTCTACAGACATTAGCAAAAGTTAACGCAACTAATATTCTAAACAACTAATTAGATTCAATTTAAATATTTTTATAATGAAAAACTTTATTCTCTTATTTCTTACTACATGTATTACTACGGTGAGTTTCGCACAAACAGATGCGATCGAAAATTACTTTAGTAAATACCAGGATGATGAGAGATTTACAACAGTATATGTAAGTCCTAAGATGTTCCAAATGATTTCAAAAGTGGCAGATGGAGCAAATGATGCAGATGTAAAAATTCAAGAGGCGGACTTACAAGTTATCGCCGACGTCATCAAAGATTTGCAAAGCCTCAGAATCTTAACAACAGAAGAAAATTCTGCTGAATTCTATAAAGAAGCAAGCAAAACCATACCTACCAATTCCTATGAAATGCTCATGAGCGTTAGGGATAAAGGAGAAAACATTCGATTCTTTGTTAAGGATGATAATGCAGGTATGATAAGCGAACTCCTTTTACTTGTAGGCGGTGAAGATCAATTTGTTCTAATGAGTTTCTTAGGTAAAATCGATTTAAAGAAGATCGGAAAACTTGCGAAGACCTTAGACATAGACGGAGCTGAGCATTTAGAAAAACTCGGGGAAGAGCAGTAATCCGCAAGATTAAATTGACAACTTTTTACTAACTAACCATTAAATATCTATCAATGAGATCATTCCTATTCTTATTTCTCCTGAGTATCTGCATAAGTGTTCAGGCTGATGCGCAAAAGTCTTTAGACAATATATTCGGAACATACAGCCAGGACGAAAACGCCTCCTATGTCAAAATGGATGGATCTATGCTAAGCTATTTCGTCAAAGATGGAATGAAAAGCAAATTAAAAAAGCTGGATGTGGTCATTTTCAGTGAAGGACATTTGCTTGACAAAGCAACGAGTAATAGTATGAAAAAGACTGCAAAGTCAAATGGGTTCGAACAGCTCATTAATGTAACTGACAAGGATGCTAAAGTGGACATCTTTTCAAAAGATAAAAATGACTATTTAGAATCTGTGTTCATGATTGTGAATATGCCAGACAAATCAATCATAGTACGGCTGAAAGGCCGGATCTTCTTAGAAGAACTTAAAGATTTTAACTTTGGAGGTGTTGAAGGCACCGAACAATTATCACAATTGTTTAAATAAATAAAAATGAAGTCCCGCAAGTCGGGACTTTTTTTTTGCTATGTTTATAAGGAAGAAATATAGCAAAATGAAAATCACTAATCTTATCTTCCTTCTCTTCTTAGCCAGTGTGTTAACCGGCCAAAATCCAGTAGAAGCAACAAGTCCATCTGATAGACTCAGCACGTTTTCAAAACATAAAAACTTACAAGATGCTTCACTTATCAGTAATGTGGAAGCACGCAACATAGGTCCTACTGTTTTCAGTGGAAGAGTTTCAGAAATTGCAGTCCATCCAGAAGATCCAAGCATCTTTTATGTTGCTTATGCAAGTGGAGGCCTTTGGAAAACAACAAATAACGGTACTAGCTTTACTCCTATTTTTGATAATGAAGCAGTCATTACATTAGGAGCAATTGCTGTAGATTGGGAAAACAATATGATCTATACTGGCACAGGTGAGGTCAATTCTAGTCGTTCATCCTACGCAGGTTTAGGCATATACAAGTCCGCAGACGATGGTAAATCGTGGACACATCTAGGTTTGAATGATTCTCATCACATAGGAAGAATTGTCATTGACCCCAAAAATCCTAATGTAATTTATGTAGCCGCACTCGGACACTTGTATTCCGCTAACAAGGAACGTGGTGTGTTTAAATCAGTTGATGGTGGGACGACATGGTCAAAAGTGTTGTATGTCGATGAAAATAGCGGCGCTGTAGATTTAGTCATAGACCCGAATAATAGTTTAACATTATATGCAGCAATATGGGAACGCGAAAGACGCGCATGGGACTTTATAGAAGCAGGCGAAGGATCTGGCATATATAAAACTGTTGACGGAGCCATTACTTGGGAAAAACTGAGCAGTGGATTTCCCCAAGGAGAAAACATTGGACGGATAGGCTTAGACATGACAGAAAAGAATGGAAAAACATATCTCTATGCTTTACTGGACAATTACAACAGAAGACCAGAAGAGAAGAAAGAAAGCGATGACGGAGCGCTAGAAAAAGGTCAGTTTAAGATCATGAGTAATAGAAGCTTTCTCGCGTTAGATGATAAAAAGCTAGAAAAGTATTTAAAGGATAACAGATTCCCTGATAAATATGATGTGAGCACTGTAAAAGATTTAGTAAAAGAAGGAACAGTTCAAGTGAGTGATTTAGCTACTTACCTGGAGGATGCCAATCGGCTACTATTTGACACTCCTGTTATTGGAGCTGAAGTGTATTTAAGCATGGATGATGGAGGATCGTGGAAGAAAACGCATTCTGGTTATATCGACAATTTATATAATTCCTATGGATACTATTTTGGGCAAATTCGAGTCGCTGATTATGATCCAAATGAAATAGTCATAATGGGTGTTCCTATCCTGCTTTCCAAAGATGCAGGAGCTACCTGGAAAAATATAAATGGGGATAATGTACACGTTGACCATCATGATCTTTATATAAACCCAAACCGAGAAGGGCACTATATCAATGGAAATGATGGTGGTATTAACATATCATATGATCATGGAGAAACTTGGATTGCATGCAACTCTCCTGCCGTAGGTCAATTTTATTATATTAATGTAGATAATGAAAAACCATACAATGTCTACGGTGGTACTCAGGATAATGGAGTTTGGGTAGGCCCATCTACACATAAGGAAACAGACAGATGGCATATAGTGGGCGACTATCCTTACAAACGTTTAATGGGTGGAGACGGTATGCAAGTGCAAATTGATAATAGAAATGCGAACACCGTTTACACTGGATTCCAGTTTGGGAATTATTTCAAAGTAAATAAGCAAAATAAAAAGACTAAATATATTACCCCAAAGCCAGACCTAGGAAAAACTCCCTACCGCTGGAATTGGCAATCACCTATCCTACTCTCTCCACATAATCAAGATATACTGTATATGGGTGCCAATGTCATTTTACGATCCATGGATAAAGGAGAGAGTTTTGTAGAAATTTCGGAGGATTTGACGAAAGGAGGCAAACGCGGAGACGTCGCTTTCGGCACTATAACAACTATGGATGAATCAAAATTAAAATTTGGACTCATGTATACGGGAAGTGATGATGGATACATCTATCGAACTACAGATGCTGGAAGCAGTTGGGATCGTATCTCTGACAATTTACCGCAAGATTTGTGGGTGAGTCGTGTGCAAGCTTCACAGCATGATGAAGACTTGGTGTATGTTAGTTTGAACGGATATCGGTGGGATGACTTTAATGCTTATCTGTACAAAAGTGAGGATAAAGGAAACACATGGACTTCAATTAGCAATGGATTGCCTAACTATTCTATAAATGTAATCAAAGAAGATCCAAAAGATAAAAATATAATATATGTAGGAACAGACAATGGCACCTATATTAGTCACGACGGCGGAATGCGCTTTACCACCATATCCAAAAACATTCCATCTGTTCCTGTGCATGATCTTGTCATCCAAAGCGAGGCAGATGATTTA
>Ga0209828_1000414_pt1 | contig 41060 bp, 31 predicted proteins | sample MaitaG_FD_187429 | JGI IMG/M metagenome (GOLD analysis project Ga0209828, IMG submission 187429) | Marine algal microbial communities from Maine, USA - Maine_Asex2 metaG (SPAdes) (version 2) | ecosystem: Host-associated > Algae > Red algae > Unclassified | place: Maine, USA | collected 2015-01-05
CCTGAATAGGCGGGAATGAATAGCTAAAGGAATTGTCTTGCAACTCTTCATAAATTTGGCGAAGTTCTGCCATAGCTGCCTGGTGATCTGCAGAAACATAATTTAGCTTATCTGAAATCTTGAAGTCACCAAATTTGTTTACATTTTCTTGCATGACATCAACTATTGAATCAGTTGATGCGTAGATATATTTAAGTTGGTCATCCTCCGCACCTTTTACAATATTTAATCGTGTAGAAAATCGGCCCCATTCTGAAGCGAGTGCTTTGTAATCGGTCTGTGCACTTTCATAATTGCTGATAGAAGATTTAATTTCTTCTTCTTTTTTCATTTCATCAATAAGATCGTCAATACCTATTTTTTCATGTTTTTGTTTTGCAAACGCATACTGTATTTCTTCTTCAATAAGTTCCTTTACTCTTGAAGGCTTGATATTTGCATTGGTTTTTAGCTTGGCTATGTCAGTCACAGCTAGGTTTCTGCTTTTTTGTGCTTGTTCAAATAAAACAAGTTTGTTATACGATTGGTTTAGCTGAGACTCTACCTGTGCTAGCTTACTAGTCAGTGTGCTAAACGTATTTTTGGATTCTATTATGTCTTTGGAAGAAGCACCTCTTGCACTTGGTAAATAGTCATATTCACTTCCTACGTCGGACCCCATTGATAGTCCACCCATTAGGTCGCCTAGAAATGAGAAATTATCAGCTGCCCCCATAGAGAGCTCTGTTGGGTTCAATGTACCCGAACTTTGGTTATAACTAATTTGGTCAACTGCTACTACAGCCTTTGTGATGTAAGGATTAAACTCCTTTACAATAACGGTGATGTTTTCACCCTTCTTGACATAAGGTTTGTTGATGATCTTACCATCGGCCTTGTATATAATTTCATCCGTAAATAGGTTGTATTCAATGATAAGACCGTTATTGTTTTGAGCCTGTAGAAGACCCATGGAAACCATACTTAAGATGAATAATAATTTAATTGTTCGCACGGAAGTTATTTTTAAGTTGTTAATCGTTAATTGTTATTCGGAATTCAAATTTTGGTAAGCATGAGAAGAGCATAACCCTTCCCATGCACCATGCTGTTATTTTAAAATCTTATGTCATTATCCCAAACATCTACATTTTCAGCTTTTTTCCATGCAACTTCAAATGCTGAATTAGTGGAAGCAGCTTTTGTTACAGGTTTTGCTGCAAGATTCATTGCTGGTCTTTTGCGTGTATCATTGACAGCTTTTGCTGGATCTACTAGCATACATCTATACAAGTAACCAGAATAGTCTCTAGATCTTACATATTTCTTTTCTCCAGTATACACCCAAGATAGATTTGCAGCTCCTCTAGATTTTGTATTTACGGTCGTTGCTTTATCACAATTTCCAGTTTTGCAAAGATCTGAAGCAGCAAGACTTTCACCCACAAGCTCATATAACTCTACTGCAGCAGCTAGGGATTTGTTCGTCTTAACATCTCCCATTGATCTAACATAATCATTTGGAATTCTGTTTGTGGCAGGGTAGTCAATTGAGAATTGTTTAACATAAGCATTTACATCGTCTTGTTTTACTTGCTTGTTTGCATCCATTGATTTAACATACTCAGTTATGATACTTTCACTTTGAATTTTACGTGCAGCTAATTGATACTTATCCATTGCTTGATCTAAACGTACTGCTTTAACGGAAGTTGTTGATTTGCTTTGCATGATCTGATTAGCGTACCGTACAAAATCATTCATGAGACGCTCGTGCTCATTATTTTGTTGCGTGATAAGTTTTGTGCTTGTTTGTGCAGTCATACTAGTGATAGCAAGAAAAAAAGTAAAAAAAAGAATTAAATTTTTCATTTGAAAATTTGTTTTAGGTTGTTATATAATAAAATGTTGTTTAATAAAGAAGTTATTCGTTCTTGTATAGGTAAATACCCAAGCATTGAAAATATGTTACCACACAAATGTTAAAAGGAGATTCCCTTGCATATGTACATAGCAACACAGTTCAAGTTTATAGGTACTTGAAATCTTAGTTCTTAATCTTATAATTTGAGTTCATTGGAAGTTTGAATTGTTCACTCTAAAAATACTATTCTTGAGTGAAAAATCGAATTAAAACAGATGAATAAAGAGTTAAATTTTGTGATAGAGAGGGGTTGACTATGATATAATCTTTATTTTGATATCTTAAAATAGTAGAAAACTACTATCTTCTCAAAAGTTTGTACTTTTAATCGAATCAAGACAACTTCTAAATTGACTGACGAAGAAATAATCTCCCAACTAAAAGCAAATGCCCATAGGCATGACAAAGCTCTGTCTTTTTTATTTAGCAGCGCAAAATTTAAAAACCCCATAATTGCTTTCTTAAGAAATAAAGGGGTGAGTAGAGACGAAGCAGATCTTCTCTGGACAGATATAGTAGTCAAGTTTGCACTATTAGTTAAGTCCAATAAATATGAAGACAAAGGAAAAATGCTAGGCTATATCAAAAACCTGTCAAACTTCATGGTTCTTAACTTTTTCCGAGATAAACGCAAAGAACCCACAGCACTTAGTTCCACACCAGTAGGGGATGAATATCAAATAGCCTACACTACAAATGATCATTTTGAAATAAAATCTCTTCTTGAATCTGAACTTTCAAAAATTGGAGAAAGCTGTAAAGAACTGTTATTATACTGGGCTCATGGATATAATATGAAGGAAATTATGTCAAAATTTAATATTGTTAGTGAAGTTGCAACCAGGAAAAGGAAACATAGTTGCATGAAAAAGTTATTAGGTAATATCAGCAATAATGAGAAGATGTCTCAATTGTTAAAAGAATATTATAATGAGCTAAAACAACAAGCATGAATCCACAGGAAAAAGAAAATATAGTTGAAGACTTATTGTATGAAGCATCAGCCAGAAAGTACTTAAAGGAGAATAAGAGCGGAAAGAAGAAACCAATAGTCAGATATCTTATGATGGCAGCTGCGGCAATAGTATTAGCTCTATTCATCGTTAAGCTTCCGATGGGTAACGCAGATACAAGTAGACTAGCAGCTTTGGAGGAAGTATATTCCTTTCCTGTAATTTCAAAATCACGATCTGCCCAAACGGCTATAGTTGACCAGCACATTTCAGAATTGAATACAGGGAATTATGAATTTGTTTTAGACAAATTAGCGGTCGAAAGCCCCTTATCAGAGAAAGATGCATTTGTCAAAGCTCATATTTTCTTTGAACAGAGAAAATACAAAGAATTAAGAAGTCATCTCCAATCATATGTGTTCAAGGGACAGTATTATAAAGATGAAATCAGTTGGCTAACTTTCCTTATAAATTTCCAAGAGGGGCAGACAAGAGAACAATTAAATTCCAGTATACATACCCTAACTCAACAGCACCAAAAGAAAGCAAAACGTTTGCTTGATTCAATTCGGTAAATTTCCAAAGTACAATTCAAACAAATAAAGTCTTTAATGGCAGGAATGCAGAGTTCGTGTCAAATACAAATCTAACAAATGAATTAGAGTAGGCATTTATTGGATATTTCTACACCATAAATTAATCAAAAATGAATATTATGAAAAACTTCCTATCGATCTTCAGCTTTTTAGTTTGCAGCACAGTATTATTTGCGCAAGCCAATATTCCGAACCCAAATGCATTCAGACATGATGCTCTGAATAAATTTTCTAAAACTTTAAAACTTGTTGTAAACGCAAAGACACCTTCTAGCGTCAAGCAAGTTGAAACTGTCCGCCTAATAGGGTTCCAAATGGCGAACTGGCATAGAGCACAAAATGATATTACGTGTGCGTATGAATCCATGGTTAGCACTGATCCAATCGAAACTCATTCTAGAGGTAAAACTAAATCGGACCAGCAAGCAGATAGAGAAATGAAACAATTAGCTAAGAATGTGGAAAGTATCGGGCGTGGAAAAAATAACATCTCATTTAAAGAAAACCGAATAATACAGCTATTGGGCCATTATCTCTCAACAACACAGGTGAGTTATCAAACTGAGGGTTTTGATCAATTTATAAATGAATTGAGTACAAACAAAAGTATTGATCAGACAAAAGTTGCCGATTACCTACGAGTAATAGTAGCAAAAAATTCAGATGTAAATAACGTGTCGAACAGAATGAGAAAGGCGTTAGGTGATGAAAAGAATGATCCAAATCTAAGCGCAGCGATTCGGATATATGAAGAATTGGGTGCAAACAGATTAGGAAGAAAAGGTCTTTGTGAAGGGAAAGCATGTGATGATAATGACACGGTTAATGTCAGATCAAGAGGGGCAGCTTCTCTATGGCAATATACAGGCGAGAAGCGATTCTTTTATGAAGAGAGAAATTATGGCTGGAGATATAGATGTGTATTGATTGATCCGAACCAGCAAAGGGAGGCAAAAAAATTAGCCCTTAATTCTGATGAGAAAGATATGGCAAAAGAGATGGCAAAGGAAGAAGATGTAGAGAGCGACTTAGAGAGTGCTTGGAAGAAAAAAGAGAATGTGGATAGATGGTAAAAAAATAAAAGGGAGGTTTATAATGTAAGCCTCCCTTTTGTTTTTAGTTGTCACGGCATCCATATGTCACGGCATCCATGTGTCACGGCATGCATGTGTCACGGTATCTAGTTGTCACGACAGCATGGTGTCATGGTTTTCGTAGTGCTAAATGTTTTTGCACAAGATGGAAAGGATTTAAAGGATGACCAGGATTGTTGTAGCTTTGCGTGAGTGATAGTAAGGGCACGCTGGCGTGGTCTCTGTGCAGCAGAGACGGAACCCCTGCAAAGCACGACCTCAGTCTCTGACTGAGGGCACGCCCAAATCCTTATTCTAGTTTTATAGAAATTTACAAAAACTGATCTTGCCTCTCCTAATTATTCATTACCACACATCCCTCCTTACTGCTCTCTCGATATCCCGAACTCTTAATTCATTGTTAACTGTTCACTGTCCATTATTCACTATTTCAAACCCATTCCTTACTGCTGATATATACAGTTCCCTTAAAAAGTCCAATCACACGATTATCTTGATTCGTTACTTCAATACTGTAAATTGCGGTTTTATAGCTACTACTGAGTTGTGTAGCTTCTGCTGTAAGCACGTCACCTACGTTAACTTTAGCGGTATGGGAAATGCTTGTTTCTATGGATACTGCAATTCTACCGTGACTATTGCTGGCAAAGGCGAAACAACTGTCAGCAAGAGAGTAGCTGATGCCGCCATGTGCGATGCCCATGCCGTTGGTCATTTCTTTGCGAACAGTCATGCGTAACTTAGACTTTCCGAGACCCGTCTCTAATATTTCAATGCCTAGCCATTGACTGAACTTGTCATTGGCATACATTTTTTCTCTAGTAATTTTGTCAGCTAGAGACATTCTTATTGCTTGAGGTTGATATTTTCTACGATCTCTAATCCATATCCTAAAAGGCCAATTCTACGTTTTGGGTTTCTTGTTAAAAGTCTAATCTTACGTACGCCTAGGTAGTTTAATATTTGTGCGCCTATACCTAGATTCCTTTGTACACTTCCTTCATTTACAACAGAAAAAGGGTCTATTTCTTTCTTCTCGGCAATTTGAGATTGGATTAGTTTTAAAGTATCAAGTACGCCATCAGAGCTAATGTCTTTATTTACAAGAAGTAAAAAAACTCCGGTTCCTTCTTGCGCAATTGCCTTTAGGGATTCAGAAATGCCATTCCCGAAATCATTTGAAAATAACGAAACGATTTCTGTAGCTTTTGTGCAGCTATGGACACGTGTCAAAATTGCGTCTTCTTCTTGCCATTCTCCTTTCGTAAGTGCAATATGGACATTTGATGATGTCGTATCTCTAAAAGCAACTAGATTAAAATTACCAAATGGTGTATTTATTTCAAATTCTGTTTCTTTCTTAATCAGGCTTTCTTTGCTCATGCGCCAAGCCACAAGATCCTTAATACTAATAATATGTAAGTCAAGCGCCTTTGCAATATTCATTAATTGTGGTAGGCGGGCCATGGTGCCATCTGGATTCAAAATTTCCACGAGGACTCCCGCAGGTTGTAAACCGGCTAAGCGTGCTAAGTCTACAGATGCTTCTGTATGACCGGTGCGTTTTAGTACACCACCTTCTTTTGCGATCAGAGGAAAAATATGGCCTGGACGTGCAAAATCCTCAGGATTTGTTTGAGGATTGATAAGAGCTCTAATTCCTGTAGATCTGTCATATGCAGAAATACCTGTTGTACAACCTTCTTTTTTATAATCAATGGACACAGTAAAAGCAGTCTGGTGTAAGTCCGTATTTTCGTTCACCATTTTTTGCAATTTCATCGATTTTGCCTTTTCTTCGGTAATAGGGCAGCAGATGAGACCTCTTCCGTGTGTTGCCATGAAATTTATTATTTCCGGAGTCACCTTATCGGCAGCACATACGAAGTCCCCTTCATTCTCTCTATCTTCATCGTCAACGACAATAATTACCTTGCCGTTTCTGATATCTTCGATGGCGTCTTCAATGCGACTTAGCTGAATAACGCCCTTTACTTTTTCTGTATCGATCATAACTCAAATTATAAGTACAATATTACAATTAAAAATAGAGCCTTTTTGTTTTACAATCAATAAACAATCGGACATTATACCTTAAGATACTAGGGTATTGTATCATAAATAATAGAAATATGTAAAGGGATTAGCTGCAAAGCTGTATATTTAATTCCCACTGAGAATCAACAAAATATACATGTCTTATGAGTAAGATTTTCAAATTTAGGATTGGTCTAATTTGTATCGCAGCGTCTTTAAGCTTGCCAATAGTTTCTTCAGGCCAGATATTTACTGAACTATGCGCAGAAATTGACAGCCAAAGCCTGCAATTGTGTGATATAGGTGTGATTGACGGTTATATAGGTACTTTGATGAGTACAGGCTCTGGTGAAGGTCCCAGTCCGCTATGTCCGGGAGGGGGAATACCAACAAATATTATGTGGTTTGCCTTTGTGGCGCCTGTGGGTAATATTCAGATTGAAATCACACCGAGTAATTGCATGCCTGGTACGACTGGTTTTTCTGGAATACAGGCCGGAATTTACACAGATTGTACGTTTGAAGAGACTATTTGGTGTTCGCAAAATTGCATGACGGAGGAGTTTACATCGCCACCAAATTTATTCAACCCAGGTGAGGTATATTACTATTTCATGAGTGGTTGCATAGGGAGCGTTTGTGATTTCGAAATAGACATATTGGGCGCATATACAAACTATGAAATGCCTCTTCCTGATCAGATTGTTTTCAGAGAAGATGCTTGCGATCCATTCCCATTATGTACAGGAGCTACAATGGAATTGGTGGTAGAAAATTTTGACTCATTGGCTGTAGATTATGAATGGTTTATCAGTATACCGGATACTACCAATACTGTAATTAATACAGAATCTGGAAGTTTGCAATATGAATTTGAATTAGAAGGGAGTTACACAGTTTGTTTTTCTGCCTCAAATGGTTGTGAGAATGTGAGTACGTGTGAGGTTGTAACTGTAGTTCAGATTCCAGAAGAAGAATTTGATGCCGTCACAATGTGTCAGGGTGAGTTTTGGTTAGGGCCAGAAGATAGCGAAGATATGAATGGGGATGGTCTAGGATGGGATGGTGCTTTTATTATTATAAATGATGACGATGGGGAAGACGATGGTTTTTTTATAGCGGAAAATTTAGCAGAAACTCCCTGTGGCTGTTTGTTTCTGCAGACGGTAGCAATAACGGTTGTAGATGATCCACCTACAGAAGTAGTGGATCTAGAGGTGTGTAACAATGCTTTTCCATACAGCTTCGATAATATGATCTTTACGAATCCAGTGGAAGATTTTCTAATACAATATCCAGAAGGAGCTGTAAATGGATGTGATAGCAGTGTACTTTTAACGATTGCTGAACTGCCATGTCTCACGGTGTGTGAACCCATTCCAGATGGGTCCATGAACTGTGACGATCTACAAGTAACGCCAGAGGTAATTCTCTCGGAATTTCCTTCTTCTGTCACTACGGGCACCGAAATTTGTGTGCCTATTCGTGTCGCTGATTTTGATTATATAGCTGCATTGCAGTTTACCATATCCTTTAATCCGTGCTTTATGCAATTTAAAGGAGCGGGACAAATAGGCACAGCCTTTGAAGGGTCGAACGAAATATTGAACACGGCACTTTCTCAACAGGGTAATATAGGTTACCTCTGGTTTGATTCTACAGGAAGTGGTGTGTGTTTAGAGGACAATGCAATTCTTTTAGAATTATGCTTTGAATTTATTGGTGATCCATTTGATCAGTCACAAGTCTTTTTGTCGGATGTTCTAGTGGAATCAGAATCGGGATATGTTGCAGCGATAAATTCCGCCATTTGTGAATCAGGTATTTTGTCTGAGCCAGCAGAAATGCAAGTATCGTGCGATAGTCTAAGCTTGTTGAGCAAGATATGTTATAAAGAGAATAGTAAAAGTGATGTGTCATTGGCAGTATGCGGAGGAACGCCTCCGTACGATATCACTATGGGAGGTTTTACAAACAATATTGATGCGGACGGTGCCTATGTTGTGTTCTCAGATTTCCTTCCTACGTTATATACAGTAGAGGTGACAGACGCATTGGGTGAATCTCAGGTTTTTCCTTTAACGGTAGGCTTAGATACTCCATTGACATATATTATAGTAGAGACAGCTCCGAGTTGCCTAAATATTATGGATGGAGCATTGACAATTATGCAAGATGATAGTACAGAGTTTAATTTGGAGTTAAATAAGGTGGAATGGCAAGGAAATATTTTTAATACCCCGAGTCTAGTGGGGCTAGAAGACGGGTCTTATTTTTTAACGATAACTGACCAATATGGCTGCGAATATATTGAGTCCATTAATTTGTCTGCACTAAATTCTAATACAGTAATTGCAGAGGATAGTCTTTGTTCAGGAGAGGGATTTTCAGTCTTAGTAGGCAATGATCTCTATAATGAATCCAATCCTACAGGAATAACAACTTTGTCAAGTACTGCAGGCTGTGATAGTATCATCTTAGTGAATTTAAGTTTTCTAAATAATTACCTTCTGATTAATGAAGAATTGTGCTCTGATGATCAGTTGGTAATAAATGGAGAAACTTTTGATATCAATAATCCTACAGGAACAGTTATCTTAGCAGATGCAGCAGTAAATGGTTGCGATTCGATAATAGATATTGAACTTGCGTTTATAGATTTTAATGAAAATATATTTTCTGCCGAGGCTTGCCCAGGTGAAACAATAACTTTAATGGGGACTACATTAGGACCTGACAAATTGATCGATACTATTTTAGTTGAAGATATAACTGGACTTGCGTGCGATACTTTAAATATATTTCAACTGTTCTATTTCGAAGAAACGACTGAGGATGTAACTGGAGAATATTGTGAAGATGAGGCTGTAGAAATTAATGGTGTAGTCTATGAAATTTCAAACCCTTCAGGGGTCCAAACATTAGAAAGCGCCGCTGTCTCTGGCTGTGATTCTATATTAGTAATCGACTTGCAATTTTATGAGAATACGCAGATCGTAATTGATACAATATTATGTGGGGGAGATGTCTTTGAGTTTAATGGAGGAATTTTTATATCACCTGTGCAGAATCAAATTTTGACTATCGAGAATGAAGATGTCAATGGCTGCGATTCTATTGTTGATTTAACATTAGCTTTTTATGATGAAATTGCAATTTCCCTTACAAGCTTAGACCCAGATACTGGTGGTGGAACCGGTCGTATTATAGTGGATATTGCAGGTGCGATTCAGCCATTAAATATTGTATGGAGCAATGGAGTTTTAAACACAAATGAAATTTCAAATCTAGTAGCAGACATATATACTGTCACTGTAACGGATGCTACGGGTTGCTCAGTAAGTGAATCGTTTGAGGTTACTCTGATGACGGACGTAATAGATATTCAAGAAACAGAAATTTATATTTATCCAAATCCATTTGATAATAACTTTATTGTCGATGTTAGAGAAGAGAATAATGATATGCATCTAACATTATTCACCCATGGCGGAAAAAAAGTATACAGTAGAAGAATGGTGGAAGGAAGGAATTTTATTCATTTGGATGACTTGAATAGTGGTCTTTATATCTATATGCTGGCGTTAGAAAATGGAGATGTAATAAGAGGGAAATTAATCAAGAACTAATAAGTTATTAGATTAGATTACTTTGCTTTACGAATATCTTCACTCATAAGAGTAAATAATCGACTTGCTATAGATTCATGGTCCGTTTTTGGAGCTTCTTTTATCTCTTTTTGGAGAATATCTGCGAAACCTTGAATTTCAGCTATGTTTAATTCATCAAAATTATAGAAACCCATCAGCCATTGGTTGAAACTACGTTGCTTTGTTTCCCCCTCCCAGATAATCTGTACTTTGGTGTGTCGCTTGTCGTGTTTAATTTTTTCAAAAAGCGCTTTTACATGCTTTTTTTCACCTTCGATAACTTGAATGAACTCTCGCTTCTTGTAGATCATACAGCCAGTAATATCATTCTCTTTGTTATTTTCAAAGCACTGACTTAATAGGGACTGAATGCCGTCAGCACTAAATTTCTGTATAGCCACACTGGAGTACAGGATTTCATATAACATAGAAACGAGAATTGCTAATTGCTTAAGATAAGGGTTATTTACGGACTTTATGAAAAAGAATGTCAATCAGGAATGTTATTTTTGGATTTAATGCAAGAAAATGGACAAATCACAAGCGTTGCTAGATGTTTTAAATCTAGAAATGATAGATAGGAATCTCTATAGAGCGCAGAACCTTAGTATTGGAACTAAACGCGTATTCGGAGGTCAGGTATTAGCGCAGGCCGCCATTGCGGCGATGCATTCTGTACCTGAGGATCGCTATTTGCATTCATTACATGGTTATTTTATTTTACCGGGTGATATAGAAAAGCCTATTGTTTACCGTGTTGCAGAAACCAGAGATGGAGGCAGTTTTAGCACTAGACGTGTTACTGCTATTCAAAACGGTAAGGACATATTTATACTAGCTTCTTCTTTTCAATTAAAGCAAGATGGACTAGATCACCAAATAGCAGCGCCAGATGTTACACAACCTGATAAACTTGCCTCTGATTATGAGATAGCTAAACATTTTAAGGAGTTGATGCCAGAATATCTAATCCGTATGTTGCAGGAAAAACCTATTGAATTCAAACCTGTAGAAATTCCTGACTTTTTAACGCCCGTTAAAAATACACCCTTCCAGCATGTTTGGTTTAAATATAAAGGTAAGCTAGATGATGACATGAATACCCATAAGAAGATTCTCGCGTATGCATCAGATTATAATCTTCTCCTAACTGCCTTGCGGCCGCATGAAGTGACAGTGCATGATGTACAACTCGCAAGCATAGATCATGCTATGTGGTTTCACAGAGATTTTAGAGTGGATGAATGGTTATTGTATGCATTGGATAGTCCGAGTGCATCAAATGCAAGAGGATTTACACGAGGGAATATCTTTGACTTAGAAGGACGTCTTATCGCTTCGGTAGTTCAAGAAGGTCTAGTTAGAAATAAAAGAAAGACGAAATAATTAAGGGTTTTTAATGAGGTAGTCTTTCTCTGAGCAAGCCATAGCAAAATGTACCTAATAAAGCACTAAGAATTACTACAAGAATAATCCAATACCCTTGACCAAGAAGGACGTATAACGGACCAGGACATGCACCTGTTAGTGCCCATCCCAAACCGAATATTGTACCACCAATAATACTCGCCGTATAGGTCTTTGGTTTTTCTTTGAAGTCAGCTATTTCTCCATCTACCGTTTTAGCATTATTTTTTTTCATAAAATGGAACAGGATGGCACCTGCTATGACTGCGACACCTATAATTCCATACATATGTATATTTTGAAAACGAAACATCTCCTGGATACGGTACCAACTAATAGCTTCTGATTTGCTCATTACAATTCCAAATAGAATACCTACAGCTAAAAATCTTATATTTTTCACAATGTCATGATTAGAGGTAATAGAAAATGAGTAGAGATCAATCCACCAATAAAGAAACCAATAACAGCTAAAAAAGAAGGGAGTTGTAAGTTAGATAGTCCACTAATAGCATGCCCTGATGTGCATCCGCCTGCATATCTTGTCCCAAACCCAATAAAGAAACCACCAATTATAAACATGAGTATGCCAGGAAGGGTAGTGAGTATATCAAAATTAAAAAGCTCTGGAGGTACTAACGCGCTCCCCGTTGGAGCGGAAATACCTAATTCAGCTAAATCTTGAATAGTACCCGCAGATATAGCAACAGGGTCTGGACTCGCCATAAAATTTGCTGCTATGTATCCACCTATAATGGACCCCAAAACAAACATCAATAACCAACTGTGGCTTTTCCAGTCATAATCAAAATAACTGCACGTTTTTTTTCCACCCACCATGCTGCAAATCGCCTTGAATGAACTAGATACACCAAAACGTTTTCCAAAATATATAAGTAAAAACATGACGAAGACGATCATGATACCACTAAAACCCCAATGCCAGGGTTGTTTCAAAATTTCCATTTTCTATCTTTTTTAAGCAATCAAAGAAGGGCACGAGCCTTCAAGAGGTAAGTTGTTGTTTGCAATTTTATCAAAACTATCTTGCACATTTATTAATTTATCATAACCCCTTCGCTTTAGAATTGATATAGCTGCTGTGGAACGGTATCCACTGCGACAATGTACAAAATGAGGTACTGCAGGATCTATAAAAACACTCGTTGCCATATTTATGAAGTCCAAAGGATAGAGTATAGATCCTTCGATGTGTTTCGTCTCATATTCACTTGGCTTTCTTACATCGATTACAGACAGTGCGCCTTCTTTGTATTTTTCTGTAAATTCAGACGCTTGTATTGTAGGAATATGGTCTATGTCTTGATATGCATTTACCCATGTGCTGTAGCCACCTTCCAAATAACCTAAGGTGTTGTCATACCCTACCCGCGCAAGACGTCGCACTGTTTCTTCTTCGCGTCCTTCTGGTGCAATGAACACGATCTTTTGTGTAATATCTTCAATTAATGCACCAACCCAAGGAGCAAAACTTCCATCTAATCCTATAAATATAGATCCTGGAATAAAGCCCTTTACAAATACATCTTTCGCTCTCACATCAAGAAGAAGTATATCTTCCTGTTCGATAATACTCATAAATTCTGCAAGTTGCAGTGCTTTGTTTCCCGTATCCATTACGGTATCAATGCTCTGATAACCTCCTTTATTTAACTGTGCATTTTTTGCAAAGTATTGGGGAGGAGGAGCCAAACCTTCTGTTACTTCTTGAACAAATTCTTCCTTACTCATGTCAGCACGCAAGGCATAATTTGTTTTTTTCTGATCACCTAATGTACTCCATGTTTCCAAACTCATATTTTTTCCACAAGCAGATCCTGCGCCATGGGCAGGGTACACAAGCACGTCATCTGGAAGCGGCATTATTTTATGTCTTAAACTATCAAATAACCAACCTGCTAATATCTCCTGCGTGAGATCAGATCCATTTTGTGATAAATCAGGTCTTCCCACGTCACCTATGAAAAGTGTATCGCCCGTAAAAATTGCATGCTCCTTTCCTTCTTCATCAAAGAGTAAAAAAGTACTGCATTCTATCGTATGTCCAGGCGTATGCAGAACCTTAAGTGTGAGTTTTCCAATCTTAAATTCTTCTCCATCCTTTGCATCATATTTTTCAAATTCTGTTTTAGCTTCAGGTCCATAAATAATTTGGGCGCCTGTCTTTTTTGCAAGATCTAAATGGCCAGAAACAAAGTCTGCATGAAAATGTGTTTCAAATATATATTTGATTTTCACACCCTTCTCTTTGGCTCTTCTGATGTATGGTTCAGTTTCTCGTAATGGATCAATTACTGCAGCTTCTCCGTCAGATTCAATAAAGTAAGCGCCTTGGGCTAAGCAGTTTGTATAAATTTGTTCAATGTGCATGATGACTTCTTTTATTACTTAAATATCCAACAATAATTTGACATTTGAGTTCATTTCAAGAGTGAAGCGGATTAAAGTGCCCGCTTCCTTATTTAATTATTGTCACCTAAAAGTACAAAACCAAAAAAAAGTTCCATTTTTCTGTTACAAATGTTATTTTAATAGCGTCATCAAGACAATTATAGAATGACCACAGTCCGATCAACGTGTTATATTACTCCAAATTTTAAAAACTTGATATGCCATTTATTAATTGTGCAGATGCAAGCTTAGAAGTCTTTTCTCCTACTACTGACAAACCATGGGATAGACAACGTGTTGTGCATTTAGCCAGAAGAATCGCTATGGGTGCAAGCCCAGAAATAGTAACTACGGCCTTGGCAATAAGCCCAGAAGGGATTGTAGATTCACTTGTAGACGAAGCGATAAGTATGCCTTTAGCACCAGAACCGCCATGGGCTTATTGGATGCTTAGTGATTACAGCCCGGATGAGAATATTCGCACCCAACAGATTATAAATCAAATATTTGGTTGGGGAACACAATGGCTAAAAGATATACAAGAAAACGGACTAAGAGATAGAATGTCTTGGTTCTGGCATAATCATTTTGTAACTAGAAATGAGTCGTATACATGTCCCTCTTACATGTATCAGTATCATAAACTTTTACAAAAGTATGCGGTAGGGAATTTTAAAGAATTTGTACGTGAGATGGGAGTAACACCGGCAATGTTGCTATTCCTTAATGGAGTGCAAAGTACAAGATTTGATCCGAATGAAAATTATGCGCGCGAGCTGTATGAACTATTTACATTGGGAGTTGATAATGGTTATACACAAGAAGACATTGTGGAAACGGCCAGAGCACTGACAGGGTGGAATGGTATAGATGTGGAAGATTTTTGTGGTCCTATAGAATTTGTTCCAGCGTTTTGGGATCCAGACTCCAAAACAATTTTTGGGCAAACAGGGAATTGGGGTTATGATGATGTAATAGACCTTTTGTTTGCCAACAGAGGAGTTGAGATTTCTGAATTTATTTGTGCAAAACTGTACAGGAATTTTGTCAACCCAAAAGAAGATGAAGAAATTATAATGCAACTAGCAGAAACATTTAGAAACTCAAACTTTGAAATTTCTGCTGTTTTAAGACAACTATTTAAGAGCGAGCATTTCTTTGATAGTGCGCACATAGGGACAATTATCCCTGGTCATATAGAGTACTTTATTATGTTCATGAATGAGATTGGTTTTGCTTATGAAGAAACGATAAGTTTTGCCGTGGGTTACTCAGCAACAGATTTTAATCAAGCTATTTTTAATCCTACGGATGTGTCAGGATGGCCAGGAAATAGAAATTGGGTTACTTCTCAGAGTTTGCCGTATAGATGGGAAGGTATAACCAATATCATGGGCTATTACTATAGTCTTCAAAATGAAACGATTGAACAGGTTAGAGATTTTGCCATAAATCTTACCTCTGCTACAGAAACTGACCCTGAGCTTATAGTGCGCGCAGTAGTAGACTTTATCTTGCCGAAAGGATTTCAATTTCCTGCTGAGTACGCAGAGGCACTTGCGGTTTTTAAAGGAGAGATTCCTGAAAACTATTTTGAAGATAAGCTTTGGAATCTAAATTGGGACTATGTGCCATTCCAAATGTTTGAGCTACTAGTTCATATCGCTAACCAACCAGAATTTCAACTTAAATAGAACATCATGTCCGAAAGTACAAACAAAAGACAATTTAGTCTTGAAAATAAAGAGGCACATAATAATGATCATAAGTCATGGAGTAGAAGGAGTTTTCTGCATTCCCTAGGATTAATGGGCGGAGCAGGAGTTGCACTCGGAGGGTTCTCTGTTGGTGCAATGGCATCACCATCTTTACTGCCAAGTTTTCTAACGGAAGGACCGGAAGACCGTATCCTAGTACTTATCAGATTGAAAGGAGGGAATGATGGACTTAATATGGTAGTTCCCCTCTTTAATTACTCGGAGTATGCAAGTGCACGACAGACCATTAAAATCCCAGAGGACGATATTATACCTCTCAATGATAAATTTGGCTTACCAGTTACAATGGAAAAGCTGACACCGCTATGGAATGAAGGCGCGATGAAGGTTGTAAATTCGGTAGGGTATGATAACCAAAATCTATCCCATTTTACCTCTTCGGATATATGGAATTCTGCAAATCAAAATATTCAGAGCAGCATTGACAAGTCAGGGTGGTTAGGGAGATATATGTTATTTCAAGATCCAGATTACCTAGAGAATCTTCCTGATGTGCCAGGAGCAATTAAGATTAGTAGTGGAGGAAGTATATCATACCACAACCCTGATCAAATAGATCTCGCAGTAAACTTTAATACGCCAGATAGATTATTGCAGGTTGCAGAGACAGGCACTGTGTATGATGTTAATAATCTACCAGATGATTGCTACTATGGAGAGCAGGTAGGATATTTACGATCTATTTTGAATGTTACATATAACTTTGCCCCAAAAATCAGCGAAGCCTACAATGCCTTAGAAAACTCTGTTGCGTACTCCGATAATGATCTAAGTAGACAGTTAGCAATCGTAGCACGATTAATAAAAGGAGGTTTAGGAACTCGTTTATACATGGTTACCTTAGAAGGATTCGATACACATGAAAATCAAAATGACTCACACCCGCTTTTGATGAACTATATCGCAAGTGCTGTAAGTGAATTTTATGATGATCTCAAGGCAAGTGATTTAGATAACAACGTACTTGCTATGACATTCTCAGAATTTGGAAGACGGATACAAGAAAACGGAAGCGGCACTGACCATGGAGCAGCGGCTCCGTTGTTAATGTTTGGTCCAGAACTGAATGGTTCTGATGTTTTAGGGGAAGATCCAGATTTTAGTGATTTAGATGAGAATGCGAATTTAAAGCATAAGACGGATTTTAGAGAAATCTATGCATCTATTTTAGAATACTGGCTGTGTCTAAATCCTGTTGACGTGGATGCAATACTAGGTGATAGTTATAACAGAATAGATAATCTTGGATTTGTTTGTGATCCTATTTCTTCCACATCTGCACCCGTGTCACAGCATGTCAGTCATGAGGTAAGACAGAATCCTGGAGGAGGAGTAACCATACATTATACATTAGATAGACCTGGAAATATAAATTTAACGGTCTACACCATTATGGGACAGAAACTCGAAACACTCCACCATGGCTATCAGACGAGTGGTCAACATCAAAAGGAATTTGTTTTAAGTTATTCTGGGTTGCAAACGCTTCCATTAGTATATAAGTTGGAAGCGCAGGGTAGAGTCTATTCTGGAAAATTTATTATACCTCAATAGCGTAAGACACTTTTGTCAAATAATACAAAAAGGATGGACATTACGCCATCCTTTTTTTTATTTAACCATTGAGATGATAGCTTATTTCATTGCTGGTGAATTCTCTTATCTTTAGAATTATTGAAGCCCCGATAATTGAAAAATCGTATAATTTCACATTTCGTACAGTATCCCAAGAAAGTATTCTTGGTAGATGCAATAGGAGCATTTGTCACTGCTTGCTTGCTTGGTATAGCCTTAGTGCGATTAGAATCTGTTTTCGGAGTTCCTTCAGCAGTTCTCACTTTGCTTGCATTCATAGCTATTGGTTTTACGATATACGATCTGCTTGCATACTTTTTTATGACGGGAACTGTTTCAAAGTGGATAAGAGGAATAGCAGCATTGAACCTGAGCTATTGCATTTTGTCACTAACATTATGGGTTTTAAATAGGGAGACAATTACTTATTTGGGGTGGATGTATCTTGTAGTTGAAATTATCATCATTTTTTTCCTTATTCGAATGCAGATTAAAATAGCATCCCAGGTATAACGGGCTATTTTTATTGATTAATTAAATATTTAGGGGATTGGCAGCACTGAAATTATAAAACCTAACCGTATCTAATGTTTGTATTTGGCAGCTTTTCTTAACTTGGAGTGCTCAATTAATAGAAAATATTGGAAAATAACACGAATAATTACATTGTAAACGGGAGAGAAATTCTAGGCGAAAGTATAGATGCTCTTAACTTACAATTAACCGGAAATAACGCATCTGGATATAAGCTGAAAGTCGACGGCAAGTCTTATGATGTAGATGCTGTTGATTTAGACCTCAACACAAAAACTCTTCACTGTAAGATTGATTCGAAATATTATGAAATATCCATAAAAACACCTTTTGATCAGAGGATTGAGGGAATGGGTTTTACGGATTTGTCTTCAGCAGAAGTAAATGAGATCAAAGCTCCAATGCCAGGCCTTGTGTTTGATATCATGGTAAGTGAAGGGCAAGAGGTTGCATTAGATGAACCCGTCATGATTTTAGAAGCCATGAAAATGGAAAACATAATAAAGTCCCCTAAAGACGGAATAATTAAATCTATTAAGGTAATAAAAGCTGCAAGTGTTGAGAAGAATGCGGTGCTAATAGAATTTGAATAAATGAAAAAAGTACTTGTTGCAAACAGAGGTGAAATCGCTCTGCGAATAATGCGTAGTTTACGCAAAATGGGAATTGAAAGTGTCGCTGTGTATTCAGAGGCAGATGCTAACAGTCCATTTGTAAATTTTGCTGATTACGCATTTTTAATTGGCCCTGCTCCCTCTTCAGAATCTTACCTAAAAGGTGACTACATTATAGAGGTTGCTAAACAAAATCACTGTGATGGAATCCATCCGGGATATGGGTTTTTAAGTGAAAATGCAGGTTTTGCGGAAAGTGTCACTAAGTCTGGAATAAAATTTATTGGCCCCAGTCCACATTCTATACGTATCATGGGATCAAAGTTAGATGCAAAAGATGCCGTTAAAAATTATGACATTCCCATGGTTCCTGGTACGGATACTGCTATAAAAGATATCCCAGAAGCTAAAAAGATTGCGGAAACTATTGGGTATCCTATACTTATAAAGGCGTCTGCTGGAGGCGGAGGGAAAGGCATGCGCATAGTAGAATCTGCGGATCAATTTATATCACAAATGGAACGTGCTATCAGTGAAGCAGAATCTGCATTTGGAGATGGTTCAGTTTTTATAGAAAAATATGTCACGTCACCTAGGCACATAGAAATCCAAGTGTTATGCGATGCACATGGAAATGCGATACATTTATTCGAACGGGAATGTAGTATACAACGTAGACACCAGAAAGTTGTGGAAGAAGCGCCTTCAACCGTTGTAGATTCAGAAATGAGATCGCGGATGGGTGAAGCAGCCATCAAAGTTGCAAAGTCATGTAATTACGAAGGTGTGGGCACCGTAGAGTTTCTATTGGATGGTGATAAGAATTTCTATTTTCTGGAAATGAATACGCGATTACAAGTAGAGCACCCAATTACTGAGATGATAAGCGGTGTAGATCTTGTAGAAGAACAAATAAAAGTAGCAAGAGGAGAACAGCTTTCGATAAAGCAAGAAGACCTGAGTATACGTGGACATGCAGTGGAATTAAGAGTATACGCTGAAGATCCAGAAAACAATTTTTTGCCGAGTATTGGAACGATGGAAGTATATGAAACTCCAAAAGGAGAAGGCATACGCGTGGATGATAGTTTTACGCAGGGAATGCAGATTCCAATTTATTATGATCCAATGATTGCAAAACTTATTACACATGCTCCCACAAGAGAACTAGCAATAAAGAAGATGCGAAAAGCTATTCGCGCTTATAATATTACCGGAATTAGAACCACTTTAGGATTTGGTGATTTTGTGATGGAGTCAGATGCCTTTGTGTCAGGTAATTACGATACACACTTTGTAAAGAAATATTTTAGTAAAGAAAAAATGGAAGAAAAGGAAATAGAGGAAGGTAGGGTAGCAGCATCGTTTGCCAAACTTCTATGGGAACAAGAGTCTGCCAAATTGCGTGTACCGGAATCTAAGCATTCGCATTGGTCAAATCTAAACCGAAATGTATAATGAAAGAAAAGCTGGAAGAGTTAAATAAAAAAAGAGCACTGGCCAAATTAGGTGGCGGACAAGAGCGCATAGATAAGCAGCATGCCAAAGGTAAGCTAACGGCAAGAGAGCGTGTATTATATTTACTTGATGAAGGATCTTTTGAAGAAATTGGAATGCTCGTAACACACAGGACCAAGGATTTTGGGATGGATAATCAAGTGTTTTATGGCGATGGTGTTGTCACTGGGTACGGAACTGTGGATGGCAGACTTATATACGTATTTGCACAAGATTTTACTGTTTTTGGAGGTAGTCTTTCAGAAACACATGCGGAGAAAATTTGTAAGATCATGGATCTCGCCATGCAAAATGGTGCACCACTCATTGGATTGAATGATAGTGGAGGCGCACGTATCCAAGAAGGTGTGCGTTCCTTAGGTGGTTATGCAGATATATTTTATAAAAATGTCATGGCTTCAGGTGTCATACCTCAGATCTCTGCCATCATGGGTCCCTGCGCAGGTGGTGCAGTATATTCTCCCGCAATAACTGACTTCACTATCATGGTAGAAGGAACCAGTTATATGTTCGTTACAGGCCCTAATGTTGTAAAAACGGTCACGAATGAAGATGTGAGTTCAGAAGAATTGGGTGGTGCAAGTGCGCATTCCACAAAGTCAGGAGTTACCCATCTAACAGCACCAAATGATGTTGTGTGTATGGATAAGGTTAAAAGACTCTTGAGTTATATGCCCCAAAATTGCGAAGAAAAAGTGGCAAAACTTGATTACGTTTTGGGTGATGAAATTAGGGAAGAGCTGACGAATCTAGTTCCTGAATCAAATAATCATCCCTATGATATCAGAGATGTTGTGCATGGGATTACGGACAAAGAAAGTTTCTTTGAAATTCATAAGGACTATGCGGACAATATTGTAGTTGGGTTCTGTCGTCTAGCAGGACGGTCTGTTGGAATAGTAGCTAACCAACCATTAAGTTTAGCTGGTTGCTTAGATGTAGACAGTTCAAAAAAAGCTGCGCGCTTTGTACGCTTTTGCGACTGCTTTAATATCCCTTTGCTTGTCTTAGTGGATGTACCCGGATTCCTTCCTGGCACAGATCAGGAGTGGAATGGAATTATTGTGAATGGTGCAAAACTACTGTACGCTCTAAGCGAAGCGACAGTCCCGCGTATATCTCTGATTACGAGAAAAGCGTACGGTGGTGCCTATGACGTTATGAACAGTAAGCACATAGGAGCAGATATGAATTTTGCGTTCCCATCAGCGGAAATTGCTGTTATGGGAGCGAAAGGTGCAAGTGAGATTATATTTAGAAGAGAAATTAAAGCTGCAGAGGATCCAGCTGCTAAATTGAAAGAAAAAGAGGAAGAATATGCGCGCTTATTTGCAAACCCCTATAGTGCGACAGAACGCGGATTTGTTGATGAAGTAATAGAGCCTAGATTTGCGCGCAGAAAATTGATCAAGGCGTTTGCAATGCTTGAAAATAAGGTAGCAAGTATTCCTAAGAAGAAGCATGGGAATATCCCGCTGTAATTAAGCGATAGATTATTATCGGTTTTCTAATCGACAACTTTGAGAATTCGATCAAAATTTAAAGAAAATGAAAACAGCAACATTCCTGACGTTTGTTGGTGATCAATGTGGCAAAGCCGAAGAAGCGATACAGTTCTACACGTCGATCTTTCCAAATTCAGAAATTACAAGTATTGCTAAATACCAAGAGGGAGAAGCTGGAGGAGCACCCGAGCTGGTAAAACATGCTGTGTTTGTATTAAATGGTACTGAGTACATGATTTCAGAAAATAATTTTAACCATGGATGGACTATCACTCCCGGAGTGTCCATTTTCGTAAATTGCGATACTGAAAAAGAAATGCAAACCTTATTCGAAAAACTGTCTTCAAATGGAGGTCAGATTATGATTCCTCTAAGTGATTATAGTTCTGATAATTATGGCCTAGGAAAAAAATTCGGATGGTGTGCTGATAAGTTTGGCGTTTCATGGCAATTTAACCTTTCAGAATAATTCTGTAAGTCGCGTAGAATGGGAATAGTGAAAAAATTATATGATTCTAATTATAATTTAGACTCTTTTCTAAACCATTCTTTAACAAGTCCTTCTGCTGGCTTATTCTGTAAATTAAAATCTGTGTTCTCTGGAAAGCGAACGTTCTGCTGCCAGTTCCATAACAGCCCTCCAAGGATATATTCTTCTTGCCAGATACTTTCAAAAAGTTTTTTTCTTGGCCTTAAAAATAACTTAGTCTGGGGTTGCACACTATTAAACACAGTCCCGCCATCTAAGTTGAGAACATTCTGATAAATAACTAGGTTTTCAATGCATTTTAGATAGAAATAATCATAGTCAATATAGTTTTGTTGAACTTCTAGCTTGGTAAGGAATTTATTGATAGAAAAATTGGATGGTCCAGGTGGATTTTCTCGTTCTTGATTTTCAGTTTTCTCTTAGGATTCCACAAAGTAATTGCCGCCTAATTCTATCCGAATTCTTAAGCCAATATTTCTGAGGATACTAAGCGCTATTCCATTCTTGTCGTAATCATATTCAACAGAACCTGCGTTAAAAAATACAGGTTCGACAGAGGACCATTTACTTGCAGAAAAACTATATCACCAAGCAGAATTTTGAATTCTCGGCTTCCTATAGTATATCTCCCCTGAGTGTCTCCCATTATTATTCTGATAGTACGGAAGTAAAGCATCTCCTAAGCCTCTAAAGTTAAGGTAAAAGATTTTAACGAAAATGCTTACTTGTTGGACTTTACCTTTAAGAAAAATTTCACCTCAGAGACAGCAACTTATATAGGCTTAGAGGAAATCTGGTACATCTTAAACGGAAGGGTAGAGTTTTATGTCAGAGGAAACAATAAAAAATCCTCTACCTTTTCTTTAAGTGCATTGGAAAGTTATCACATACAGTCTCAAGTGCAGTTTCAGTTTAGAAATGTTGGTCAAGAACCTTTGCATGTTTTGGTTCTGCAACTCCCCCTTGAAAAAGAAATTTGCACTATTATCTCTAAAGAATCATATTGGATGCCCTCAGTTTGAGCTTCATACCTTTTTGATTAAAAGATCAGGCAAAATATATTGCCCAAGCTACCACATTCGTCTAGAAATTAATTTTAATTTTATTCGACATCAATTCGTCTCGTTCACTGTTTATTGGACTCAATATGAATTTTTAAAGCGATATTAACGTTATGTAATCTAGACCTTTCTTTCATCTAGTAAGAAAGAGAATACTTATGCGTATGAAACTGATGATAACAACAATAATAATGAGTTTTGCTTTATTTAGTCTTATGAGTTTTGAAGATATGTCGGCCTACGACTTTGACGCTGCTTGGAAGGAAGTGGAGAAGTTTGAACGAGAAAAGCTGCCGAAGTCTGCTCAAGAGAAGATAGCTGAGATTTATGAGATGGCTTTACGTGAAAAAGACCAGCTGCAGATCACAAAATCCACTATTTACAAGGCAAAATATGAATTGTCGCTAAATGAAGATGGCTTTCCGAGAGCGGTAGGCATGTTAGAGTCAGAAATTAACAGTGCAGAGTCACCTGCTAAACAAGTCCTGCAGATCGTGACTGCACGTCTATATCATAATTATTTGCAAACAAATTTTTACAAAATAAAGCAAAGGACAGCTTTGCAGCTAGATGACGATAAAGAACCAGAGAATTGGTCAGTCAATATATTTACGCATAGAATCAGAACATTAGTCCATGCTGCGGTAGACAATCCGGAAGCATTGGATTTCCCCCTGGAAGAGTATAAACAACTTGTCCTTAATTATAAGAAAGAAACTGTTGCATATAAACCAACTTTGTATGACTTAGTTGTTGACCAAGCGTTTGGAATCTTGAATACTATAGAGTCCTTTGAAGTGCAAGCGTCTTATATGTATTCATTGACAGACGAGAAAGCACTCGGAACTTTAGATGAGTTTTTGGGGATGAATTTTGAGACCAGAGATACGAATTCCTCTGTATACCTAAACTTAAAATTGCTACAAAAAATCGGCGAATGGAATAAGTCTAAGAGACGTACGACTGCTCTGCTAGAAACTGACTTGCAACGCTTGACGTATGTATATAGGCATATAGTACATGCTGAAAAGCAATACTTATATCTTGCTCAGCTAGAACAAATGCAGCGCACATATGTAGGCCAACCCCAATATAGTATGGTACTTTATCATTTAGCAAATTACTACTACATCAAAGGGAACCAAATCGGTGATGAAGAATATCATGATAACTTTGTGAAAGCAATAAAATATGCAGACGAAATAATAGAAAAGTATCCTAAATCAAATGGTGCGAGTAGTATTTCGCGAATATATAATTACATAAAGCAAAAAGTAAATATGGTCTCAGTAGAGCGAATAGTCTCTATTGATTCGGATTTCTTAGCGCAAGTGAAGTATAAAAATATAGATAGACTTTATTTACGATTAATTAAGCTAACTGATAAGGAGGTAGAAGTTTATGTTGATAATGGTAGACGTGATGATGGGCTAAAAAAACTATTGGATCTAAAGAGTATCAGAGAATGGAGTATAGAGCTTCCTGTAGATGGCGCGTATCAAAACCGCATTGCAGAATTTCCTATTGAAGGTGTGCCTAATGGAAATTACGTTTTGATTAGTGGGAGTGATGGTAGCTTTAAGGCCAAACAATCACACCTGTACTTCTCGTTCTTTCAATCCACAAATATTGGGTTTACACACATAAATACTAAAAACGGTTCGGAAGTCCGTGTGATGGATAGAATATCAGGAATACCGCTAGATAATGCGGAAGTAGAAGTGTATGTCAATTTCTACGACAGATTACAAAGAAAAAATAGAACTAAATTAAATTCTACCCTCAAGACTAACAAAGATGGTATTGTAAAACTTCCTGCGAATAGAGATCAAAGGAATATCCTTCGCATAAGCTATAATGAGGATTCCAATTATTTTAATCAGGCGATAAATAATTATTGGAATGATAACAGAAGAGAAAGAACGGAAAATATCGTTTTTACAGATCGAGCAATTTATAGGCCAGGCCAAACAGTGCACTATAAAGTACTCTCTTTACACAGAGACAAATGGTCAGTCCCCAAAATTGCAGAGAACAATGAACTCCAGATTGTACTGCGAGATGTGAATGGACAGGAACTTACAAAACAAGAATCGCGTACAAATGCGTATGGTTCAGCAGCTGGAAGCTTTGTCCTTCCAGATGGTGTGTTAAAGGGCTCAATGTCTATTCAGATAAATGGTAGCTCTAGACATTCATTTAGAGTGGAGGAATATAAGAGACCCAAGTTTTATGTAGAAATAGATACGCTAAGCGAGGTATACCAATTGGGAGAAGAAGTAACAGTAGAGGCGTTTGCTAAGAGTTTTTCTGGTAGTGTTATAGATGGAGCACAAGTAACATACAGAGTATATCGTCAAGCACATTTCCCTTACTATTATTGGCGCAGGCCTATCAGGTCCCAGAATGAAATGGAAATTACAAATGGTCAGTCAATTACAGATGAGAAGGGGAGAGTAAAAGTTGATTTTACGGCAATTCCAGATCTCGCAGTATCTACAGATAGTAAACCAGTGTATCATTACCGTGTTGTTGTAGATATTACGGATCTAAATGGAGAAACGCAATCTAAATCCAAGACGATTATCATTGGTACGCTAAGTCGGCAAATTGGCATGGACGCTACATCTGAAGTTGATATAAAAGATGAAAAGAAAATTCACATAGAAGTCAAAGACCATAACGGAGCTACCCAAGCATCAGAAGGTGTGCTTTCTATCTATAAATTAAAACAAGATCCGAAGTTTTATAAAAATAGATATTGGAATATACCAGATACTATTCTCGTTCCCAAAAATGAATTTGAAACTAGATTTCCAGATTATAGATATAATAAGAAAAGTAGAGATTACGATTGGGATTCGTTACAAGAAGTTGGTAAGCGAAACTTTAAAACTCCAGAAGAGAAGGAGTTTTTATTGGATGAAATAATAGAGGCTGGGAGCTATGTGGCTAGAGCCATTATAAAAGAGAAAAATGGTGAAGAAATTGAGCAAATTGTCTCATTTGTGGTCTATGATAAGGAAAGAGGTAGGTATCCTACGGATAGAATACTCTATGCTAAAGAGTCATTCAAAGAAGTACAACCAGGGGATGTATACTCAGTAGATTTAGGAACTTCAGAAGAATTATTACATCTCTACTATCAGGTAGAAAAGCGATATGATATTGTAAATGCAGCGTGGATGACGCTCGATAAATCTGGAACTATCCGCGTGCCCGTAAATGAGGAAGACAGAGGTGGGTTTACGATTTCTTACACATATATCAAAAACAATAGGGCATATAGCGGCACGCACAATGTTAAAGTCCCATGGAAAAATAAAGAACTGGATATAAGTTTTACGAGTATCCGGAATACAGTGTTACCAGGTGCGCAGGAAGAAATTCAAATCAAGATTACAGGTGAAAAGAAGGACAAAGTTGCTGCCGAACTTCTAGCTGGCATGTATGATGCTTCCCTTGATGAATTTGTTACCCATAGTTGGGAAAGAATGTTGTTTCCGCAGAATTATAGGTCAATGAATGAGACTGCTATGTTTTTTACAGTAGCGCATAGTCAGCAACTTTATCTTGGAAATAGAGATTATTCCAAATTTCGCTTTAAAGGAGATCACCTTTCTTTGCCACATTTAAACTTTTTTGACCTACTTCGTTATACAAGTTGGAGGCAGCGGGATAGAATGTTCAGTATGGAATCTGGTGCAGAACCGAGAATGTATAAAAATAAAGAAGCTTCTTCGAGAATAGAAAGTATGCCCACAAAAAGTATCGATGCACTCGCAGCAACATCTGCTGGAATTTCTGCGGATGCAGAAGGAGATATCGCCATAAGAGGTGCACGCGCGGGTGCCACCGATTATTATATAGATGGCGTTCAAGTGACTAATAATGCAGAAGAAAACGAGTCTATAAAAGCAGTAGGAGAGCTAAGTGATATCTCAGTCAGGACCAACTTAAATGAAACAGTCTTTTTTCATCCTAATCTACAGACAGATGAAGAGGGGAATGTGATCTTAAGTTATACCATGAACGAGGCATTGACAAAATGGAATTTGTTTGCCTTTGCGCACGATAAGGATTTACGGTATGGATTTGCCAAGCAAGAAATTATGACGCAGAAAGATGTGATGGTATTTCCTAACCCACCAAGATTCTTTAGAGACAATGATAAGATTACATTTAGCGCAAAAGTTTCTAACCTAAGTGATACAGACTTGGATGTAGATGTCCAGTTGGATCTCTATGATGCCATGTCCATGGAAAAAGTAGACGGTAAGTTAGAATTAACAGATAAAACGCAATCGATCAAGATTCCTGCCGGAGGATCCAATGTAGTTAAGTGGAATCTTCAGATTCCGAATAGAGATTTAGATGCACTAAATTATAAAGTACTTGCGAAGGCTGGAAAACACACGGACGGAGAAGAAAGTATCATTCCTGTATTGACAGATAGAATATTGGTGACCGAAACGATGCCATTTACGGTTAACCCTAATTCAAAAAAGAAGGTGCGTTTTGAAAAGATGGCAGATATTAAATCAAACACACTTGTACATGAGAATTTTGCCTTAGAATACACGTCTAATCCTGCATGGTACGCTGTACAAGCACTGCCTTACTTAATGGAGTATCCGTACAAGTGCACAGAGCAGGTAATGAATAGATACTACGCCAATACCTTAGCGAGCTACATTTCTAACAGTCATCCTAAAGTAAAAGCAGTATTTGATCAATGGAAGAGTGAGGATAGTGATGCCTTAGTGAGTAATCTGGAAAAGAACCAGGAATTGAAATCAGCCTTGCTAAAAGAAACACCTTGGGTGCTTGCAGCAAAATCAGAAACAGAGCAGAAGAAAAATATTGCCTTGTTATTTGATCTGAACAAGATGTCGCAGGAAAAGAAGCAAGCCATGCAAACAATCAGAGACAGACAGATTCATAACGGTGGTTTTCCATGGTTTAATGGAGGAAGAGCAAATAGATACATTACGCAGAATGTATTAGAGAACATTGGCCACCTGATACAACTAAATGTGGTTTCTTTAGAGGAAGATCAGAACCTTAGAGAAATTGTAGAAAACGGAATCCGTTATATGGACAATGAAATCCAGAAAGAAGACCAACGGATTTCAAATAGAAAAGAGGATAACTTAAGTTACCTCGCTGCGCATTATCTGTATGTACGTAGTTTTTTCAAAGACATTGAGCATCAAGGAACTACAAAGAAATCATTTGATTTTTTCCTTGGAAAGGCAGAATCCCATGCGATAAAGCTTGGTATTTATCATACGGCTATGCTAACACTAGTACTGCATAGGTATGGTAGAACGGAAAAAGCACAAGCATTGAAGAAGTCGCTCTTAGAGCGCTCATTTGATCATGAGGAGCTCGGTATTTATTGGAACGAAGGGAATGGCTACAACTGGTACGAGTTGCCTATAGAACGACATGCGCTACTGCTAGAAACAATGGTAGAATTAGGCGAGTCTACAGACACAATAGATAAGCTCAAGTTATGGTTGTTGAGAAACAAGCACACGAATAACTGGAAGACCACAAAGGCGACATCTGCCGCTATTTATGCATTGTTAATCGAGAATGAGAGTACAGGAATGAGCGCATGGATTACAGAAGAGGATGATACGGAGTTTGCACTTGCGGGAGTTCCCTTAAAATTTGATAAACAGGAGATTGGAACCGCCTACGTTAAAAAATCTTGGTCGAAGCCGGAGATTGGTCCTGCATTAGCAGAATTAGAGGTAACGAATAATAATGATCATGTGGGATGGGGGAGTATGTATTGGCAGTATTTTGAAGAGATGGACAAAGTAGAAGACTTTGAAGAGACGCCTCTAAAATTAAAAAAGCAACTGTATAAAGTGGTGCTTGGTGATAAAGGTGAGGAGTTGATACCAGTAGATGGTAGCCTGCAAATAGGAGATAAGATCAAAGTCCGCATAGAACTTTCGGTAGATAGAACGATGGAGTATGTACATATGAAAGACATGCGTGCAAGTGGTTTTGAGCCCATTAATGTACTAAGTGGATACAAATGGAATCACGGATTGGGTTATTATGAAAGCACAGGTGATATTTCTACAGACTTCTTTTTTAGCATATTGCGAAAAGGGACCTATGTGTTTGAATATCCATTACGTATACAACATGCAGGGGAATTTTCGAACGGAATAACTACTATCCAATGTATGTATGCTCCGGAATATACAAGTCATAGTGCAGGCGTTGAGGTGACAGTGACGGAATAGAATTTCTTTGTTAGCTTTGGCAGATACATAATAAGACAATATGGCTTCTGCTTTTGCCCATGCTCTAAGTGCCTATGCGATAGGGAAGGTATTTCCCAAAGTGCTCATGCGAAAATCTGTACTGGCGCTTGGTATTCTTTCAGCCGTCATGCCGGATGCAGATGTCATAGGTTTTAATTATGGAATACCATACGAACATGTCCTGGGGCATAGAGGTATAACGCATTCTATCTTTTTTGCTGTAGTGTGGGCCTCACTTCTTCTTCTGATTTTTCATAGAAGAGATCTTAAGAAAGATAAGAACGTATTGTTCGCATATTATTTCATTGCAACAGTTTCACATGGTTTACTTGATGGCTTAACGAATGGTGGTGAGGGCGTTGCCTATTTTGCTCCATTTATGAATGAACGTATGTTTCTGCCTTGGGAATTAATCAAAGTTTCACCCTTGAGTATTAAGCGTTTCTTTTCAGAATGGGGATTAAAGGTGATTATGAGTGAAATGATCTGGATAGGTATCCCGAGTATGATTTTAATAGCAGTTGGCTATTACAAAAATAGGAGTAAAACTTAAGGATAAGTATCCGCCCGCTGTTTAGAATTTCAATCAAGTAAAAAGATATTCTAATGCGTGGAGGTTTTTGTAAATTCTATAAAACCAGGCAGAAAAAACGATTCATTATGTATTTCTATTATATATTATGATTTGAAAAACTCATCTTTTATGTGGATAAAAAAATCCGTTAGATTTTGTATTTTGATAGAAAGAAGTATCCATTATGAGAACCCTAGTAATAATTTCCACATTCTTTATTTTTTTAGTTAGTTGCAGTTTCCAACAAGAAGCATTCTATTATAACAGTGGCAAAAAAATTGCTGTTAAGAAATTTGAAAATAAAATAGCCTTTAGATCAAGTAATCCTGAGGACTTGCTGAATGATATAAATGCATTTGTTGAAAAGAATAAAACAAATCTCATACTAGACGAATCCAATACGAAAGTATTTTCTTCCTATGGCATAGTAGTTTATGATTCCCCAAGTGAAAAAGTCAAATCAGAATTTTTAAATAATTTAGCAGGAAATGCAGAAGAGCTACAAATGATACGTGTAGAAGGAGGAAGTTATCCGGCATTTGCTAGGAAGGTTATTAGAGTAAGATTTAAGAAAGAGGTAAGCTTAGAAGATATGAATGCTTACTTAGATAAAAGCAAATTTAAAGTAATAGGTGAAAGATTTGATACACTTTTTGAAAGAACATTAAAATTAGATCCTGGAAAAAAGGATGTTTTTGAAGCTGCAGAACAAATTTATGAATCTGGGCTTGTAGATTATGCGCATCCTGATCTGATTACTAGAGTTATTAGAAATGATCAAAGTTCTACAGATATAGATACATGTACCTTTATAACTGAGCATGAGAATCACAAATACATGCAAACAAATGAGGTGTGGTGTGAAGGTAATAGAGGTGATAGTTCTATAATTATAGTCATTATAGATGACGCCTTCTATCATCAGCATAATGAATTAAAAGACAATTTTAGGAGGGGAATAAATATACTTGATCCATCGAGAGCATCTGATCCTTCTCCTTCTAACATAAATGAATCACATGGAACTCCTGTTGCTAGTGTAGCCATAGCTTCAGCAGATAATCATTTGAAGGTTATTGGTACATGCCCAGAATGTAGCTTCATAGGTATAAAGTCAAATGTAAGTGTAGGAGAAATTTCAGATGCGCTGAGAAAATTGATTATTAGTGATGAGATAGATATTCTTTCTATGAGTTGGTCTTTTAATATAATAAATGACGATTTCAAAGTTGCATTAAAAGAAGTCGATTCTTTAGCTAGAAATGATAAAGGGGCGCCTATATTCTATGCTATAGGATCTGATAATATCAATGGTTGTCACGAAAACAGTATAGCCTCACTTGATTATGTAATAAGCATAGGAGGTAGTAACTTTAAAGATGAAGTTTCAAGTAGTTTCAGTTATGGAGACTGTTTAGATTTAATAGCTCCTGCAGCAAGAATAAATGCTGCGTTCCATGAATATGGCCAAGATGAGCCAGATGCGCTTTGGCCTTTTGCTGGAACCTCAGCCGCCACTCCACAAGTAGCTGGAATTGCTGGCTTAATGATACATAACAACACCAATCTTACAAGTAAAGAAATTCAGGAAATCTTAAAAGCAACTGCAGATAAAATTTCTTCACCGGCAGCACCATATAACCAAGAAGGTTTCAGTTTAAGAGGAGGTTTTGGACGTGTAAACGCCTATAAAGCGGTAATGGATGCAAGTTCAAACGTCAACACAAATCTATCACAAGTAACAAGTGATTAAACTATGTTCAATTAGAAAAATAACAATGGATTATCTTACTCTGTCGAAATCCTATCAAATATTAATTTGAACTTTTACGTGCGATCGTAATCTTATTAAAAAAGCCAGGCTCCTGTTGCTCGCAATAGAAGCCTCCACCGAATGCCTCCGCTCTATCTTTAATAGTTACTAATCCTAAACCCAACTCCATTTTTTTATTCACTAGTTTATTTTTACCATTATCCAATACAGATAACTCAATAAAATCATCTGTAGCATTGAGTATGATATTCGCTTTAGTGGCAGTACTATGTTTATGAATGTTTTGTATCAATTCCGAACAACTTCTGAAAAGAAAGACTTCTCTAGTATTTTCAAATCTTACTTTATCCATGTTATTCTCAAAATTAATAATTAGTGCATCGTTTGACATATTATCAGTCAGAGATTCTATAGCAGTAGCTAAGCCAAACTTTATCAATGATGCAGAAATGAGTTGGTGCGAAAGATCCCGTACTTGTGTGTTCACTTCTGCCAAAATCTTATCCGCTTTTTCCACAAAATGTATAGGGTTTTCTTTCTTCTTTGCAACTGATAAATTAATACGCGCTGCTGTTAAAGAAGAAGCCATTTGATCATGTAACACAGAGGCAATAGCCTGTCTTTCTTTTTGTTCCCCGTCCATTTTTGCACGTGTAGCATTTAAAGCAGATTTAATTTTTTCATTTTCTAATTCTTGGTCTGCCGCTCGTCTCTTTAACTTATAAAAACGATAAATTAGAAAAGAAAACAAACCCAGAAACATAGAAAGTCCAAGAAGAATTAGCAACCAAAACCGGTTCTTTAAAACTTTAGCTTGTTCTTTTCCCAACTGTGTTTTTAAAGCAAGCGATTTGTATTTTTCTTCCGCTTCAATGTTTTGATTATCAAAAATCTTATGCTGAAATTGTATTATACTATCTTTCCAAAAACTCGCGGATTTGAAATCTTGTATAGAATCTGATAATTCAGCTTTGTACGCAAGTACCGTAGAAGATAGGGGTAACCATTCTTTTTGTATTGTGAAATCTAGAATAGTGTCTAATATAATGGCTGCTTTTTTATATTGATTTGTTCTTATGTAAAGCTGAGATAAAGAAACAGCTACTGTGCTTTTATCATAAGAGCGTTCGGTCGAATCATAATAATTATAACACTCATTTAAAATTTGTAACGATTCATGGAACATCCCTTTATCGTTAAGGACATTTGCTAGACTTTCCTTAGCTAGAAATCGCAATTCTTCAGAGTCAACATACGAAATCGCTTTTTTATAAGAAATCAAGGCTGAATCTAGTTGAGAACTATTCAAATCATTATTCATCCTAGAATACGCATTTCCTTTAATTAAATAGCTTTTCCCAAGTTCATTCTTGATCTTTAGTTCATCTTTTATTTGTATACTTTTATTAATTAATTCAATGGCTTCTCTGCTATCAGCAGCAGAATAATTTTTTTGTAGCACTATGGAAAGTTCGTCTAAAAGGAAAGCGTGAATAGAGTCCGGAATAGATGTATTTGTATGATTAAGCCCCTTGTATAAATACTCTATTTGCTTATTTGGATTATTAGCATAACGATGCTCAAGACTTTTTAAGTAATAGAAGGAGGCTTTCTCTTTTTCTAATACCTTAGGTTCGATCTTATTTAGATACAAAGACAGACTATCGTCTTTTATTTCAGAGACATACCGTTTGCTTCGGCTATAATCTAAAGACTGAGCAAAAGTCCATATTGGTAAAATAATCCAAAGTAATATTTGTAAAATATTCTTCAAGATTAACGTCTAGGGTCTTTTATTTTCCCTTCGGTTGTGTGATTACTTCCTTCACCGCTTCCAATATTTGAGTTATGCTTAGAAGTCTGAGGAGAGTAAATTAGTATATTACCATAATGATTTGGTAAATTATCCATAGGGATATGAATGCTGTAGGTTTTAGGCAAATTATCTATTTCAGGAACATTTTGAATTTTGAATTTTTTTAAATATTTTAAATCAATGATTTCTAAGAAGCCAATAACATTTTTTTTATCCTTACCGTCGACTACCGTAACCGGATGATGGGGAATCGGGACAAACTTAGTATAAACATCTACATCATCTGGTACGTCTAAAATTATATCTATTAAAAATGTATTAGCGCTATTATCCGATAAATTTTTCCTTGATTTTATTTGTAACTTCCCCTCTAAAGTAGGCACTATTTCTCCCAAGTCCTTTTCAAACGTGGTTTTAGGTTTTGTAAAGGTATCAGTAGAAGTAGGAGTTGAGTCTGGGATGACAGATATCCGTTTTGGATTATGTGATTTGTCATGTGGAATTGTAGGGTGTACTATTTTACAACAAGATGAGAATAAAAATATTCCCAAGAATAAGAAAGTCAAAAAGAAGCTGGTATACTTTTCCATGTTTGTTGGTTTTATAAGTATTTTTGAAATTGTTATATTAAACCGTGGCGTTCAGCAAAAAGACCAAGACCCACGGAATTTTTTACGTGTAATTTTTGAATTAAATTTTTACGATGCGTATCCACTGTACTCTTGGCAATGAATAATTTTTTTGAAATTTCATCACTCGTATATTCCTGAGCTATTAGCTTTAGTACATCTAATTCTCTTTTAGTAATTAGACGCATTAGGCTTTGCTCATTATTATCAGTAGAGCCTTTTTTGCTAGTTTTAGAAAAGGCTCTAAAAATTTTGTCCTTTATATCAGGACTGTAATACACATCTCCATTGTTGATTACCGTAATTGCCTCTTCTAGATATTCAGTCGCAGAACCCTTCGTTACATATCCTGTCGCACCCAAATTAGTTGCTTCGTTGACTAACTTTAGATCGTCATAAGAAGATAGAAATATGCATTTCCCTGTATATCCTAAATCTATAAGTTCTTTATAAACTTCGATACCATCTTTGTCTTTCATATTAATATCCATTACTATGAGGTCTAATTCTGCAAGATCCGTTTTGCTTAGTAAGTCAGCTCCAGATTCTGCCTTGGTCACAATATTTAGATTATCATTTGTAGATAATAAAGCTTCTATGCCATCTAGTAGAATTTTATGATCATCGACTAGCGCAATATTAATATTTGGTTTGTTGTTCATAAGTGGCGTCCTAAATTCTAATTAAGATACTATTTTTATTAAAATTCTTGTTTCTCACTCGATGGCACTATTTAACATAGTTGATTATTTCTTTACGTAACTATGATAGACATCAACTTTTGATATTCCATTTAGTAAACAATGATTTCAGTTTTTTCTTTTGTTATGGGTAAAACCCCAAAGTAAAAGAGACAGATTTCTCTGCCTCCTTTACACCTTTGGAGTCAGCAGAGCTTATCTTATCTATCGAATAGATAAGATGCCTTCTGCACTGGTCTGGAAGTTGTGTCCATAGTCAGCAGCTATCTGCAGCATATATTTTTCGCCGGAATCTCCGTTAAAATTTAAAATAAGTAAGGCATGGTAAAATTCTACTTCTTGTTTTTGTTCTAATGGAATGTCACGCTCTAGAAGAAATTCCTTATACAATTTTACAGCACCTAAATAGTCTGCAGTATTCATTTTTGTCATAGCGAGATTGTACATTGCTGCTTGATAATTGGCTCTAGGCTCTGGATAGCTTCTGACATAATGTACTAATGCATTTCTAGCTGGCTCCCATTTTTCACGTTGTACTAAATGCATACAAAGCTCAAATGAATCTATTCTTATCTTTTCTTTTGCTGCCGCAATCATTTCCGCTTCCAGTTCCACTGCAGTGGGTGTTTCCTCCGTATTCTTAGTTGGCCTAATGCTATTGATAAAATAGTCAGATTTGGTTTCCGTATGCAAATACGATAAGTCATTTAAGTTATCTTCGTAATCTATCATACTAGCCACCCAAGCTGTTTGTGCATAAGTAGATTGTTGAACTAATAGGCAGATTGTAAAAGTGATTCCATACGCTACTGATTTTAGATTTGAAATTGAGTTCTTCATGATTTAATTATTTTTAGTTAGTTAAATATTACAATACAAATCTATAGTGAAAATGTAGCGTAACCTATACTGCAAAATGGGATAATTACGAATCCCTATAAATGGGGAGTTTATGAATTTTAGGAGATATGCTGAGAGACTATTAGATTGAGTTTCTTTGCCGATAGAAAGCAATAGTCAATAGATAGGTGGGCAATATCATTATCAAATGAGAGAGCCAACAAGATATTAAGTGTGTATCAGGTACTATTCGCTTACTACTTCATTGCAACAGTTTTACACGGATTACTCGATGGCTTAACAAATGGAGGTGAGGGTGTCGCTTATTTTGCACCATTTATGAACGGTCGAATGTTTCTGTCTTGGGAATTAATCAAAGTTTCTCCCGTGCGTATTAAGCGCTTCTTTTCAGAATGGGGATTAAAGATGATCATGCGTGAAATGATCTGGATAGGTATCCCGAGTATGATTTTAATAGCAGTTGGCTATTACACAAATAAATTCAAAGCAGATGCTTAAAATCTATATCCCACTTTAAATCTAGAATCAAATATCATTACCTTAGCAGAGTATTCTTCTTGTGTACTCCAATCATTCATTCCTAGAGAACCACGTAAATCCACACCGAGATAGCTGCGATCAGTAAGTTCATAATTGACGCCCGTGCTAAGAAGAAAATTAATACTAGACTGTATAGAATAAAATCCATTTGTATAATCTTCAATTTTGTAGCTACTGAGTTCTCCATCGTCTCCAGTAATTGCTTTACCTGAGCTAATTGCTCCTAGGTTGTATTGCAAGCCCACTCCCGTGACAAATTTGAATCTTTTGTGCATATTCCAATTTCTATTGAGCAAAACTGGTATGGAGAGCATTTTATTTGAATTATAGTGGACTACCTTTTGCCAATGAGTTGTAACTACATTCTCGTTTGCAGTATGATGAGTGCTGTCGCCACTGATAGCATTTACTTCTATGCGCGTCACAACATCTTTGTTCTCTCTTACTTCCTTTTCGTTGTAGTAGTCCAGTTTGTTTTCCAATGATTGGTAATTTAATCCAGCAGCTATTTGCCATTTCGGATTGATTACATAGGTGAACAATACTTCAGCCCCTAATCCTGGAATTAATTTATTGTAAGATGATTTTGCATCGCCAAGGTTGGAGTCACCAAAATTTGGAGTAAATAGATTTGCGCCTGCAGCTATTTCTATCGAAAATGGTTTTGGAGAGATGCTAATAACCTGTAACGAATTATCTAATTCGGCAAATGAGGCAGAAAGTACGGATCTCTCGTAAGTAGTAGTATTTATAAGTTTCAGTTTAATATCTTCAATTTCCGTCAATTGAGAAATTGGAATTTGATTTAGCTGCGATTTAGTATCATCGGTCTTGACGGAGAAGATTTTCTCATAAGTGTTTTCATTTTGAAAGATTCCTTGCATGGAAATACTACTCGGTTGACTTTGGATCTGATTAGCAATAAGTCTTTCTGCTTGCTGTGATTGCGCATCATCTTTATTGATAGTACCAGCTGTTGTGGCTCTAAAACGAGTGTTTATAGATGCTTTATGATTGTTAGAGCTGTTAGTAAACGTATTGTTCTCCAAGTATGCATTGCCTGCTGCTCCAGTATTGTTATTTTGAGTTTGTTGTGTATTTCTAGTTATTTCTGAGGTGTGATTAGTCGCCTGTTTAATCTCTGCGTTAGTAAGATTTTTTGGGTCAATATTATTTATAATATCCGTATCTGAGTGTACTTCAGTTTTAAGTGTGTTTGTTTGTGCTGTACTTTGAGTAGATAAGACAATATTCTTATTTGCAACTGTATGCGCTTGTGTATTTTTGTTGAGAATAAATAGTATAGAAACCGCGACTATCAGTGCAAGAGCAAGTGTAGCATAGATCCATTTGTAAAAACTTACTTTCTTATCTGCAGCCGTATGACTATCAAGCTTGTTAAGTATGCCATTTTGCATACTGTCCCAAGACATAGAATCGGATAGTTTATCCTCCGTTCTTAATTTGCGCTTTAAATGTTCGTTTTTAGCCATAAGTAATAGTTTTAAGATTGACTAGTTGTTTAGTTTTTATCCATCGTATTGCTCTGGATAATTGAGATCTAGAAGTTTCTGCTGTAATATTTAGTAATTCAGCGATTTCTTTGTGCTTGTAATCATCAATCACAAAGAGTAAAAAAATTGTTCTGTAGCCATCCGGCATTTTCTCTAGGATCTTTTCAATGTCTTTCTTGGTTAAGCGATCAAGATTGATATCTGCTTGCCCTATTGCTTGATGGTTTTCTTCTAATGGGACAAAGAGGTTGATTGTCTTTCTTTTTCTCAGAATTGCAATACATTGGTTGATAGCAATCTTCGAAATATAAGATTTAAAAGCGCCCTTCTTGGAGTCGTATTTATTTATATAAAGAAAGATTTGCGCAAACACTTCTTGCATAGCATCTTTCCTAAATTCAGGCTCATAGATGTAGGACTTAATAATAGTGTAAACATAAGGAGCACACTTTTCATAGCATTCCTTGAATGCGCGCTGCTCCTTACATTTACATCTTTCTATTATTTCTTGTGTAATCATTTATTGAACCAAAGTGGTTTGATTAACAGCCAGATAGTAATTCATATAAATCTGAAACTTCTACAAGCTCCACTTCTTCTCCGCTACCTGCTAATGTTACTGTAATTGGTCCCAATGTAAAGTCAAAATCAGTAGAGTTTGTTCCAAAGTCTTCTACATCCGTTGTTGATTCAAGAACGATATCGTCTTGATTTTCATACTCTAGTGTAAAAGGATAGCTTATTGTGTAACATCCTAAATTCTGTTCTCCGTTAATCAAGGCAAGTAGGAATATCATAACATCATATTCAGTTCCAAAAGCCCAGCAATCCTCTAGCGCTTCAACTAACTCTTCTTGACTATTTACTACTACTTCTTCACCGTCAGAATCTATCAAAGTAAGTGGGTACGCATAGTTGGCTAGCTCTCCTGCTAACATAAGATCGCATAATTCTTCATGCGTTTCCACCGTTACAGTGGTTCCGTCAGTAAGCACAACGTCTAGTGGAAATTCTATCATGTAGCAAGCGATATACTCAAAACCAGTTTCCCAGTCCCAAAGGGTGGAGTCTCCTGGATCAAATTCATTACATGCAAACAACGCTTCAAAAATCTCATCGTTATCGTTTACTTCAACTGTATTGCCTTCTTCATCTAATAAAGTGATAGGGAATACAAAGTAGTATAGATCTTCAGCAATAGCCCCAGTAAATTCTGTCTCATCTTCTACTGTAATTGTTTCGCCAGTTTCATCTACTAGATCCAAAGGATATTGCAGTGTGTAGCATGATGTTTCAAAGTTTATGAGATAAGCGGGAAAATTACCTTGTTCCCATCCACCATCAGGTAAACATTCAGCAAATAGTTCTGCTAGTTCTTCTATGTTAGCAACAGTAATCATTTCGCCATCTTCCAATGTTACATTTAGAGGATATACGAAATCAACGAAAATGATACCATCTCCTTCAAAGTTGTCTAAATCTTCAATTGTATTTACTGTATAAACAGTACCGGTAGTATCAACAAGTCCTAGTGGTAGATCTATTGAGAAACAACCCAAGTCTATTCCATCTCCATTTGGCAGTGTTCTGGAAACGAGTGGATTTACATCTACAACTTCAGGTGTGTCAGGAGGCGTGATAATACCACCGTCATTTATATTTTCTTTCTGGCAGGCTGTCATAAACAAAAACAGACATGCGAAAAGCGGTAAGGAAATTCTACTTAATAGTTTCATAATATCTTGTGTTTAAATAATTTTCTAATATAAAATGTAAATAGGAACGTTCTCATTACACCTTATAATTAGAGGATTACTTGAAAAAGGTTGCACTGGGTATAAACTATTTTTATAAATAAGGTAGTATGCCCTTCACCTTGTGTCGTAAGTCTCTGAATATTAATCACTTAAAGGATATCAATTATCCACCCGCTTTCTTGATATTTTTTGCGCCCATCTCTTCTAAAAGGCCTAATACCTTGTCTCTATGGTTCCCTTGGAGCAATATTTCCTTATTCTTTGCATTTCCACCAACACCACATTTCTTTTTAAGGTCGGTAGCAAGTTTTGAAAGATTATCTGGGCTAAGTACTAGGCCACGTATAACAGTAACTGTTTTATTTCCTTTTATACGATCCAGGTGAATGCGAATGGTTTGTTTCGATAAATTCATTTCGTCTTTTTCTTCCTCTTCATTAGGTAGATCTGGGGCATTTTCGGGATTCCCCATCTTTTGAAATTCTTCCCAACTGAGCTTGTTTTTATTTTGGTTCATCTGCTCCTTTTCTTTTCCAATTATTATTTATCATTCGCAGAACTTGCATACCTAGATCCTCTGTTCCTACAGCAGAATTGGCGAGAATAATAACCGCGGTTTTCGTTTCTCTTATCATTGCCATAAACGCATTGTGTCCATCGGTTGTTCCTGACATAGCGTAAATATCATAAGGTGTTTGACCTTTTATCACTTGCCACCCAAGTCCACTATGAAACTTATCATTATATATTGTGGGAATACTAAGGGATGCCATTGCGTCCATGGATTCTCTAAGAGCAAACTCTTCATTGTTAAAATAATTGTTCAACAAGATCCCGAGATCCTGTGCATTAGAGTATACGCCTAAAGAAGCAGCAAACGAGGCAAACGTCCAGTATGTAGATGATTTTCTTGTTTTTCTATATCCTGGAGTCAAAGTTGTATCTGAAAAACTGATACCCGAATTTTCCATCTGACAAGGCAAGAAAATATATTGCTGCAGCAAGTCTTCATAGCTTGTTTGCGTCGCTTGTTCAGCGATAACTTCCAGCAAGGCGTAGTTAATGTGGCTGTAACTAGCTTTAATTTTTTTGTCTTTTTTCTGATCTTTCTTATACGATGCATAAAAAGCAAAGAGGTCGTCCTTTGTGTAATACGCGTATGGGTTTGAAATGTCTTTTTCTTTTTTGCCAAAGTTGTTTGGTGTCTTTGGGAAATTCGTTGCATGCAGTAGTAAATCCTGAATGGTCAAGCCGAGCATTTTTTCATTCTCTATTGACGGATCTAGATACGTATGGATCTCGTCTTCTAAGCTTACTATTTTCTCTTTTGCAAGTTCATGGATGAGTAGAGAAGTAAATACTTTAGAAAGGCTACCTATTTGAAAATTATCCTGAGCAGTGAGGGTATCTTTACTGTTTGTTGTTTTTGTTCCAAAGTCCTCTGTGTAAATATTTTCACCATCTATAATGTGTACGA
>Ga0209828_1000415_pt1 | contig 41050 bp, 41 predicted proteins | sample MaitaG_FD_187429 | JGI IMG/M metagenome (GOLD analysis project Ga0209828, IMG submission 187429) | Marine algal microbial communities from Maine, USA - Maine_Asex2 metaG (SPAdes) (version 2) | ecosystem: Host-associated > Algae > Red algae > Unclassified | place: Maine, USA | collected 2015-01-05
CAATTTAGATCTTGGTTTTCTGATGCCATGAAAGCTAATATTCTCGAGCCAAATGCCATGAGTTTATCTACAGTCATAGCTAATCGTGTTAAATCAAGAATTGTATTATTAAAAGAGATCGATACAGAAGGCTTTATTTTCTATACGAATTATCAAAGTGATAAAGGAATAGAGATTGCACAAAACAAATTTGTTGCTCTAAACTTTCTGTGGAAAGATATTCAAAGACAAGTCCGTATAGAAGGAGTCGCTTCAAAAATATCTGAAGAGCGATCTAACACCTATGCCCAATCAAGACCGAGAGCAAGTCAAATCGGCGCATGGGTATCCAACCAAAGTTCAATCATTGAAGACAGAAAAATATTAGAAGAAAAGCAATCTGAATTAAATAATAAATTTGGCAATGAGGACAGGATTCCAAAACCACCACATTGGGGAGGATTTATCGTAAAGCCAGATTTGATAGAATTTTGGCAAGGTCGTCCAAGTCGATTGCATGATAGACTGAGGTACACACTAAATGATAATGAATGGCTAATTGAACGTCTGGCGCCTTAGGAATATACTTCCCAAAAATGATAAAACTTAAAAGATAAAATGAAAATCATTTTTTCAGACATATGATTATTTCTTGTTTTAAAATCATAATACATTTTATCGCGAGTAGACCAATACATCCAAATGCACAATTATTAAAGCATCCTGCAAGAACAAAGCATTTACATAAACCGATTGATCTCGATAAATTCCAACAGTAAAAAAATATATAGATATACTGTCAGAAAATAGATGAGATATCCATAGGTATTTTTGCTTTTTTAGTTTCCTAATGACATCTATGTAGATAAGCCACCCATTGAACACTTGATTATCAACTTACTTAATCGTAATATTGCAATATAACAATTGTATGGGTTTAACAAAGACAGAATTATTCACAGAAGAGCAAAATAAAATTGCTGCAATCGCAAAAGTGATCGGTCATCCTGCGAGAGTAGCGATTCTGCAGCACTTATTGAAAGCCAATTCCTGTATTTGCGGAGAAATAGTCGAAGTCATTGGACTGTCCCAACCTACAATATCTCAACATTTAAAAGAGTTGAAGACCATCGGATTGATCATCGGTAATATTTCTGGTACGAGTATTTGTTATTGTATCAATCCGAAAATGTATAGACATACTAAAACGCTTTTTAATCAAATGTTTGACCAAGAGTTACCTGAGTAAGGAAATTCATGCTAGTTTTAAAACATATAATTACAAGAAATAATGACAATTAACGAAATCAAAAAAACATTAAGTAAACTTAAAGCCATCGCTTTTGAGCTTCCTAATGGAGAATTAGTAGCCAATCACTTTCATGTCACTGAAGTAGGGAAAGTCACAAAAGACTTTATCGACTGCGGCGGCACGCGAAGAAGTGAGACAGTCGCAGCATTTCAATTATGGGAAGCTGATGATTACGATCACAGATTACACCCTGAAAAACTTGTCAGTATCATCGAACTTTCTCAACAGATTTTAGGGCTTGGAAACGAACAAATCGAAGTAGAATACCAAGGAGAAACAATAGGTAAATACGGATTAGATTTCGACGGTACAAATTTTAAGCTCATCACCAAACAAACGGATTGTTTGGCAAAAAGCAATTGTGGAATTCCTGAACAAAAGCAAATAAAGCAATTGCTTGTCACGACTGATAATAACAGCTGCGCTCCTGGTTCTGGCTGTTGCTAAATTTGAAATTCAAAGACTAATAACAGGATTCTGATAAAAAAACAATGGAAAAAGATATAAAAGAAATCGTCAAAGTTAAATACGGCCAGATCGCACTTCAAAGCAAAGAAGTCAACGTAACAAACTGTTGTGGTGTAGGGACTGATTGTTCTGATGCAAAAGTAAATTATACAATCTTCTCAGATGACTATAGCTCAATAGAGGGCTATACCGCTGATGCTGATCTAGGATTAGGATGTGGACTACCGACTGAGTTTGCTAAAATCAAAGAGGGTGACACTGTTGTTGATTTAGGTTCAGGTGCGGGAAACGATTGTTTTGTGGCTCGCTCTGAAGCTGGTGAGACTGGTCGTGTGATCGGAGTGGATTTTACAGAAGCAATGCTGATGAAAGCATGGAACAATACAAATAAGCTTGGCTATAATAATGTATCCTTTGTCAATGGTGATATCGAAAACATACCCCTTCCCGAAGGAACTGCGAATGTCGTCGTGAGTAATTGTGTGATGAATCTCGTACCTGACAAGGTCAAAGCATTTAGTGAAACTCACAGAATTCTAAAAGTCGGTGGCCACTTCAGCATCTCAGATATTATCATCGAAGGCAATCTTCCTGATGCACTCAGGCATGATGCAGAAATGTATGCGGGTTGTGTATCAGGTACAATCCAACTAAGTGAATATCTCGATATCGTAAAAGAAAGCGGATTTAAAAATCTTGTGATTCAGAAAAAGAAAGCAGTTAACATTCCGACAGAAATAGTTGCAAAATACCTAACAGGAGAAGAGCTAAATTCTTTTAATAAGGAACAAGGTATTTACAGTATTACTCTTTTCGCTGAGAAATAGAATACATCCTCATTGGCAGCTACTGCTAGGAGTAGTATTCCCATTTAATTCGATAAGCAATATCTCAATTAGACAATAGCTCTTCCAGTCGATGATTATAGGAGGATCTGGTTGTTTAGATGATAGTCCATTAAGCAAATAAAGATATCGGCGACGATGAATCGTAAAATATTTAGAATTGCAATGGAAGGTTACATTCCTGATTCCATAAGATTGCGTGATTGGAAATATGCTGGCAACCTTAAACCAATGTCTGAACTCTATCTTTTTAAAAGAGAAAACTCAATCGGTGAATTAATGATGGATTTTATGGAAGCCAGATCTGTTCCTTTTTTAAATATTAAAATGGTGCAAAAAAGTCTAAATGAAGGACTCTCACCTTATCGATTAATCCCTTGGATGGTACTTGGTCAGCTCGGCCTAGAAGACAAGCTCAGATACTGATTTCAACTAGCTATACTGAGCTTTCGCAAAATCGCAGGCCTCTACCAAAATTCGAATGCCTTCCTCTAATTGTTCATCAGAAATAATCAATGGCGGCGCAAGTCTGAAACTCTTATTATTGAATAAAAAATAGTCTATAATCAGGCCTAATTCTAGAGATCGATTCACGACGTGTTTTAGGTATTTTCTCTTTTCCATTTCTACTGCCATCATCAAGCCTGAATGTCTAACTTCTTTAACTATAGCATGTTTATCCAACGCTTCTTTAAGTCTTAATCCTTTGCGATTTACATGAAGAATAAGGTCATCGTTTAGCAAGACATCTAGACATGCTTTTGCAGCTGCACAACTCACAGGATGTCCTCCAAAGGTCGTAATATGTCCTAGCATTGGATTCTTAGTCAAACAATTCATGATCTCTAATGATGAGATAAATCCGGCGATGGGCATGCCGCCGCCCATTGCTTTGCCGACAAGCATAATATCCGGCGTTACATTAAATGTCTGATGAGCAAATAACTGCCCACTCCGACCAAAACCGGTCTGAATTTCATCAAGTATCATCAAAGTACCTGTCTGATCACATCGGTCTCTAACTGCAGTTAAATATCCATCGATTGGTAGAATCACGCCGGCTTCAGCCTGAATTGGTTCGAGAATGATACATGCAGTTTTCTCCGTGATCAAACGCACATCGTCAATACGGTTATAACGAATATGCTTTATGTCAGGTAATAATGGATAAAATGCTTGCTTATAATTTTCATCACTTCGCAATGATTCTGCGCCATGCGTACTGCCGTGATACGCATCTCTACAGGCTACAATCTCCGTCCGTCCAGTGACACGTTTAGCCAATTTCATTGCACCTTCTGTCGCTTCAGTTCCTGACATAACAAAGTATATTGAGCTCAAACGTTCATCTAATTGCTCACACAAATGCCTAGCGAAATTGATTTGTGGCGACTGTAGGTGTTCCCCATAAACCATGGTATGCATAAATTTTTGTGCCTGTTCTTGCACAGCTTTCACTACAGATGGATGACAATGCCCGATCGAACTCACAGAAATACCAGAATTCATGTCCAAATATTGCTTTCCAGAATGATCGTAGATATACATGCCTTCAGCGTGAGAAACATCGATTGACACTGGCATTGGTCCAGTTTGCCCGACATGATCGAGGAACAATTGACGTTTTGATATCATGATAAAATGTTTTCCAAACTACTAAGCACCAATTCTAACATTTCTTTAGGGTTTTCTATGCTATTTTAATAATATATTTGCAGGATTAATTCTCTGATATTGAGTGAATTAATAAAAGTGTCTAAATTCAAGTTAAATATGATACACATGTCAAAACTAACTTTCCTGCTATTCTTTAGTCTAACGCTATCATTTTCTGCCATATCTCAAGGCATTGAATTTTTTGATGGTAACTACAAAGATGCTTTCGCATTAGCTGAAGAACAGGGCAAACTTGTTTTTGTTGACGCTTACGCGCAATGGTGCGGACCGTGTAAAAGAATGGCAGCCACCACTTTTAAAGAAGCCTCTGTAGGCGATTTTTTCAATCAAGAATTTGTTAATCTCAAAATTGATATGGAAAAAGGTCAAGGACTAGAATTTCGACAAAAGTATCCTGTTTCTGCATATCCGACTTTGATGTTTATCAACGGGAAAGGAGAAATAGTTCATAAATCAACTGGAGCGAAAGATGCTGATGGCATTCTCAAACTTGCAAAACTAGCTATGCGTAAAGACGATCGAAGTGCCGACTTTGCGACCAAGTATGAAGCAGGCGATCGAGATTTTGATTTAGTTTTAAATTATGTCAAAGCTCTAAATAAAGTTGGTAAACCTAGTCTCGCCATTTCAAATGATTACATCCGCTCTAAGCCAGATATTACTAAAAAACAAATTGCTGAGTTTTTATTCGAGGCAACAACTGATGCTGACTCTCGTCTGTTTAGTATGATGATGGATCATAGATCAATTCTAGAATCTTTAAAAGGTAAAGACGAGGTCGTAGCCCAGATAGAAAAAGCATGCTGTAAAACTGTCGACAAAGCGATAGATTTCGAAAGTGAAGATTTGCTAAAAAGAGCAAAGGAAAAAATGAAGAAAAATGCAAAGTCTGGATATAAGGCATTTAACATAAAATCTGACATGGACTATTTTGAAGGTATTGGTAGCATAGACAAATACCTTGACAAAGTAGACACTTATACAAACAAGATTATCAAAGACGATGCTGATAAATTAATCGAGCAAGGCAAGCATCTTGCGTCGAAATATAAGTCAAATACAAAAGCTGTTTTATTATTACAAGAATCTTTTGAACGATCTTTTAAAATTAGTGACAGTGTAAATAACAGAATAGATTACGCTTCCATCCTCCATAAATTGAAAAAAGTAGACAAAGCATTAGTTCATGCAAAACAAGCGAGAGTTTTAGCAGAACGCAATGGTGAGGATGTCAAAAAAGCAGACAGACTCATAAAATACCTCGAGACGATATAAGTATAAATTTTAATTCTTTTAATGCGCGCCCTTAAGTTAAGTTGTATAGTATGCATCTCAATTTTGATATCTGAGTCGATTTTCGGACAGTCGGTTAGATTCATAAACAATGTTTATGAGGAGGCTTTAGCCACTGCGCAAAGAGAGGACAAGTTAGTATTTATCGACACATGGGCCGAATGGTGCGGGCCATGTAAAAAAATGGAACCAGTCTTCCGAGATCCAGAAGTCGCTTCATATATGAATCAAAATTTTGTCAATGTCAGAATTGATATGGGCAGAGAAGGCGATGTAAAACAAAAAGTCCGATTAAAATATGATGTATTCTTCTTGCCCACATTATTAATCGTAGACAAATTTGGTGAAGTCATGTTTCGGGCAGATAATAAAATCCTGTCTGCTGTAGAGCTTGTCAATATTGCAAGAGCAGTAAACACTCCTCAAGATTATATCATGTCACAGGCAGCTCCTCAAAGTGCGGCAGATCCAAGACTGATTGATGAATCAAAATCTGTAGAAAAAATAGTCATTACTGACAACATGATGCTTGCTAAATCAAGCGAATCAGGAGCGACGGTCCTCGTGCCTCGCCCAAATATAAGCGATCCGAATTATAGTGATGACCCTACAGAAAAGGTTTTATATACTTTAGGCCAAGATGCCGAACTCCCTCCCGAAATTCTTTATGAAGAAGCTTACTTTAGATATTCTCAACTAAGCGATGGCACACATAGAGAAACAGTCAATAAATATCTGAACTCACAATCAGATTTATCCACAGAGAAAAATGTGAAGTTTATTTTTGATTTTCTGATGAATACAGAAACAGAACAATTTGATTACCTGATCAACAACCGTATCTTATTTGAGAATATTATAGGTGTAAATAAAGTCAAGAAAAGTATAGGGATTCTAGTTTTTCAAAAAATGTATCAAGCGATTGACAGACCAAATCTAGAGGAAGCCACACAACTTCTTTCACTTGTAAATTCTAATACAAGCGAGATCATTGCCAATCAGTACATCTTAAATCGACTGTTTGATGAAGGCAATCAAGAAAAATTTGTCATGGATGCAATTCAATATCTCAAGAAAATAAATCCAAGAGATATACAAATGGCAAAAAAATTGGGTATTGTCATTGATTCAAATACTGCGATACACAAAAATGAATTATCAGAAGCCACTAAATGTATTTCAAGAATAACTGATCAACTAGCCGATTACGAATTACAACATCTTCACGCTGCTCTACTTCATAAAAAAGGGAAAGCTTCCCAAGCAAAAGATATGGCTCATAAAGCAATACAGTCAGCAAAAGACCAAGGATTGGATTTTAGCAAGACGACAGCTTTGATGTCTGCTATTCAGTAGGTGTCACTAGATGTTTACTAAACTTTTTAAGTTTAGTCACATTTTAAATTCAAGATTATTAGTATCAATTCCCACTAATAGAACATTTTTATGTTTTAAAAACAAATATTGAAATCTAAATTCCTATTTTGTAGGATTATGAATCTTCTTTCATGTTCATAAAAAAAGGACTTTTTCTTTAAATAAACTTTACATAACCAAACAAACACGATAGCTAAACCCGCTCACCAGAACATCGAAAAAACCACTCTTATCAATCTGGATAGATCCGTTTTTAATGGGAATAAAAAGAACATAATATGAACAAAAAACTTTTCAAAAATAAATACAGAATCTCTTCGACTAGATTAAAAAACTGGGACTATAGAAACAATGGTGCATATTTTATCACAATTTGCACTAAAGATAGAATACACTTTTTCGGAGCTATCAAAAACGGGAAAATGCAATTATCTGAAATTGGGAAATTAGCACATCATTTTTGGGCTGAAATAACACAGCACTTCCCATTCATACAATTAGATGCCTTTATCATAATGCCGAATCACACCCATGGGATATTGATTATAAAAAATCAGGATATCAAAAATAAAGATATGAATGATCAGGATCTAAATGATCCCGCACAGACGTTGCAGTGCAACGTCTCCACCTCTATTGGAGAATCCAAAGGAGAATCAACCTCTCCCTCCTCTGACATCAACAGCAAAATGAAAATAATATCTCCAAAAGCTGGATCTATATCAACCATCATCAGATCATATAAATCTGTCACCACCAAAAATGCAAGAAAAATTAATCCTCACTTTGAATGGCAAAGCAAATTCCATGACCATATCATAAAGGATGATAGAGCTCATTTGAATATCAGGAATTACATCAAAAACAATCCGAAAAATTGGAAGGAAGATTAGGAACAGACTCGATAGAAAGATATTATTTTTAAATATCTATCTCCACCCAAACAGGACAATGGTCAGAATGGACAGCATCATGGTGATGGCCTGAGGATTTAACTTTTTTAGCCAAAGGATTAGAGACCGAAATATAATCAATCCGCCATCCTTTATTCCGTGGTCGAGAACCAGCACGATAGCTCCACCAACTAAATTCATCAGTTATATCCGGATGAATCAATCGAAAGGCATCTTTAAAATCTGATTTAAACCATTGATCTAACCATTCTCTTTCTTCTGGTCTAAATCCCGATGGCTTATCTTTTCTGGTCGGATTGTGTATGTCTATATCTTGGTGGACGATATTGTAATCTCCTACTAATATAATCTTCTTTTGTTTTTTTAATAATTTATTGATCCATGGTCTTAGGTCATATAAGAATTGCATTTTGACAGCGTGTCTATCTTCTGAGCTAGAGCCAGAAGGGAAATAACAATTTAATAAAGTCCATTTACCAAAATCAGTTTGCAAGACCCGTCCTTCGCTATCGTGTTGGTCTACACCAATGCCTGTAGATACCTGTTTTGCCTTTTGCTTTGACAAGGTCAGGACACCACTGTAGCCTTTTTTCTCAGCAGAAAACCAATAATCATGATAGCCTGCATCTATTAATTTTGCCAAATCGACTTGATCTGGCTGCGCCTTGGTTTCTTGGAAGCACATCACATCTGGATCTACTTCTTTAACCCATTCAAATAAGCCTTTTTTCGTTGCGGCTCTAATACCGTTAACGTTGTACGTAATGAGTTTCATTTATAATTTTTGTTATTGGAATGGGTCTGTTGTTAATCCTAGATCACTAATGGAATCACCTGCTTTGATGTTTGTTATTTTGACATTCATCATACCAGCGATTGAGTGATTCTGTGCAACCATGGCACCTCCAGGGAGTGTTAGCCAATCAGTCCACTGTGCTTTTATTCCGCCTAGTGGTAAAATCTTGACCCACATTTTGTAAGCATAAGGCATGCCTGTTTCATCGAGCAGCCACATGTAAGAATCACCAGGTGTTACTCCTCCCCCTGTGTATGATATCATCAATGCATCTTTGCCTTCGTCCGTCTTCACGACACTTCTTTGTGTCCCTTTATCAAATACTTTATACGGTGCACCAAACCAGAAAGAATCATTGCACCAATATCCCCAAGCTTTACTAATTAGTTTGGCTTTTTGTTCAGCATCTTGAACCTCAGCTCCTCCTACCATTACTTTTCCAGCAACTTCATCCAAATCCATCACAACTTTATTATCTGCCCATGATATCACTGCATCATTATTTTTTTTATTCCAGATATAATGATGTTCATCCATGAATGACCATGATGCATAGTTAAGTGTGTCCCAAGCATTTATATTTATCCTGTCTACCATCTTTTGAGCAAGTGCCTCTGCTTCAGTACCAGTTTGTCCTTCTGGAAGAGATTCGTTATTCATAACAAATCCAATAATGCCTAAAATGACTAATATCCCTAAAATTGAGAGACAACCTATGCCAAGCTTTTTCATGATTCTTGTGTTTTTATAAAAAATGTTAACCCTTAAGTAAGGTACTACTTAAGTAATTGTTTATGTAATCCAGCAGAAAATGAGAACAATCCCCATAGAACTAGCGCCACCATATAGAAATGTTCATCCGTGAAATTACCACCAAATGGCAAGACAATAAAATCCCATAGAGATGACGGACTGTACTCTCCTCCCAATTGGGTAAATCGAATATTATAACTAATGTGTAAGGCAGCTATGACATAAAGTACGACCATGCCTGCGAGAATATAAATAATTTTCCTCTTCCATTCTAGCGGTGTAGCTACAAACAAAGCGATCAGTAAAAATACTGGGAGTAAAACCATTTCGCGTAAGCCTTTCTGCATGGTCAAACCTGCAGGAACAGTCTTACGATAGCTAGATTTGAATATACTCTGAGGATACTTGGCTTGTTCATAAATACTAAAAGAAGTGTCCCATTTATTTTTAGGCGGCCCTTCATAGTGACTCATGTCTATATAAGAGCCAGGATAAACCATATTGAGGATTGGCTGGCCAATAGCATGGTAGATTGATAGATGTGCCTTGTTTAGAGAATCGACAGAGAAAAGAAGTGAAAGTCCTACATAAACTGCAAGAAAAATACCTAATCTTTTTAATATAAATGAATAATCAGACATTGGTAATAGCTTCATTTTTGTTTGCCCAGCGAATCCATATTAACCACACAAATACTGTCAGGATAATATAAAGGACTTGCCAAAATTCTATATGCATAAAATCAAAAAACGAATAACTTCCATATGCACCGGAGAGATATAAAGTCACTATTCTAATAATATTTAGTACAAATAATACTGCGATTCCACCAAAAATCCCTCTCCATTTCCATTTCAGACTGATCGGATATAGGATGACGGCAGAAAAATATAGAAGCATAGGAGCGACAGCATCACAGCCTTGCTTAATATTCACTGAGAAATTATTGCCTTTCACTGTTTGCTCGACTGCGCTAGTGCCTTGTCCAAGAACATTTAAAATAACACTTGAAATAGCAGCATACACATTTAACAATGGATCAATCGCTCCTTTAAACCACTCAGAGTTTTGAATCCACGCAAATATTCCTACCAGCAATAAAAATCCAAGACAATATAGATATACGAGTCTCTTCTTTTGGAAGTTCGCTTTAGCTCTATTAAGAAATGATGGTTTAGAACTAGCTTTCTGCGACTGTTTCTTTTTCAATTTCTTAGACTGGTCCTTATTCTTTTTCGCCATTATTTTATTAAAATGCTAATTAAATATGCTAATAAAATCCCAGCAATAGTACCGCCTGGTAGATCTGCACTCGTCATTTCGTATCCAAAAAAATACATGCTTACAAACAGTAAAACCAATAAGGCTATCCAAACCAAAAGTATCAGTTTGATGACTAATTTTTTGTAGATAGGAAAGTTCATTCCCATAAGTTTGAAATACACTGGCTGTTCTTGATCTTCCATTACACAAGATTTATAAACGTGAATATATTAAATGCGTAGAAATTAATGCTGTTATTTGCGATTTAGATCCTGATTTAAACACATTAATTTGTTTTTTTAGATTCTGAATATGTCTTTAGAATAGACGATATTTGAAGCTGAAAGAGAATCATGCAGATGGACCAATCCCGATATATATTTAAAACAGAACAAAAAGCCCTTGAAATCAATCTCGATAAGAACATTTACGGCACATTCGCTGAAATTGGCGCAGGTCAAGAAGTGGCCAGAATTTTCTTTCAGGTTGGAGCTGCTGCTGGCACGATTGCTAAAACTATGTCAGCTTACGACAAGACCTATTCTGATGCGATTTATGGACTAGAAGCTAAGGGCAGATATGTCTGTGAGTCAAGAGTTTACAAAATGCTCGATCATGAGTATGGACTCATGGAAGACAGACTCAAAGAGCAGAAGCCTGATACTCGCTTTTTTGTATTTGCAGATACAGTCGCGGCAATCAATTATAGTAAAACCATTAAAGGTAATGGCTGGCTTGGCGTACGCTTTCAATTATCTCCACAAGGCAAAGCTAATGATCTCGTCCTTCATGTAAAAATGCTTGATACCAATAATCGATTACAACAGCAAGCAATCGGAATACTAGGAGTCAACATGATTTTTGCTTGTTACTTTTATAAGGATAACATCGAGTATTTCATTCAATCGCTTCGCGATGGCCTAAAAAATAGGATTGAAATAGACATGATTAGGATTACAGGTCCTGATTTTAATGATATTGACAATCGGCTTTTGAGTCTGTATCTGGTTAAATATAATTTGTCAGAGGTCGCCATGTTTGACAAAAGTGGACTAGCGATCCATGCCTCAGAGTGGTTATATAAAAAATCGTTGATGGTCGTCAGAGGTCACTTTAAACCTCCAACTTTAGTGACTCAGGATGTTTTTATCTCAAGTTTTAAACAGTTTAAAGAAAGCAAAGATGTTGATTCTGAAAAGGCCGCTCTTGTGGCAGAGATGACACTTGAAAACTTACAAAGAGAAGGACCTTTAGATGATGAAGACTTTTTGGCTAGAGCAGATATGCTCTGTGCAATGGGCTATAATGTCATTGTGTCTAATTGTAGCAATCACGTGGGACTGATAAACTATTTATCAGATTTTAAAATTCATAACTTAGGTCTCGTTATTGGAGCAGTAGAATTGCTTGAAATTATAGAACAAAAATTTTATCAAAACCAAGACGGGAGATTACTCATGGCCTTTGGAGAATTATTTACGCGCAACATTAAGATATATGTATATCCAGCCAAAACAAATGAAATGCTAATGACTGCCTCGAATCTTCCAATACCTGAAGGCATCACATTTTTATACAAGCACTTATTAGATTCAAATCAAGTGGTCGAGGTCGAACAGTATAATGAGACTTTGCTGCATATTTTCTCAAGAGAAGTCTTTACTAAAATGGCAGATGGCGATCCATCTTGGCAAGACATGCTGCCACCTGAAGTCGTACGAGTGATAAGATCGAATAAGTTATTTGGGATGACTTAGCACTCTCTTTGAATCTATTTTCTTTTACTTTGGAACAGCCCTAATCATTATGTTTATATGAGAATAGCGGATGAATCCAATTTAGTGGTCAATCAAAATTTATATCAGTACTTCGAACAAGGTCATCCAGCACTGGCTATCCTCCAGAAATGGTACGGAACTCACTCCTCTAACAAATTAAAGATGAGCTCTTCTCAAAGCCAGTAGGCCTAAAATAGGACCAATTGATAAAATGGTGAAAATGAATACTGGAGAAATATATTCTAAAGATATAGTCAGCAGTTGAATACTGATTATGGTAATAGCAAAGCCAATACAATTCACTATAGTCAGTGCAGTTCCTTTTATTTCAGCTGGTGCATTTTGCGCTACCATTGTCGAAAAAAGAGGAGAGTCTGCTACAACAACCATTCCCCAAAACATAAGAAATCCTACAAATATATATCCAGCATCAATTGAAAAGAACAGAGGTGATGTTAAACAACATATACAAGATAGCAACAGCGACCAAAAGGCAATTTTTTTAGCCCCAAAGATCTCAGAGAGGTATCCACTCAAAACACAGGCAATACTTCCTATTCCAATAATTAAAAAGGAACACATGGGAATATTAAGTGACAGTTCATTATGCATTGTGCTATATGAAGATAAAATGACTGGCACAAATGTCCAAAAGGCATACAGTTCCCACATATGCCCAAAATAGCCAAAAGCTGCACTTTTAAATGTCTTACTTCTAAACACCTTAAAAAAAGCAGAGAAATCTATGCTTTGGCCTTTCCTCCTGAAAGGTCCATCCGGAACAAAGACAGTCATCATCAGCCCTCCAATTCCCGCAATGACCGAAGTCAAAATTACTATATTCTTCCAGTAAAATTCATTTGCCAATCCTTTAAATAAGTGAGGAAAAGCAGTCCCTAAAACTAGAGCTCCAACTAAAAAACCTAGAGATTTACCAAGTTCCTTCTCATAGTAATCAGCTGCTATCTTCATACCAACTGGATAGATGCCTGCAAGAAAAAATCCAGTAGCAAAACGCAGTGAAATGATGGAGGCGAAAACATTAGATTCAAAGATTAAAATCACATTGCATAAAGCAGCAGACCATGCACAAACGAAAAATACAATTGAAGGCGAAAATCTATCAGCAATATTTAAAATTGCAAAAACTAAAGTCCCCATTATAAATCCAAATTGTACCGCGGAAACCAAATGCCCTAAGTCATTTTCAGAGATATCTAAAACGCTTATCAATTCAGATAATATACTATTGCCTACAAACCACAATGTCGTACAGAAAAACTGCGAAAGGACAATAATGACAAGGATGTTCTTCTGCTTCTTCAAGTTATTTAGCCCATGTAATTACAAAATTAGAATGTAGGAAAATTAATAGACTTTCACTCAAAATATGCAAAACATTGTCAATCCATTCAGTCATCTTAAACTTGACAAATACCTTTTAATTAATCTTCAAATACTCCATAAAAAATCCTAAATCAACAGACTATGAAAGCATTCTCATGTCTACTGAAACTATTCAATTAAGCTATCTGAGAACATTTCCTAATCCGAAATTCTTAGTCCTAGCGTCAGTATTATAAGACACTCTGCTAGTGGATTCACTATTTTTCTAAATCCTACGGTATATAACGAAGTGACAATCGACTTCACTTTTGATCAGGAAACTGAATTTACAATCTCTGTTTTTTATTTGACGAAAGTACTATTGCTTTAGCAATTTCGTAAAAGACAATCGAAGAGCTTGAAATTATATGGTGACTTTAGATGCCTCTTGATTAAATACTGGAGTGTATTTTGTTTAATTAATAACAAAAAACTCTGTGACGAATCAGACATTAATTGTTTAAAATTGATGCGATGGGATTCAGTTTAGAATTGTGATTATGATAGAGGCTGTTCACTTGAACAGCCTCTCGTTTTTTGTTATAGTCTATCTGACCTTTTTGCTTAAATCAAATATACCTTGAGCATATTGTTGATTAAGTTTTTGTATATCTTTTTGATACTGACTTTGAATATCTTGCAGCATATTGGTAGGAACACGACTTACGTCTAATTTATAATCTTGGATGATTTTTTTTATTCCAGAGCTAGCTTGTCTTTGAGGTGCTTGATTGACTTTCTTTAAGATGTCATCAAAAATAGATCTTGGAGCGGTTTGAACATTAGGGTCTTTTTTATTTTCTTTTCTTGCACCTTCAATTCCATTTTTAATTAAATCTAAAATGCTTTTTGGGTTTCTTTTACCTTTCTGTAATTGGTTGTTTTTTGCTTTAGCATCAATATCTTGAATCTTACCTCTGAGTAAGTCAAAAACTGAAGGATCTGCTGTTTCAACGTTAGGATTTTTTTTGTTCTTTTGTTGAACATCTTGAATTGTTTTCAAGATGACGTCTAATACGTTAGCCATGAGTTAAAAATTAATTTGGTTTGAAATAATTTGAATGATAAAAAAGTTCTGCAAATAACGATAAAATTATTCGGTAATGCTAATTCATAAATAGCTAGCTATTGTAATCACGATCGACTATGGACTAAACAAATCGCAGCCTATTATTGATATCCTTCAGCTTGCAATTTAAAAAGTTCAGCATATAAATTTCCATTCTCCAAAAGTTGTTCGTGTGTTCCCATTTCTAATAAACTACCATGTTTTAAGACTAGGATTCTGTCAGCCATTCTCACAGTACTAAACCGATGAGATATAATGATAGCTGTCTTCCCTTTTGTTATGCCAATGAATCGTTGGAAAGCTTCATATTCTGCACGAGCATCTAATGCTGAAGTAGGCTCATCCAAAATAACAACTTTTGCATCTTTCATGTAGGCTCTTCCAAGGGCAACTTTCTGCCATTGACCTCCGGATAAATTGACACCTCCATGAAATTGTTTACCCATTTTAGTTTGGTAGCCATCTTCTAATTCGCCAATGACCTCATCTGCCAAACTCAATTCAGCAGCAGCTTTTATTTTTTCTTCGTTAGAAAACTCTTCAATATTTCCAACACTGATATTTTCACCTGCAGTAAAGTTATACTTAATGAAATCTTGAAAAATAACTCCAAATTGTTGTTGATATTCAGCTTTATTAAACTGTCTAATGTCAATACCATCTAATAATATCCTACCTTCTGTCGGTTCATAGAATCGCAATACTAATTTAATTAGGGTTGTTTTACCTGCTCCATTTTCTCCTACAAATGCCAACTTTTCTCCTACTCTTAATTCGAAGTTTAAATCTTGCAGTACATAATTTTTTGTATCTGGATATCTGAATGACACATTTTCAAAAAGAAAGCCCGAATGAATTTTTGGAGGTATCTGTTTTATTTCTACATCAGGAATCGAATCAACTTCTATATCTAAAAAGTCGAAATAATCTTTCAGATATAACGCACTCTCAGAAATCTTTGAAAACCTAAAAAACATCCCTTGTAATCTTGTCCTCAATCGATTAAATGATCCCGATAAAAATGTCAACTCTCCAACGGTTAATAAACCTCCCACGACTCTAAAAATAATCAAGACATAGGCTCCATAATATGCCAAAATGCCTAACAAATTAAACGTGGCTCCCCATATACTTCTGTTGACCGTTAGCTTACGATTAGCTAAATAATATTTATGTGCCAGCGTCTCAAATCGATTAGAAATAAAAGAAGTCAAGCCAAATAATTTTATTTCTTTAGCTGTCACATCACTTGCTCCCGTATGACGTAAATAATCCAATTCGCGACGTTCTACAGTCCAACTCCGCGCAAGAGAATATGAAGATTGACTAAACTTTATTTCATTAATAAAAGAAGGAATAATTGCAAAAATTAATAACAAAATTAACCATGGTTCGAATACAATCAGTGCTGTGATTAACGAGACTACAGTGATCACATCCTGAATCTGAGATAAGATATTCGTTAATAAACTCACTCTAGAATTTGTCTGTCGCCTTGCCCTTTCCAGTTTATCATAAAAGACTGGATCTTCTAAATCTTTCAATTCTATTTCTGCAGTTTTATCTATGATTTCCACTGATGACTTATTAGAATATAAATCACCAATCAATCCATCCGTCAAATTCGTCAATCGACCAATTAAGTCAGAAAAGACAATGACCGCTAACTCTACACCTACATAAGTCCAGAGCTGTGACAAGTCTTTGTCTGCAAGGTCTATTTGCAAAATAACTTCATCGATGATAAGCTTTCCTACCCAAAGAATAATGATAGGTGTAGCTGCATTAAGTAATCTTGAGATGAGATTGACTAAAAATAAACTTGGAGCAGCTTCCCATACTTTGGAGAAAAATCTAGGAACATATTTCAGTGCTTGAAAGCCTTCTTTCCAGTTATTTTCCTTTTTATCTTTTATTGATTTTAAGCGTTTCGACATTGATTGTTATTAACTCCATAAAGTCATGATTGGTTCAAATTTCGGTTAAATGGCAATAGGAGGGAGTCCGTTTCCTCAAGTAATTTATCTAATAATATTAATGGATTGAAGGTCTTACAAAGCATTATGAAAAGTATAGAATATAGCAGAACATGTCGCCGAATGCCTAATGGGAGTCTCAAATTTCACCCCTTAATCCTCTCAAGGGGAATATATAAATCAAGCCCTCTAAAATTTAAGATTCAATTTAAGATTCAATTCAAAACACTATACTCACTATACTCATACTCTGCTCGTAAAAACAACTCTTCTCCATTTTCATCAATTCTAAACGACTCTCTCTTCCAAGGCAGCGTAAAGCCTTTTACAGTATGGAAGCTCGTATTCTTCACTAAGGACACATGATCTAAATGTTTGACTTTATAGCCTAGACTGATATAAGATTCTTGATCAATATAATGCCACCAGATATCTTTTGTCGTATGATGTCTCTGGGTCTCTGGAAAATATTCTGCTTTGATAACATACACAGTCTTTCCCATAAATGTTATTTCTCCATCATAGCTAATGACGGATCCCTTTTCGAGTAAATTATATGGAAAATTCATCACGAAAGTAGCGGCCAAAATCGAATTTTTGACTGGTTGTAATTTAGCCTTTGGGTCAGCTTCTCCATTTTTTAATTTCTTGTATTGCGCTCCTATTTTTGACTGCTCGAATTTGTCCTCACCACTTGTCCAAGTCATGTATATTTTCTGAGGTGTGTAATGGTGTTCTTGATTAACATTGACTTCTTCATTGCCGTTTTCATCATAGAGCGCATACCATTTATCGAAAGATAGATAATTAATATTTTTCCAATTCTCTAATCCTCCATATGCTCGAATCGATTGTTCAATGATTAATTTGGCTCTATCATCTTGAATATTTGAATACGGATTCCTAAGACTGGCACAAGACCCTAATAATAAAATTATAAAAGGAATGGATAATCTATGCACAAGTTTCATAAATTGACGTTTAAGATTTGTAAGATACATGAATATGAAACATTTCAATCTAGCGATTATTTTTTCGATACTTCTCTTCGGATATAGTTCTTGTAAAAGTACAAAACCAGACATTGAAAATGAAGTCGACACATTACGATTAGAATATAGTGACTCGCCAATAGACTTGACAATTTCAGATGTAAAGGTGGTTACTAATTATACATATGGAGACCATTCAATTAACCAGTTTGATATATTCTTACCGACATCTGAGACAGCAACACCGTTAGTCATATATATTCATGGTGGCGGATTTACTCATGGTGAAAAAGAAAGAGCATATCGTTTCTATGAAAATGAGATTAGTGAATTTTTAGAAGCTGGAATCGCATTTGCGACAATTGGCTATCGCTTTTTACAGGACACCGAACACGGAGTTATCGATTGTATGAATGATAGTAAGTACTTTTTACAATTCATCAGATACCATGCAAAATCATTTAATATAGATCCAGAAAGAATTGGATCATACGGGCAGTCAGCAGGTGCAGGAACTTCTCTCTGGATTGGCTTCAATGATGACATGGCTAAAGTCAGTGAAGATCCTATATTAAATCAATCGACAAGACTCAAAGCAATTGGTGCTATTGCGACTCAAGCGACTTATGATATTTTAAGGTGGGAAGAAGTATTTTCAGAACACACTATCGATATGTCTCGTATCCCACCAATCATGATGGACCAGTTAGTCAGGTTTTATGGAATCACAGATAGTAAATTAATAGAAACTCCCGCACTCTTGACGTATAGACAATCAGTGGACATGCTTAGCTTGATGTCTTCTGATGACCCTCCAATTTTTGTCTATAATGACGGCAAAGATGGAATGCCGCTTTTTACTGATCCCCAACATCATCCACTACATGCAAAATATTTGAAGATCTATGCTGAGAAAGTTGGTATACAACATGATGTATCGGTTCCTGCATTAGGTATTGAAGGATCGGGAGAGTCGATAGTAGAGTTTTTTAAAAATCAGTTATAAGGTATTTTCATCAGAACAAACATTTGAGGATTTTATTTTAGACTTTAGTCATAATTTTCCATATTTCTATCAGTAATTCTAGAGCTAATAAAGTCCGATTTTGATTTTTATCATTAAAATAAAACTTGTACTTTCAGTGTAGAGTTATATACTTCCGAAAAGCAACTCTGCTATTAAAATTCAAACATTCTATAATCATAAGTAACAGTATTTACATGCAAAAGATATTTACATTATTACTCAACGTAATATCAATTCATCTCAACTTAGCAGCTCAAGTCGACCCTTCTACAAATTACATAGACTGGTATGAATTCCAATCAGGTGAAGAGTTTAAACTGATATCGCTTCCTGAAATTCTGAATTCTATGGACTGATAGGCATGTCAAGGGGTCACATCTCCTACATAATCTCACTTTTCATTTACGATATTGAATTTACTGATACCTTATTTTTTTCTTCTTTAATGATGAATCTATCAATTCGGCAGGTAGATGTTGAGAGTTTCATATCAGTGATTTTCGATTACTAGAAGTTAAGCATGTTTCTTGTATTTTGCATCTATGTTCGATTAATTGATTTGTTTATCAGACGAATAAAATTGGCTTAAAAAAGAGTATGACATCATCATTAAATGATCCCATTATAGCGCTTTCCACAGCTGAAGGTGAAGCGGCGATTGCAGTTATCAGGCTTTCAGGTAAGCGAGTAATCGAAATCTGTGACTCTGTATTTTATGGTAAAAATTTGACGAAAGTCGAAGGTCATACCGTACACTATGGAAAGATCAAGTCCGAAGACGGCCAGATCATAGATGAGTGCATGGCTGCAGTATTCAGAGCGCCTAGATCTTATACAAAAGAGGACTCCATTGAAATATCGTGTCATGGATCCAGGTTTATTATTCAAGAAATCATAAGCCTCTTTTTATCGAAAGGTGTCAGGCTTGCCGAACCAGGGGAATATACCATGCGTGCTTATTTAAATGGGCAATTAGATTTAACACAGGCGGAAGCAGTCGCCGATCTGATTTCTTCGACGACAGCATCTCAGCACGAATTAGCGATGCATCAAATGCGTGGTGGATTTAGCAAAATGATCGAAGACCTCCGTGGCCAATTAATCGAATTTGCAAGTTTGATTGAATTAGAAAATGACTTTGGGGAGGAAGATGTAAAATTTGCCGACAGGTCAAAACTCAAAAATCTCATTCTACAAATTCGCCAAATTATTAAGGAATTGATTCAATCTTTTCAATACGGGAATGCAATCAAAGATGGTGTCGCCGTTGCCATAGTCGGTCGCCCGAATGTGGGAAAGTCGACATTATTGAATACACTATTGAATGAAGAAAAAGCCATCGTCAGTGAAATCGCTGGTACGACAAGAGACGTAATCGAAGATACAATACAGATTGATGGGTACTTATTTCGTTTCATCGATACAGCAGGCTTAAGAGATACAACTGATAAAATAGAATCCATTGGCATCAATAGAGCGAAAGAACAATTGGCGAAAGCCAAGATCATATTATATATAGATGAGATCGAAGAAGATCACAATTCCATCATCCGTCGATTTAATGAATTAGAGATCAATCGACAAACTCAAGATGTCATTATTCTGTTAAACAAGTCAGATGCTTTTCATGGCTGCCACGCGTATGATGTGGAGGAAGCCGTCAGCACCTTGACTAATAGAACTCCAGTGATCGCCTTCTCAGCAAAAGAAAAAACGAGGATATCAGATTTGAAATCTCTTCTCATCAAGTCCATACAAAATCTGTCCAATTCTTCTCAAACGACGGTGACCAACATGCGCCACTATCAAGCACTGGATCAAACTGATCAATCCTTAACAGCAGTTTTAAATGGATTAGAGACTAAAGTGAGTTCGGATTTTACTGCTTTAGATATTCGCCATGCGCTTCATCATTTGGGTGAGATTACGGGTGAGATATCTACTGATGATTTGTTGGATAGTATATTTCGGAATTTTTGTATTGGAAAGTAATAGTATAAATCGAGTATGCATTGTATGGATTGACAGATACGGATTGTGGAGGAAGCGACGGGATAATGTTGAATGCTCAATTTTGAATGTTGAATGAGAGCAAAAAATAATTTATCTTTTATAGAATATATACTGTTAATGAAGCAAGGAAAACTTAAAGCAACTAAAATATCAGGACCAATCAAATTTGATTCGTCTAAGGTGGTTAAGGTAAAACCCGTGAAGATAACTGGTTATGTGTATGCGTTTTAAAATCAAAATATGACTGTCAAAATTACAAAAGGTAGCAAAGTTTCAGAAAGTCAAAAACGGATTAAAGCTTTAGAAGCTAAACGGCAAAAACGAAAGATGAGATTGAAAAAACAAATCCTTTCAGAGACATTTGGAAGTGTTCAATTTGATCAAAATAAAACAGCTTTGGAATCCAGAAGGAAAATGAGAGGTGAATGGAGTTAGGCTATTGTTGGACACAAACATCATAATCTACTATCTCAACGGAGTAAAAGAAACCAAATCAATATTGAAGGATAATGAATTTTCTATATCCTATGTGACAGCAATAGAAATAATCGGTTATTGGAAGAATACGAAAAGGGACATTTCTTCCGCTTTCAATGAGCTTAGGTGGTACACTTTAGATGAGATTATGCCTTCTTGAACAGTAGACTTATTAAAGTCTAAAAGACTTCAAAAAACGAATACAACAACTCTAAGAATCTAAATATTTCTGATTGTTAATTTGATTATTTCTCTATTAGTTAATAATCATATTGACATTATTAAATTAATATTTAATTAATTTGACAAAATTATATCATATTATAAATCATTATGTTATATTTGTATCATAATTAGTATCATTTTGACAATTCAATGAATACGTATTTCTTAAATAATCAATTAGATGCTTTAGACAGTCGAATTCTGAATGAGTTGACAGAAAATGCTAGAATTCCATATTCACAATTAGCGAAAAATTTGAATGTCTCTAATTCTCTGATTCATCAAAGAATTAAGAAACTCGAAGAATCAGGAGTCATGGGCAATGCTAAATTTAGATTAGAACCTAGATTTTTAGGATATGAAACTTGTGCATTTACACAAATCATTATCAGTCAGTCTAAGTTTTTAAGATCTGTGATTTATGAATTAGAGAAAATACCAGAAATCGTAGAATGTGTGAATATCGCCGGACGGTATGCCATTATGGTTAAAATATATGCAGTCAATAATACTCATCTGAGAGATATTGTCTATGAAAAAATACAAACAATCAAAGGTGTAGAAGAAACAAATACTTTGATGACTTTTGAAACTAGCTTCATGCGATCACTAAAATTAATGGATTGACATGATGACGAATTAACCAATGTCCCTAGAGGAATGCACGAAGCAGACCGCAATTCCTGTGGAGTGCATTCCTAGTGAGATTTTTGGTTGACTTTAAAAGATGGCGCTCGATGACATATCATTTGAGCGTCATCTTTTTTTTCGATTTGTAAAGATACGGCGCATTAGAAAAAATATAAGAAGGTTAACGAGAACCACAAAAGAACTTAGACCACAATTTGACCTGATTAAACAAATAAGAAACCCATAAAAAACATAAAAGAAAAGCTGAACACAAAAGGCAAATAATAAAACCATAAAAAGTGTAGCTCCATTAATTAGTTGGCTTTTACTAAACTCTTATTCTATTATAAATTCTTAGTGATCTGTTGCACTATCTTAAACTCACTCATAAAGACCTTAGCGATAACCCTCAGAATTGTGTACAATGGAATCGCTAGTACCATGCCTAAAACTCCACCCATTTTTGCACCCATTAAAACAACAATAAATATTTCTAATGGATGTGCTTTGACGCTCTTTCCAAATATGAATGGCTGAAAAATAAAATTATCTAAGAATTGCATCAAGGCGAACACAAGCAAGACTTTTAATATCGTAGGTAATAATTGAGTATAGAAACTTGACTCTCGTATGACGCCATTAATTACATCTGCGACCTCAGGAGAATGAGAAGCTGCAGCATAAGAAGAAATCGTAATGATAACTCCAAAAGCTGCTCCTAATATAGGGCCGAGGTATGGGATTACATTCATTAAGGCTGCAAAGAATCCAATAAGTAAAGCGTTTTTAATACCAAATACCTTCAAAGCAATTGTAACAAATCCTGTGATAACGATGATTTGAATAGAGACACCTATAAAATATCGGATCAATAAAGTCGAGGTTTCTTCTATAGCATGCACCCCTTTCTCTTCGTGTTGATTCGGAAGAATCGTAGAAATAATACTGCTAAATAATCCTTGCTCTTTCAAAAAGAAAAATGAAACAAAGAAAATAGACATGATCGCAATAAACAAATTACTGAAAAACCCGATTGCACTACCAAACAATTCTGGTATCTTAGAAGGATCCAAAAAGCTATAAATATTTTCTCTGACTTTATCAAAAAAAGATTTTGACGCCTCATCATCATCTTCTAATAATATGGGATCAGGATCAGGTTGCTCCAGTTGAATAACGACCGCTATCTCCGGCACCCGATATGTAGAATCTGCACTCAAATACATGCTATCAATACGGATCACCTTAGTCGTAAAATCGTCTTCTTTTTTATCTACAGTTATTGGTAGTAGAACAGAGGTATCCGCTTGTTCTAATAATCCTATTCTGATTAACCAATCATTCCAATCATTGATTGGCTCTTCTAAATTTTTAATGACTTGATTATAATCCACTGAAGCCAAATTTGTGGCTTGTTGAAGTAAGGGTGGTATAATAATAGAGACGATTAGTATCAAGAATAGCACAAATGACATTAAGGTCATCGCAGCGGCAGAATTCTTCCCGATATATTTGAACTTATTGAAAAACCTGAATAGCGGAGCTCCTACCATTGAAACGACCCAGGCCAAGGCAATGTAAGTAACAATGTCAGGAAAAAAGAAAAGAAAAATAAGCATGACTGCCAATGGAAATAATGCAATCAAATACTTCTTATCAAAGCTCATTATCCGAAATTAATCATTCTTAATCAACTTACAAACTTTCGCTAATGTGCATTTACACACCATTAGATTTCCTCGTATTGATTTAAATCCTTTGAACCTTTTTGTAAAAAACTATAACACATGATCAAAAACAACGATATGAAAAATCCTTCAATAGGTTTTACAACATGAAATTTTATTGCTGGATGAACGATATGCCAAAAATCAAGATGCTCTACTTTTATAAAACAAAACATAGCAGCTTCATCATAACCATATGAAATATAATTTGTCATAAGCCCAATTAAAATTAAACTACCAATAAGTAAAATGAATATACTTTCAAAAGACTTTATAAATGATTCAGTACTAAACCCCTGTACTGGAGGAGCGAGGACTCTAATGATAATCAAACCAATACCTGCTCCCACTGCATCTATGATTACATCATTAAAATCAAAATATTCACTCTTATTGGGAGTAAGCCACATATATTGATACAGTTCATCAATCACACCTGCTATCACTGACCAAAACATCGTTTTCCAATAGCTGGAATTGATTTGAAAACAGATTATTGCAAAAATGGCATATTGTATGAAGTGAATCGCCTCGACATTTAGCACAAATAGGAAATTCATGCACAAAGCCACTAGTATGGCTGATAATATCGCATACGACCCGACAAGGCCTTTATCATGATCAGCTACTTTTTTCCAAACCCATAGTGCAGTAAGGGATAATATCAAACACAAAATACCTAGCATTATTCCGTTATACCTGACTCTTGATCCCGGCAAAAAAATACTCCCTAAAAAGCTAGCGACATGCTCATGCGGAAGTACAACTAACAAATAATAACCGACTAAGACTAAAAAATACTTGATCTCACTTTGTTTTGGAAAACATATAAACTACGAAACTTCTAATTTTATTTGTCAATCTATGAGTTGTTTTGGACTCAAAATATTATATTGTAGGGTTAATAGACTTAATATTCTAAATTTGTATTAGGTCTCAAACTAATTTGATATGATCCGAAGCTACAATTTGATTCTTTTAAGTGTTTCAATTTTCCTGACATTTGCAACAATTGCATCTGCTCAATTCGGAAATTTAGCACTGGTAGAACCAGCGAATTTTGAAGACCTAGAGCCTTTATTACCTGGTGTAGAATATTCACTCGTGTTAAAGTATGATGCAATTTCCACGACTGGTGCTGATGTTGTTGATCCCAACACTATCGACTTAACCGTCATTCCTAGTGGTGGTGTCATTGTCACATCGATACCCACTTTAGGTGAAGATGGCTGTACGATTTCAATGACATTTACACCTCTCATTAATGATGTTGAAATGTTAATTTGTGCAGATGACAATACGCCTTTTACACAAGGTAGTAAAGCTATTTTCAGAACTGGAGCTTTATCTGTTCCTGTCATTTTTTCATCTGTATATGGCGCACAACAAGATAAAGAAATCAATATAAACTGGAATACTGATATCGAAGTCGGAAACGAAAAATTTGAAATTGAGCGTGCTTATGCAGATGGCGAATTTAGCCCGATTGGAGAGTTAAAAGGTGCGGGGAATAATATTCGAAAGTCATCATATTCTTTCGTTGATTTAAACCCAAAAAGTGGCGTCAATGCGTATAGGATTAAGCAATCTGATTTCAACGGTGAAAGTGCATATAGTGAAACCGTGAGAGTGATTTATTTTTCAGAAAAAGATATTCTACTGAGTCCAAATCCTGCTTCAAAATCACAAGACAATCCAACCTTATACATTCATGCTGACAAATCTGAAACAGCGAATGTACAGATTTTTAATCTTGTTGGTAAAACAATTTTAGATCAAACATATGATGTATTTGAAGGCCAAAATCGTTTTGCCATTGAAACACGAGACATATCAGATGGCTTATATCTAGTCCGTATAAATATGGGAACCTACAAAGCAACGAAAAAGCTAATTCTTGAAAAATAAGACTTGATCGCAAACAATCGGTGTTTGTAAACCTGACAGATTTGAAATCAGTCAGGTTTTTTTATTAAGGCATGTTGTATGTTTTGTTTAAGTTTATGAAATCCTGCACGCTTTACTGCTGAACCTTCAAATAGTACATCAAAATCATCTTCTACTAAGTTTGCCCACGAAGCCTCAACCATCTTCAGAAGTCCTTCTTTGGGCTTAAATTGTTCTTCGCTATGTGTCTTAGAAAATCTATTCCATGGACACACATCTTGGCAAATATCACAACCAAACATCCACTGCTCTAAATCATTATGATACTCAGTTGGTATATCTTCTTTTAATTCAATCGTTAGATATGATATACATTTTGAAGCATCTATGATATAACCAGTCTCAGAAATTGCATCAGTTGGGCAGGCGTCAATACATCTAGTACATGTCCCGCAGTGATCTGATATTTGTGCATATTCAGAGTCTTCAATATCCAGATCAATAATTAATTCGGCGAGAAAGAAAAAAGAACCCTCTTTTGGATTAATGAGCAGTGTGTGTTTTCCTACCCATCCAAGGCCTCCTCTACGAGCCCAATCTCTTTCCATCACAGGGGCAGAATCAACAAATCCTCGGCCATGAACCTCTCCTACTTCCTCAGAAAACCAATTTAAAATTAGCTTAAGCTTTTTTTTAATGACTTTGTGATAATCTCTACCATAAGCATACTGTGATATTTTTGGCGCACTGAGATCTATTTGTTTTTCTGGATTGTAATAATTAAATAAAAGGCTCATGACCGTCTTTGCTCCGGGCACCAGTTTCCGAGGATCCACTCTTAGATCAAAGTGATTCTCCATATATCCCATCTTAGCATGGTATCCTTGATTTAGCCACTTTTCTAACTGAGAAGCCTCAGCCTCTAAAAATTCTGCTTTGGCATAACCTACCGCCAGAAAGCCTAAATCATCAATTATAAACGATTCAAGTTTTTTGTACTGTTCAATGCTAAGAGTCATCGAGAGTAATTTACAATATAATTTTAATGCTAAGTTGATTCAAAACGATTGTTGTGATTGTGATAAAAAATCTTTACAATCCAGCAATCCTTCAATCCTATTTATTAACCCCTCCTACTCTAAGATCTGAAGTTTAGCATATTGTAACATGATACGTTTTTCGGGATTGACAGTAACTTGGTCGAATGCGATTGTAGCTACAAATCGCTCGTCAATATCTATCACTTTCCCCTCTCCAAATTTGAGATGCATCACTCTCATCCCAGCCTTTATTTTTGAAGAATCATCCGGATGAAAGTTTTGAGGATCCACTTTCACTTTATTCAATCGCTTCAAGCCAGTTGGCTTAAAGTTGCCTAATATTTTTGGTTGTCCAAACTCCTGTTTCTGTTTTAATGGAACTACAGAATCGACAGTCTCTGGCGGCAATTCTTCTAAAAAGCGACTGGGATCATTAAACCTCATCTGACCATGTTGATACCGACTGTTAGAATATGTAATAGTCAAAAATTCTTCAGCACGGGTGATCGCTACATAAAACAATCGTCGCTCTTCCTCTATCTGATCAGGTGAAGACAATGACATATACGATGGAAATAAATTCTCCTCCATGCCGACCACAAAGACAGACTTGAACTCCAAGCCCTTACAAGCATGAGTAGACATTAATGAAACGACATCCGTTTCTTCTTTGTCTTGATCCATATCTGTTATCAATGCAATACTTTGCAAATAAGCAGACAATGATTTATCTAGAGGATTTTCTTCATCTAAGACTTCATCATTTTCGACAAAATCTTTCATTCCATCTAAAAGAGCATTCAAATTCTCTAGACGTCCGAGACCTTCCATTGTATTATCGGCCTTCAATGCAGAAACTAAACCCGCTCTTTTCGAAATCGTAACGGCTAAGTCATATGCATTCTTACCCTCATCCATTATCTTTCTAAAAGTCGCAATCATTGCCGCAAACTCCGCTAGTAGACTTGTCGCTCGTTTACTCAGCTGAACATGAGGAATACTTTGCCATATACTCACTTGATTATCATCCGAAATGCGCAGTAGCTTATTCACAGTGGTTGCACCGATTCCTCTCTTTGGATAATTGACGATACGCTTTAATGCTTCATCATCGTTTGGATTTAGTGTCAAGCGTAAATAGGCAAGTAAATCTTTAATCTCTTTTCGTTGGTAAAATGATAAGCCTCCATAAATCCGATATAGAATATTTTGACGGCGCAAGAATTCTTCAAAGACCCTAGATTGAGCATTTGTTCTATACAGAATAGCAATGTCGGTATTCTTAAGACTGTGACGATGCTTCTGCTCAATAATCATATCCGCGACTCGTCTGCCTTCTTCATTATCAGATATGGTCTTAACTATTTTTATTTTGTCTTGACCAGGCTTATCTGTCCAGATTTTCTTTTCAATTTGACGTCTGTTGTAGCCAATGACTCCATTCGCAGCATCGACAATGTGTTGGCTTGATCGATAATTTTGCTCAAGTTTAAAGGTACTTAGATTAGGATAGTCTGTTTCGAATTGCAGAATATTTTCTATTGTTGCTCCTCTAAATGAATATATACTTTGTGCGTCATCGCCAACAATGCAAACGTTATGTGGACTTCCTTCATAATTCACAAATTGTTTTAAGATTTCATATTGTAGGAAGTTAGTATCCTGAAACTCATCTACTAAGACATGAGAAAATTGTTTTTGGTATTTGTCTTTGACTCCATCTGGGTTTTCGTAGAGTAATCGAAACATTTGCAAGAGTAAATCATCAAAATCCATTGCGCCAGAACGCTTACATCTAGCCACATACTTTTCATAGATTTTAAATGTCAGTGGCCGACGATTCATTTTATCATAGTTAAGCATATCCTCATTCTGGACATAAGCTTTTGGGGTAATCAAGTTACTTTTTGATGCAGAAATCCTTGCACGAATCGCGCCAGCGTTATAGACCTTCTTGTCGAGATCCATCGATTTTATCAGTTCGTTGATCAGACTTTTGGAATCATCAGAATCATAGATCGTAAAGTCATTAGGATAACCGATGCGGTGTGCTTCTACTCTGAGGATTCTGGCAAAGAGGGAGTGAAATGTGCCTGCCCATACTCTTCTTGCAGAAGGACCAACCACTTTTTCGATTCGAGCTTTCATTTCTTTGGCGGCCTTGTTTGTAAAAGTCAAAGCCAATATTTGCCATGGAGCAATACCGATATTAATTAGATGAGCAATTTTATAGGTAAGCACACGTGTTTTTCCTGAGCCTGGTCCTGCAATGACCATGATAGGCCCATCTGTCTGAACAACAGCTTTTCTTTGAATTTCATTTAGTTCATCTAAATAAGAATGACCGACTTCCTGCATTTTAGTTATTTTACCGACTTTTTAGTTTCATATAATAGAAAAAACAAATATAAGCTATTACTCATGTCAAGTCCTCCCAAAAGCATACTAAATGACATTTATGAATTTCTAAAATGGCCAGATCGTCAAATTGAGCGTTTGCCACTGGATTTAGAAAGCTTTGCACGGCTTGTTGGTGTTCACTATTTATTTTTACTAGCAGCAGTGGTCATATTGTCTATTGGCAACTTTGTTTTTAGCATTGACCAACTGGATCACAGCATTGAAGATTTAATTGACAACGCTTCTCCAGTGATGTTTATCTTTTACTTAGCCGTTCTCGCTCCAATACTCGAAGAAATAATTTTTAGATTTCCCTTACGATTTAGGAGAGGTTCATTGTTTATAGTATTAATGATCCTGACTTTGTTGGCTTACTTTATCGCTGCATCGTATATGAATCCCAACCTTCATTTATTGCCTGAAGAAAGTCTAGCTTCACTTCAAGAATCAGGATTTGTTCCCAATATATCAGCCATATTTATATCAACTTTAGTATTTACTCTTGGATTGTTAATGATATTTTTAATGACTATTAGTCATCGAACTTTAGAAAATATTGGTCGTTTGATCGATCGATTATTTCCATATATTTTTTATGCTTCAGCCATGATATTTGGTTACGTACATTTTTCTAATTTCACAGGAGACATGAAGTGGTTTTGGATTCCGTTATTAATCATTCCTCAGTTTATGATGGGTCTTGTCATGGGCTATGCTCGTTTGCGTTTTGGGATGCTTTCGAATATTATGCTTCATGCGGTTAATAATTTGATTCCTGGATTGGTGATGTTGGCGACTTTTTCAATGGGTGAATAGGATTAGGATTTACGGAATTAGAGGATAAACAGGATTTTTTGGATTATTAAGAAAGGAAATCCTTCACAACCATAAAAATGATGGAAACCTTAAAATACTGAAACCCATGATCTTCTTGACTTAAGGATAAACAAGATTTTTTTTGGAATGCTAAGAAAGGAAAATTATACACAATTGCAAAGATCATGGAAAACCTGAAATCATAATATTCTTTACTTCAGAAAAAAGAATCTGGATAAACATCAAAGGAAAATCATGAAAACCCTAAAGTCATGAAAATCACGACCCCTTGACTTTGAGGATACAGGATTATTAGAAGAATAATAGGATTAAAGTCCATGATCAATCATTCAAATCTTCATTTTACAATTATTCTAAAAATCGAACACTGAACTCTTGCCAAATATATTCCCCCATTTTTTTGTCCCTGCTTTCAACTCATCATACGATTCTTCTAAAGCTTCCTTTATGATTTTCTTTTCTGTATTAATTGCCAGTTCAGTTTTATACCTACCTACTTTTGAATCAAAATGGACTTTATTGTCTACTTCTTGTCTTAAGGTCGAGGTTTTCAGTTGATGATTCATCGCGAATACATGTTCATGTTTGTCCAAGACATAATCATATGGACTTCTGCTAGAAATTAACTTGACAAAAATCGGTGTAGTCTCAATTGCTATAAATAGAAGCATGATGAAAATACTCGCCAGCCAAATAGCTTGGCTCTTATTTGATAAGCGATGTAAGGCTTCTAATCGAGCCGCAAATCCAGTCAAACTCACTTTTTCTAATGCTGACAATTCTGATTCCTTTCTTGTATTTAAATCTTGCAAAGTGTTTTGCTTATCTTCAATCAGGGGAGTATTCGTGACAAGTAAAGCATCTAGTTCTGCTTGAGCTTTTAATGCATCTTCCTTTTTGGCCTTATAAATAGGACCCATATTTCTTTGTTGAGACCCTCCAGTTCCATCAGCTTCTTGAATGGCGATCGCATCCAGGGCATCACGTTTATTTTCTAAAGCTATAAGCTCATTTTTTAATACTTGTAAATCAACTTTAGTTTGAGTGATATCATTTTGAAATCTTGAGGCAAGTAGCTCTTCCTGTTCTTTTATATTTTCTTGTTGCATCAAGGCAATTTCGGATCGAATCTCAGTATCGAATATTTTTAATTCTAATGGCTTCGCTATGACGATCGCTATGATAATCGCGAGTACCAATCTTGGTAGTGCGCTTGCATAATTTCGCCAGACTGATTTATTCATCTTCATAGAAGAGACGATATATCTATCTAAGTTGAAAATCATTGCGCCCCAAAAACAGCCGACAAAAACTGCTGCGAGGTAAGAATTAAAAACTGTGTAAGTCGCAAATCCTCCAGCAAGAGCAGCAAATAAGCCTGTGAAGAAGATTGTCGCTCCAATACCGGTATGCTTGTTAATTTCTGTCGGCGTTCGCTTGAGAATACTCAAATCAGATCCAGCACAGATCAGAAAGAATTTTTGAATTCCAGTCATAGCATTGTTTGTTTGTGATAGAACGCAAAAAGTAAAAATTAAAGTTGAGGCATCGAAGTTTTATCGATGAACAGCATCGTATTCGCTACAAGATTCTAGAAGTCTTAATTTCTATAAAGAATGTTGATAGAGTGTGTTCTCTCCTGACGGCTCAATCAGGTCCCAGAAGTTACCATATAGGTCTGCAAAAACTAATACTTTCCCATATTCATGATCAGCAGGTTGTCTGATGATTTCAATATTGTGATTCTTTAAATTTTTAAAATCTCGATCTAAATTGTCAGTAAATAAGAAGAAAGACACACGTCCTCCTGTATGATTTCCAATATGAAATGCTTGGGTTTCATTTTTTGCTTTAGCTAACAGTATTGCACATCCTTTTGATCCTTTAGGTCGTACGACTACCCATCGTTTTTCCTCAGATAAAACTGTATCCTCTAATAAATCAAATCCAAGTTTTTCTGTATAAAATGAAATGGCTTCATCATAGTCTCTGACGACTAAAGCAAATTGGCTAATCTCTTGTTTCAAATTATTATTTTATTCTAGTTCAAATAAATCATCAAATGCTCCTACTTTATGAAGTGCAATAAAACATCTTGATGCGGCTATGACATCAGCTCTTGCATTATTAGCAGGACTAAAACCTTGTTTAAAAATGGCAGCGTGTAATTCCATCAGAGTTGGCCATTTAAATCCGCCTCTCTTATTTGCAATCTTTGCATAAAAAGTACCTTCTTGCATCAGACACAGTCTTTCTGAAGCAAAGATACGATGGTCCATTTCTGCACGCTTAAATTCTGCTGCAATAATATTTTCATTATAATTTAAATTGTGAGCAAATAAATATTTCGCCTCATCTACTGCATCTGAAAATTTCTGTAAGACTTCGGGTAAAGTATCACCTTCCAATTTAGCTTTCTCTGCGTCAATAGTATGCTTCTTCTCCGTGTCTTCCGAAATAGAGAATCCATCTGGTTTTATTAAGCAATTAAAATCCTTGATAGGTTTTAAATTTTCACCCAAGACAATCCACGAGACATGAACCATTCTAGGCCAATTGGAGACATCATTTGGCGAGGCACTAAAACTTTTTGGTTTGCCATTAGCAGATACATCAAAAACTAAATACATAATTTATTTAATCATTAATTTGTTCAAAAATATTTTCAGCTAGTTTATGACTCGTGCTCTGAGATAACTTAAGCCTCTTTAATGGAAATTCCAAATTCTTTGAAAAGCAAGCACTTGCATGGTAATATCCCATTTTATCTTTTTTACAATAAACGCCTAATGGTAAATGGCAACCGCCATCCATCATTTGTAAGACCTTACGTTCTACATTCGTACAATCAGAAGAATCAAAACTATGAATTTGGCGAAGTGCTTTAATCACCTCTTTATCCTCTCTCCGACATTGATATGCTAAGACACCTTGGGCTGGTGCAGGGACAAATTCTGTCGGTTCAAAATGAAATACAAACAAATCTGAAACATCTAATTCTAAACGATCCAAACCAGCCTTGGCTAACAATATACCATCAAAGTGACCATCCCTTAGCTTTTGAATTCTAGTCGGGACATTCCCTCTGATATCTTCGATAGTGACATCAGGAAATAAAGCTTTGACATTCGCTTTTCGTCTAGCAGAAGATGTCCCGATTTTCAAATTGGGTTTTAATTTTATTGGTGATTCACTATCCAATTTATTTGCTAATAACAATAAAGTATCTCTGGGATCAGCTCTCTCTGATAAAGAAGCAAGCATTAAACCTGCTGGTTGTTCCGTCGGTAAATCCTTCATGGAGTGCACCGCAAAGTCAACGTCCTTCGAAAGTAAAGCATCTTCTATTTCTTTTGTAAAAAATCCTTTGCCTTCTATCTTATCAAAAGAAAGGTGTTGTATCTGATCTCCTTTCGTCTTAATGATTTGGATATCAATGTCATAACCTAAATGAGTTAATTCAGATTTCACTTGATTGGCTTGCCACAATGCTAATCGGCTACCCCGTGTTCCTAAGCGCAATGTTTTCAAAGATTTTTATTTTGCCTACAAATATAAGCTTTAATCGAGGTATTTTGTTTTAGAAAACCGAGCAATTAATTCTCAACATTCTCTTTTTCCATTGTTCAATATATAATCGTACCAAAAAGCATATATTCGAATGATGGCATTTAATGCACAACAGATAGCTGAGCACATACAAGGAACAATCCGTGGAAATTCTACTGTTCTAGTCAATAAAATTAATGGGCTAAAACAAGCAGATAATGATTCATTAAGCTTTTTATCTAAGCAATCATATATTTCACTTCTTGAAGAAACAAATGCATCAATAGTTGTCATTGACAAACAAACACATCTTGAGCCGAAAGATTTTCAATGTTTCATCTCTGTTGAAAATGTTGGCTCAGCGGTACAGAGCCTGTCTGTATTATTTAAACCAATGATACATCAAGAATTTATTATAGCTGATAATTCTTCTGTACATCAAAATGCTAGAGTTGCAGATTCAGTTAATATCGGTGCTTTTACAGTGATAGAACAACACGCTAAGATCGATAGCTATACTCATATTGGTTCGCAGGTTTATATTGCTGAAAATGTTCAGATTGGAATGCATTGTGTCATTTACCCTGGAGTGAAAATTTATGCAAATACGCTTATCGGAAATCATGTGATTATCCATAGTAATGCTGTCATCGGTTCTGACGGATTTGGCTATAATTTTACAGAAACTCAGTTAAAAAAAATCGAACATTTAGGGAATGTAATTATTAAAGATCATGTAGAAATAGGAAGTAACACGGTAATAGATCGAGCTGTTTTTGATTCTACAATTATAAAAGAGGGCACAAAGCTCGATAATTTAGTTCAACTCGCACATAATGTCGAGATAGGCAAACATACTGTCATCGCAGCACAAAGCGGGATCAGTGGTAGTACGCGTATTGGCGATTATGTACAACTCGGTGGTCAAGTCGGCATCGCAGGACATCTTGATATCGCCGATGGTAGTCAAATTCAAGCACAAAGTGGTGTCCCTAGTTCGATAAAAGAAAAGAATAAAAAATGGTATGGTTATCCGACACTTCCGTTTCGCGCATACTTGCGGTCTTATGCTCTCTTTAAAAAATTACCTCAAATGTTTAAAGAATTGTTAGCCTTGAGAAAAGATGTTGATGAGCTTAAAAAGTAGATTTTATTTTTTTTAGTTTTGCAAATAGTGTTTTAATTCTTTTTCATTTTCGCTATTAATCATAAAAAAGAGAACAAAGAATACAAACACTGTCTTCCTTAAAGCTAATTATTCGGAAGGTTAACCGACATAATTGTCTTTTCAAACTTTGCTATCAAACTATGTCATTTCTTAAGGAATCTAATAATTAGATATACGCTTTCAAATAAGCAAATACCAGCTAACTTAAGTATCACATGATCATGCAAATCGATGTACAACTAAACCACTTCTCAATTTAGGCTCAAACCATGTACTTTTGGGAGGCATGACTTCGCCACTATCGGCAATTTCAATTAGCTGATTAATACCAACTGGATGTAAGGAGATAGCCATCTTCCACTCTCCTGAGTCCACTCTTTTTTCAAGTTCTGCTAAACCTCTGATTCCTCCCACAAAATCAATTCGTTGGTCAGTGCGTTGATCTATGATCCCAAGATGCTTCGATAAAAAATGATTTGAAATCGTTGTAATGTCCAAAGTATTAATGGGGTCATCTTCTCTGTAAGTATGTTGTTTTGCAATCAACTTATACCAGGTCTTATTTATATATAAGCCAAAGCATCGCGGCATCTCTGGCCGATAAGCTTGAGTACCGATTAGACTTACAGTAAAGTCAGATTCTATGGCTTTTAAAAAGTCAGCATCTGTTAAACCATTTAAATCAGCAACGAGTCTGTTGTAATCCAAAATTTTCATTTCATTATCTGGAAACAAGACTGTTAAAAAATAATTATATGAAGCATCATCTGAGTGCTGTTTATTTTCTTGCGCCAATATGTTTCCAACTTTTGCGCTGGATGCTGCTCTGTGATGTCCATCAGCAATATAGCTAGCAGGTACTTTTTGCTTAAATAGTTTGACTAACTCCTGAACTTTAGACTCATCTGAAATACACCATAAGCTATGTCCAATAGAGTCATCTGCTATAAAATCATAGACCGCTTTATACTGTTCTGTATAGTGTTTAACAAACTCACTAATTTCAGATACGTGTCTATAAGTCAAAAATACTGGTCCAGGATGAATACCTGCCGTTTTCATATTATTGATTCTATCTTGCTCTTTGACAGGTCTCGTAAACTCATGTTTCTTAATTCGATTTTCGGCATAGTCCTCATTACTACTCAAGGCAATAATTCCTGTTTGGACATGCTCACCCATTGTTTGACGATAGATATAAAGACTCTCATCGTCATCTTGAACCAACCATCCCTTTTCCACAAAATTTAGAAAATTTGATCTGGCCATATCATACACTGCTTGACTATACACCTCTGTCGTAGCGGGTAAATCTACTTCAGATCTGGTAATGTGTAAAAATGAATATGGATTGTCATTAGTTAATTGTTGGGCCTCTACTTTATTGATCACGTCGTATGGCACCGAAGCAACTTTTTCCACCAAATCTTGAGGAGGTCTGTAAGCTCTAAATCCTTTGATACTGATCATATTAGAAGATTAAGTATGTAATTGAAAGACTAAAATAACCAAAATAATTATATGAAAATCATAAATAATCCAACACTTATCATAGACTATTCTGCCTTATCGACTATTTAATTTTTGTACTTGTTAAATTATAGGTTCCCTTACTATTGATTGACATTTAGTCAATCAATTTCTACTAAGGTAGAACCATTCAATCATACATATTTGTAGGCAGACGCCACAGCTACGAAATAACTTTATCTATAAATTTATATGAATAGCAGACTGCTGCAGAATTAGTATTTAAAAAGAAAAATGGTGTTACATTAAAAACATTTAATCTTGAATCAAGTCCACATAGATTTTATAAAAATATATGATCAATCCAATCAATGGTAAGAATGCTGTGAAATAAGCATTTCGGGTTCCTAGTTTATCATCAATATATTGCCCAAAATAAATGAGAAGAGCTAACATAATGAATAGCTGGAAAACCATACCAGTATACTTTAAATAGTGGGAAGAGCTTTTTGAAGGCTTTGATTTCTGATCAGACATGGATAATCAAATGTTTATTGCAATCGACTATCAAATAATTACAATCTTAGACTTTACCTAAGTCTTTGCGAAAGATAATATTTTTTCAGTTTTCGTTTTAGCCGCTGTCGAAGTAGGTGAGGTACCAGTATTACAATGAACATTAAATCTTGCGCCTGGATGTACAGCTAATCTTCCAGTGGTAACTTCGCCATCAATAACAGCAGACTCAGCAACATTAAGTAATTCAGTTGTTTTCAAAACACCTTTGAAATGACCTTCGACTAATGCAGTTGCGCATTCTATATTACCATCTACAAAGCCTTTTGGCCCTATGATCACTTTGCCTTTACATGTCAATGTTCCAATCAATTCTCCATCTATTCTGATATCTGAATCTGAATTAATAGTGCCTTCCATTCGAGTACCTGATCCTAGACTATTAATTGTCATTCCGGTCGAAGGTGAAGCTGTTGAACCTGAACTTTTCTTTACTGTGTCAATAACTGATGGGCTTTGTTTATTCACTTTCTTGTTACCAAACATGATTCTGAGTTTACATTATTTTAAGATGTTTGAATATACAATAATTAGTGATTTATTGAAAACTATCTAAAGGGATTCGATGATTATGTAGTCGTTGATTACAAAAAAGATAGCTTGATTAGAAGCTTGGACAGTAGACCCGACGATCTTCCTTTCCTTTTATGTAATAGTTGAGTGATAATTCTATGGATCCATTGGCGGTTCCAGCTCTTCTAAATCTTGAAATTGTCGCATCATAGCTGAGCCCGAGGCCATAACTTCCATTGTCAATCCTTGCAGATGCAATGACAGCATCCGAATGTAGGCCTCCGTCGACTTTGTTACCTGTACGGTACCAGAGTCCAAATTGAACATATTTAGGTCCTGAAGCCGAATCTTTCATTCTAAAGCGCAGATTTGCACCAGCATTATATTCTCTATGAGGCCCTTGGATTAATACAATAGCGCCAGGAAGAAGGCTATATATTTTTGATATTTCTAATTCTGCTCCTGCATGAATTGTTGTCTTAAAGTACAAATTGACATCTTGATTTAAGAAAGAAACATTGGGCCGATTTATGTGGCTAAAAGCGATACCACCATAGAAATTGTTAAACTCATCGAGCACAGAAAAATATAGTAATCCCAGAGAAACATCCATATAGTTTAGCGGAGAAATATTGCCGTTATCGATATCAGGTCCTTCACCACTAGGTTCAGATTCATTCCACCCACCTATTCCGTCGTGTTGCTGTGGCCACCTAAGGTTCTCAGCGGAGATACGATTTTGAGTATAGCCGATGTCTCCTCCAACCACCAAATAGGAAGCCTTTTTATAAGCTCCAGCCAAGTATTTAGAATAAGATGCGGATACCTTTGCTTGAAAAGTGCCAAAGTTGGATTCACCTGCGACATCTCCCCATAGTGTGCCACCAATACCAAAATAGTCTCTTTCTGCGACTGGTTTTCGTACATCGTATGACAATGAGGATGTATTGTAGGCATTGGCTCCTAATGCTGGAGCCCATTGATTTCTATAATTTAAAATGAGTCTTTGCGAATGATTAGAGACACCTGTTAATGCTGGATTCAGCGTTAATGGCGACATGTAGAATTGAGAAAAGTGGATATCCTGAGCAGACATGCCCATTGACATATAAAAGCATAAACAAATGATGGTTAATCTAATCATATCTCTTTCATCAGACGAACAAATTGTTGGTTTAGCTTTGTATCAATGCTTTGTAATTTAAAGAATGAAATTGAGAATATAACTACTACCAAATGATCATTTCATCTATGAATGTACCTTTGGATACCAGAATTTACGACGATCTGTTTGATTTATCAAGTAAGTAAATGAAAACTCGAATGAACCATTCGCTGTACCTGCTTGCTTAAACTGAGAAGTCGTGAAATCATAGCTAAACCCTAGCCCGTAATTACCGCTTTCAAATTTAGTAGAAAATATGATCGCATCCGAATGAAGACCTCCGCCAGCCTGAGTACCCATTCGGGCCCAGACTCCTAATTGGAAGGCTTCTCCTGTATCTTCTCCTAATGCAATTCTGACACTTGTGCCAGCATTATATTCTCTATGAGGACCTTGTGCCATTAAGACAAATCCTGGGACTAAACTCAAGGATGATGACAGACCATATTCGCCGCCACCATGAAGTGTATATCTTCTATATAAGTTGACCTCACGGTTCAAGAATGACACATTCGCTTCATTGACATGAGCTGCTGCAAGTCCAACATAAAAACTATTTGTTTTGTCAAAAACACTAAACCACATTAATCCAACACTCAATTCTGGGTAGAGGATATTATTGTTATTTATCGTTTCCCCTTGTCCTGCTCCTGGATCAAAAACCCCGTTTGTATGCTGCGATGGCCATCGTAAATCTCCAGTTCTCACCCTTCTTTGTGTTAAACCAAGGTCTGCACCAACAGTCAGATAATGTGCAGAATTATAGCCACCATTCATATAGTAACTAAAAGATGCTGACACTTTTGCACTCATCTGTCCAAATCTAGAAGCACCAGCGACATCGCCCCACATACTTCCACCTATACCAAAATAATCATAGGTACCGACTTGTACCTTTCGATCATAGGATGCAGAATATGTATTGTAAGCATTTGCACCTAGAGCTGAAGCCCATTGATTTCGATAATTTGCTACAAATCGTTGATTTGATCTCATCACACCTGTCAGAGCAGGGTTCAAGTTCAATGGTGATGAATAAAATTGAGAAAAGTGGATATCCTGAGACCATATCGCACCAGACATTAGGGTACAACACAGAATAGTCAAGCTTTGTCTAAGTTTCTTTTTGATCATCGCGGTAAAAGTAATAACAACTGGGAACTTTGGGATTGTATAAGTATACTATTAAAGACAAAAGATGTTAAAATATTATGCTTGCCCTCTTAAAATTTATGATTTATTTGAATTTGTGTCTTTTATTGGTCTTTTCGCCACGATGCGCCATATTCTTCTACTAGAATGTTGTCATAGTGATCCGCCGCTTCAAATAGATGGTTAAACAATTTTTCAGCAGACGATACATTCAAATATTGATCATATATCAACAATGATAATATGATATCCTGCCCTTTTACACTTAAAGTCAAGCCTTCTAACTTGTTATTTTCCTTTAATAAGAATGTGTATAATAGTTTAATATTTTTCAAAGGTAATAGCCCTAAATAAGCATCACCAATAATCAAACCTGACTTCGTGTGGTAAGAGACATTAATATTTGCACTTCCTTTTTTGATTTGCCATTGATTCGGCCCTCTTCTTGACAGGTCAATATCGTAGCCAGAAGTCTCTAGCATTAATTCAATTGTTTTATTGACACCAACAGGTTCGTAGGGTTCAATTTCTGAGATTCGAATAACTTTTGAGCCGCAGTGAATACAATATTTATTTTCTATCTCGTCGTTAAAAACAATATTGAGACAAGAATTACATCTAACAGCTTCTTGTTTCCCTTTTGATAAAAATATATCTAAAGTATCTTTCAAATATTTTACGGGAAGTGAGAATCCAATATTAGTCCCATCTTTAATGATAAAGGTATTCACGCCAATGATTTGACCGTCGAGATTCAATAATGGCCCGCCGCTATTTCCAGGATTCAGTGCAGCATCGTGTTGAATATAATTGATGCCGTCTTCTTCATGACGCATATTGGAAATGATCCCTTCAGTTGCTGTATATTTTAACCCAAATGGATGCCCTACAGCAATGACTTTATCTCCGTCTAATAATTCATGATTGTCCAATAAAGGCACTTCCACACCGTCAATGACAATATCTCCAATATCTAGAAATGCTAAGTCGTATTTGGGGTCGGCAAAGATGACGCGAGCCAAGGTTTTCTCGACACCAGAACCCTTGACAACAACGAGATTATTATCTCTTATGACATGTTCGTTTGTCACAATTACTCCTTCCTTTTCTAACAAAAATCCTGTACCAGTACTGTATGGAGTTGCAATTTGTATGACCAAATTTCTAAATGCATCTATGATATCATTTCTATTCATGATATTCCTTTCACTTTTTTCACATCGAGTGCTTTGATCATCAACATATAACTTTTTGAGAAATGTGCTACAGAGCTAAATACTAATGTTTTAGTGTTTGGACGAAACTTTGGAAATTCG
>Ga0209828_1000417_pt1 | contig 41030 bp, 37 predicted proteins | sample MaitaG_FD_187429 | JGI IMG/M metagenome (GOLD analysis project Ga0209828, IMG submission 187429) | Marine algal microbial communities from Maine, USA - Maine_Asex2 metaG (SPAdes) (version 2) | ecosystem: Host-associated > Algae > Red algae > Unclassified | place: Maine, USA | collected 2015-01-05
TACCAATTTTGATTTCACAAACTTCATTATCAATGATAATATCTTAAATAGTATTTCAGATGAAGGCCATTTAATTGGTATTGATATTATAACTGGTGAAGAGTTGTATATCTTTGATTATGGCGCTATGGGAGATGGAATTACATATTATAATGAAAGATTGTATTATGCGAGCGAGGACATATTTATTGCAGATCATAAAACGGGAGAATTACTGCATAAGATACCGACCAAAAATGAAAATATTGGTGCTTTCTTTATTAATCAAGTTGTAATCGACGAAGAAAATGAGGTAATGTATGCACAGGATGGCTTCTATTTACAAGCTATTAGAATACCAGATTAATTTAAAATGTTGATTTAGAGAGTTCATCAAGGAAGACGATGTCTCGGTACCTTGGCATATAAGTGCCACAGTGCCGAGACATTTTAATATCTAGTCACAATGATACGCAAGTCGATAATAATTACCCAATTCAACATGTCTACGACACCTCAAGAAATCGATTTTGTTTACTTTATATTCCATATGAGAATACGTCAAGAATAAAATCAAGTATACCGTATTCGTTATCCTTGTTTTTTTTTTTTGGTTAAATACTTATTTATTTTTTTCCTGATCTGCAATTTATTTAGTTTAATCTCAGCCTTTGAAATACTTCGGAATTGAAGCTCTGATTAGCTGAATCTCTTACCTCTTTTTAACTTTATTCTTTTCAAAGTATGCAATTCGTAATAAATCTTCAAATGGTAAATTGGAATGATAAACCTCAAATTCATTCATACACATCCTTTAAAAGATAAGTTAAGGATTTGTTTTTTATAATTCTAGCGTCTTTATCTTCTTACCGCCAAACCATACATCTCACACCTGCCCTGCCTGCCTTGTCAGGCAGGCGTCAAACCTTTTCCTATTCTAAACACCTTGACGCCCTGAAACCTTGAGACCCTGATACCTAGATACCGCGATGCCTCGTTTCTATCCCAACTTCAACGCACCTAACACCCCACCGATCAAAGCCATAAAAATCACAACATAACCACCGTCAATAAGAAATAGTTTAAGCGGTTTTCTCTGATACGCATAATGGATAATAAGAGCAGGTAAACAATACATTGCACCCATCATGGCTCCGTGAAAAGCACCATGCGCAAAAGTTTGCTCTGCTACCTCATGCATGTTTACAATAAAATTTACACCGTAGGCAAGAACTAGCATCATCAAAAATGCCACTCCATGGGTAAGTGCCATATTAGATGTTGCTTCCTCATCCGTAACACCAGTCAATCGATGCCACTCTTTTCCAAAAAGAGCAGTGTACCATGCAAAGCCCAACATAAAGGCAACAAAAGCAGCTATTAAAATTTCTAAGTATTCCATAATGATTGTTTTGGTTTTTATTAAATACTATCAAAATAAGAAAATCATTGAATCTGTTAGAACGATAAGTGATAAGAATTCGGGAGAAGGGATTTCGGGATTTGGCGAAGGAGTGATATTTGCAAGCGTCGCAATAAGAAATATTCATTATCTAGTATTCATTATTCATTAAAATGAAATTGCTATTTTTAGCAAAATTCAATATACATGCAAACGCGACCATGGTTAGCTCATTATCCTAAAGGAGTTCCGGCAAATATAAATGAGCCAGAACATAAATCACTTATAGACTATATAGGTGAAACGTTTAAAAAATATAAAAAGAGTACAGCCTTTCAAAATTTCGGTAAGTCAATTACCTATGGTGAAGTAGATAAACTTTCCACGAAATTTGGAGCGTATTTACAATCAAGAGGTTTAGAACCAGGGGATAAGATTGCATTGATGATGCCCAATGTTTTGCAGTATCCTGTCGCAGTGTTTGGAGCGTTAAAAGCAGGCTTAATTGTTGTCAATACAAATCCTCTTTATACGCCCAGAGAGATGGAGCACCAATTTAAGGACAGCGATGCGAAAGCAATATTGATAGCAGATAATTTTACAGCTAACCTTGAAAAGATACTTGACAAAACAGATATCGGTGTGGTTATTACCACCAGTATTGGAGAGATGTTAGGCATGCTTAAAGGAGGTATGATAAATTTTGTTTTAAAAAATGTCAAAAGAGTTGTTCCTAAACACAACCTTCAAAATACTGTGACTTTTAAGGAAGCTATATCTAGCGGAGGAAAATTTACGCTTAAAGAAACACCTAAGAATTTAGATGATGTGATTGTGTTACAATACACGGGTGGCACAACGGGTGTCTCTAAAGGAGCCATGCTGACAAATAAAAGTTTACTTTCTAATATGATGCAAACCAAAGCCTGGATGGAAGGTTCTTTGCGCGTTTCGGATGAAGTGGTATTGTCGCCATTGCCTTTGTATCATATTTTTGCCTTTACAGTGAACTGTCTTGCTATGATGGCCTTAGGAGCAAAGACAGTATTGGTAACAAACCCGAGAGACATGAAATCACTAGTAAAGGAATTTAAAACGAATAAGATTACGACCATGACTGGAGTAAATACACTCTTTAATGCTCTGATTAATAATGAAGAATTTAAAGAACTTGATTTAGACTTGCGCGTAACAGTTGGAGGAGGGATGGCAGTACAGCAAATCGTGTCAGAAAAATGGAAAGAAGTAACAGGTTGTGTACTAAGTGAAGGTTACGGAATGACTGAAGCTTCACCCGTGGTTACTGTGAACCCAATAGACGGAACTGCGAAGATGAACACAATAGGAATGCCAATCCCATCTACGGATGTCGCAATCTTTGGCGAAAAGAATGAAATGCTGCCAGTAGGGGAGGTAGGAGAATTGCGGGTGAAAGGACCACAGGTTATGAAAGGATATTATAATAGACCTGAAGAGACAGCGAAATGTTTTATTGACGGTTGGTTGTGTACAGGAGATATGGCAATAATGCAAGAAGATGGGTTTTTTAAAATTGTAGATAGGAAAAAAGACATGATCATAGTATCTGGATTCAATGTCTTTCCAAATGAAATTGAAGATGTACTTGCAATGCATCCTAAGGTCTTAGAAGTTGCTGCAATTGGAGTGCCACATGAAAAGTCAGGGGAATGCGTAAAGGTATTTATTGTAAAGAAAGAGAAGTCTTTAAAAGAAGACGAACTTATTCAATATGCGAGAGAAAATTTGACAGGTTATAAAGTGCCTAAACATGTTGAGTTTATAAAAGAACTCCCAAAGTCAAATGTTGGAAAAATATTGAGAAGAAAACTAAGAGACGTATGATAAAACTATTCTTCTTCTGCACAATAGTATGCTGCACCTTTGCTTGCAAACAGAATACTACTTCAGCTATCTCGAACAAAACAGAAATCAATGATATTAGAAAAGTAGGCTTCGTACATGCGGTCTATTTTTATCTAATTGATGAGGCAACAGAAATAGAGAAAAAGGAATTTGAAAAAGCTCTACTAGCGCTTTCTGAGGTAGAAACCATCGTTGATTTGCATTGGGGTCCTCCTGCAGGAACACCAAGAAAAGTTGTCGACAACACCTATGATTATGCATTCATACCCCAATTTGAAGACAAAGCGGGTCATGATGCCTATCAGATTGACCCTATCCATACAAAGTTTGTTGAAGAATTTGAATATCTGTTTAAAGAGGTTAAGATCTACGATAACTTTTGTAACTAACTGATTTACACCCGATTGCTTTTTTTATTTGCACATTTTAATTGGCTGAATGAACACAAACGGAGATTCTTTATTATTCAAAACGGTACCAATAAATATCTTAGAAAAATAAATGAAAAATAATATCCGATTTTAATATATATGTTTTTACTAAATATTACTTTTGTCGCATCCCATTACCATAAATGAATATATCATCGTACAGGAATTCTACGGGCACGGCAAAGTTTTACTGACAGGGGAGTATGGGATCTTAGATGGTGCTAAGGCCATCGCTTTACCTACCCAATTTGGTCAGAAATTGAAGGTTAAGAAGATTAAAAGCTCTGACCTTATGTGGGAAAGTATAAATGCAGACGGTGAAAAATGGTTTGAAGCTCAAATTTCCCTCTACGATTTCTCTTCTGTAAAAACCACCAATCAGAAACTTAGCGACTACCTCCAAAACATTCTTAAAAACACGGTGCGACTTAATTCAGATTTCTTATCAAAATGGAATGGGTTTCGTGTCACTACAGAATTAGAATTTGACAAAAACTGGGGCCTAGGATCTAGTTCCACACTTACATATCTTATAGCAAAATGGGCAGATGTAAATCCGCTTTTATTACATTTTAAAATTTCAGAAGGTTCAGGTTATGATGTAGCATGTGCTGGTGCAGAAGGCCCTATCCAATATTCTGTGCAGAACGATGAAGTAAGCTATAACCATATTAACTTCAATCCAGCGTATAGAAACAAACTCTACTTTGTTTACCTTGGAAACAAAGTAGACTCGAATATCTCAGTAAGAGATTATTTGAAAAATGTAAAAGGCAGAAAGAAGTTAGCAAGAGAAATTACAAAAATTACGGACGCTACTTTAGAGTGCAGCAGTTTTGGAAAATTTGCAGAGCTTGTTGACGATCATGAAAATATCATGAGTAAAGCCCTTGATTTACCGAAGGTGAAAGACAAACTGTTTAAAGATTATTGGCACTGTGTAAAATCTCTGGGTGCTTGGGGTGGTGACTTTGCACTCGTCCTATCTGAAAAGCCCGCAGAAGAAACCAAAGAGTATTTTGCGCATAAAGGTCACAAAATTTGTATCCCTTACGATGAATTCGTTCTACAATCAGAAGACTAATTATTGCCACATAAGAATTTATATTTTCCTTTATATGTATTAACCTAAACATGAATTTTATGCAACGCGTTAAGGTGTGGAAGCCACTTGATGGTGATGTGGAAGGTGTTAGGAAGACATTTGAACAAAGAATGCAGAAGCGGTATGAGGGATGGTCTGATACTTTTGATAGCCAATGGGACAAGAATTCTTTCTTATTTGCCTTAGAAGAAAAAGATACGTATCTCGCAACATGTCGATTGATTATAAAGCGCTATCATGATATAACGTTTAAAACTGCTATGGAAGTAGCAGATACACAATCGTATTCACTTGAAAACTATAAAAACATTTGTGTAGAAGGTGGCATGTTAAGTTATAGTGATTTGGCCTCATTTGGCAAACTTATGTACCATGTCTCTTCTTGGACAATCGAAAATGATGTTGATCATCTATTTACTTGTTATGACTTAGAAAACCCTTTAATCAAAAGGCTATACCTTAAAACTTTAGGTTTTGATATCGTAGAAGGTGCAAACTTAGTCTTTGGTGGTTTTACATCTAAAAAAACTTCTAAGGATGTACATTGGCAGGTTGTTAAAACAGATAGGAAACAAGGAAAACTAATTGTAGAAAACCTTAGAGCGTATTCTGAAAACAAGTACGAATCTGGAAGATACCCTAGCTTAAAGGAATGGATAGAAAATAATGCTATGTATTAGACACGAGACGACACACATCTCAAATAATTGTCAATCCTCGATTGTCAATTGACAAGCACTCCAAGAAACAGAGTTTAAAAATTATTAGATACCTGCGTTTCTTGAAAGGCAGGCAGGTTCCATATTAATATTTCATTTCCGGCTACCCCTTCTTCTTTTTCCTCCCAGCACGCTTATTTTTTCCAGCAGCACCTTTATCCGACTTAGCTTTCCCTGTGCCTTTTTTACCACGCGTTGGTCTTCCATCGGAATCACCACTTGAAGCAGATGACCTGCCTCCTCCAGAGCGTCCCCTACCTCCACTTCTTCCACTGCTGCGGCCACCACTTCTGCCTCCACGACCGCCTCTGCCACCGCTGCGTCCTCCGCGGCCACGACCACCTCTGCCACCTCTTCCGCGACCTCCTCGGTCATAATCTCTATCTCCGCCTGTGTTTTTGTCATTGAGGTCTCCGTCAGAATCTAGATTAAGTTTGTCGAGTTCTAGCTTTAAGAGTTTTGATATGAGATCTTCTTTGCTTAAAGTTTCCAAAATCTCAACTGCCATATCATACTGCTCTGTGCCTTTTATACTTTTCGCTTTGACTTTTAATAAATTCTTACAATAGGTTTTTAGACGCACATCAGCAATTGCAGACGCTTCAGGAATTAGAATCTTTTCTATATCAATTCCTAGCTGCTTTTCTAAACGTTTGATCTTACCTCCTTCTCTTCCATTTATAAATGCTATAGAAGTTCCTTTTTTACCAGCGCGTGCTGTTCTTCCGCTTCTATGCGTGTAATAGGAAGCGTCATCAGGGAGCGTGAAATGAAAGACATGCGAAAGATCATCTACATCTATTCCTCGAGCAGCAACATCTGTTGCAATAAGAACATGGAGTTCTTTTTTCTTAAACCGTGACATAACCCGGTCTCTTTGTACCTGTGACAAGTCACCGTGGAGAGCATCTGCTTTGTAGTTTTTCTTAAGCAATGTTTCAGCTAAATTCTGAGTGTCGCGTTTTGTTCTACAGAAGACAACACCACGCATGTTTGCATCCAGATCCAAGAAGCGCATAAGTGCTTCTGTTTTGTTTGCTTGCTTAACAGCAATACATTGATGCACTATGTTTTTGTTTACCTCGTTTTTCGCATCGATTCTGATGTCGATAGGGTCGTCCATGTACTTTTTGACAATCTTCTTGATTGTGTTAGGCATAGTTGCTGAAAACAACCATGTTAATTTATCGTCAGGTGTATATTGTAGGATTTCGTCTAACTCATCTTTGAATCCCATGTTTAACATCTCATCTGCTTCATCGAGGATCAGATATTTGAGTTCAAAGAGTTTTACTGCTTTTCTTTTAATTAAATCGATTAATCTACCTGGAGTGGCAATTATAACATGTTGGGGCTTTTTGAGTGCTTTTATCTGTCCGGAGATTGCAGCGCCTCCATAGACAGGTAGAACATTCAATCTATCCTGATATTTACTAAAGATACCAAGTTGTTCTGCTATCTGTTTGCCCAGTTCACGGGTAGGGGCAAGTATGAGACCTTGTGTAGCATTGTTGTTTCTATCAATACGTTCTAATAGAGGTAAACCAAAGGCAGCAGTTTTACCTGTCCCAGTTTGAGCTAGACCGATCATATCTCTATCTTCAGAGAGCAGACGAGGAATAGCTAACTTTTGAATTTCAGTAGGCTTTTCAAATCCAAGTTCTTTTAGTACTCGTAAAATTTCCTCCGATAGACCTAAACTTTTAAATGCTTCCAAATATTTCTGTTTAATTAAGCTGCAAATGTAAGCTAAATATAATTGATGCTTTGATTTGCACGACTTGCTCTGATATTAGTTTTATCTAACATACTTTGTTCTCTTCTTGTAAATTGGGACTTAAGGAAAAGCGCTAAATAATATTCTTCTATTCTTCTTCTTTGCCAACTAAGATATCGTACGCGGCTTGATGCAATTTTGGTCGAATATCCATATTATAAAGTTTTCTCTGACTACGATAAGGATAGACACGGTTGCTTAGTAAAATGAAAAGTAAATTATGTGTAGGGTCTGCCCAAACAAAGGTTCCTGTAAATCCAGAATGCCCAAAGCTTTCGGGGCTTGCCGATTTTGCAATGTAGGCTGCTTTCGCATCGTATTCCAATAGAGGTTTATCAAAGCCGAGTCCCCTTCTGTTATCTGCAAATTGGTAGGAACTAAACAGTTTCATCGTTTCTTCTTTAAGGCATCTTCCGCCTTCAAATTTTCCCATTTGCATGTACATTAAAAACAGTTTGGACAGACTCTCAGCATTTGAGAATAAGCCAGCATTACACGAAACACCACCTAGCATTGCAGCCGCTTCGTCGTGCACGGTTCCATGCACAAGTTGATTCCTAAAAATGGTATCTATTTCAGTAGGTACGATTTCCTCAAGAGGGTAAAATTTCAGAGGATTGTAACACATACGATCAGCACCTAAACGATCAAGAAAATTTACTTTTAATTGCGGCTCAAAATCTGTTTTTAAAATCTCCGAAATAATAGCAGGCATTAATAAAAACATGAGACCTGAATATTTATATTTTTCCGTTGCTTGAAGGGGAGATTTTTTAATTTGATCCACCATCTTCTTATAGTAATTTTTATGAAGATAGAGTTGGTCCGTAATTTGAATTGGATAGTTTTTAGAATAGGCAGTGTCAAACGTATTTTTCTTGTAATTACCGTCTTCGTCTTGTGCAAGTTTCCAAAACACAAGATAGGGTTCTAATCTAGCCTGATGTGCCAAGATTTTTTGCCAGGTTGCATCTTTTTTATTGGAGCACTTAAACTTGGGGAAGTAGTCTTTTAGTTTTTTGTTTATATCAAATTTACCCACCTCGTACATCTTCATTAACAAGGGTAAACCACTCGTAACCTTAGTAACTGAGGCCAAATCATAAAGATGGCTGAGTTCTACCTTTCTGGAATTATCATAGGTATGGTAACCATAAGGTTTATGTAAAACAATAGAATCTTCTTTAATGATCAATACTTGCGCGCCAGGGAAGGCCATGGAATCTATTGCATCTAACATGATAGAATCTATGGTGACTTCTAATGCATTTTGAGCAAAAATGCCTGCGGTAAAAAATATGCAATAGAATAGAAAAACAATGCGCATAGAATAAAGATAGCCAAATAAAAACGTGTTCTTTTGGGTCTGTTTACCTCTTTAAGTTAATATGAACATACAATAACCATTAGAAATATGTGATTGTACTTAAGAATGCAGAGGTGATAGCAATCTACCTACGAGGAGAGCTTTACTAGCTTATATTTCCAACAACTTGTTACATGGTCATTTATCATTCCAACAGCTTGCATATATGCATAGCAAATAGTAGCTCCTACAAATTTAAACCCACGCTTTTTTAGATCCTCACTCATCGCTGCACTCTCCTTTGTTGATGCAGGAACCTGATCCATCCTTTTAAATTTGTTTATAATGGGCTTTCCGCCAACAAACTGCCAAATGTATGCGTCAAAAGATCCGAATTCTTTTTGCACTTCTAAAAACATTTGCGCGTTTACGATACTTGCATTTACTTTTAATTTATTCCGTACAATTCCTGGGTCCGAGAGTAGTTTAGCCCTTTTCTTTTCTGTGTATTTAGCTATTTTTTTAGCGTCAAAATTATGGTAGACTTTTTGGTAATGCGCGCGCTTATTTAGAATGGTAGACCAACTCAGACCGGCCTGTGCTCCTTCAAGAATGAGCATTTCAAAGAGTAATCTGTCGTCGTGCACTGGAATTCCCCATTCATTGTCATGATAGTCTATGTATGTCTCACTGCCAAGACACCAAGCACATCTTTTTTTCTCTTTCATTACTCTTGTTTTATCATAGATTCGTAAAAGGTTTTAGGACAGATGTCACATCCAGCTTGTAGCATACTAAAGAGCTCTTCCTCACGTGTACGAATGAATTTTTTTGACTGTGGGATGGACTGCATACGATTTGCTTTTACAAAGGCGATTATTTCCTGTTGCGTTTTTTCTTTTAGATCAAATCCATCTGGGAATTGGAATATCATAAGACGCGCCATTTCTTCTGCATAGTGAAATAAAAATAGCGTTGTATTTTCGACCTTGAAGATGTACTTAGTTTTCCTTAGAATCTTCTCAAACACAACATCACTAAACAATTCAATGATTCTAACTGCTTTTGCAGGACTGTCCTCTTTTATTTTTATCCACATATCGGCATCAATCCCTGATACAACAAGATAGTCAACAAACTCTTTTTCTAGTTCGTTTAATTCAGTATGGTTTAATGTTCTGTATTTTGGCATTATATTATAATACGAATATAAAATTGTAAGGTATGAATTGGAAATTGGAAACAAAAAGACTTTATCTGAGAGAATTTATAATTGAAGATGCAAAGCAGATGTTTTCTTTAAATGCCGTAAAAGAACAAATAGAATATACTGGTGATGAGGCGTTTTCATCTGTTGAAGCAGCTAAACAGTTTTTGAAGTCTTACTCAGATTATAAAAATAATGGTTGTGGGAGATGGGCTTGTATTACTAAAGAGACCCAGGATTGGATAGGATGGTGTGGGCTAAAAAGGCATGAAGACGGAGTCGTAGATATTGGCTATCGATTTTTTAAAGAGTATTGGGGGCAGGGATATGCCACGGAATCTGCGCGCGCTTGCCTTCAGTATGGGTTTGATGTTCTTGGCTTAGAAGAAATAATTGGACGATCTGCCAAAGACAATGCGGCATCTATTCGTGTCTTAGAAAAAATCGGGCTCCAATTTTGGAAGGAAGAAGATGCAGATCACATCGAAAATGCACAGATTTATAAAATTGATAAGCCTAAAATAGAGACTTAGTGAACTATTTGTGCCCACCGGGCTTTCATTAATAAAAGAGATATATGCCGAAATGGTACACTGCAAAACTTATTAGAGTAGAGAAGATGTCTTCCACTACCAAGCGATTTTTTCTTAAGGTTGAAGGAGAAGAAATAGTGCAGTTTAAGGCTGGCCAGTTTATTGTGACGGATTTACCGCTCGGAGATAAACGCATTCAACGGTGGAGAAGCTACTCCATTGCGAATGCACCAGATGAGACAAACATATTAGAACTTGCTATCGTGCTGTTAGAAGGAGGCGCAGGTTCTACCTACTTTCATGAGACGCTACAAATAGGAGATACAGTAAAGTTTAAAGCACCAGATGGTAGCTTTTGTTTGCCCGACAACATTGAAAATGACCTCGTATTTTTAGCCACAGGAACAGGGGTAGCACCTTTCAGAAGTATGCTTCATGATATAGTGAATAAGAATATTCCGCATAGAAAAATGCATTTAATATTTGGGACAAGAGAAGAAGAAGGAATTCTATATAGAGAAGAATTTGAAGAGTTTGAAAAAACGATTCCTGATTTTAAATACAGCATTGCACTTTCTCGAGAGAACTTTCAAGGTTACCAGGGTTATATTCATAATATCTATATGAAAGAATACGCTAAACCACGCAAAGACCTTAGATTCTTAATTTGCGGATGGTCCGTAATGATAGATGAAGCAGTGGCTAATATATATACAAAATTAGGATATGATAAGTCTCAGATACATTATGAATTATATGGATAGACTTGCAACATTAGTTAGTATATTTGTGTTTAATTAATCTAAATAAGGAATAAAATGGAAACGGCTACCCAAAATCCAGTAATGATATATACAGAGCAGACTCCGAATCCGGAATCTCTTAAATTTGTAACAAACAAAATGCTTTACGAAGGCACAGCTGATTTTAGAGAGGCAAGTCTTGCGGAGGAATGGTCTCCAATTGCAAAAGTACTATTTGAATTCCCATACGTGAAAGGCGTTTATGTTTGTAATAATTTTGTTACTGTTACTAAAGAATTTAATTATTCATGGGATGATATTATGCTCAAACTCAAAGCATTTATCAAAGAATATGTAGTTGCTGGTAATGATATCGTCAGCGATGGTTTTGCAGAAGCAATGGCTAAAATAGAGGCGGAAAACGGTGTCGCATATGAATACACAGGCGATGAACTTGAATTAGTGAAGAAAATAAAGGAACTAATCGATACTTATGTGAAACCTGCAGTGGAAATGGATGGAGGAAATATTGAATTTAAGAGTTTCAAAGAGGGGATTGTAACAGTTGTTTTACAAGGCTCATGCAGCGGATGTCCTTCTTCTACCGTTACATTAAAGGCGGGAATCGAAGGAATGCTGAAAAGAATGGTTCCAGAAGTCACGGAAGTAGTTTCCGAAATGGGATAAACAAAATTCTATATCAAGAAATATTAAGAGTTTTAGCCTTATCGCTAAAGCTCTTTTTTTTTTAAAAATATACCATGGACATAGAGAATTTAATAAATGAGGTATGCGTGTTAGCACGCGAGGTAGGGAAATTTCAGTTGGATGAAATATCAAATGTTTCACCAAAAAATATTGAAGAGAAGGAGCTGAATAGCTTAGTCAGTTTTGTAGATAAAGAATCGGAGAAACAATTGGTAAATGCGTTACGTGATTTATTACCCTCTGCTGGATTTATAACAGAAGAAGATACGGTAGATGATGAAGCAAAGGAATATACGTGGATAATCGATCCATTAGATGGTACCACCAACTACTTAAACAGACTACCGCATTTCGCTATTAGTATCGCACTCATGCAAAATGATATATTGTTAGCAGGAGTTGTATATGATCCAAGTATGGACGAATGTTTTCATGCAATAAAAGATAAAGGTGCCTTCTTAAATGACACACCTATTCACGTCAGCAAGAAAAAGAACCTAAGCAATGCGCTTATTGTTACTGGTTTTCCATACACAAACACGTATGATATAGAAGCATACATGCGGATAGTGAAATATTGGCTAAGAAATACAAGAGGCATTCGAAGGTTGGGTTCTGCTGCGCTGGATCTCGTCTATGTAGCTGCCGGTCGCCTAGATGCCTATTATGAGGCTACTTTAAATCAATGGGATTTAGCGGCGGGTGCCTTAATTGTGAAAGAAGCCAATGGTATTGTCACAGATTTGGATGGGAAAGATGCATTCTTGGAAAAGGGAAGTGTTATCGCTACCTCACCAGATTTATTTTTGCAAGTGTATGAGCCTATTCAGAAATCCCTGTCACGCGTTATTGAGAATTAGCAGTTTTAAAAGGCTTTTATTCTGTATTCGTAGTTAATTCGCCTTTCTTCCTCTAAAAACAGAGGGTTTTCTCAAGAGCTTCCTTATCTTTCTTCCAGTGAATATTCTTGAGACGATAAAAATTGCATTTAGATCAATTCGGGCTAATTTACTCAGAACAGTATTGACCTTATTGATTATTTCTGTAGGTATTGCCTGCTTAGTAGGCATCCTAACTGCTATTGATACCATTTTGTATAACCTGAGCTCTAATTTTAATCGTATTGGAGCAAATGCATTTAATATTTACCCTGGCCAAGGGGATATTAGAAGTAACTCTAGAGGGAGACAGAGAAAAGAAGCAGAAGAGATTTCGTTTAAACAGGCTCTCGATTTTAAAAGCCGTTATGACTATGCTGGTTCTGAAGTTTCGCTGAATATGTTTGGGACACAGAATGCAACAATCAAGTATAAAGCCGAAAAAACCAATCCGACAATTCGGGTCGTGGGTATTGACGAAAACTATCTGGATGTATCCGCATATGAAATTGAGACAGGGAGAAATTTTACAGAAATAGAAGTGACTGCAGGGCACAAAAAAGTGATTTTAGCAAGTGGTATAATCAAGTTGCTTTTTGACGATAAAGCGGAAACAGCTGTAGGTAAGATTGTGAGCATAGGTAGTAATAAATATAAAGTCGTAGGTGTGTGTAAGTCCAAGGGCTCTTCTATGAATAGCTCTGGAGAGAATCGTGTTTTCATTCCGTTAGTGAATGCGCGCATGGTGTATGGAGGGAATGATACAAACTACGGCATTGTGGGTGCTGTTTCTAATTCCTTAGAAATGGACGATGCAGTATCAGCTGCAATAGGCACGATGCGTAATGTTCGACGCTTAAAGGCATCCGAAGTAAACAATTTTCACATAAGGAAAAGCGATGGTATTCTAGAAACTTTAAAAGGAATGACGACAGAATTACGTTTAATTACAATCGTGATTGCTTTTCTAACATTACTGAGTGCTTCTATAGGTCTCATGAATATTATGCTAGTAACCGTAACAGAAAGAACCAAAGAAATAGGAGTCCGAAAGGCCTTAGGGGCCACTAGATCCAATGTTTTATTCCAATTTTTAACGGAGGCAGTGGTCATCTGTTTACTTGGAGGATTTGTTGGTATTATTTTGGGTATTTTATTTGGAGTAGCAGTGTCTGCATTTGTAGATGGTCAATTTATACTACCTATTAATTGGATGATACTCGGTATCGTGGTATGTATCTTTGTAGGTGTCGCTTCAGGTCTTTATCCCGCATTAAAAGCGAGTCGTCTGGATCCTATTGAATCTCTACGTTATGAATAGGGTTGATTTTACACCTATTTGATGTAACTTCTATTCATTGTTTTTGATGGCTTTTACGCATTTGATTTCAGCTTTTTCTTCAGAGCAAATAATTCGTCTCTAAATTGCGCTGCCGTAATAAAATCCAAATCTTTTGCCGCTAACTTCATTTTCCTTTCTGTTTCTCCAATCATTTTTTCAATTTGATCTCTATTCATATAACCTACTACTGGATCTGCAGCAATAGTAGCATCTTCTGCACCTATATAAGCACGTGATTTCGTTCCCCCTCTAATATCTAAAATTGATTTTTGTGCAAGGATCTCTTCTTTTGTTTTGCTTATGGTTTGAGGCGTGATTCCATGTTTGTCATTATAGGCGATCTGCACAGATCTTCTTCTATTTGTTTCGTCCATTGTTTGCTGCATAGACCTAGTGATCTTATCAGCATAAAAGATAACAAGACCATTCGAATTCCTTGCAGCCCTTCCAGCAGTTTGCGTTAATGATCGCGAATTACGTAGAAATCCTTCTTTATCTGCATCCAATATAGCAACCAATGATACTTCAGGTAAATCCAAGCCCTCTCTTAAGAGGTTTACTCCTACCAAGACATCAAATTCACCTAGTCTGAGCCCACGAATAATTTCAACTCTGTCTAGCGTATCTACTTCCGAGTGTATATACCGTACTTTGATTTGAAGTTTTACTAGGTATTTAGTCAATTCTTCTGCCATGCGCTTTGTGAGTGTAGTCACAAGTATGCGCTCATCTATTTCTATACGTTGCTGAATCTCTTCCATCAAATCATCGATCTGATTAAGACTTGGCCGCACTTCAATAGGTGGATCTAGTAGCCCTGTTGGTCGGACTATTTGTTCAACAACCACACCTTCTGTTTTTTCAAGCTCATAGTCACCTGGTGTAGCACTTACATAAATCATTTGATTTATTAAAGATTGAAATTCATCAAAATTTAAAGGCCTGTTATCCATTGCAGAGGGTAGTCTGAAACCGTAGTTCACAAGATTTATCTTACGTGCTCTATCTCCTCCCCACATACCTCTCACTTGGGGAACTGTAACGTGACTTTCATCGATAATCATGAGATAGTCATCTGGAAAGTAATCCAACAAACAGAATGGACGTGTTCCTGGTTTTCTGCCGTCAAAGAATCGCGAATAATTCTCTACACCATTACAATACCCGAGTTCACGCATCATTTCGATATCAAAAGTTGTGCGTTCTTTTATCCGTTTAGCTTCAATGTATCTACCTTCTTTCTCAAAGAATTTTTCGTGCCCATTTAACTCATCTTGTATTTCCACAAGGATTTGGCTGAGCCTATCGCGCGGAGCTACATAAAGATTAGCTGGGAAAATGGCTGCATTAGGTACGCTTTTAATGCGTTTTCCTGATTCGAGCTCCAATGTATGGATAGACTCTATTTCATCTCCGAAAAAGCTGATGCGGTAGCCAAAATCTGCGTACGGAAGATTGATATCTACAGTGTCTCCACGCACTCTAAATGTCCCTCTTTTAAATTCTATTTCTGTACGAGAATATAGACTTTCTACAAGATTGTATAAAAAGGTATTTCGTGTAATGCGTTGTCGTTCTTCTATCCGTATGATACTGCCTTTGTAATCGTCTGGATTCCCCATACCGTAAATACAAGAAACAGATGCAACAATAATTATATCTCTTCTTCCAGTGAGTAAATTCGATGTCGCCCGTAAACGCAGTTTGTCAATTTGCTCATTGATAGACAGATCCTTTTCAATGTAGGTGTCGGAACTGGACATGTATGCTTCTGGTTGATAGTAATCATAGTAAGAAACAAAATATTCAACTGCATTATCTGGAAAGAATTCACAGAGTTCAGCATACAGCTGAGCAGTCAGTGTTTTATTATGAGAGAGTACCAAGGTTGGTCTGTTGGATTGGGCAATAACATTTGCTACCGTGAATGTTTTACCAGAACCCGTTACTCCTAATAGAACCTGCTCCTTCTCTCCTGATTTCAAACCACCAAGCAAGCTTTTTATCGCGTTAGGTTGGTCCCCAGTGGGCGAGTATTTTGATGTAAGTTTAAATGCCATTGATTAAATTAACTCCTAAAGGTAAAGCTAATCATGGCAAAAATGCTAACGCTAGTCCAAAAACTCTTGTACAAGCTCTAGTAATTCTGCAGGCTTCTCTGCATGGACCCAATGGCCAGAATCTTCAATAAACTCTACGTGATATGTCATGAATGACGATGAGATACGCGCTAATTGACTATCGCTCAGGTAATCAGATTTAGCACCTCCCACAAATAAAGTAGGTGTTTCAATGATATCTTCAATGTCAATCCCTGCAATGATATTTGGATACTCTTCAGATAGAATTTTGAGATTCATTTTCCATGCGTAGCCACCTTCTTTTTTCCTCCGTAAGTTTTTCATTAAAAATAATCGCACTCCGACATCAGGAATGTATTTAGACAAAACCACTTCTACGTCTTTTCTGGATTGTACAACATTCATATCTACAGCATGTAATGCTTCATATATTAGATGGTGGCCGGGTGGGTAGGCATCGGGCCCTATATCCACAACAATTAACCGTTGCACAAAATCAGGATAGTCTAAAGCAAACTGCATTGCCGTTTTTCCTCCCATGGAATGTCCTATAACACTACAGCCATAGATGCCGTTTTCGTCACAGAAGTCATGTAAATCTTGCGCAAGTAATTTGTAATTAAACGCATTTGTATGCTTGGACTTTCCGTGGTCTCTTTGATCAACTAAAATCACACGATAATTTTCAGCCAACTTTTTTGCAAAGGTCTGCCAGTTGTCAAGCATTCCGAATAAACCGTGTAGAATTATTACTGGCTCACCCTCTCCAAATTCTTTAAAATTAAGCATCTGCAAATTTATAAGATTAAACTAAGTGGAGTTGATTTAACGTAAATGAATTTTAACATTAAATAGATTGAAGATTATTGTAGCGACTTCCTCCCTAGCTACCTGCCTATCTAAACTCTTGCTCTTACAATCTGACTTTACAGGACATATATTGTAATGTCGCAGTCCGATTGAACAAAATAGTGAGATTTGCTGGGTAGTAATCCTTAAATTTTACTTAGTTATGTGTAGAAACGACACAGTTTGCATTAAATATTGTAACAGTTGGTTCTATCTCTTTTTGTGTTTTTATTTGTTGAACAATTTGATTCCACACTAAGTCTATCTATTTAATGAATGCATCCATTACAAAGATCAAATAGAGCTCTATACTACGAATCGATACAAAACTTTTAAAATGCAATATAATCGCCTCAAATATCCGATGTCTTTACTAACATTTTCAGTCTTATTTTTCTCGCAAACAATGTTTGCGCAATATGTTATAGAAGAATTTGCTTATGATACTTTAACATTTAAGACGGACTTATCTTGTGTTGGTCCAAATAATGCTATATATTCTATACGTGTTGAATCTTTGGAGAATTCTATTAAAATCTCTAAAGTTGCAAAAGACGGAGAACTAATTTGGTTTCAAAACCATCCTGATTTAACTTTAGGTGGAGGTAGTGATGGAATAAATTTCGATTTTGAAAAGAATAACTTGGTGTACAAACTTGGAAGTACGGCATATATATTCGATGAAGAAGGTAACTTAATAGAGGAAGTTGATCTGACAGATGTTCTTGATTCCGGACGTGGTTATATTGCTACGCGTGATGGGAAGACTCTCTTTTACGATATCAATAAAGAAGCTGTAGAAGAGAATTTTGTAGTTGATATTTATGGGATGCAAGTTGATCTGAATACTCTACAAATAGATACAATCTTTAAAGAAACGGAAACAATATCAGGGTTTTTCAATGTACAAAGTTTAGCTGAAATAACAGGGTTGATAATTAATGGCTTCAAAATTGAGTTGTTTTATACGTTTGAGAAGGGAGATGATCCAGACGATCTTACATTATCTCATCGGAGTAGAATTCTAAGTTTTGATTATTCATGGAACAAAGATCAAGATCATCAAATAGAATATGATGCCATACCTGGGGCAGGGAATGACGATACTTACCTAGAATTGTCCTATTATGGCCAGCTTATCTGTAAGCGCGCTGAAAATGGTGATTGGACAGCGGCAAAAATTGGGGATTGCGAAATTGATCCTACTTTAGACGCATTTTTCAATCCAATGGAATTCGAAAATGGAGACATATTGTATTACAACTCTATTTATGATTGTAATGCAAAAATTATGGATATAAATCAGAACTTATATGAACTGCAAAATATTCCTAATTCTGATACTTTATACTCCATTTTTCGCGATACTTTGAGGTTTATCTATACTGAAATAGAAAGCACGACAGCAGAATCAGAAATCAATAGTGTTGTTCAGATCTATCCAACCCAGTTTCTGAAACAATTCAAATTTCTTCCCCCGACGCTATTGACGAAATCTACTTGATAACTTTGAATGGCGAAAGATTTAGAGTAAAAGGATCTTATGGAAATATTGATTTAAGTGCCTTCGCGTCAGGCATCTATTTTGCGGAATTCAATTTAGAGAACGGTCAACAAGTGATTAAGAAAATTGTAAAAAATTAGATCAAAACTCACTTACAACTTCAATATTAAATTTGTTTAATAGATTCAGCACATTGGGATAAGAGAATTTCGCTTTAGTCATCGTGTTTTTTTCGGGGTCAATGGTGTAATTCTTTGCAGTGCTAAAGTCGGCCTGTGTGAGGTTGCTATTTCTAAAGATGGCACGTGTTAGATCGGATTCCTTAAAGGTAGCCTTGCTTAGATCTGCGCCCTCAAAGTCAGCTTCATGTAATTGGCAGGAATCAAAGCCAGTACTTTTCAATTTGCAATTATTGAAAGAGGCATAATCCAGTTTACATGCTTTGAAATTAAGAGATAGTAAAAGAGGATTGCAGTGGTTGAATGCACAGCCTATTAATTTACAATCATTAAACTGTACGCACCTAAATCCAGAGTCTCCTAGCTGTGCAGAGGAGAAATCGCAGCCCAGGAATTCACATTCGATAAAATTAATACGTGCAAGATTTACATGAGCAAAACTACAGTCTTTAAATATGCAGTATTGGTAGTTTCCTTCTTTTAGAATAGCTTCTTCAGAAAAATTTACGTCTTTGAATTCTTGATCCTCTATATAATCCATATCTGTATAATTTCTTTGAGAATTATTTTAGGTCTTGGCGGACTATGCAATTGTAAATACAATCAGAGATACACTGAATCCTACTAAAGCGAGCAAAGTAGTCATCATTGTCCAGGAATTAAACGTTTGCTTTTCTGTTAAACCAAGGTATTCTTTTACTAACCAGAACCCACTATCATTCACATGTGAAAAAATGGAAGCACCAGATGCAATAGCAATTACCAAGGCTGCTAGTTCAATGGGAGAGTAAGAAGCGTTCACAATTAGTGGGGACACGAGTCCCGCAGCGGTTATCATTGCGACAGTCGCAGAACCCTGCAAGACGCGTACTAAAGCAGCAGCGAGAAATGCAAATATAATGACCGGCATTCCCATTTCAGACAAGCCATTCGCCATCATTTCACCTGCTTTGGTTGCAACCAAGGTTTGTTTGAAAACACCACCCGCTCCAGTCAAGAGAATAATTATTCCCGCAGGTTTAAATGACTTACTGCTAATGTCAAGGAGTTCTTTAGAGCTATAGCCTTGTCGTTTTCCCAATAGAAACCATGCGAGTAAGTTTGCTAGAATGAGCGCAATAAAAGGATGTCCAATAAGCCCAATAATATCGTTTGCCTTTTCTGATTGAATGGAGATAATACCTGATTTGCTCAGAGTAGCAAACATGATAAGAATTATAGGTAAAGCAATAATGGCGATGACCGTAGAAAAACTTGGTAAGGCTCTGTTGTTTGTGTCGACTTGGTCTGTAAGTTCAGGAGCTGTTATGTGAATCTTATTTCCAATAAATTTTCCAAATAGAACTCCACTTACTATGAGTGTTGGGACTCCCGCAAGAAAGCCTACGAGCATTACCCAACCTAAATCTGCTCCAATAATATCAGCTACTGCAATGGGCCCTGGTGTAGGCGGGATAAAGGAATGCGTGATTGCAAGACCTGAAAGCAAAGGAATTGCATAGTGCAAAAGTGATTTTCCCGTTTTGTTTTGTATGGCATAAATCACAGGAACGAGTATTATAAACGCAACATCGAAGAATACAGGAATAGCAACAAGAAAACCGGTAAGTCCAAGGGAAAAGCCCGAGTTGTTTTCACCAAAGCGCTTAAGTAAAGATTGTGCAATTACTTTTGCACCGCCCGATAATTCTAAAATACCTCCAAAGAGTGCTCCTAGACCTACCACTGTCGCTACAAACCCCAAAGTAGATGCCATCCCTGTTTGAATAGTGTCGATTATCGTATTACCATCAAGTCCTGAGAGTAATCCAACTAATATACTTGATATTAAAAGGGAAATGAAAGCAGGAAGTCGCAGCTTTAAGATTAAAAATAGAAGAATGACTACACCTATCAGTACTGCGCCTATTATGCTATAGTCTACTCCCATATAGTATGGAATTTTTTACCCCTAGGAGCATCCGTTCGTTCATATGTGTGTGCACCAAAATAGTCGCGCTGTGCTTGTATGATATTTGCCAATGACTTCTTTTCTACATACCCATTTAAATACGCTAGAGAAGATGATAAACAAGGAATAGATACATGCGTTGTGCTGATGCTCGCAACAAGATCTTGTAACTGATTTCTTTGTTCTATGATAATCGCGTTGATCTTCGGGTTTAAAAGAAGAGAACTATCGGATGCATGGGTATTGTATATATCTTCCATCAGCTTAGATCGTATTATGCAGCCATTGGTCCAGATGCGCGCAAGTTCTTTGCTGTCTACGTTCCATTCATGGTTTTCTGATGCTGCTTGTATTAATTCGAATCCTTGGTTGTGATTTATAATACGTGCTTGTTGGTAAGCAATACGCAAAGTATTTAAGTCAATGTCCTGTTGATTTATTTTGCTTTCAATATGTGTTGCAGCTTCTTGTCTTCTATCATAAAATGAAGACTGGTACCTGGCAAACAATGCAGCTGTAATTGTAGGTATAGGAACTCCTAGTTCGCATGCGGCAATTGTTGTCCAACTTCCTGTGCCTTTATTTCCAGCTCGATCTAAAATTAGATCTATAAGGTAGTCCTCGTTTTCTTTTTTACGTAGAATCTCAGATGTAATCTCTAGTAAGTAACTTGCACATTCTGTTGTATTCCAATCCGCAAAGATTTCCGCAATATCTTCCGGTGATTTTTTATTGCAATACCTTAGAATCCCGTAAGCTTCTGCGATAAGTTGCATTTCAGCATACTCTATGCCGTTGTGCACCATTTTTACAAAATGACCTGCACCTCCATTTCCTATAAATGCACAGCATGTCATATTAGTTCGATCTGCCGCAGCAATTTTTGTAAGAATAGGTTCTACCGTTTTATAACCTTTCAGCGAACCGCCAGGCATGATAGAGGGGCCATTCAAAGCGCCTAGTTCTCCACCTGAAACTCCAGTTCCAATATAGTCTATACCCTGCTGTCTTAATTCTTGAAATCTTTTTTGCGTCTCCTTATAATGTGAATTTCCACCATCAATAATGAGATCGCCCCTATCTAATAATGGAAGTAAGGTTTGAATTACATTATCTACAGCGCTTCCTGCATTCACCATAAGGAAAACTTTCCTTGGGAGGGATAGTGAAGCAACAAATTCATTCAGTTTATCAAATCCTAGACTTTCTTTCATTTCAGGATAGATGTTCACAAAATCTTTTGCTACGTTTTCTTCTTTTCCGTCCACATGCCTGTTAAATACATGAATGGAAACGCCATTGCGCGCTATATTTCTACTTAAGCTTTTTCCCATTACACCTAATCCAATTAGTCCAATTTCTGCTTTTTGTGTCATTTCTGTTTTTTCCAAAATGTTTTCCAATATTTCTTCAGGAGAGAGACTTACATCCAAATGTAAACCTTTACTCGATTTTTCATACGTGTCAAACTGTGACTTTAATAGCGAGGCCGGCATAAAGTGTTTTCTCTCTTGCATGCGTTCGTAAATTAAGTCAAATGTGCCTTCTAAAAATATCCACTGTGGCATATGGTTTAAACCTGTTTGAAGCGTACTCCGATATTTTTCCTTTAGGGCTGAACAAGCGAGTACGGCCCCCGTTGCTTTTTCTGCTTCTTTGAGTTTTGCGTGAATAGTTCGCAACCATGGTTCCCTGTCATCATCGTCCAAAGGGATTCCACAGACCATTTTATTGCGGTTGGCTTCAGGGTGAAAGTCATCTGCATCTAAGAATGGTATTCCAAGATGTTTAGCTAAATCTATAGCAATTGTTGTTTTGCCTACGCCAGAAACTCCGGCTATTATGTATATCAAATTTTATAATTTCTATGGGCGACTAAAATACATTTTTATTAGAATTTGCTGATTCTAAAGTGCAGGACACTAAAGGAGTATTTACTTACGACCCCTTGTAGAATGCATCATCTTAAGCCGCCATCCCTCTTCGGTTTTAACGGCTAGGGCAGATTCTAACCAATATCCTTTAGAAACCAGACTGTCTTCTTTTGTGAATTCAGCAAAATTATGATAAGCCATTTGTATAGACTCGCCGTATTTGTCAATGGAAATATATTCCATGCGATTATGTCGTTTTGCCCTATCAGGATTAGAAAGTTGACCGCGCATAAATTGTTTTATACGTGCATTGTCCCAGACTTCACCATGCTCTAGGATTATAAAATCTTCTGTGTGGTAGTTTAAGATTTTAGTGGAGTCTGCACCGCCCCATAGATCATCAAAGGCGCCTTGGATGAGGTCTTTTGCTATTTGAGTTTCTTCTTGGGTTATTGCTTTTGCAGTTTGGTCTGTCTCAGCACTATTGCAGCTGCTTAAAATTAGTAGTACTAGGAGGAGTTGTTTCATAGCTGTGTTTTCTTAAAAGTAGGGAATCCATTTTAAAATGAGTTAAAAATGGAAGATATCGGGATGTCCAGAGAGCTCGCGGAGCGAGCATGGGGATGTCGAGAGATATGTTAGACGCTGGATACTAGACGCGTAATATAGACGCTGGACTCTAGACGTTAGATTTTAGATTGTTTTTTCTAGGGTTGAGACTTGTTTACAAATGTAAGCTTCAGAGAGCTGACTTTAAGTCTAGCATCTAGGGTCTAATATCTAAAGTCTCCTTCCCCTACCTACGCACAAACTTCTTCACACCGATTTCTCCATTTGTATCTATGACTTTAATCATATAAATACCAGCTCCTAGTGCATTAAGGTCAATCGTGTGTTTATTTCCTTGTGCAACTATAGAATTAACTAGAATTCTTCCTTGTAAATCATAAATAGAAATCTGTGCAAGTCTTTCTTCTGTGCTGATAGTGATATCCGATCTAGAAGGATTTGGAAATAATTGGAAATGTAAGTTGTTGTTTTCTTCTGCGCTAGCGCTTGGTAGTTCAACGGTCGTTATTGCAGTATTCGTTATTATTGGGAAATTAAAATCAAAGAAAATACTTGCCTTATTCGTGATCTCATCACCTACCATTAAGCTTGATAGAGGTTTTATTTTGAAAGCAACATAGCCTTCGTCGTCATTAAAAAATGGAAGATTTATATTGGAAAATATAAATTTCACCTCACCTGCCTCTACAACTGTTTTGAGTGAGTGACTTGCATCTACTACTTCAAGAGTATTTATGTTATATCGACTGCGATCTATCTCATCTTTTATGAGTATGTTAATCGCATCAGCCGTGCCTGTGTTTTCAAAACGGATTTTATAATGTAAAAAGTTTTCGAGTTTATCTACAGAGACTAATGATCCCTCTAAGCAAATTTTATCATTGGGGTCAAAAGCATTTACAATGACTTGGTTTAAAAAGGCGAAGTTATTTGCTCTATTGATGTCATCATTTGCAAGGTTTGCGATTGCTTTTAGTGCCAATACATCCCCAGAGTTGAGAGGAGGCGTATCCATCGGGGAATTAAGATTACAGTCTATTATATAAGACGCAGATTGCAAGGGTAAAAGATTTTCATACTGCCAAACTAATTTATTCGCTTGGATTTCTATTGGCTCTGGTTCAGCGTTTACATATTCCATAAATTCAGATTGGAATAAAAATTCAACCCTATCTGTGACAGGTATCGTTCCAAGATTCTTGACTATTACTTTGTAAGAGGCGTCAAAACCTGGTCTTGCAACATTTAAGGGAACAACTGAAACTTCAATGTCAGTAACTTCAATATTAGGTTCTAAACAAAAACTTATGTCCAGCATTGATATGTCAATTGGTGCACTTACGGCTACAGAATCAGGAGTAATTGTAAAGTATTGTGGATTATTTAAAATTGGTTTAATGAAATGTTCTTCATCATAGATGTACACACCAAGGTTTCCTTCATTATCGGATACTGCATATTTTGTGCTATTAATATTTCTTACGGTATACTTTACAAATGGAAGCTTAGTCGAATTATTATCACATGTTCCATTTTCTTTCTTGAGAAACGAACTTATGTTTAGAACAAAATCTCCACATTCTGAGGATTCACCTGCATCATCAATGTCCCACCCAAAGTTTTCTATCAATATATCTCTACCAACATGACCAAGGCAGTATTGAAGCTCTTTAGCACCAAAACTAATATTTGTCTGTGGATTGCTTAATGACCAACTATTAAGTAGGGCATCATAATTCTTGCTTGAGAGGGAAGTGAAGCTAAGCAGAGCACCCATAGAATGAACGTTTTGAATATTCCAGTCTCCAATGTCTTGATTAAAGGCATTGGCTCTAAAAAACATATTACCCATATCAGTTACATTCCCCACGTCCCAGTCTCCAATATCTTGATTGAAGACTGAGGCATTATAAAACATGTTTCTCATTTCTATAACATTACTCACATCCCAATTTCCAATATCCTGATTAAAACTTTCAGCTTCTGTAAACATGAAAACCATACTCGTAACATTGCTCACGTCCCAGTCTCCTATGTTTTGGTTAAATGCTTTAGCTCCATAAAACAAACTTGACATGTTAGTAACATTACTTACATCCCAGTTCCCAATGTTGGAGTTGAAATTTTCTGCAAATTCAAACATGCCGCGCATACTTTCTACTTGTGAAAGGTCAGGTCTGTCTTGGGCATTTATGATTAGATTACTACAGCTTGCAAAAGAGAGTTCCATGGATACCCACTTTTGAGTTCCCCATTGCTCAACAGATTGTAATTGTAGTCTTGTTGGGAATGCACTTCTTATATCTATTTTTGGAAAGCTACCAGTAATTGAAACCATATAAACTCCTTCAGTAGCATATGTATGGATCGCATCAGCCGTATGGCCTGTAGTGGTCATCCCATCTCCCCAATCTACCGAGTAATTGTAACCTGAACCTAGTGTAGGAATAGTTAAAGTTTTCATAGACGCAGAGCTACCTATTTCCCAAGTAGTAATAAATGCATCTTGGGCAAATAGGCTGGCGCTGAAGAGAAGCAGGAATAACGGAGTGAATAGGTTCTTCATAATGGTAAATCTATGTCAAGATAAGGAAATAGAAAGTAATTAGATTTATATCAATATCGCCTTATACTATAGATGTCGCGATTGGCAAAAAGGTTACTGCTTTGTGATAAAAGATATCGAGAGTTCGTGAGAGCTAGCATAGCGAGCATGGGGATGTCGAGAGATATGTTAGACGCTGGATACTAGACGCGTATTATAGACGCTGGACTCTAGACGCTAGATTTTAGATTGTTTTTTCTAGGGTTGAGACTTGTTTACAAATGTAAGCTTCAGAGAGCTGACTTTAAGTCTAGCATCTAGGGTCTAATATCTAACGTCTCCTTCCCCTACCTACGCACAAACTTCTTCACACCTACTGCTCCCTCCGAGTCAATTACTTTAACCATATAAACTCCGGAGTTAAGTTGACTCAGGTCAATCGTGTGTTTATTTCCTTGTGCAACTATAGAATTAACTAGGATTCTTCCCTGTAAATCATAAATAGTGATTTGTGCAAGAGTTTCTTTAGTGCTTATCGTAATGTCCGAGCTGGCAGGGTTTGGGAATAATTGGAAATGTAGATTGTTGTTTTTTTCTGCGCTAGAACTTGGTATCTCCACTGTGGTAATTGCAGGATCTGTTAGAATGGGGAAATTAAAGTCAAAGAAAATATTTGCTTCGTTGCTTATCTGGTCTCCCAATACTAGCGTAGGTAAAGTTTTTATTTTGAAAACAAGATATCCATCATTATTGTCATCATCAAATGGAAGCATGATGTTGTCAAATACAAATTCTACTTCGCTACCATCTATGCGTACTTGCATGTCATGGCTTGCATCGATTACTTGCAGCGTAGAAATATCAAAGCGCGATCTGTCAATGACATCCGTTACGAGTACGTTAATTGCATCCGCTGTTCCTGTGTTTTCAAAACGGATTTGGTAGTGGAGGTATTCTCCGACCATTTCTGGGAGGAGAGTAGATCCTTCAAGGCATGTTTTGTCATTGGGGTCATAGGAGTTTACGACTACTTGACTTAAGCAAGCGTAATTATCATTTCTATTTATGTCCAATCCTAGTGGATATGCCGTGGCTTTTATGTCTAGTTTGTCTCCATCGTTTAATGGAGGCTCATCCATAGGTGAATTGAGAGTAAAGTCTAGGAAGTATGTTCTATATTCAGATATTTCCAGATCATTATATTCCCAGATGATCTTATCGTTTTCTACCTGTGTTTCCTCTGGATCTGCATTGAGAAAGCTCATCAGATTGGAAGGGTAGTTAAATTCTACTTCACCGTCCATAATGACAGTTCCTTTATTGCTGAGGATAAGTTTGTAGCTGACATCAAAACCCGGTCTTGCTACGTCTAGAGGAATTATTGAGATGTTTACATCTTCAACATCAAACTTAGGGGTGATGCAGAAATTAATTACAGTTGCAGGATCAATGAGGGGAGCTACAACAACGATAGAATCTGGAGAAACTTCGAAAAAATCTGGGTTAGCGAGTATGTGTTTTATAGTGTATTCTCCATCGTAGGCAGGGAGTGCAAACTCTCCATCTAGATTTGCAATGTAGATGGTATTATTGTTGGGTTCGTTTAAAGCATATTTAATGTAGGAAAGGGGCTGCAATTGGTTGTCACAAGTAGCGGGGCCACTTTCTAAAAAGGAATTCCCTTTGACTATTAGGCGTTCACAATCATCGCTTAATCCATCATCACTAATGTCCCAGTTGTAGGTATCAACAATATATTGTCTTGCTCCTTCTCCAATGCAATATGCGGTGCTTACATTTAATTCAATGTCTTCATTTAAATGGTTTGTAGCCCATCCGTTTAAAAGTGCGTCATAATTTTCTGTTGAAAATGCTTTGGCATCGAAAAACATGTCAGACATATCCGTAACATTCCCTACATTCCAATTTCCAATATCCTGATTAAAGGACTCGGCATAGCTAAACATATTAGACATGTCTGTTACATTTTGCGTGTTCCAATTTCCAATATCTTGATTAAAGGACTCGGCATTGCGAAACATATAAGACATGGTTGTCACATTTTGCGTATCCCAATTTCCAATATTTTGATTAAAGGACTCGGCACCGTTAAACAAATTAGACATATCAGTCACATTTTGCGTATCCCAATTTCCAATATCTTGATTAAAGGACTCGGCACTGTTAAATACACTATACATATCAGTCACATTTTGCGTACTCCAATTTCCAATATCCTGATTAAAGGACTCGGCATATTGGAACATTTGGGACATACTAGTAACATTCTCTACATTCCAATTTCCAATATCCTGATTAAAGTTTTTTGCATTATAAAACAATCTAGACATGGTTGTCACATTTTGCGTATTCCAATTTCCAATATCCTGATTAAAGGACTCAGCCTCGCTAAACATATAATACATGGTTGTTACATTTTGCGTATTCCAATTTCCAATATCCTGATTAAAGGTTGATGCCGATTTAAACATATATGACATGTCAGTAACATTCGATACATTCCAATTTCCGATATTCTGATTGAAGTTACTTGTTTCAGTATTTAATAAATCACCATTAAACATTCTCGACATATCAGTTACATTTGATACATTCCAATTTCCAATATCTTGATTAAAGTTATAAGCCTGAAAAAACATATTACTCATATTAGTGACGTTGCTAACATCCCAATTTCCGATATCTTGGTTGAACAAAGACGCATGTTGAAATATCCGGTACATATTCTTCACATTAGACACATCCCAGTTTTCAATAGTTCCAATAGTTGTTTTAACCTTAAAGAACATTTCACTCATACTTTCTATTTCAGAAAAATCAGGAATATCCTCTGCATTAATTATTACATTATGACAATCTTTAAATGCACCCTCAACACATTGCCATTTCTGACTTCCCCATTGTTCCACTGACAAGAGATGTGTTTTTCCTGCTGAAGGAATACTAATTTTAGGATAATCGCCACTAATCGCAACAGTATAAATACTATTACTTGCATATATATGTACAGCATCTCCTGTATGTCCATTAGTAATCGTTCCATCACCCCAGTCGACTGAGTAATTGTAATCAAAGCCAGCCCGTTTTTCTATGACTAATTGCCTAAAATCATCTGTAATATCCCAAGTGGTAATAAATTCATCCTGAGCAAACAGACTAACGTAAAAGAAAAGCAATATAAATGGAGCAAGTATTTTTTTCATAATGATCTATCTTATGTCAAGGTAATGAAATATGAAGAATGTGTTATTTGAAATTGCGAAACTTTTCTTTATATATGTATTAATAAACTGAAAGGTCACCATAGTTTCTTAAGAATTTTAGTGTTAGTATTTGTAGGTGCAAGCTGAGTAAGAAAGACATCGAGATTTCGAGAGAGCTCGCGCAGAGAGTATGGGATGTTGAGAGAAAGGATAGACGCTGGACTCTAGACGCGTAGTATAGACGCTGGACTCTAGACGTTAGATATTAGATTTATTTATAATTTATAACCAGAAAAAGTTATCAACAGGCTAATAGACAGTAGACAAATCCTGTCAACGTTTTTCATGAGGCTTCACGTTGTCTAGCATCTAGAGTCTAATGTCTAGCGTCCCTTCTGCTCTGAACAAAAAAAGGCCACAACTTTAACATTGCAGCCCGATTTTACTAACCAATAAAATGCATTCAACTACCTTTTAGACTGTGGGTTTTGGGAAAAGTAATGGAATTAGAATGTTAATTATTTTATAAGGTGAGACGCTGGGCTTTAGACTCTGGACTTTAGACGCTAGATGTTAGATTTTGAGAATTGTTAGAGAGGATATCGGGATTTCGGGAGAGCTCGCGGAGCGAGCATGGAGATGTCGGGAGAAAGGGTAGACGTTGGACTCTAGACGCTAGATATTAGATTGGTTTATTTTTAGCCGTGGGAATTAACCACACGAGTAGTCTATAGATTGCTGACTTCTAGTCTAAAGTCTAGCGTCTAAAGTCCAGCGTCTCTTCTAATACCCTCGCATTAGACTAATAATGATCGTTATGCATAAGCTATTCGCAACGTCAAGCCTTTGCGTGAGCTGCCTGCAGTATCTTAGTCACGCGCTTGCGGGACCGAGCCGAATGGCGAGTACGGAAGGGAGCGACGATCTTGCTGAGCGGAGCGATGGAAGATGGTCACGCCCAAATTCTTCTAAAGTTCCTAGAACAAGGACTATTAATTATGCGTTAAGGAAACGAATAGGCACGGGAAATACGTTATTTTAGCGGACTCAATTTAATACGATGAAAAGATTTTCAAAATATATGGTGTTTGTGCTGGTTTGTGTGCTAGGCATGTCAGCGATTTCTAAGGATAATGGCAGATTGTACGAGATTTCTAAAAACATAGAGATTTTTGTGAATGTGTTTAAGGAGCTCAATGCAAATTATGTGGATGATATAGATCCGGCGCAGCTGATGCGTACGGGAATTGATGCGATGGTGGGTTCTCTGGATCCGTACACGAATTATATTTCTGAATCTCAGGTGCAAGGTTACCGTATAGATTCTGAAGGGAAGTATGAGGGGATAGGTGCGATTGTGGAAAAGATAGGTGACTACATTACGGTGGTGGAGCCGTATGAAAATAGTCCGGCGATGGAAGCGGGATTACGCGCGGGTGATCGTATTATAGAAGTGGATGGATTGCCGACGAAAGGGAAGACGCAAGCAGAGTTGTCAGCATTTGTGCGGGGATTGCCAGGAACGAAAGTGAATTTTACTGTGGAAAGACCGGGTCAGTCAGGAACGATGGATGTGGTTTTAACGCGCGGAGAAGTGAATATTACAAACGTGCCATACAGTGGGAAAGTGTCAGACGGAATAGGATATATTTCGTTAACGACATTTACGCCAGATGCTGGAAAAAATGTAGCGGGTGCGTTTAAAGAATTGCAAAAAGATGGGGACTTAAAGGGACTGATATTAGACCTGAGAAATAATGGTGGTGGTTTGCTAAGAGAGGCAATCAATGTGTCTAATATATGGGTGGAGAAGGATAAGGAAGTGGTATTTGTAAAAGGAAAGGTGAAAGAGCGTGACAATTCTTTTAAGACGAGAAATATCCCTATGGATTTAGAGCTTCCATTGGTTGTGCTTACGAATAAGAGTTCAGCTTCTGCAAGTGAAATCGTGTCTGGTGTTATCCAGGATATGGACAGAGGTGTAGTGATAGGGCAGCGTTCGTTCGGTAAAGGCCTTGTGCAGAATACGAAAGAGGTAGGTTTTAATTCACGTATAAAGTTGACGACATCTAAGTATTATATACCGAGTGGGCGTTGTATCCAGAGTGTGGAGTATGCGGATGGGGAGCCAAAGGACATTCCTGATGATCAAAGAGCGGTATTCAAAACGATGAATGGTAGATCTGTTTTAGATGGGGGTGGTATATCGCCTGATATTAAAATGGTGGTTGAAAATATTCCGGATGTGGTGTCAAGCTTAAGAAAGGAGCGTATGATTTTTCATTACGTGACAGAGCGTATGAAGTCAACGGCATTGGATACACCTGCTATGGAAAACATCGTGTTTACGGACTACCAGGACTTTGTAACATTTGTGAATGGATCTGACTTTAAATATGTCACAAAAGTGGAGGACGAAATCGAAAAGTTGCGCGATATGGATATGAATAATCCGAATATAGATCTGACGTCAGAAATTGCGGCGTTAGAAAGAGAACTACAGATGCAAAAAGAAGATGATTTGACGGAGTTTAAACCAGAAATCACAAAGCTTATCGAGAAGGAAATGGCAACGCGTTATTTTCATCAAAAGGGGAAAGCATATCAGTCACTTAAATCTGATCCTGTTGTAGATAGAGCGATCAGTGTTCTTACAAACACGCAGGAGTACAATAAGATCCTCAACAAACTTAAATAGCATTGGCTTCTATCCTTTGTATAGATACTGCAACAAATATTTGCTCTGTTTGCGTAGCTAGGGACGGTCAGCTCTTAGCGCAGCGAGAAACGACAAAGTCTATGAGTCATACTTCATTGACGTCTGTATTTGTGCAGGAGGTCTTGGAGGAGGCAAAACTTACCATTAAAGATATAGCGGCGGTGGCTGTGAGCGGAGGGCCTGGTTCTTATACTGGCCTACGGGTGGGCATAAGCCTGGCAAAGGGGATTTGTACTGGAGCGAAGATTCCGTTGATTGCTATAAATACACTGGAATCTCTGGGGATGGCGAGTATAGCTGGTTATTCTGGGCCTTCAGGTAATGTGCTGCATGTCCCTATGATAGATGCTAGGCGCATGGAGGTGTATTTTGCCGCTTATGGGGCAGATAAGACGCTTGTGCTATCAAACGAACCATATATAATAGAAGAAGATGCTTTTAAGAGTTGGTTCAGTAGTTATGATGTATTGGTGTTATCAGGTGATGGTGCGGAGAAATGTGTTGAATTTCTCGGTAATAGAGCCTTAGTAGACTCTAAGGTCCGCTGTTCGGCATCTAATCTCATAAAACCGGCGTTTAAGCGTCTACAAGCGGCTAAATTTGATGATTTGGCTTATTATAGTCCTAATTATATCAAATCCCCAAATATCACTAAGCCGCGCAAAGGGCTTTTTTAGGCAAATCGAAGAACTTTCTTAACAGTCTCCTCGTTATAATATTACTGATTTTCAGCTAGTTACGGAAAATTTCTCCTTCGGGAGCAAGTTTGGTATAGTTTTGGTTTAATACCTCCTTGTATTCCGTGAACTATTTAAAATCTTAGTATGAGAAATAAGAAAAACGAAATTGTTACTCTTAAGAAAGGTAGTAAAGATGTCCAGTTAGATTACGCAGATCTAAGGAAGGCAGTGCTTGTACTACGTGCAGTAAACCATAAACTCAGACAAAGGATTATCGATCTTCTAGAGGAGAGCGATACGATGACTGTGACAGATATTTATATCAAGTTGAGGTTAGAACAATCCGTAGCATCACAACATTTAGCGATTCTTAGAAGAGCTGGAGTAGTGATCACAGAACGACAAGGAAAGTTCATTTACTATTCGCTTGATAAGGATAGACTGGCACAAATATCGAAACTTGTCGAGGACCTAGCAGTGTAGATTTTTGACGCTGTAAGTTGTTGATTAACAAGTACTTAAAAGTAATGTACTTATTCATAACTTTAAAATAGCAATACCATCAGTTACATATTAGACTTTTTTTTAATATTTCGTTAGGATATATTAGGATTATTAACCATATTTGAATTAAGGTTACAAAGAAACTAAGAAAAACTACATGGAAAAGGCTAAGGTTACTTTTGACTATAGGAAGCTGCAGTCCTCTGCAGAGCTTATGCGGGCAGTTGCCCATCCGCTTAGGTTGATTATTCTCGAGTTTATCGATAAGCACGGGGTTATAAATGTGAATAAGATTTATAATGCTTTGCAAATAGAACAATCAATTACTTCGCAACACCTTCGAATTTTAAAATTGGCAGGAGTTGTGCAGTCTAGGAGGGAAGGGAAATTTATCCATTACTCGATTAATTACGACATAATAGATCGAGTGGATACCGCCATGAGAAACTTTCTCAATAGCGAAAAAGAAATAAAACGAACTACCGGAACATAATTGTCCGGTTTTTTTTTGCCTTGTACTGAACGAAACTTCCAAATTTAGCTTGCAAAACTTCCCTCCTCCCCGTTTTTGAACAGAATTTTTAGAATTATAAGAATGTACAGAATTTTGATTTTCGTTTAGCGACTTGCTGGCTTGTTTTGAACAGGATTAAAAGGGCGTTAAATTGCTTTTTTGACATTATGATTTCATATTACTTATTTTTTGTTTTAAATGTATACTACAAATCTAAGTCAGAAATGCGCCTGGAGTATAGACTAGTTTTCCCTAAGAATTGTCAATTTTTCCTAAATGCTAGAATTCTTTAGGATTTTATGGCTACGAGCACTTCGACTTCCGCATCCGCAGGGTTCTGGGCCTTTTCACCATAGATTTCAAAGTCTACTGTGAAGACACGGTCAAGTTTCTTTTCCCAAATCTCTATCCATGTACTATATACAACGCCTTTGCTTAAGTCGCCCTTTGCTATGAATTTTGCATAGTTTCCACCGTCAAAGGATTGGCCCACCATACCTTCTGGAATATCTTCTAAGCTACTCACTCTACATCCTAGAATTGTATCGTATGGCTTTGTGCAATCGCCTTCGTAGTTTGTGTAAACAGATAGAATACTCTTGTCGATTTTGCTAGGGATTTTATCTGCGACCCCTTCTGTCAAAAACTTGTTCCAGAGATTTCCAATATCCTGGGCAGACTTGCCATTTTCATTCGTTGTTCTTACTGAGATTCCAATTACTTGAAATTTCTCGATTTTTTGGTTTTGCATAAAGTATATATTTTATTTAATGCAAAACTAAGCGACGCCTGTGACAAGGGTGTGTCAGGGGTGTTATGTGCTGCAAGAAAAGACGGTAGACATTAGATTTGGATTTTTTTAGGTGCAGTTTTTTGAACAGGATTGAAAGGATTATAAAAATGTTCAAGATTTGGGCGTCAGAATCAGTTTTCATATTCTAAATGTAATCCATGACGCCGAAGAACCTTAAACCAAAAGCCGTTTTAAAAAGTACAGGTAGGTTCATTTTCCACTACTGGATTCTCACTAAAAATTATTCTCCCATTTCTTTTTTGCTTCCTCAAAATATTCTTGTAATGTCATATTGTGTGGCTCAAATTTTTCTGTCCGCATCTGTAAGCTCTCTATACAATCTAATCGGAACAATCTAAAGCCTTTCCGTAATCTGCAATGCGCAATGAGTAGCCAGTTTTCTTGTGTATGGAGTAGTGCAAAAGGCTCAACGGTGCGTTCGCTCCATTCTTTTTTTAAAGAGATATAATTTAGATGTACGAGCTGGAAGTTTGTAATTGCAGATTGGAGTTGTGCTAGGTAATTACTTGTTTGTTCTGCCTTAGGATTTATTCTTATATGCATCCTTGTACTTAAGAGCTCTGCTTTGTCTTTTTGTGTATAGCGCATTACAGACTTAATCTTTTCGATGGCGTTCCCATATTGTAGGATGAGTGATTTGTCCTTATTCTTTGAAATAAAATGTTCTGCGGTAATTAGTGCGTTTGCCTCCTCTTCTGTAAACATGACTGGTGGCAACTTATAGCCTTGTGAAATGGAGTAGCCTTTTCCATCTTCAGTGACTATAGGAATTCCAGAGTTTTCTAATGTGCGAATGTCACGGTACACTGTGCGTATACTGACATTGTGTTTCTCTGCGATGTCACGCGCTGTGATTAGCCGTTTTGATTGCAATTGCGTTAAAATTGCAGTAAGGCGGGCAAGTCGTGGTTTATCTTCTGCCATGGACTTAAAGTTAGCTAAGTGCTTGCTGTATTCTTATATAATTTGTGATAAAACCAAGCAGCAATAGCCCCAACAAAGGAAAACGCTGCTAGCATTAAGAAGACATGCTGATGGCCTTGCGCCCCTGGTGATTTGTCAAGAAGATAGCCCATCATTGGTCCAGAAAAAATATCAGGAGTGTATCCTATCAGTGAGATGAGACCAACCGCGGTGCCGGTAAGGGTGAGTGGAATCTTACCAGATGCCATTACAGCGAAGTAAAGAGATCGGGCAGCATAAACCCCAGTTGCTATGGTAAGTGTGGAGAGAATAAACAACAAAGTAGCTGAAGATGTAATAACACCAACGCCAAATACTAAGGCAGTAGAAAATGATAATATGAAACTTAAGAGTAGCCAATAACTTACCTGACTCCGATCCGCCAAGATACCAATTGTGACTCCAATAATCGGTCGAATATAAAGTAAGAGCGTTCCTACCTGTGCGGCTTTTACCTGATCATACAACATAACATCCTGCGCATAGAGGGAAAATATATCTGTTGTTTTGTATCCTACATAGGCCGTCAGGATAATAATCATGAGTAACCAGACAGATGGAAGTTTGAGGATCTCTTTGATTTGTGCGAATTCTATCTTGTCAAGCACAATTTCTTTTTCTACCTGTTCATCCAAACGCATAAAGAACCAAACAAATACACCTACCAAAGTGACAATTCCTGTGGATACAAGAATAACATACTTAAACGCCTCTCGTTTCTCCAACACGGAAGCACTATCAATCTCTGTACTTATAAACATTGAAAAAATTACAACTCCAATCGTCCCAAAAAGTGCACCTACCATCCCACGTCCACCATCCAAAAATCCAAAAGCTTTGCCTTGTGCATGTGCTCCTCCCCACATGCGCGCAGACTTAATCATGGGCGCCCAGAATAAGAATATCGTTGTAAATCCCCAATAGCCATATAGTATTTTCAAAACACCATAACTTGGATAGCTAGCATAGACTAACCCACCTAAAGCTGTCATCCACAGTGCAACCGCTATAAGTTTTCTTGGCGGATATTTATCAGCAATCGGACCTCCAAGTAGGTAGGAGAGCAGCGCTACAATTCCATACACAGAAAAACACAAGCCTAGTTGCGTATTGTCCAATTGAAATGCATCCAACACAGTTGGGCGAAACACTCTTTGCAATACAAATGGCAATATGAATACAGATTCACCAGCTAGGATGAGTAAGAACAAGAAGTACCAAGGGGGATGTTGTTTTAGCATCGCAGAAGTTTTGTATTGGCAAAAATACGTTTTAATTCTAGACGCTAGAGGAAGAGATGTCGGGATGTGGGGAGATTATGAGAGTGGCGTGTTCGTGTTCGTGTTTGAACAGGTTAAAACGAATTTGGGAGTGTTCTAAAAAGTGTGTCATTTCCTTTTTCAACAATATTTGTTTAGCAAAAAGCCTTCGAAAGAAGAGAGGTTTTTTGCTAAATAAATAACCTCACTTAATCTGGCATCCGCTCAGGGAACTCACGTTTGAGAACACGGATCATGGCTGGCCAACCTCTGGTTTTACGTTGCCAACTTTTCTTGTTGTATTGCAAAGTTAAGTATAATTGTTTTTCAAATCTATATACACCATTTGATATTGTACTAATCCATAAATTATCCTATTGATCTTTGTAATACCCATAAGCATCACTATCATTAAACCAATTTATTTCAGGAAACACCTGCATTGATTTTCCGTCAAACATGTTCCGCCCTTCCCTATTTGTTTTTTAGGATCAGGGTTATCTTTTTCAGCTACTCTAGTACCAAACCAAATATTGCGGTCATAATCAAACTCTACAAACGTGACATTATTCGAGTGTAGGCCATCTTTTTTTAAGAAATGCGTAAACGCTTTTCCATCATACTTGCAAGCGCCATAACCATCCAGGGCAAACCAAATGTTTCCATCTAAATCTTCATTTATTTCAGTTATCCAATCTTTGGTGTCATCATTGATTATAGATTCTATTTTGGGATATGGAATAGGGAAATGCGTAAATGGTATTTCGTCAAACCTGTATACACCGCCCCAAGTTCCAATCGAATAGTATAATTGTAAATCAAAAAATCCGCTTAATTCTAAAGTGTTATCACCATCTTCTAATCCAGACCCCACATTAATACTGACTTATGTTATTTGAAGTGTATTTGAAAGTTTCCAGACCAGTTAGATCTAAGAATTCAGAATTCGAAATTTTTGCAATTTCATTCAATAATTTAATCGATATAGGCAACTGATTATTAATGGTTTATGAATTATACTGTTTAGAATTTACTCATTTTAAGCGTAATTAATGTAAAAATATTGCTTCGAATGTGTAAAGCGTAACGACTAAATTTACTAATCATAAAAACATTTAAAATACAAACAATGAATAATTTAAAAACTTTAGCTTTATTTTGTTCTTTTTGTTTACTTATCTCTTTTATGTCATGCTCAGATGATATAGCTGATGATACACTTGAACAAGTAGAAAACATAAGCAACTATGAATTTAAAGGTGAGGTCGTCCTTACCCGAACGCAAACCAATGCATTGGTCAAGAATGGGGTTAACCCTGTTGGTGCAGAGACATTAGAAAAAACTTCGTTTAAGCTCTTCGGGGAAAGACACGAAGGAGTTAATGTAAATGATATTTTCATTTCTAATGAGAACCTTGATGAAATGACTCAGAATAACAGACTATTTGCTTCAACAAATAGAGTTGATCTGCCTAATGTTGGAAAAAGAATCTTGAGAGTAGGTGGTATAACAAATGGAGTTGATCAATTATCTACACCTTTGGTAATTGCCCTAATAACGGCAACTGCTAAGTATAATGCATTGAACATGAATAAGCTTGCAATGGTATATGTACCAATTACAGAAGCTCAAGCAAACGCTGGACAAGATGCGTTTGGTCCTATTGACATTGTAGCTTTTGTGGATAGTGGTAATAACTTTGTAGGTAATGCGGATGGAAGAGCAACATTTCCAAATGCAGGAAACCCTGGACCATTCTTTGGTCTCTCAACTAATACTGCAAACTTTTCGCTTAAAAATAATACGATATTAATCATGCATGAATTAGGTCATACGATTGGAATGGCACATGCAGATTTCTTGACAAGAGGTTCTTGCGGGAATACAGCTCCTCTAGACCCAGAACTTGGAGATCTCGCTGGAGTAGCTAATGTTACAGAGGTTTGTAATATTGCAGGTACAGATGATTCTGGAAATTTTGGCGGATCGATAATGAGAGCTTGCGGCTTTTTTGGATTTCCAACAGCCGACTTTACAGCGGAAGATGTTGATGCCTTTACAAAACTATACTCCCAAATTGAAATACCTTGTGAAGGAGAAGAAATAGACGAAGGAGAATTTTGTATAGAGCTTCCTACTTCCTTAATAAATCAAATTATAGCAAGCGGAGGTGAAGCATGGTTAAATAATCTTATCGCGGCAGGTATAATTTGTCCAATTTAAGCATTATGACTATCGGCTATTAGATATTAAGCCATTATATTAAAATTCATAATCATATGTAAATCAAGAAATTAGGGAACTTTTAAACCCTATTTTCTTGATATATATATGTATTAACTACCTTAATCCAATCATAAGACTTTTAACGTATTTTACAAAAAAACATCTTCTACATAAACTTTTTCAACTCTATCTACTGGAATTACTAATTCTATTGTTACGGTAACAAGTTTTTCCCCCTTTTCATTCTCATTCAAGATTTGTTTTACTTTTGATTTAAGATTATTCATTTCTACTTTTACCTATGAATACTATCTTTTAATAAAAAACTCGGTTATATATAACCGAAAAAACTATAATTGACTTAGCTACTCAAAAGCCGATAGTCAAATTAAATATTATAAATATATTTTCGGATTATTGGGGTTTTTGCATTTTCCGTCCAACCAACTTAAAAGATCAATCTTTTTGTCTATAATCAATTCATTAGAACGATCCATCAACCCGCTAATTTCAGTATATAATTTTTTAAACTTATTATACTTTTCGGTTTTCTCGTTATAGAGCTTGATGTTTTTTAATCCATTTAGAAACGTTCTTTCTAGTTCAAATAGCCTATTACGATTTTTTAAAGAATACTTGCTTGTATTTATCAAATGTGGTATTAACTTGTAATTATGCATATCAAAATTAATCATGATCCTTAATAGATTTGCACAAACAATATATATTGAAGCCGGGTTGTTTTTTTCAGCAATCACTCTAATACAATATGCATTTCCTTTTTCTAATTCCCCAGTCAAATAATACATTCTAGCTAGTCCCAGTAGAATTTCTAATTTTATATTAGGACTTAAATATTCTAAATAAATATTAAGTTGTCTCTCATATTCTTTTACTTCGTTTTTAAAGGTGATGGTATCCTTTGTAAGCCATTGGTAATTTAATCGAATGCTTGTAAGAAACTGAAAGACATGTAATTCGAAATAAAAGTCTCCACTCAAATGTGAGCTAACTAAGTCAAGTATTTTTGGAAAATAGATATCAAAAGCTTTTTTATCACCTAAATGCAAGGAGGCGTCTAAATAATTATTTAAACTTCTAAGCAAACGTATTTTATCATTTCTGTAACCAGTTGCATGTTTGGAAAGATGCTTATAAGCGAGTAATGAAAATTTTCGGGAGCTTTCAAAATTATTGTCACCAAGATGTATTATTGATTTGATTCTTAGAAAATAATACTTTGATATCATAGAAATAGCTTGATTTTCATCCAGCAATAAAGGATGATTTAATAATTCTAAGTAATTATTTCTATTGTCAATTCTTTGATCCTGATATTCATAATGTTGAAATAATACTTCTTCTGCAAGTATTTTATATTGGTTCAAGTTATAAGATAGCAAATGATAGTTCTTTAACTTCTCTCTCATTTCAGTTAGGTGAATTTTTTTTCCTACAAGATCAAAAAGTCCATGTTCATGAGCCTTTAATTGTAATCTATAACAGATGTCGTAATCATACAATTCATATGCTAGTTCAATTGTTTCTAACAGTACTCTGTACGCTTTTTTAAAAACACCTTTTTGCAATAATAGGTCAAATTTTGCTTGATTGTAATTCAATATTCGATCTTTATCCTGATTAAAAACCTTGACTAAAACATTTAGAATGTCATTAAATAATTGAAACTTGATTGTGTTAAATTTTGATACGCTTACTGCATGTTTTTTGAGAAAGAATTCTACTTCAGAATCTTTATTTTTCAAGACCATTTTTAATAATTCTAACTTAACAACTGCGTTAGATGTTGAACTATTTTTTAAATGATTTTTAATTGCTTTGAGTTCTTCCTTGTTTAGAGAAAACACTATTGATTTTAGATGGTTTTCTTTTTTGCGAGGCATATGTAATTTTTATTCTAAAAGACTAAAGTAAACGTAGTACTGTAATTACCCCTTTGTTAGGGCAGAATCGTTGTAATTTTCATTTATAAAACTCTGTAGGTTTTATATATATAGATATTATAAAGGTCTCTTTTGGCTTTTGCGCATGTTTAAATGTGTTAAACCCACTATTAAGCTACTGCTTTGAGTTAATTAAGTAAAGATCTTTAGTTCTCATTTTCTCAATTATGGAGTGTCTTCGTACATGCTTATAGTTGCTTATCTAAGCTCTAATTTTAGTATTTAAATTATACCACCTTTAGATGTATTAAGATATATTCTCATATTTTAGACTTTTCCAGAACCGTTCAATGTAGGCATTATCTGTAGCTCTCTCTTTTCTGTCCATATGTAAACTAAATTTCTTCTAAAATATGCAATGCATCCAATCTTATAATGTACTTTTTCGGATTTAACTTTAATAATAACTTACCGTGTAAATCAAAAACCTCTATCAATCTGACAATCTCCTTTTCTGATTCTATCAGCCATTCGTTATTCGTGGGATTTGGGAACACATTTAGATCTTCAATTTCTGGCAAGTATGTTCCTAATACAAATTAACCAAACATGACATCGTCAAAATAATACGTTTGTTCGCATGCTGAAGTTCCCT